>Ga0209164_1000207_pt1 | contig 183878 bp, 156 predicted proteins | sample MTBNYHSulfiMetaG_FD_187458 | JGI IMG/M metagenome (GOLD analysis project Ga0209164, IMG submission 187458) | Enrichment culture microbial communities from rom New York Harbor, USA that are MTBE-degrading - MTBE-NYH (New York Harbor Sulfidogenic)... | ecosystem: Environmental > Aquatic > Marine...
AAATGATATAAATAAAGGCTTTTATGACTGCCCTAAAGAAATATTTATAGAAATAATTAAGTATATAGAAATAATCAATAATGAAATTATAAACCTCAATGATGAAAAAAAAAGAATAGAATGGATAAAGGATTTAAGTGAAATAAATAAAATTGAAGGACCGGAATTAATCAAGAATTTTTATAATAATTTAGGGCATGATTGGGATAAGGACAGTGACGATTTATTTATACTATTGATTTTATTGATACAAGGAATAATAAATAAAATTGAAGAAATAATTAATAAACAATGGCAATTAATGGATAAAAATGAAAAAGTAATAAAAAAATATATATTAAACAATGAGAATATCTCTAAAATTATAGACAATATAAAAAATGAATATGATCTTGCCAAGGCAAAACATCTGTCAATGATACCGGCAAAAATTCAATTAAAAGAATTTATTGAAAATGAATTCCCTGAAAGTTTATTTAAAAATAATGATCAAAAATATTTTTATGAAAAAATATCAAAAATATTTTTATATTTAAAGGAACTGGCAATAATTTTTAAAGAAAAATATGAAGAATCTGATGTTAAAAGCGATATATATTTAAATTATATGGTTATAATACCAAAAGAATGGAGCGGTAAGGCAGTTTTTAATGTTTTTTTATTTTATATAAAATTATTTTTACAAATTTGTGGATATTTTAAGGAAAAAAATTTAATATTAGAAATAAAGAAATTAGCTGATATAAAAAAAAAATTAAAACAAAAAAAGGAAAAAATAGAAAAAATTAGAGGTAATGATAATTTTATAAAAAATATATTATCAAAATTATAATAGTAAAAGAGAGTAATTATGTCAGATGAAAAGAATGATATCATGGATCAGTTAAGTGAAGCAGAAAGTTTTATTGGTAAAAACTTTAAAAAAATATTGGTAGTTGATGATATTATGTATGTAGTAAAATCAATATCAAAAATATTGCGTGATGAAGGTTATTTTGTAATCACGGCAATGAGCGGAAATGAAGCTTTAAGCAAGTTCTTTAAATATTCACCAGATTTAGTTACAATCGATCAAAAGCTGCCTGATATGACAGGAATACAACTTGTAGAAAAAATCCAGACATCAAATGCCAATCCAAAACCGAAGATTGTATTTATTACAGCCGTATATGAAAAAGATGAGGTAAGATCTATTTTAAACCTGGATGTTGACAATTATCTTTTAAAACCCTTCCAAAAAAATAAATTAATAAGCATTGTAAAAGAATTGATAGGAGAATAATCTTTACTAATTAATTAAATATTAATCTTTTTCATAAGCATCTTTAAGCATTTTTTTTATTTTAATATCAATATTATCGGGAATAGATTCAAGATCATCGTAGTTGGTAATTAAATATTCTAATAATTCATCATTAATATAATCATCTATATTATCACTATCATCAATTTTCATAATTTATAAAATACTTACTTCTTTTTAATACATTTTTTAATGCTCTTCTTGCTCTGTATAATTTACATTGTACAGAGGCTTCCGTTGTATCCAATACAACAGCTATCTCTTTTTGACTCTTTTTTTCATAATATTTTAATTTAAGTAATTTTCTGTATAAAGGCTTTATATTATCCAATGCAATATTGACCATCAATATCAATTTTTTATTATAAATATAGTCATTTAACCTGTCAATCTGCTCATCATCCTTAATATTCCCGATAAAATATTTTATATAATTTTCTTCTTTATATTGCCTTCTTAAATAATCACTCAATTTTCTGCAGGCAATAGTAATAAGCCAATAGTATAGATTTTTTGTATTTTTTATTTTAGATATTGATATCCATGCATAGTAAAATGTATCACAAAAAACTTCATCCGCAATATCCCTATTAAGATTAGTTTTAATAAGCAGATAATTATATACTCTTTTTTTATATTTATTATATAGTATAATAAACGACTGGGAATCCCTTTTTCTTAAATTAATCAAAGTGATCTCTTTATTATAAATATTATATTTTTTATTTTCCATTAATTTGTTCATATTAAAATCCTTTTACCTTGATTTAATATGAGTTTAATAACTTTTTATTGTTTTTTACAGATGACTTTAGTCATATTATAAAAATATTTTATATATGACTAAAGTCATGAACAGATTGGCATAAAATTTTTGTGAAGATACCGCAGAGACGCAGAGAACTCAGAGTTGCACTGAGCTTATTCCTATCTCATTTTTATTACTTCTTTAAACAGCTCTATCTTATTCATTACACCTATCTTTTTATATATATCCATAACATAGTTTTTTACAGTGCCTTCCGTTAGATCAAGCTTACCGGCTATCTCCTTGTTTAACAGCCCGTCAAGCAAATAATCTATTATTACTTTTTCCCTGTCTGTTATGCTGTACTTCCTGTAAAACCAGTACTCCATATTATGCCTTAATATCTCGTCCTGCTTTATAAACAGATACATGTTTTTTGCCTCATTTAATCCCAGATGTGACTCTATCTTTGCCAGTAACTCCTTTATATCAAATGGCTTGTATATATAATCAACTGCTCCAAGTTTTAATCCTTTAAGCTTTTCATCATGCCTTGACTTTGCCGTTAAAAAAATAAATGGAACAGCTCTGTTTATACTGTCAAGCCTTATGTAATTCTCATAAAATGCATAGCCGTCCATCTCATCCATCATTATGTCGGATATGATTAAATCGATTTGCCTGGGAATGCTCTTTACCTTATCCAGTGCCTCTTTGCCGTTTTTTGCCAGAAAAACATTATAGTTATCCTTTAAGCTGTCCTTTAAAAATGAGAGCATATCAAGATTATCCTCTACAAGCAGTATGCAGAACCTCCTGCCGTGATCATAAACATCATCAAGATCATAGCTTGCTTTTTTGTTTATACCCTTATTTATGTTTATGATATCATAGTTTGCTTCCGCTTCCTTTTTATCTATGTTGACCTGGGCAGGCATCGTTACAACTGCAAGTGTCCATTCATTCTCAACACTATCTATCTTTATCTTCCCCTTTACCTGGCTCATTATCATTTTTACTATGCCCAGGCCCATACCCATGCCCTGGATATTTCTTTTTTCATGGGATAACTGGTAGTAGGGATTAAATATATTTTTAAGCTGATCCTTGGGTATGCCTATGCCCGTATCCTTAACCTTTAATACAGCATTCCTGTCAATAACAGACAGCTCTATATCAATACTGCCCTCCTGCCTGTTATACTTAACTGCATTATCCAAAAGATTGTTTATCACCCTGTCAAGCGCATATGGGTCAATCTTTACATAGACATCCTTTTGCAGATTTGCATTTATCTTTATATCCTTTCCCCTTGCCGTTTCTTTAAATATCTTTATCTTATCCATCAAAAACCTGTATAAATCAATTAGTACATCATGATTATAAAACACCTGCCCTCTTTCAAGTTTCTCAACATCAAGGAAATTTACAATATCATTTTGCAGTTTATCCACATTGCTTTTTATTACTCCTAAGTCTTCATCATACCTAGATCTTGATATATACCTGTCCAGATAATTTGATATCAGTGTTATAGGAGTCTTTGTCTCATGTGCAAGGTTTATGAAAAAATTTGTCTTCTGCCTGCTTGCTTCCTCTATCGCCTGTCTTGCCTTTTCCTTGGCAAATGCATCAGCCTCGGAGTATAGAGAACGCTCCAGTACCTTACTCAACCTGGTTGTTATGAGTGATAAAAACATCCCTACAAAAACAAATGCTATCATATACACAAAATAAATATCAAGTCCTATTGCTGCTTTGTTAAATGTTTCTATTTTACTTTTTTCTACACCAGTAAAAAAATATGCATAAAAAAACATGATTGAATATTCTAGTGAAATAAGGGAACTAGCAAACAACGGCATAATCGGTCTTTGATAGAAACCGCTTATAACAAGTGCAAAAAAATAAGCTAAAAATGTACAAGTTCTCAACGCATGTGCCCAACCTGATGAAAATGAGTAACCAAATAATATAGTTGTACAACAAGTTACATTAAAAAATACAGAAACATATTTAAAAAACAGCTTATAGATTTTATTTTTTAATAATAAAAATAAAATTAAATGGTATAAAGATAAAATAGTAAATCCTAAAAAATTGCTAAAAATATTATTATTCCAGCCTGTAAAAATAATGTCTGATAAACATACTATAAGAGCAAGGAAACAGCCTAATAGACTAAATCTGTTTACCCTGTTCTCTCCAAGTATCTCTTCTTTATATAAAAGCTCTTTCAGTTTTTTCTGCTGGGGATCTGACGGATTATATTTTTTGCTTTGTTTTTTAAATATACTTTTTATATTCATATTAATTGTCCTTTAAATACTTTATTGTTTAGGATTATAGATTATGAGGGAGGAAGTTGTCAATGGGTGATATGAATAAATCATATAAATGTGGATTATAATTTTTTTAATAATTTATATTTTTTATATTTTTCTATTTATAATTTCTATAAATGTGTTAAAATATTAATATATGGTTAATAAAAATGACATTCTAGTTAAACGATTTGATTCTATTGATGATATAGATAAAGAAGAATGGGACTCTATTGTAATTATAAAATTATAATTAGAAAATATTTATGGAAAATACGATTATAAAATTAAATAATGATTTATCATTTGATTATTTATCACAAAATAGAAAAAGAGTAACCTCATTTCTTATTAATGAAATTTTTAAAAAAAAAAGATATTATAAAAAAGGTTTTGAAATTAATCAAAATGATACAATAATTGATATTGGTGCTAATATGGGGCTGTTTATACTATGGATAGCACCACAAGCTATGAAAGGTAAAATTATAGCAATTGAGCCTTCAAGCTCTTTTAAAATCTTAGAACATAATATTAAACTTAATAATTTAAATAATGTCAAAATTATAAATGCAGCTATTTGTTATAAAAATAAAGAAATAGAAATAATTAATTATCCAAAATTTAATATAATATGTCATGCAATTGATTTAAAACCCTCTATAATAACTAAATCACTTATAAATTTAAGATTTATATTTAATAATCAAAAGCCAATTATTGAAAAAGCTAAATGTATTTCATTAGAACAAATTATAGAAATAAATAAAATCAATAAAATTGATTTTTTAAAAATTGATTGTGAAGGTTCAGAATATAACATATTAAGAAATTTACCAAAAAAATATTTCAAGATAATAAATAAAATAGCTATGGAATTTCATGAATTTGCAATTGATCAAAAACATGTAGAATTAAAAAACATATTACAAAATAATGGATTTAAAGTTATTATAGAAAAAAATTTATTTGAATATTATTGTTTAAAATATGGTTTTATCTGGGCTAGTAAATAACTTAAATTAATATCTATTTAAATGGAGTTCTTTTGGGTATTTTTATTTCAGGAAATATAAATCTATTTAATAATTTAAATAATTGATTTATAAATTTATTATTATGTTTAAAATATGCATAAAGAGATACAATTTCACCTCCCATTTTTAATTTAAATTCATAGGTTGTTACACCCAACTCCAACTCTTTAAAACCATTTTCAATTGCATATTTTAAACTCTGGTAAAATATGTTAAAATATGTTAAATATTTATCCTTTACTTGATAATCCATTCCTACATATAATAATCTAGCAATATTACCATCTAATATTAAAAATGAAAAACCTATTAAATTGTTATAATTATCTTCAAGAGTAATTATAATAGATTTTTCTTTCAAATACTCATTTGTTTTATAAAAAAAATCCTCTGTTAATATTTCTCTTTTAAATTCTTTTGCATTTTCGTAACAATTAAAATACAATTTTCTTATTTGAGGAACATATTCTTTAAAATCATTAATTATTTTTATTTTAACTTTATTATTATTTATTGCAGCTAAACATTTTTTTACGAATCTTCTATAATTATATCTTAAAGTGTTTATATAATCATTAAATGAATTCCATTTAATTTTCATTACTATATTAGGCATATTAGTAGCATAATTAAATTTTCTATTTAATAAAATTTTATTAAATTTAAAATCTTTTTTATAAAAATCTCTAATGATAATAAAATTTGAATTTTCTTTTATTGAAATATTTATTATTGTATCAATAATTAAATTAAGTATATTTATTTTCTCTTTTGCATTATTTTTTTTTATTATAATTGAGTTACCAATAACAATTGGTGGTGCACATTCTAAAATTTTTATAATTAGAAAATTTTTATAAAATTTTCTAATTATTCCTATAATAATTTTTATAATTTTTTTTGATAAAACTAATAAATCCATACTCATTGTATAAATACAAGTATGAGCAATAATATTATCATCATTATCATAAACAATAAGATATTTATAAACACAATCATTAATATCGCTCTCTTCAACTGCTTTTAAAAAATCATATGAGCAAATTATCTTATTATTGCCCAAAATACTATCCCATGATTCTTTATTGATCATTTTAATACTGTCAAATACCTCTAACTTATACATAAAAAACTATCCTAATATTATTCTAATATAAATTTAAACATTAATAAATATAGATTTTAAAAAATGTTAATTATTAATTCTATATTTTTTTTAAATTTACTTTTTTTATATATTTTTTAAAAAAAAAGTGATAAAATATTTATGTGGAGTTTTTATAAAAATGAATAATATTATCAAAGAAGAAATAAAAACAATAATCAGTAAAGTTGCAAGAATAGATAAAAATCTAATAGAAGATAATATATCTTTAAGGAATGATCTCTGGATTGATTCTTTACAGGCTATACAAATAGTAGCAATTGTAGAAGAAAAATATAATATTAAAATAGATGGAGTAGAAATATTTAATGTAGACAATGTTATTGAAATTGTTGAATTAATTGAAGAATATAAAAAAGAATCAGGTTAAAAATGAAGTCAAATAAAATTGCTTTAATATCTCCAAAAAGCTGTTTCTTTTTTAATAATCAAGAGAATAATAAAATATTGGAAGGATTGCCGGGATTTGATGTACATAAAAGGTACTGGTCTGGATTAGGTCCTGCATTGCCAATTTTAGCATCATTAACAGATAAAGAATTTGATATAGAAATAATTGATGAAAATATTGAAGAAATAAATTTTGATAAAAATTATAGTATGGTTGCTATAACCTCTATGACACACCAGGCAATAAGGGCATACCAGATTAGCAGTGAATTCAGGAAAAAAGGTATACACACTGTAATTGGCGGAATACATGCATCATTTATGCCGGAAGAAGCAAAAAAATTCGCAGATACGGTTGTCATTGGCGAAGCTGAAAATATCTGGCCGATTCTTTTAAATGATTTTACGAATAATAAAATAAAAACATTTTATAATCAAAAAGATTATCCGGTAGTTAATATTTATGAATTACCAATCCCAAGATATGAACTATTAGCAAATAAAAACTATAAAATTATATGGTTAAATACTTCAAGAGGCTGTCCATATAATTGTGAATTTTGTATAGCAACAGAATTTTTCGGTAAAAAACAAAAACAAAAAAATATAAGTCAAGTATGTAAAGAAATAGAATTTATCCAGCAAAATTTTAAAAGGATTTTAATCGGATTCGGTGATAATAATATGTTTATAAATAGAAAATTTTCAAAAATATTACTAGAAAAATTTATTAACCTTAATTTTAACTGGATCTGCCAATCTGATATATCAATAGGGAAAGATATAAATTTATTAAAACTATTATTTAAAGCGGGGTGCAGAACAATTTTTATCGGTTTTGAGAGTTTAGATAAAGATAACTTAGAAAATATTTATCAAAAAAATACTGTAAAATTAAAAAGTAAATATTTAGAGCATTATGAAGAGATGATTTATAATATACAATCAAATGGTATTGGTATATGGGGATCATTTGTTATAGGTTTTAAGAATGATACAATATCTACATTTGAAAAAATAGCTGATTTTATTAATAAAAACAAAATGCTTGGAGCACATATTACAATTTTAACACCATTACCAGGATCAAGATTAAGAGAAAAAATGATATCGGAAAACAGATTATTACCAACATCATGGGATAACTATACATTTGGCGATTTAAATTTTATACCTTATAAAGTAACTGAAAAAGAAATGCAAAATGGTGTAATTAATGCATTCAAAAAAATATATACAGAAAAAAACAGAAAGGATAAAACATTATTTTTTAAAAATATTATGAAAAAATTATATGAAATATAATTAAATATCATAAAGGAATAATTTTGAAAAAATATAATTTAGCCTTAATTTCACCTAAAGGTTCATTTTATCATAAAAATGCTTTAAATAGGGATATATTAAAAGATCTAGTAGGTATAAAAAATTATTCAATTTATTGGTCAGGATTAAGCAGCGGACTGCCAATAATTGCTTCTCAAACAGATGATGATTTTAGTATAGAAATAATTGATGAAAATATTGAAGAAATTGATTATAATAAAAATTATGACTTAGTCGGTATCACTGCTATGACACACCAGGCAATTAGAGCATATCAGATTAGCAGTGAATTCAGGAAAAAAGGTATACACACTGTAATTGGTGGAATACATCCAACATTTATGTATGATGAATCAAAAAAATATGCAGATACAGTGGTTATTGGAGAAGCTGAAAATATCTGGTCTGAATTATTGAATGATTTTAAAAAGAATAAAATAAAAAAAATTTATCATCAAAAAGACTATCCTCCTGTTAACTTAAAAAATCAAAATATACCAAGATATGATTTATTAAAAAATAAAAATTATAATATCATATGGCTTAACTCACAAAGAGGTTGTCCTTATGATTGCGAATTTTGTTCAGTAAATAATATTTTTGGCAATAATATTCGTTATAAAAATCCAGATCAAATTTTAAAAGAAATAGAATATATAAAAAATATATTTAAAAGGATATATATAGGATTTAGTGATGATAATTTCTTCATTAACAAAAAAAAATCAAAAGAATTACTAATTAAATTAAAAAATCTCAATATTAGATGGGTAGGACAATCAGACATATCAATTGGTGAAGATTTAAAATTGTTAAATTTAGCAAGTATGTCCGGATGTCATGCTTTATTCATTGGATTTGAAAGTTTAAACGAAATGAATCTTAAAAATATATATGAAAAAGGTAAAATGTTAAAAAAAGAATATTTAAAAAAGTATGAAGAACTTTCATATAATATACAATCATATGGAATAGGTATAATAGCAGCCTTTATTGTTGGGCTTGACAATGATACAAATGAAGTTTTTGATAATATTTATAATTTTATAGATAGAACAAATATTCCAGGGATACAAATACATATTCTTACACCTCTACCAGGGACACGTCTAAGAACAAAATTACTTAAAGAAAATAGAGTTTTACCTACTTCATGGGATAATTATACATTCTGGGATATAAATTATATACCTAAAAATATGAATTATTACCAATTAGAAAATGGAGTATTAAATACTTATAAAAAAATATATTCAGAAGATAGAATTATAAAAGTAACCGAATTTTTTAAAAATATTTTAAAAAAAAACATAAATAGGTTATTATAATAATTATGAAAACCAAATTGACTGAATTTGAAGCAAAAAAACAGGAACTAAATTGCGGTATCAATGTAGTTCCTATATTAAATTATTTAGAAGATATCTATAATTATGAAAAAATGTATGAAATAGTGGAACCATTGGGTTTACCTATTGATTTTTTAATTAATAAAAGAAACTGGGTTTCATATGAATATTACACAGCCTTAATTGAAAAACTAGTCGAATTTACAGGTGATGAAAAGGCACCATTTAAAGTTTCATTTACTACAAAACCACAATCAGTTTTTTTGGATATTTATTATGCTACATATGCAACCGTATTTTTGGGTTCTCCTAAATATATCTATAAATTAATTTTTCATCCAAAAGTTTATACTAGATTCACTAAAATAGGTGATTTTAAAGTTTTAAAATTAACAAATACTTCTGCAATTATTCAATACAAATTAAAAAAACAATTTAAACAAAATATTTATAATTGTTTAGCAATTCAAGGATATTTGACACTTGGTACAGTTAGTTGCGGTCTTCCTCCTGCAAAAGTAGAGCATACCGAGTGTGCTGCTAAAGGTCATGATAGTTGTATATATAAAGTTTCATGGGAAGCAAAAAAAAATATATTTAAAATCATATTTCCTATACTTCTTTTTTTTAATATTGCAATTGAGATCTTTTTTTTCAATAAGGTATTTAATATAAAAGATATAATAATAACATTTTTAACTTATTCAACAATATATCTTATAATCCAATCCTATCAATATTTTAAAAAAATACAACATGCAGAAGTATATAATTATGAACGTAATAATTCTATTATAGAAGCAATGGAAAAAATAGAACATGATTATACTGAAATACTCAATACAAAAATCAAACTTGAAGAAAGAAACAGATACCTTTCCATAATAAATGAGATAAACAGGTCCATAACCGAGTCCATGCATTTTGATATTTTGCTGATAACTGTAGCCAAGATATTGATCAATGAGATAAAGTTTACAGAGGGTATTTACTTCCAGTTTAACTTTAAAGAAAAAAAATTCATGTCATCATTTGAGTTTGAGTATGATAAAAAAAAGAAGCATATTAATGGACCTATAAACATATTTAATAATCTGATTGTTACGCATAAATCATATAATATCATGAAAGATCTGGGTTTTTCATTTGCTCTTAATGACTGTAAAAAAAATAAGGATTTTGACTCAAAAGACCTGACAGAGTGGATGGGCAAAAACACAGGCAGTTATTACATACTCCCGATCGAGATACCCAATATACTTTATTTAGGATTTTTTTTATTTAAATCAAATAAAGAAATCAATATGTCGGGAGAGTTAATAAATGACCTTTTTAACAGTATAGCAAACCAGTTAAAGATCGGTTATGAAAAAATATCCAGCAGGTATGTAATAGAAAACATCCTGTCAAGCATACCTTCAAGTGTTTTGATTTTTGATATTGATAATTTCCAGGTTAAGTATGTGAATGATATGTTTGTCAATGTATTCTCAAAAGCAAATCACAAAAAAAGAGACTCCGAGATCATAGATGCGGATCTTTTTAAAATTTTACCTTTTGATAAAAAGTCAAGATCAAATTTAGTTAAGACCCTGGAGAATATGCTTACAAACAAGATATCTGAGCCGTTTGAGTTTAATATGGGTACAAATGTTTTTGAGTACAGCCTCTTTAATATACCGCAGTTCGGTCATGAGCAGAGACTTGTAGGTATCATATTAAATGATGTAACAGAAGCTAAATATTTCCAGCAAAAGCTTATTTTAAATGAAAAACTACTTGCTCTCGGACGTGTTGCAAGCGGTATAGCACATGAGATCAACAATCCCCTTTATGCTGTTCTTGCAAATGCGGAAGAAATTGCTGAAGATGAAAATCTTGAAGAAGAAACTCGCAACTATGCGGAAGAAATGATTGAGCATGTTATGAATGTATCAAACATTATAAGAGATTTATCAAGCTACTCAAAAACATTAAGAAAAGAAAAAAATGATGAACTTGATATAAACAGTGTTATAAATGAATCACTAAAACTTGTAAAATACAGCTCCAATTTTCTTGAAATAGAAGTGGAAACCAGTTTAACACCACTGCCTCCTATTAATGCGGCAAAAGGAGAGATACAGCAGATATTTATAAATCTGTTTAATAATGCAATACAGGCAATGGAAGGTAAAGGGATATTAAGGATAAAATCGGAGTTTGTGAATAATGAAATAAACATAACAATATCCGATACGGGATGCGGCATCAAAAAAGAAATTATCAGTCATATTTTTGATCTTTATTTTACAACAAAGTCAGCCGGTGAAGGTACCGGGCAGGGTTTACATATTGTAAAAAAAATAATAGATATGTACAACGGCAAAATAGAAGTAAAAAGTGAAGTAGGTAATGGTACGACTTTTTTAATAAAATTTAAAGTCAATAAAAAGATAAAGGTATAGTTTATGAAAGAAATACTTGTTATAGATGATGATGTCATGATATTAAGCAGTATTAATAGACAGCTAAAAGGTGAAGGTTTAAATTTAGATCTGGAAGAAAATCCTGTATCTGCACTGGAAAAATTAAATAGTAAGAAATATGATCTTGTAATTTGCGATATGAGAATGAAACCGATAACAGGTGATGAAGTGCTTAAAAAAATAAAAAGTGACTACCCCGGACTTCCTGTAATAGTATTAACCGGCTATGTTGATGATAAAGTAATGGAAAACGTTAAAAAAATAGGTTGTGATGAGTTCATTATTAAGCCTGTTAGAAAAAAGGACTTAATTAATATTATTCATAGATTATTAAATTGATAATTTATTTTATTAACATTGCTGATTTTTATTATTAATTAAATATGTTCTTTGAGCTTAATCAAGCATATCTTTTAAATTGACAGCTTTATGTTTCACATGATTTTTTAAGAAAGGCATATTGATTGCTTCTTTCGGACAGAATGATATGCATTTCATACACAACTGGCATTTATTATTCATCAGAGGATATTCATCCATTACAATATTATAAACAGGACAGAGTTTTACACATATACCGCACTTAATGCATTTATCCTTGTCTATCATTAACTTACTGCCCAGTTTTGCAATTTTATTCCATAAAAATTTTCTGCTTACAAGATAATAAAAAATATCCGATAAAACAGGTATCCTGCCCCATTTAGTTTTTCCATTAATTAAGTTATTCCCAAATAAAACGGCTTTTTTTAAACCTTTATTTATTATTTTTTCTTTTTCTTCATTGCTTATATTTTTAGAGCTAAAATTATTTACCATATTAATCTCAATCGCCCCGACCGGTTTATATCCTTTTTTTAAAAGCAGTCTTTTTAAAGGACCGACAACTGCTCCGGAATATGAATGAAGAGTGTCAACCATAAATACACGAGTGCCGTTTGTCTCAGGCAGTGATTTAAAAAAATCCCAGATAAACAGGTATGTAGACTGTATTGCTACAGGAAATACAAACCCGATCATATTATTTTTATTAATTGAAACAGGATCTGATTTTTCTAATTTATATAAATTAACATCATAATTATATTTTTTAAAGACCTCTATTAACTTTTTAACAATTAACAGGGTATTTCCTGTACCGCTGAAATAATAAAAATCAATAGTTATTTTATGCCCCATTAATAATAAGTATATAAGATAAGTATGAAAATTAAAAATTAATTTAATATTTTAATATTATTTATAAAGTTATTATAATTTTTAAATAATCAAAATAAGCTTTAATCCGCTTCCCTTTGCCTTGTCTATTGTGATCCCACACCACTTTTTTTATAAAAAAATATCCAGATATATATAAAATTGTTTTAAAAACAAAAAGTGGTGCGGGAGAAGCAATCTAATATTATTATTTTATTAAAAAACTTCAGCCTGCTTCGTCTAGCGTCTCGCAGAGACACTATTCTTATATATATTTACCTTCTTTCAGTAATTCAAATTCTTTTATAAAATTTGGAGTTGTTTGACCATTTTTAATTAATTCTTTAATTTCATTAATTGTAAAAAAATTAACCTCATCAATTTCGGATTCCTGAAATTTTATTACTCCGTCATAAAAATAAATAAAAGAAAAAACATATTCTTTTTCAATATCCGACTCAAAAATATATTTTGACAACGGTAAAAGCTTTTCAATATTTATATCAATACCTGCCTCTTCCTTAACTTCTCTGATTAATGCTTTATCTAATTTTTCACCCGACTGTATATGACCGCCAATGGATGTATCCCATTTACCGGGCTGGATATCCTTATCATGTGCCCTTTTTTGCAATAATATTTTTTTTTGAGTATTCATTATATGCACATGCACAACAGGATGCAATAATTTTGAACCGTTGTGGCATATCTCCCTGGGTGCTTTACCGACAATCCTTGTTTTTTCATCAATAATATCAAACCATTCTGCAGTTTTATATCTTGATTTAATATACCTCTGATAAAAAAACCTATATAATATTATTGTAAGAATTGTTATTGCAAAAAATATATACAACAAACCGCCGCTTATGAATGCCCATAACTCTTTTGAAAAAAAAACAGAAGATATAATTATTAAGAATATATGGATAAATAAAATCGGGATAAAAAAAAGTAAAATGGTTTGGAATTCATTTATCTTATTATTATCTACTTCAATATTTTTTAAATATCTCTTAATTGTGAAAATAAATACTTTTTTAGAAAATCCGATTAAAATTATAAAAATACATAAAACGGCCTCAATTAGAGCAGGTTTTAATTTAAAAAACAAAGGATTTTTAAATGAGACGGATATGATTCCCATTATTAAAATAATTAATAACTCTACAAAAATATATAAATCAATTTTTTTATATATTATTAGACTTATAATAAATTCAATAATACCTGCCGACATTGCAATTATAATAGAATAAACAGAATTTTTTATAAAATAATCCGCAATTAAATATACTAAAATAGGTAAAGTAGAGATTAATATATTGATTAATATTTTTTTTTTCATAAAAAGCCTTAAAATATCAATTTAAATAAACTTCAAACTTGTAAAATTACAATAAATTTGGTATTCCATAATTATATAACATTATTTTATTAATTATTAAATAATTTAATAATCTGGAAAGTCTATGGACGCTATAAGAAAAAAAAAGATTATTAATGTATCAATAGCCTTATTTTTTATCTGGGCATTTTGTATATCCATTTATTTTGCATTTATATATTTTGTAAGCATCCCCTTATTGTATTCTATAATTATTATAGCCTCGGAAACATTTTTAAGTTTCTCTGTCTGGCTTTTTTTTATGATTAAAATCGACTGGTTAAAAGATATGAATACGGGTAGAGAAATCACGCATCTTAATATATCTAATGCTTTATCCGCAATAAGATTTACACTTGTTCCATTATTAATAACGATGTTTGGATTATTAACAAAAACAGACGGACATTATAAATTCAGGATTGGTATTTTTACGTTTGCTGTTGTAGTCTGCTTAACGGATTTAATCGACGGTTTTTTAGCCAGAAAATTAAATCAGGTTACCAAGCTGGGAATGATACTTGATCCTTTCGGTGATTTTTTAATGATAGTCTGCTTTTCTATACTTATATTTGTTAATGATATTATTACATGGTGGTTTTTTACCCTGATAATGATAAGAATCCCCGGGCTTGTAGTTTTTGCATTAATATTATTGGCTCTTGATAAAAAATTTAAAGTGAAAACAACATTTTTAGGTAAAACAACAATTTTTTATATTTTAAGCCACCTGGGAATATCAACAATTAAATTGATATTAAATCTTAATAATTATTATTATGACATGTTTATATTTATTACTCAAATTATAGGTGCTGCCGTAATAATAGCATCCTCAATAGAAAAAATAGTGCAATACATTATATTTTTAAAGAATAAAAAAAATCTTGAATATACAGAAAAAATAAATTTCTAAAAAATAAAAGCTTTAATTTAATCAATAAAACTCATTCTTCTTCCGGTTCTTTGTTTATTAACAGATCTCCTTTTTTCTTAGAATAAATATAAAAAAATACTCCAACACCAATACCAAATAACGCCATTAAAATCGACAGTATCTGTCCCATTGATAAAGAACCAATAATATATCCGGTATATTTACCTGTTTCGACATTTGCAAACTGAGAATCAGGCTGTCTTAAAAATTCTAAAAAAAATCTAGCTACTGCATAACCAACAAGATAAACAAATGCAATAAATCCCTTGAATGGTTTAAATTTTCTTGCAAAAAACCATATTATAACAAACAAAACAATACCTTCAAAAAAAGCCTCATAAAGCTGAGACGGATGCCTCGGCAGATTGATTCCTAAAATATCAGTACCTCTTATATAGCCAACCGCATTTACTATTTCATTCCCAACCGAATCATATACCTTTTGAGCGATTTCATCAACCTTCCAGCCCAATTTATTAATTATTGCCTGTACATTAGGCAGGTTTAAAGGCACCTTATCTGCATTATAAAAATAAATGCCAAAGGGCATTGCAGTAACCCTGCCCCACAGCTCACTATTTATAAAATTAGCTATCCTGCCAAATGTATAACCCAGAGGAGCAATTGAAAATGCCAAATCACTCATATCTCTCGGATCGATATTTTTTATAATGACATAAATTACTGATGCTAAAAATATTCCAATTACGGCTCCATGATATGCCATACCTGCATAGCCTGTAAAATCTCCTTTAAACGGTAAAAATATTTCCATCTTATTTTTAAGATAATAAGGATTTAATAATAGACAATATAAAAGCCTAACAGCATAAAAAACCCCGATAATTATCCATGCATTCTTTGATTTTAATTTATTTAATTTAACCAATACAATTAATAGGATAATTAAAATTAATGCCGTTAAATGAAATATCAATGCCGGAGCACTGGAAAATTTAATATTTGTGAATGGAATTAAAATTTCCAGAGGTTTCCTGATATAATCTTTAAAACTATATACAAGGCATGAGAATATTCTACCGCCTAAAACAAGTGATAAAATCCCCCAAAAATACCAATCATCAACTAATTGCCTATCCAATGTTTTTAAATTATCATTCTTTAAAATATGCTGAGCCTGTAAATATGAAATAACAATGCCCACAATATACATAAGCGGGTACCATCTTAAAAACTTTAAACCAAAAACTTCTGGTGTAAGCCAGGCGGGATAATTTATATAACAAATCATTAATAATTCCTTAATATTTTTATCAAAGATAATATCAAAATAATTAATATTATCAATCATTTTAATATAAAAATTTTAATAATAATATAATTTGTATAAATTTAAAATTAAAATAGGCAAAAAAGCTTAAATAATTTTAATCATCTTATCTAACAGTAAACTTTTAATAAAGATTATTAAAAAAAAATAGACATATAAATATAAATCATGTAATATGCTATGATATTTTTAATGACTAATTTAAAAATACTATTTTTTATTAATATAAAAGTGGAGGCATAATTTGAAAATATGGCTCAAAATGTTAATAGCACTTATCCTGGGACTTTTACTTGGGATTTTTTTACCGGAGTTTAAATCTTTTTCATATAAAAATGCTTTTATTTTTATAGGCGACTTAGCATTAAACTCTTTATTATATTTATCAATTCTATATGTTTTAACTAAATCTTTTTTAGGTTTCTTAAACTTAAAGAAAAATAAAATTACCGGTAAAATATTGAGAGTCTTTCTATTATGTGTAACAATATCCGTTTTTTTATCTATAATAGTATCACTTGGATTTATGAATCTAACATTTTTCCAGCCTCATGATAAAGATTTTTCACAACAATCAGGTGAGGCTATTAAATATACATCTATAAAAGATATAATACTAAAAATTATTAGTAACAATATTTTCAATGTTTTTATGGTAAACAATAACAATCCGTATATATTTATGATACCAATAATATTTATAGCATTGATTTTTGCTTATGCTACATATTTTTCCGATAAAAAGGGCTTATATTTTGTAGAATCAATAGAATCCTTTGATGCAATACTTGATAAAATAATAAGACAAATTTTGGAGTTTTTCCCGATAGGTGCTATTTTTATCTTTGCTCTTCTTGCAAAGGACAGCACATTTAATGGTAATACTTCAATATCTGCTTTTAGACCTCTTCTAGCTGTAATAATAATATCAATATTTTTTATATTATTATATAGTTTATGCCTTTACCTTTTTTTAAAGAAAAAAGTATTTAAAATATATCTTGGTTTTCTTGGTGCAGGTTTAACAGCATTGGCTACTGGTGTTACATCAGCAACAATAATACCTACCTGTGAACACTTAAAGAAAAACATAGGTATTAAAAATGATGTTGCCGATACTTTAGGACCTCTGGGGATGATAATAAATAAATCGGGTACAATTATTGTATCTACCGTTGTATTGATATATCTTTTACTTTTATATACCGATGATGTTTTAAGACTTGATTTACAATTAATCTTTTTTTGTTTATTGTTTACTTATTCATTTTTTCTTGACGGCTCCCATGACAAGTCATTTTTGGTATTAATTGCGATGATATTAAATTTTAAAATGCTTCATCTTGAAGAACACAGCTATATATTATTCCAGGTATTTGTCCCCTTATTCGCAAGAATAGCTTTATTTATAGATACATTAAGTACTACAGTAATAATTACAATAACATCTTATTTTACAGACAGCATAGAAGAAAGAAAATATGTAGAATACATTTAAACATTATTTGGTTTAATTATAATAAATGAAGCTCAATAAAAAATATATTAAAATAAAAGATTTAACAATCTCATATCTTGATAATAATCTTGAGAATAAAAAAAGCCTTGTTTTTGTACATGGATGGGGTGCCGATAAAGATAATTTGAAAAGTATATATTTTCCTTTGTTAAATGATTTTAGGATTATATCAATTGATCTGCCCGGATTTGGTGAAAGCAGTATGCCTGATGAAATATACGGCAGCAAAGAATATGCCGGTATACTTGCAGATTTTTTTACTTTTTTAAAACTCAATGATATCAATTACATCGGACATTCATTCGGCGGGAAAATCGGATTGCTTCTTAGTATATATCATAAAAATCTTATAAAAAGACTTGTATTAATAAGCTCCAACGGTATAAAACCTAAAATAAATATAATCCGGTTAATTAGAATATATTCCTTCAAATTATTAAAATTTTTTTATATTAATATACTAAAAGATAAAAATAAAATTGAAGCATTAAAAAATAAATACGGATCGGATGACTATAAAAATGCAGGAAAAATGAGAAACATACTCGTTAAAACCGTGCAGGAGGATTTTACAAAAATGTTAGATCAAATTGATTGTCCTGTTTTTTTATACTGGGGAGATAAAGATGAGGCAACTCCTCTATGGATGGCTAAAAAAATGAACAGATTAATAAAAGACTCTGCAATTTATATTGTAAAAAACGGTACTCATTTTCCTTTCTTGCAGGATAATAGGATTACATCAATTATAAAAGCTTTTGCAGTATAGGAAGTTATAAGTGACTACAATAATTTTTTTAATAATTTTAATGACGCTAACGGTATTAAAGCTATTAATACAGGGTATATATCTTATACATAGACTACAATTATTAGGATATTACAATTTAAAATTCATTAAATGGCTTGAAGGAAAACAATACAGGGAAATACTGCTTTGGAATATTTTCGAATTATTATTTCCATTATTAATAATTTATATTTTTTACTGGGCAATAAAACAACTGCCTATTTATAAATATATTACATCAACAATAATGATTTCTACTTTTACATGGAAAATAATACATCCGTTTATTGCAGGCTGGGTAGGTCCAAAAGCAAAAAAAAATATAAAAGTAATTTTAAAATATACTCCAAGGATTATAAGATTATTTTTATCCTTAATCTTTGTTTCAGTTATAAGTATAATCTTTATATTTTATTATACTGCAATCCCATTAAAAGATTTTACCTTATCAAGCCGTAAATTTTTTCAATTTAACGCCTTTTTATTATTCACAAGTGTTATTACTCCGGTAATTGTATTAATTGCTAATTTAATAAATATGCCGATTGAAAAATTGATTCATTTAAAATATTTTAATATGGCTAAAAATAAATCAAAAAAAGCGGACATAATAAAAATTGCCATTACAGGCAGTTATGGCAAAACATCAACCAAATTTTTTCTTGCAAGCATAATTAAAGAAAAATATAAAACATTATTTACACCGGCATCATATAATACACCGATGGGAATAAGTAAAGTAATTAATAATAACAATCTAAATGATTATGAAGTTTTTGTTGTAGAAATGGGAGCAGATCATAAAGGTGATATTAATAAACTATGTAAACTTATAAAACCTGATTACGGCATCATAACGGCAATAGACAATCAGCATCTTGAAACATTCGGTAATTTAGAAAACATTATAATAACAAAATTATCATTATTTAAACATATTAATAAAGACGGATTTGGCATATATAATTATGATAATAAAATTTTAAAAAAAAATATTAAAAATAATAATTTTCATATTCCAATTTATTCATATAGTATAGTGGAAAATAATTTTAATAATGTTGATATCATTGCAGGTAATATAAAACATACAAGGGACGGATTGCAGTTTACTGCTATTTTAAAAGATGGTGAGTCAATAGAAATAAAAACAGAAGTACTGGGCAAACATAATGCATCAAATTTACTGGCAAGTATTTTAATGTGTAAAGTGATAGGTATTTCATCAGATGAAATATTAAGAGGCATCAAAAATATAAAACCGGTTGAGCATAGATTGCAAAAAATAGATGCAGGTACTGGAATACTTGTTTTGGATGATGCATTCAACTCAAATCCTGCAGGAGCACATGAAGCATTACAGGTATTAAATGAAATTGAAGGAAATAAAAAGGTTATTGTAACACCTGGAATGGTTGAACTTGGAGAAAAAGAGGAAGAGATAAACAGAACATTCGGTAATCAAATTGCACAATATGTAGATATAGCAATACTTGTCGGAAAAGACAGAACATATGATATTTATGAAGGTATTGTAGAAAATGGTTTTAATAAAGAAAATATCATAACTGTAAACTCTTTAAATGAAGCAAAAGATGCACTTGCAAGAGTCCTTGTTAAAGGAGATGTTGTTCTTTTTGAGAATGACCTGCCCGACACTTATAATGAATAAATAAATCAAATATCAAATCTATATTATTTTTTATTATTATTCTAAAAATAATAATCTCTTATTTAATATTTTTTGTCTCACTGGGTCTGTTAGGACGACAATAATCTAAATTTATTATATAAAATTTATTAAGTATTTAAACAAACAAAACTTATTAAAAAACATTAAGGAGTATTCTATGAAAAAAAATTTAAATCTTAATTTTTTAAAATTATTATTAATAATAATAATTTTAATTGCATTCTCATGCAGTAATAATCAATTATTAACTAATACAGATGATGAAACAAAAGAAACTGAAAAAACAGAAGTCTCAGAAGAAAGTATGGACTTAATTGAAGAAATAGTATTAGAAGATAACAGTCAAATAAAATTTTGGGAAGATAATGAAAGAATAATTGTAACATCATCATTTAAATCAGAAGATGCAGCTAAGAGACATCTTGATATCGAAAATAAATCTCCTCTTGGCATTTATAAATACTACAAAAATACAACACCTCCGGAAAAATTACTTGTAGCCTGTAAAAATTTTAATGAAGATAATAATTTAAAGGATGATAACAATTTAACTGAGGGATCTGATGATGTACAGCCGGTTTTCATTGAGAGTGATACAAGAATGACAGATACAGCTTTTATGGATTATGTAAAAGGCAAAATTAATTTTTGGTGGGATAGTATAGCTTGGTATAAAAAATGGCTTAATAGAACAGGATCCGGGTATGCAAATAGAGAATACAGTTGTATAAATGCTATTGCAAATTGTACAAAAGGAGAAATCACATTATATATAAAAAGAAAAAGAATTACTAAGTACAAAACAGAACAATCTACTAAAGTTAAAAAAGGTGAAATAGGTTTAGTTGAAGCATGGATGAAATCAGGCAGAAAAGATGATTGGCGAGTCGGGGTATCTGGGACTGAAGGTGAAGATAATTTTCATTTTTATGCATGGCATTATAATCAATTTTATATGGGTGCAGGTTTTAATTTATAACAATAAACATTTATATTAATCATAATAAACAAGCATATATGATTTAATAAACGGCTGTCTTAAAAATATATATAAATAATATATTCTTAGACAGCCTATACAAAAATATAATTTTTGAATCTATAAAAAATCTATTAAATAATTAATAAAGATATTGATTGTTTCATAAAAATTTAAAATAAATAGTTATTTATAAGCCATCTGCGTTGTTACTAAATCATTAAATATTAACAACTTATACATATATATAAAAATAAATTTCATCCACTTTTAGTGTAAAAAATCCAGTAATAATTGAAAATATTAGTGTTTGATCCCAATTGAAAAAACAGGCTGGCAAATGCATTATTTTTTTTTATATTCATTAACTCAATAAAATCGATAAAAACGAAGAGTTCATTTTAGATTTTTTAAAATTAACCATAGAGTACACGAAGATCATGAAGATTTATGTTAAAAAAGAAAAAAATTACACTTTAAAAAAAACTTCATGTTCTTCGAGCCCTTCGTGGTTAAAATTTGTCTTTTTACGGTTGAGAGGCGACCTCAATCAATGATATTTTTTTTTGTGTCTTGGGATCTTAGTGGCTGTATTTATAAAAACCATTTTTTGGTGTCTTTTCTAAAAAAGAAAAAGCAAATAACTTATTTATCATTTACAATTGACTATTAATACTTTTTTTTATATATTTCTAACTCTTAAAAATTACTTAAATATTCTTATGTTATAAGGAGGATAAAAATGTCTACAAAAGAAAAAGATACCCTATCCATTCATGCAGATAATATTTTACCGATTATAAAAAAATGGCTTTACTCAGATAAGGAAATATTTATAAGAGAGCTTGTTAGTAATGCAGTAGATGCATCAAATAAGTTAAAACATCTAAGCTTAATCGGCGATTATAAAGAAGAGCTTGGTGAATTAGAAATAAACATAAAAATTGATAAAAAAAATAAAACATTATCATTCATAGACAACGGTATTGGAATGACAAGAGATGAAATTAAAAAATATATCAATCAAATAGCATTCTCAGGCGCGGAAGACTTTTTAGAAAAATATAAAGACAATAAAGAAGAAAATCAAATTATAGGCCATTTTGGTCTCGGATTTTACTCGTCTTTCATGGTTGCGGATCAGGTTGATATTAAATCAAAATCATATAAAGCTGAAGAAGCAATCCATTGGATTAATAAAGGCGATCATGATGTAATAATCGATAAAGATGACAGGAAAGAAAGAGGAACGGAAGTAATCCTTACAATTAATAAAGATGAAAAGGAATTCCTTGAAGAAAACAGGGTAAAAGAAGTTATACAAAAATACTGCAACTTTTTACCCTATCCTATCAAACTGAACGGCAATGTAGTAAATAATCAAAACCCGTTATGGCTTAAACCCCCAAGAGATGCAAAAGAAGAAGATTATAAGGATTTTTACAGTAAATTATTCCCATTCGGTGATGAACCTATATTCTGGGTACATTTAGATGTTGAGGTGCCTTTTAGATTAAAGGGCATCCTGTATTTCCCACGCTTAAGACATGAGCTTGACAGTACTAAGGGAAGGATTAATTTATACTGCAACCAGGTTTTTGTATCGGATAACGCCAAGGATATAATACCGGAATTTCTTACTCTGCTGCAGGGCGCACTTGATATTCCTGACCTGCCCTTAAATGTATCAAGATCATATCTTCAAAATGACCCTTATGTACAAAAAATATCTTCACATATTACAAGAAAGGTTGCAGATAAAATCGCTGATATTTTTAAAAAGCAAAGGGATGAATTAGAAAAAAACTGGGATGATATACATTTATTCATAAAATTCGGATGTTTAAACAATGAAAAATTTTATGAAAGAGTTAAAGACTCCGTTATTTATAAAACAACAGACGGTGTATACAAAACTCTTGAAGAATATCTTGAAAAAAACAAGGGTGTCATTAAAGAAAAAGACGGGAAAAAAATTATTCTTTATGCATCAAATGAGAATGAGCAAATTACTTATATAAATTTAATTAAAAGCCAGGGTATGGAGGCATTAATACTAAATTCAATTATAGATGTTCATTTTATACAGTTTTTGGAAATGAAAGACAGCAAAATAACATTCTCACGGATAGACAGCGATACACATGACACATTAACCGATGAAGATAAAGAATCAAAAATAGTTGACGGCAACAATAAAACAACATCGGATAAAATTAAAGAAATCTTCGAGAATGAGCTTAAGGAAACAAACAAAAATCTAAAAGTAGAAGTAAAGGCTCTTAAAGATGAGAATACTCCGGCAATGATAGTATTATCAGAGTTTATGCGAAGATTTAAAGAAATGAGTATGCTGCAAATGAAGCAAACAGAATCAGATATGTTCGGAGATTTTACTTTAATTGTAAACTCAAATAATAACTCTATAAAAGAACTTGTCAAATTGAATGAGAATACAGAAAATAAAGATAAAATTAAATCTAAAATTAATCATATTTACGACCTTGCACTGCTGGCTCAAAATCAATTGAAGGGCAACCGGTTGATTGATTTTATAAAAAGATCAAATGAAATAATCGATAAAATATAATTTAAAATTTATGAGAGTATCTGAAAATGGTACTCTCTTTTATTTTAAATAAAAAATATTAATCAAATCTTTTATATAATAATACCGCCAAGATACTAAGGCAATAAGTAAAATAAATATTATTTAATAAAACAAATATTTTCATATTAAATAATTTTTAAAAAAATATTTTTCTTCTAAACTAATCACTTTTCTTGACTTTTTTATTAATTGATTTATATTTAATACTATATTATAAAGTTATTATTAAAAAAAAAGGAGTTTTTATGGCTAGTGACCGTGATTTAGTTTCATCGGAAGATCACGAAATGAATTATCTTTTGAGAAAATGGGATAAAAAACAATCAAAAGAAAACCGTGAGACTTTGGTGGAAAAATTAAAAGAATTTAAGCATGATGATGATTATCAACCTCATAATAGGGAGAGTTTTTATAAATATGTTGATGATAATGATGTTAAATCATTACTTGAAGATGCCGACATTGATGATGACGATACCATGGTTGAATCCGATGAAGATGATACAGAAGTTGAAATCGTAAAAACAGTAATTAAGGATGATAATGTACAAAAAACTATAGTAGAAACCGAAAAAACAATTGTAAGCAATACAGGAAGCGGTATTCAGGCAGAACAAAAAAAATCCATATTACCGTTGATTTTTATGATAATTGCAGCAGTAATTATTATTCTCTTGATTTTGTTAGGTGTATATATCTGCAAGAAAAATCCTAATCTTTTCGGACAAAAACAAAAAACAGAAGAAATAAAAGAAAATACAGTTGTAAAAGACGAAGAAGTAAAAGAAGATACGGCAGAACTCTTAATGCAGGCAATAAAAAACAATACACCTATATACTTTATAGCAAATAAAACTACTCTTTTAGAAGGTGAAAATGCAAAAATCTCTAATATAATATCAGAGCTAAAAAAACATGATAAGGTTAAACTATTAATTGAAGGACATACTGCAAAAATAGGCAAACCGGAGAATGAATTAAAACTAAGTATTAATAGAGCAAAACTTATTAAAAATATGATAAATAAAGAAGTAAGCGTAGAAATAGAAACGAAAGGATACGGATCTAAAAAAGAAGCGGTTGCTAATCCGGATAAAAACGAAATGAAACTTAACAGAAGAGTAGAAATAAGTATAATAGATTAATCCGATTTAAATGCTTAAATACAGGATAAAGAAAAGCTTATTGTTATTCTCAATAATTATTATATTTACTCAGTGCAATTTTGTAAAAAAATATTTAGATTTTAACAAAGGTAAAGTAATAATCTGTTATGATGAAGAATATTTAAGTACATATGAAGGTAAAATATTAAATAAAATAGTAAAAGATTTTTTAAAAAATAAAAAGAAAAAGTATATAAAAATTAACAAAAACAATATGATAAAAAAACTCGAAAAAAATAAAGTAAATATCATATTAACAAAGTTACCGGTTACAGAAAAAAATATTAAGTATAAAATAATCATATCCGATCCTGTTTTACGGAATGCTGTATATTTTTTAATACATGAAGAAAATACAGGTGCATTTAAATACCCTTATTCACTATATTCACTTTCTGCCGGTATGTTATATCAGTCGGATGTATATGAATATATAATAAATAAATTTAAACAGAGGGATAATTTCAGTTTTTATACAGATATTAATAATCTGATAGATGATTTTAAAAGAAAAAAAATAAATTTATTATTAATAAATAGAAGCCAGTTTTATAAAAATATTTATACAATCCCTGCAAAAAATATTCTTTATATAAATATAGGGAATCCTTACGGAACAATAATTTTTACAGATAATAATTTAAATAATGATTTTAAAAAATATATCAATAATAAAAAAGATAAATATGAATGGCTGGATTTATATTATAAAAAACCAAAAGAAATAAAAATTTTAGATAAACTCGTTGAATAAAAAAAGTAATAAAAAATGTATAAAACTTTTAAAATCAAACGATAATGATAATAACTGTTTAATATTTTTAAAATCATAATGCTAAATACAAACGGAGTATGTTATGAATAAATATCAAAACAAAACAATATTAATTATCGGTGCAGGTCTTCTTCAAGTCCCTGCTATAAGCTGTGCAAATGATCTTGGTTTGACTACTGTTGTTACTGATTATAATAAAGATGCTCCGGGCATGAAAATAGCAGATTATCCTATAGTAATATCTACAAGAGATGTTGACGGTACCGTGAGAATAATTAAAGAATTTAATAAAAAGGTTAAGATAGACGGCGTAATCACAATCGGCACAGATGCATCTATGACTGTTGCTGCCGTCAGCAATGCATTAAATCTTCCGGGTATTGAATATGAGAATGCTCTGGCTGCAACAAATAAATTAAAAATGCGGGAAAGGTTTGAAAAACATAATGTGCCTATACCAAAATTTTATAAATGCTGGAGTCTTACAGATTTAAAAAACATATCAAAGATGCTGGATTTTCCAATGGTAATCAAACCTGTTGACAATATGGGTGCAAGGGGTGTAATGAAGATTGAAAATGAAAACTGTTTAGAAATGGCATTTGATAATGCAAAAAATTCAAGCCCTTCCGGAGAGTTAATTGTCGAAGAATACATGAAAGGTCCGGAATTATCTATTGATGCCTTAATCTATAACAATGAAATATTTATAACAGGAGTTGCCGACAGAATCATAGAAAGAGAGCCCTATTTTATAGAAATCGGTCATGTAATGCCCTCAAATCTTCCAAAAGAAGTTATAGATGATGCAGTAGATGTTTTTAAAAAAGGTATTAAAGCTCTTGGTTTAAATACAGGTGCTGCAAAAGGAGATATAAAAATTACCGATAAGGGAGCAAAGGTTGGAGAAATTGCAGCAAGATTATCAGGCGGATTTATGTCTGCATACACATATCCGTATTCTTCAGGAGTTAATTTAATTCATAATGCAATAGATATTGCTCTTGGATACCCACCACACAATCTTATTCCAACAATGAATAAAGTCTCTATCGAAAAAGCCATAATACCCAATCCTGGTGTTGTAAAAGAAATCAAAGGTACTGATGAGGCTCTAAGTATTCCTGGTGTTAGAAATATATTTTATCATGTAGAAATCGGAGATGAAATAAAAGAGCCTAAAAGCAATGTTGAAAAAGCGGGTAATTTTATTATAGTAAAAGATACTAGAGAAGAAGCATGGGAAACAATAAGAGAAATAGAAAAAACAATAAAAATAGTAACGGAATATGATGAAATAATAACCTGGAATGAAGTACGCCATAGAGCAAGAGATAAATTTAACAGGGCATGTTTTGCATGTAAAGAATGCAATGGCGTAGAATGTAAAGGAAAATTCCCGGGTATGGGCGGAGTCGGCAATGGTAATTCATTCATACGAAATTACCGTGATATGAATAAAATATTGATAAAAACAAAAACAATACATGATGTTGCAATAGTAAATACAGAAACTAATTTTTTTGGTATGCCGTTATCACTGCCTTTGATAGCAGCTCCTATAACAGGATGTGATATTAATCTAGGCGGAGGCATATCAGAGCTTGAATACGACAATATTCTTTTAACCGGGTGCGAAGAATCCGGTATTTTAGCATTTGTCGGTGACGGTGCCCCTCCTGAATTATATAAAATAGGCTTGGAAGCTATAAAAAATTGCAACGGCAACGGCGGAATAATCTTTAAACCGAGAAGAGATCAATTTGAAATTATTAAAAGAATAAAAGATTCTGTTAAATATAATGTTAAATTTATAGGTCTTGATATAGACGCAGCAGCATTCGGTACAATGGCATTATATGATCAAAGGGTAGAAACAAAAACAGTCGGTCAAATCAGTGAGCTGATAGCATTCTCAAAAATGCCTTTTATAATAAAAGGTGTAATGAGTGTTGAGGATGCTGAGAATGCAATTAAAGCAGGAGCTCATGCAATAGTTGTTAGCAATCATGGAGGAAGAATTACTGAAAACCACCCGTCATCTATTTCTGTACTTAAAGAAATAGCAGACAATGTAAAAAACAGAATCAAAATAATATTTGACGGCGGTGTAAGAAGCGGTGAAGATATATTTAAAGCTATTGCACTGGGAGCAGATTATGTTATGGTAGGAAGACCTTTTTCCATTGCCGTATTGGGAGGCAATAAAATCGGTATAAAAATTTTAGTAAAAAGATTTAAAGAAGAGCTTGAAAGAATAATGCTGTTAACAGGATCATCAAATATAGAATCAATAAACCAGGATATGATTATTTTACCCGACTTTAATAATGATATATACAATGAAATAAATAACAGTAAAAATTATTTTAAAAATAATGATAAAATTGATGATAGCTATGACTTTCAGCAACCATTCAAAATAAATTAAATTGAAAATTAATGCTTATTAGATTGTCTTTTTAACTGTTATAAATTTTAAACCGTAAAGCCTATCAACACACGACCAACCTAACTCAATCCATAAAACTCTGTGTAACTCCCCGTCCTCTGTGTCCCTGTCCCTCACTACTTTTACAATAAAAATATAATTATTTTGTATATATTACTAATTTAAATTAAAAGTGGTGAGGGGTCTGTGGTGCCTTCCCTGACAAGCACTATTTATACAACACCATAAAGCTTATAAACCAAAGCATGCTAAATCACAACCTTTCAAACACAATCCTAATCCGGAAAATAAAAATATTTCTACCGCGTTTATCTGTGTGCATCAGCGGTTGCTTTTAAAAAATAAAATAAACTATTATTAAATTCTTTGTCTTATGACATCTTTGTGGTAAAATCTATATTCATTAAACAAATCTTTGGATATAAAAAACATTATGAAAATTCATTATATGCAGCATGTTCCATTTGAAGATCCTGCCAACATAATAAAATGGGCTTTACAAAAAAAACATACAATAAAAAAAACTTTATTGTATGAAAATCAAAAATTACACGGTATTTCTGATTTTGATATATTAATAATCATGGGCGGTCCTATGGGTGTTAGTGATGAAAAAATTTATCCATGGCTTAAACAGGAAAAAGTTTTTATTGAAAAAGCAATATTAGATAATAAAAAAATACTCGGTATTTGCCTCGGAGCCCAATTATTAGCAGATGTATTAGGTGCTTCTGTTTACAAAAATAAATATAAAGAGATTGGCTGGTTTCCCGTTAAAAAGGTATCAGATCACAAAGTATTTAATGTATTCCCCAAAGAATTTACAGCATTCCACTGGCATGGTGATACTTATGACATACCTAAAACTGCCGTAAAACTTGCTGAAAGTGATGCTTGCAAAAATCAGGCTTTTTTATATAAAAATAATGTTATAGGGTTGCAGTATCATATTGAATCATCATCAGAAAGTATAGGTAAATTAATAAATAATTGTTCGGATGAGTTAATAAATGATAAATATATTCAAGATAAAGATTTTATTATAAAACAAAAAGGCTATATTGATACTATCGAACAATTATTAAATAAATTTTTAGATAATTTTATTGGAGCTGATTTATAATAGTATGTTTAAATTTTTATTCTTTTCCTTGATTTTTATAGATTTGTAAATTATAATTTTTTATAATATTTTGTTAGAAAATCAAAGAAATATTAAAGGTTGGAGAAAAATTGTGGAAATTATTCATGTAAATGGTAAAAAAATTAAATATATTTTACTTTATGCTCTAAGCACATGTGTATGGTGTAAAAAAACGAAATCCTATTTAAATGAGCTTGGTGTAGAGTATGATTATATAGATGTAGATCTACTAAGTGAGAAAGAAAAAGATAAAATAAAAAAAAGCATAAAAAAATGGAATCCTGCGGTTTCATTCCCAACAATTGTAATAGATAATAAAACGGTAGTACTGGGTTATGATGAAGAAAAAATAAAGGAAAGTTTAGGATTATGAGTAAAATTGATATAAATAATATAAATATAGACAAAACATATGAAAAATTAAAAAAAGATACGGAAAAAGGAGGATATTACTTAAATCCCGATATAGATTTCACAAAAGAATTAGTTAAAGGACTCTTAATTAATCAAAACAGATACGGTTATTGGGCTTGCCCCTGTAGATTATCCTCAGGTATAAAAGAAAAAGATCTCGATATCATCTGTCCATGCGACTATCGTGATCCAGATCTTAATGATTATGATACATGCTATTGCGGTTTATATGTTTCTCAAAAAGTTATTAAAACAAAGAAAAAAATCGGATCTATACCTGATAGAAGAAATAGCTTAAAAAAGGAGAAAAAAGTGAAAAAGGACAAACAAATTAAAAATCTAGCCTACCCTGTTTGGCGCTGCAAGGTCTGCGGTTATCTTTGTGCAAGAGAACATCCTCCGGAACTCTGCCCGGTATGTAAAGCAGAAAAAGACAGATTTGAAATCTTCATGTGAGTTTTAATAATTATGAAAAACTATAATCTTAAAAATCATTTATTTTTATTTGATATTGACGGTACAATTTTAGATACAAAAGGTGACGGCAGAAAAGCATTTGTTGAAGCTTTTAAAATTTTACTGGACAAGGAAATAACAGAAAAAATCAACTTTTTAGGCGGAATCGATAAAGTAATTTTTAAAAAATATTATGATTATTTTGAATTAAATAAAAAGGATTTTGATATTAAATGGTCTGCTTTTAAAAATGAATATTTAAAAATTTTAGATAAATTATCATTAAACTGCCAATGGCGGCTGTTTAAAAATGCCGATAATGTAATTAAAAATCTTTATAAATATTCCAACATAGGACTTGTAACCGGCAACATTGAAAAAGGCGCAATGATTAAATTAAAAAAATTTGGATTAGATAATCTTTTTTCATGCGGTGGATTCGGCGATTCTGTAATCACAAGGGATGAACTTGTAAAAGAAGCGATTAAATCATGCAATATATATCATAACAAAAAGTTTGATAACACTAAAATATACCTGTTTGGTGATACTCAAATTGATATAGACAGTGCTCATGCAAATAATATAATACCTGTATTAATCGATCCACAGGAAAAATTTAAAGATCATAAAAAAGATGAGTTGTCTGTAAAATATCACGGCACCTTTGAATATATAGAAATATTCTTACATGAAATAAACATAAACTCACCAAGAAAAGAAATCCTATATTTTTGTTAAAATTAATACAACACTGGATCTAGAAATAATGAAATCTATAAATGAAATAGAAGTATTATTTGAAAATAATTTAAAAAATACTTTTAATAAATTTGAAAAAAAAAGGATATTTTTTATTATATTAATTTTCATTTTTTTAATCATAGCATTATGCATCTGCTTATTATGTTTAATTTTATTTGTAAAACAATTAATTATTTATAATTACGAAAAAACAGCAATCTATTGCATTATAATCTTAAATATCTGGATATTCTATTATTTATTTGTCAATTTTCTCTTAAAAAAATATAAAAAAAAATTTAAAGAAAATATAATAAAAAGAATAATAAAAAGCATTAATGAAAAAATTGATTATAAACCGGATAGTTATGTGCCTAAGGAATATTTTTTATTATCGAAACTTTATGATAAATATCCTACTAAATATTCCGGTGAAGATTTAATAAAAGGTAAAATTGATAATACCCGCTTTATTTTTTCAGAAATTAAAGCCCAGCGAGAGTATAAATCAAAATATTATTCATTTTATAAGACCTTTTTTAAAGGTATATTTTTTATAGCGGATTTTAATAAAAAGTTTAAAGGAAAAGTTTTTATTCTGCCCGATAAATATGAAAAAAAATTTGGTACACTGATAGGTGATCAAATTAATAAGCAGAAAACCAATCTAGGAAAATTTGTTAAAATGGAAGATTTAGATTTTGAAAAAGAATTTGTTGTTTATGGTAATGATCAGATAGAATCCAGATATATACTTTCTACCAATTTATTAAAAAGAATCACGGATTATAAAAAGAAAAAAAATAAAAAAATATCACTATCATTTATAAAGAATAGCATACTCATTGCTATTGAAATTAAAAAAAATTTATTTGAACCTCATATTTTTGACTCACTGATAAAATTTGATACAATTAAAAAATATTTTAAAGAACTTAAATTAGGTTTAGATATAATTGAAGAATTAAAATTAAATAGAAAAATATGGGAAAATTAAAAATACAAATTAAATAAAAATAAGCTGTATATTATTCAAAAAATGCAAAGAAATAAGCCTTAATTATTAATATACTCTAAATATAAAATATATATTTGGAATTAAAATTTTATATCATGGAGCTTAAAATGAGAATTAAGAATTTTTTATTTTTATTATTTTTTTTATTTCCTTTTTTATTAAATGCTTCAATGCTTATAGATGATTTTGAAAATACAGATTTTAATAATTTACTTAACGGTACATATATTACTTATAATGACGGGTATTCCAGTATAAATATAAATATTGTGGATAATGGATATTTAAAATCAAAAAAATGTATAAAAATTGATTATGAATTAATAGAAGGAGCTTTATATCCTTTTGCAGGGGTATATTCTTCTTTTAATAAAAATTTAGCACCAATAAACTTAAGTGAATATAAGGGTATTAGATTTTATGCTAAAGGTGAAGGAAAATGCCGTGTAGAATTAGCATCAAAAAAAACAGATAAAGAATATAATCATTATTTAACGTTTATTGAACTTTCACCGGGATGGCAGCTTTATGAAATTGATTTTGATGATCTTTTACAAACCTGGGGTACTCCGGTGAAATGGGATCCGACAGACATTTATGCAGTACAATGGACCTTTACTATGCCTGTACCTTCAAAAGGTATAATGTATATTGATAATATAGAATTTTATAAAAAATCAAAAAAAAAAATACTGGTTAATAATAACATTTCATTAAAAATAGATAAACCTAAAATAAATCAATTAGGTTATTTACCTGATGAAATTAAATATTTTACCATATGTGCAGATTATGCCAATAAAGGTGATATATTTAAAATAATAGGTATAGATGGTAATACTGCTTTTACAGATATAATTAAATCAAATATTATTAATGATAATGAAAGCACAGGAGAAAAAATATTAATCGGTGATTTTTCATCATTTAATAAAAATGGTGAATATTATATAGAGATTAATGGTAAAAAATCCTGTAAATTTAAAATTGGAAAATTCGTATATAAAAATTTATTCAATGACATATTAAGATGTTACTATCTGATAAGATGTAATACAGAGATTAATGATCCTATAACCGGAATATATCATAAAGCCTGTCATATGAATGATGCAGAACCGGAAGATAAACCTGGTATTGAAAGGGACTTAAAAGGCGGCTGGCATAATGCAGGCGATTACGGTAAATGGACTCATATGGCTGCTTTTAGTGTATCTCATATGTTATGGCTTTTTGAATTAAAAAAAGATAAATTGAAAAACTTAAATATAAATATTCCCGAGTCATCTAATAAAATATCAGATGTTTTGGATGAGGCTTTATGGGGATTAAACTGGCTTTTTAAAATGCAAAATAATGACGGTAGTATTTACCATAAAGTAGACACACAGCCAAATTTTGCTATTGGTAAAGCCCCAGAAGATGATCCTCATAAAAGATATGCAAGATTTGGATCAAGAGGTACACAAACCCCCTCAACAATTGATGCTTCTTTTTTTGTTGCTGTTATGTGCCAGGCTTACCGTGTATTTATAGATATAGATAAATCCTTAGCTGATAAATGCAAAAAGGCTGCAATTAAAACAATAGCATGGATTGAAAAAAATCCTAAAACAGCGCAGGATGATATCTATTATCTTGATAAAGATTATTATGGCGAGCTTTTATGGGCATATGCTGAAATGTACAGGCTGACTGATAATAATAAATATCTTAATAATTTTAAAAATATATTTAACAATATTCCCCTAAACTATCCCTGCTGGATGGATCCCCAGTTTCTTGGATATTTAACATTGTATTATTATGAGAAAACGGAAAAAAAATTAAAAAATGAAATAATAAACAGAATACAAAATCTTGCTGATTCATATATATTAAAATCAAATAAAAGCGGATATGGTATTGCATTAGATCCAAAAGAATATTACTGGGGATCAAATCAGGAAGTAGCAGGAAAGGCAATGGTGCTGATATTCAGTCATATCATTACAGGAGAAAAAAAATATAAAGACTATGCACTGAAGCATCTTTATTATTTATTAGGCAACAATTCTTTAAATAAAAGCTTTGTTACAGGTTATGGTGCAAATCCTGTTAAGTATCCCTATCACTGGGCTTATTTTGCATATAAAAAAATAATACCCGGATGGCTGACAGGTGGAGCAAATCAGTATATAGGATCAAATATAGATTTTTATTTAAGATCATTAATCTTAAAAGGAACTCCCCCTGCTAAATGTTATGCAGATAAATGCGATTTTAACGGATCATGGGCTTCTAATGAAGGCGCGACAGACCATCAGGCATCATTTTTATTTCTTATCGGGTTTTTTGCATATTAAAAATGAGGTATCAATAATAAAGTGAAGCTTGTTAACATTTTTAATTTAAAAAAAATTAATTATTTCATCTTAAATTGACACTCTTATTATAGTTATTTATAATTTAAATAATATATTAACTATTTATTAATAAGGAGTTTTTATGTCGGATAACAAAATTATTTTAAAATTAAAAAAAAAATTAGTAATTATAATTCCCATAGCTGTTTTAATACTAATAACAATATTTTCTTCAATAAAAATTATTGAACAAACAGAGGTTGGTGTTGTAAGGATTTTCGGCAAGGTACAGGATGATGAGTTAATGCCGGGGTTCAATCTTATAATACCGTTTATTACAAATGTAATAAAAATACCTGTATATGAACAAACAATAGAAATGATTGGTGATAATGCAATTAAATCATTAACAAATGAAGGTCTTGAAGTTAAATATGATCTTGCAATACAATTTATTATTATACCCTCAAAGGCTAGTGAAGTATACAGTAATCTAAAAGATTATAATGTCTGGATGGCCAGTAGAGTCAGGGGTATCGGAAGAGATATTATCGCAGAATTTAAAGCAGAAGATTTATATACAAGCAAGAGAAACCAGATACAAGATGATATGTTTAATAAATTAGCCAGTCAATTTGAGGTGCATGGTATATCAATGAAGGCTGTTATTATAAGAAACATTGATCTTCCAAAATCGGTAGTTGAAAGAATAGAGGCAAAAATAAGTGCAAAACAGGAAGCTGAAAAAATGGAATATGTTATACAAAAAGAAGAACTGGAAGCAGAAAGAAAAATAATTGAAGCTGACGGTATCTCAAAAGCAAATAAGATAATATCCGAGAGTTTAAGTGATAAATATCTGTCATGGTACTGGATACAAAATCTTGATAAGCATAGCGATGTAATATATGTACCAATCGGTAATAACGGCATGCCGTTATTTAAACAAGTTGGAAAATAATAATTAAAATTAAATAAGAGAATGATTTTGATAAACAAACTTTTTAATATACCGCTAAAAAAACAAAAAATTTTTATTATTGTTTTTATTATTATATTTATACTTTCAATTTTAACAGGCACCTTTTATTTATCTGTTACAGCACATATAAATATTTATGACCAAAATGATAAAACTTTAAAAAAAAATATTGATTGCTTTATACTATTTACAAAAGACTGTTTAGCAGCAGATAAAACTTATAAAATTGATATTGATCAAAAATTAAAATTTTTTTGTGAAATAAATGATATTGATTTTTTACAAATAAAAAATATAAAAAATAATGAATCAATAATTTTATATAATAAATACAATGATATAAAAATCTTAAATATAATTAATGAAGAATATAAAAAACTGGAAATCATAAATCATAAAATTATTAATGATACATCTAATAAATATAGAATTATATATTTAAAATTTTTAATGAAAAATAATATTTTTTTAGTTACAGCCATAATTAAAAAAGATAAAATTGATAAACTAATATTTAAAAATTTAATTAATAAAATTATAATCATTTTATTAATGGCACTTTTAGTTTTACCGATTTTAATTTTAGAGCTTTTATATTTAATTAATAAAGAAAAAAAAATAAAACTAAATTTTTTCATACATGAATTAACAGGTATACCTAATAGAAACAGGTTAAATCTTGATGTTAATGATGCTGTTAATCCTACATTATTTATAATAAATATTGATTCATTTAAAAAAATAAACGATTATTACGGGCATGAATGCGGTGATTATATTCTAAAAGAAATGGCAAATAGGATATTATTTCTACTAGTAAGCGATGATTATCATTTATATAAACTGGAGTCGGATGAATATGCTATATTACTTGATAAAGAGATAACAAAAGATGAAGCGGAAGTATTAGCTAAATATTTTATAGAAGCAATAAGTGAAACACCTTTTATATTCAATGAGAATGAAATTCATATAACTGTTACAATCGGTATATCTCTATGTAAAAATAAAGAAAATAAAACTTGCAGTGATCTTTTACTGGGAGCTGATTTAGCATTAAAAAAAGCAATGTCATCATTAAAAAGTTTTACTGTTTTTGATGAAGAAATATATCTGCATGAGGAATATAAGAATAATATTGAATGGACAAAAAAATTAATAAATGCAATAAAAAATGATGCAGTAATCCCCTATTATCAAGCCATTAAAAATAATAAAACCGGAAAAATCGAAAAATATGAATCATTAATCAGGATAATTGATAATAATAAAATAATAAGTCCGGGTATTTTTTTAGAAACCGCAAAAATAACAAAATTTTATCATAAGATAACAAGGATAATGATAAGTAAAAGTTTTGACTTTTTTAAGAAAAAAAAATTTGAATTTTCAATTAATCTTTCAGTATTGGATATACTTGATAATGCTACAAATATTTTTATAATATCTAAGATTAAAGAATATCCTGAAATTCAAAAACGAATAGTATTTGAAATATTAGAATCAGAAGGAATAGAAAATTATTTAGAGATAAAAGAGTTTATTAAAACATTAAAATCTTACGGTTGCAAGATAGCAATAGATGACTTTGGAAGCGGTTTTTCAAATTTTAATCATATATTAAAACTTAATGTCGATTTTATAAAAATCGATGCTTCATTAATAAAGAATATCGACACTGACACTAATTCATTTATAATCACAAAAAACATATGTAACATAGCAAAAGAACTTGGGATTAAAACGATTGCAGAATATGTACATGCAAAAAAAATATATGATTTAGTTAAAAAAATAGGTGTTGATTATTCACAAGGATATTATATCGGTAAACCGGCGGATAGTATTTAAATAATATAAAAATAAAAAATAACGGAATATTTTTTATTTTCAGTCTCTCAAATGATTAATTGGTTTGTAAATATTTTTACAAAAAACAATCAATATTTGCGCCATAATTCAAGACATTTATAAGATGATTTAAATCCGTATTCTTTTAATGATTTTTTGTATTCAGAATCCAGGGCAGAAATATTATTAATATTAATAATTTCTATCTTTTTTAACGGATTAAATTGACGGCTTAACAATGATTTAAAAAAATCATAATACTTTAACAAATTCATATCATCAGGTTTAACATTTATTATTAACTCATTGCAGTTTTTTTTAGAAACCAAAACAATACTTGTACCGTGATATACAATAATGTTTGATGAAATACGGCTCGGCAGTATATTTTTTAGCTTATCAATTTTAATACCGCATAATGATGCAGGGTCAACTGCATTCATCCAAAAAATATTATTATCTCTATGTTCATTCTGTAATATCCGATATGCTTCATAAGAAATAAACTGCAAGCCGGGGATTTCTTTAAAAAAACATCCGCTTAAAATCTCATCAGACAATTCCATAAGACGCAGCACTTTAAAAATATTTTTCCATTTTAATTCGTCCCTCTCATATTCTAAAAGTTCTTTAAACAATATCCCGTATCTGTCAAGAAGAATGCGAATCCTGTCTTTTATTAATTCTATCTCTTCCAGGCTGTCAGACTTATCATTACTCTTATTTAATAAAAACCAGTTTCCGATTAAAGGACGGGTGCTTTTCCACCGGGCGAAACTGCTTTGTCTCCTGTTTTTTTCATTATTTATTGTCTCAATCCTAAATTTATTTACGATGCCATTCCTAACAGCCTCAAATGAGTCATTGGATATATATCCCTTCCATGCATTCTCCCATAAAAAATTTGATAGTTCTACATTGCCTAATTTTGTGTATTCTTTTATATCAAAGAAAGAATATTTACCGAATCCTTCAGGGAATACTTCATGTAATCTATCATTCTCTACTTGTCCGTTAAAAAATAAATCAAGATCTTCTCTAAATAAAAATGTTATTTTCTTATTACCGCATCCCAGCCAGCATAAACTTGATGTATTAAAAAGCCCGTCAAGCCATGATGTAAAATAATTTGCAATCCTGTTTGGTAAAACATATTCCTCCCAGCTTGAAACAGACAATGGATAACCGAAGAGTCTAGCAATATGATACTGCAGATCTTCTAATGATTCACCCTTATCAAGGATACCCTGGTATTCTGCTAAAAATAAAGGAAGATAATCTATATTAAGCGGTTTAAAAACAGGCTGATTATAACGCCTTAACATCCTCAGTAATATCTCTAAATTTTTACTGTCACAGATTTCTTCGGTATTTTTATCTTTTGTTATTTTATCAGCAACAATGATATCATCTTCCAGTAAAGCTTCTAAAATACCGTCTATCTCATTTTTACTTAATGAAAAATATTCATAAATTTCTGATTTATTTACCGTACAGTAAAAACTAAGCCATTGGCTAAAAAAATTATTTTTATCGAATAATAAATAATTATTATCAGATAAGCTTAATATTTTATCTATATTATTCTTTAAATCATCAACGGAATCATCTGAGTTTATAACCGGTTCATATATTAAATCATATTTTTTAATATTAAAAAAATTAATAATGCAGGGTAAATTTTCAACAGCAACGATATATTCAGTATTGCCGCCGGTTTTTATTAAAATGATTTTATTACTTATACTATTTAAAAGCTGATCATATTCAATATCATGATCTCTAATTATTGAGTTTGTTAAAGTATCCCATTCACTTTTTAAGATTAATAATCTATCCTTAACATAATCAACCAAATCATTATCTGATCCGGGAGAATACCCCGGTGCCGTTCTTTGTAATTTATCCTCCAATGTTTTTATCAACTCAACCGGTATCTGAGGTCTGAGGTCTGTAGAATACAATAAGTCTTTGATTAAGTTATTTGTTAAATTGGATTTACTCTTACCGTCAGGAGTATCATCCTCATACATAAATTTATTTGTCTGGCGCCATATTAATGAGCTTGTAAATGGCGACGGTCTATCCGTAAAAACCTCATTTGTTTTAATCTTACCTGTATGTATTTCATCAATAAGCATTTTCAGATTAATAAGATCAAAATCATCCTGTAAACAGGTCCGCCATGTCTCAAGCAGTATCGGGAAATCTTCATATTTTATTACAGCTTCAAATAATTTTTTACTTCTCAGCCTGTTTAACCATAAAGGCATCCTTTTATTAAAATTAACTCTCGTTAAAAGCAGAGCTCTTCCGGCATTCTCACGAAATCTTGCACCGAAAAAACCTGTTGTTTCTAATTTTTGTCTTATAAGTTTTTCTAAATTTTCACTGACAACAAGATTAAAAATATAGTTGACATTAAATTTATGAGGCAGATTTATAACCATTGCATCATTATCAACAGTAATCTGCAAAGGATATTTATATTTATCTTCCCATGCGCTTGATAAAGCGAAGGCAAAGGGTTTATTTACCGCACCACCCCAAAAAGTATGTATTATCACCTGCTTGCTGCCGCTTCTGTTTGCCGTATCTTCAAAATGTTCTATTACAATATTATGCCTATGAGGTAAATTTGAACCTGTAGCATTCTTCTGCGACCATAAAAATTGTACCAATTCACCTGCTGCGGATTCTGTTAATCCGTAATCCGACATTAAAACATTCTTAAAATTACTATTTTCAAGATTAGCATCAGCAAACTCTAAAAATCTCCCAATTTTATCGGAAAAAAAGAAATCCCTGTTTAATTCATCTGCCTTCCAGAATGGTATGATATTAAGCCGCTCTTCTGTAGGTACAACTTCAACATTATTATGATCAATCTTAACTATTTTCCATAATTGCGTACCAAGAGTAAATACATCACCGATAGCTCTCTCCCATACGAATTCCTCATCAAGCTCGCCTATTTTCTGTGCACCGGAGCTGATTTTTAAATTAAAATACCCTCTGTCAGGAATAGTGCCTCCTGACATATATAATAAATATGATGTACTGCTTTTTGCCCTGATTATATTGTCAACTCTGTCAACAGATAATCTTGGTATAAGCTCCCTGATTTTAGAATCTGCATATTTACCCTCAAGCATATTTATAATAAGATCAAAATGATGCTTTTTTAAGTTTTTATAAGGATATGAGCTTTTTATAAAGTAATACAACTCATCAATATCCCAGTCATCAGATGATGCCATTGATAAAATAACCTGAGCCAATACATCCAGAGGATTATCAACCGGCTTGATTTCTTCAATCTCATTATTTAAAACAGCCTTATATACAACTGCACTGTCGATAAAATCCCTACCGTGTGTCGGATAAAAAATACCCTTGCATACAGTATTAATCTTATGCCCTGACCTTCCTATTCTCTGTATTGCACCGGATATGGAAAATGGAGTCTGTATTAAAACAACAAGATCAAGATCTCCGATATCTATGCCCAGCTCCAATGAATTTGTTGCAATAATTGCTTTTAACTCTCCTTTTTTTAATTTTTCTTCTACAGTTAATCTGATCTCTTTTGACAATGCTCCATGATGAGAATAAGCAATTGTACTGTCTTCATTTTCATTTATAAGTCTTGATACTTTTTCCGTTAAACGTCTGCTGTTTGTAAAAAACAGTGTTGATTTATTTAATTTAATAATCTTTTTAAAATCATTGATTATAGAAGGCCACCAGGATCCATCTATAATGCTTTCCCTTGCATCATCAGGAAAATTGATCTGTAATTCATATTTTTTTAAATCAGATGACCTGATAATATGGACCTTTCTTTTTTTATAACTGCAATCCGGTGCAGTACCCGATTTTATGTATCCTCCTAAAAAATCTCCAATAATATTTAACGGTTTTACAGTTGCCGATATAGCTATCCTTTGGAATTCTCCTGCAATTAAAGTCAGCCTGTCTACTGCTGTTATTAAATGAGTTCCTCTTTTTGTCCCTACAACAGAATGTATTTCATCAAGGATAACTGTTTTTAATGTTTTAAAAATATTTTTATTATTTTTTGATGTAAGTATTATATTAAGGCTTTCCGGGGTAGTAATAAGTATTTCAGGCGGCTTTTTATAAATTTGTCTTCTTTCATTATACGGAGTGTCGCCGCTTCTTGTTAATATTCTTATATCAGGAAAAGCCTGTCCGTTTTTATAAAAATATTCTTTTAATTCTTCCAGAGGTTTGATTAAATTTTTTTGTATGTCATTATTTAAAGCTTTCATAGGAGAAACATATAATACACTTAAACAACCCGACTCCCATGTTTCAGTTATTAATTTATTGATTGACCATAAAAAAGCACAAAGAGTTTTACCGCAACCGGTAGGTGCCGTAATTAAAACATTTTCATTCTTAGAAATAACAGGCCAGGATCCCGATTGAATATCGGTAGGCAGACCAATATTCTCAATAAACCATTTTTTTATAAGAGGATGAAATTGAGATAAACTGTCATAATTATCTGTCATATTGATTCTTAATAAAATATATTACTTTGCAGTATAAATCAATAATAATATAAAATTTTATACTGCTTTTAGTATAAAATTAATACAACATTATGGAATGTTTTAAATATATTATTTTTTATCTCCATTAACTCGATAAAAAACGAATAATTCATTTTGAGTCGCCGTTTAATTATTAGAAGATAAATTTTAAACCGTCAAGTCACAAAGGCACTAATAAGAATTTAATTAAAAATATTCTTAGAGTCTTGATGTTTTTGTGGTTTTTATCCTATTTATCCGCATTAATCCGGGGTTAAATATCAATTTTGAAAGGCTTCTCTACCCATCCATTTTTTGATGTCTTAAAAAAAAACAAAGTAAACAACTTTAAATATATTCCTCTTGACACCGGTATAATAAAGTTTTAAAAAGTTATTATTATTGGAGATATATGGCTACAATTTATAATGAAGATTTAAACTGGGTTCTAGAAGGAACTATTGAAAATGACAGGTCTCTTGTTATACCGATCAATAAAAATCCGTTTATAATCGGCAGAAGAGAAGACTGCGATCTTTCCCTTCCGTCACAAAAAATATCAAGAAGGCATACGGAAATATTTTTAAAAGGTTCATCATTAATGCTGAAAGATCTTGAAAGTACAAACGGCACATTTTTGAATGATAAAAAAATCACTGGAGAAACCATAATATCAAGCGGTGATGTATTAAATATAGGCAATTACAGATTTAAAATATATCTTAAAAAAACACATATTGATACAACAAAAACAATATCTGAAAATATTTTAAAATTGAATGAGAGAAGTTCATTTGCAATTCATTATAATCTTACAAACAGAGAAGAAGAAATTTTAAAATTAATAATTAAAGGTAAATCAACAAAAAATATAGCTGACCAATTATTTATATCGGATGGTACTGCAAAAAATCATGTTTTAAATATTTTTAAAAAAACAAATGTACATTCAAAATTTGAATTACTAACAAAGTATAATAACTTTACAGAAATATAATAGCTATAATAAATTTCTTGTATAAAGATTATAGTAATAACCTTTTTTAGCTACAAGTTTTTTATGTGTCCCGTTTTCAATAATACAGCCGTCTTTAAAAACATATATTCTATCTACATGCCTTACTGTTGAAAGCCTGTGCGCAATAATTATTGTTGTCCTGCCCTTGCATAATTTTTTAAGTGAATCCTGTATTAAACTCTCTGACTCACTGTCAAGACTGGAAGTAGCCTCATCCAAAATTAAAATAGCTGGATCTTTTAAAAAAACTCTTGCTATTGATATACGCTGCTTTTGCCCGCCTGATAATTTCACACCTCTTTCACCAATTTGTGTATCAAATCCATCAGGAAGTCCCATAATAAAATCATAAATATTTGCCATTTTTGCAGCGGTTATTAAGGACTCCTCATCAGCATCAGGTTTTCCATAAAGAATATTTTCTCTTATTGAACTGTCAAATAAAAAAAGATTCTGCTGAACTATACCAATATTTTCCCTTAAAAATTTCTGTTTTAAATCCATTAAATCATATTTATCTATTTTAATAACTCCTTTTTGAGGTTCATAAAATCTCGGAATAAGTGATGCTATAGTACTTTTACCTGCGCCAGACTCCCCGACTATTGCAATATTTTCACCGGATTCTATATGTATATTAATATTCTTTAATATCCAATTATTGGATGTATTATACTTAAACCAGATATTCTCTATATCTATTTTACCATTTATTTTATTTAATGAAAAAGCATGTTTCCTGTCTTCTATATCAGGCTCAATATTCATAACCTCAATAAAACGCTCAAAGGATGTAACACCTTCCTGAAACTGCTCTATAAAATTAATCAGCCTGTCTATAGGAGGCAGTATTATACCTATATATAATATAAACGCTATTAAATCGGTAATCCTTATCTGTGAAATATATATTAAAAATATGCCTCCTGCAATAACAATTAAATAATAAAAATCTCTTAAAAAATACATTCCTGTAAAAAACAGTCCCATCATTGTATATACATTTTCTTTAGTATCTTTTAATTTTATATTTACTTTTTTAAATTTTAATATTTCAAGATCTTCATTTGTAAATGACTTAACTTCTCTTATTCCCTGTACGGAGTTTTCTACAATACTATTAATATCTGCAATCTTTTCTCTAACATTTTTAAATATGCTTTTCATTTTTCCACCATATATCCAGCCCCATAAAAGCATCATAGGAAGCGGAATCAATGCAATTAAAGTAAGTTTAATATTAAAAAAAAACATAAAAATGAATGCTAAGATTATAACAAAAAATGAAATCAGTAAATCCTCAGGTGCATGATGAGCTACTTCCGTTATCATATTTAAATCATTTGATATCCTTGACATTATATGGCCTGTTTTAACATTATCAAAATAATTAAAAGACAGCTTTTGTATATGACGGAATATATCGCTTCTCATATCATACTCCATCCTGGTCCCGAGTACATGCCCCCATTTGATTCTTATAAAATTTAAAACAGCTTTTACTAAAAAAATACAGAGCATAATACCTATAATTATAGTAATAATCCTTAAATTTTTATTGGGTATATGTTTACTTAAAAGGTCTCTTGTCAAATATGGGAAAAAAACCGCCAGTAAAGAGTCTGCAACAGCAGCAAACATATCCAAATAAAATAAATATTTATGAGGTTTATAATAACGTATAAATCTTTTTAACAAATTAATGCTCCATATCTATAAATATGATTATGTATATTTAAATTAAAGTTTTGTCAATTATATACTGTTAATAATTACAAATTAGATCCTAATATTTTATTTTTTTTAAAGAATTATAAAAATACTTGTTAATATTTATATTAACTCATATAATTAATATTAATATTATTTTAAAATTGGTTAGTTATGGATAATGAATTTATACAGATAATAACTACAATACCTTCAAAAGAAATAGAAAAAAAAATTGCAAAAGATCTTCTAAATAATAAATTAGCTGCATGCACACAGTTATTAAAAAGTCCAATTAAAAGCAGATATTGGTGGAAAGGAAAGATAGAAAAGGCAAAAGAATGGATACTGATTATAAAAACAAAAAAAATATTATTTTCAAAAGTAGAAGAAATTATTAAAAAAAATCATTTTTACGAGGTGCCGGAAATAATTGTAACAGATATAAATGGAGGCAGCAGCGATTATCTTCAATGGATTAAAGAAGAAACAAAATAATTTACAAAAATATTGTATAAAAAAATATTAAATTGTTATACAAATGAAAAATAAATTGGACTTGTTATATAATTTTATTAAATATATTTATTAAAAATAAATATATTTAATAAAATTATATAAAATAATCTAAATATATTGGTTAGGAGATTTTTAATGAAAAAAATAAATTTAATTATTTTATTTTTATTATTATTTATAAATATATATCCACAATCTAATGAACCCATACCGGCTGATTTTTTTGGTTTACATCAGCATAAATATTTAAAAAAAGATGACCCCTGGGCTGTTGTACCCTTTAAGACATGGCGTTTATGGGATACAGGTATTTGCTGGCCGACAATCCAGCCGGAAGAAAATAAATGGGACTTTAAACTGGTAGACAAAGCAGTAAAGGCATCCGAAAAATACGGAGTTGAGCTTGTAATTAATATCGGGTTATGTCCAAAATGGGCTGCATTAAATCCAAATTTAAAAAGCGGTTATGGAGAAGAAGAATTAACGGCAAGTCCCCCGAAAGATATTGAAATATGGAAAAAATATGTGAAAACATTGGCAGAACGGTATAAGGGGAAAATAAGATATTGGGAGATATGGAATGAACCTGATCATCATTATTTTTATAAAGGGACAATAGAACAGATGGTGGAGCTTGTAAAAGAAGCATATATTATTCTCAAAAAAACTGATCCAAATAATATGATTATTTCACCATGTGTTACGGGATACCCGGCTCTTTTATCCTGGCTCGATAAATTTTTAAGCGCAGGGGGTAAAGATTATGTTGATATAATAGGTACTCATTTTTATATTTGGTTTAAAGGCGATATGCCGGAAAAAGTGCTTAAAGTAATTGAAATAATAAACAGTTATAAGGAAAAACATGGGATCATGGATAAACCTATATGGGATACGGAATGCGGTTTTTTAATGAAAAAGATTGAGAATACAGAGATACACATTGCATATATTGCCAGGCTTGCTGTTGCTCACTGGGCTTATGGGGCAAAACGGTTAATTTATTATTCTTATGATAACAAGCATATTATACAAATGATCGATAAAAAATATAAAAATGAAAATCATGTAGCAAAGGCATTCAGGATTACTCAGGATTGGCTTATAGGAGCAATACTAAAAAAATATAAATGGTATACAAAGGACCGCTTAATTATTACTAATTTAGAAAGAAACGGCGGTAAAGCAGTCATGATATGGCATACAATTGATAATAATCCTGATTATAAAATTAAATACAGGATACCGGACGACCAGCAATTTACTTCAATCAGAACATTAAATGGAGAAGTAATTAAAATACCCGAAAATAAAGAAATTGAAGTAGGTGTTGTTCCAATATTATTAACGGATGATAAATATATTAAATAATTTTATATATTTAATTTTTTAATACAAAAATTCTTCTGTAATTTAATAAAACTAAAAAAATAGTTTTTTTATTTTTATTATACAAATATTATAAATACTAAAAATATTTATTGACTAATATATGTCTATATTTTATATTTATTAATATATTATAAAAGTATTTAATTTATGGAGAAATTTTATGGTTATAAAAAAAAATGGAATGATAAAAGAAATTCGAAATAATATGAGAGGCGGAACAGGTGATATCGAGATTACTCATCTGGTAAAAAGAGAAGATCTTAAAAACTCCAGGCTTCTTGCCTACATTACCATCCCTGTTGGAGCAAGTATAGGTGATCATGAACATAAAGAGGAAACTGAATACTATATAATATTAAAAGGAATGGGTATGGTAATTGATAATGGTATAGAAAAACAGGTTAATGAAGGAGATGTAGTTATTACAGGTAATGGCGAGTCCCACAGCATTTCTAATACAGGTAAAACCGCATTAGAAATGCTTGCTATAATAATTACATATTAAATAATTGAAGGGGGGTATTTTGAAATATAGCAATGGCGAGATAAAAATTTCTCCAAAGGTACTATATTTCATAGAAATACCCAATACAATCGGTGAAGAAGAAAAGCTGGAATTATTAAAAAATGATATATTAATACTTGAAGAAGACGGTAATATTGATTCTATAAACAAATTAATTAATAAACATACCAAATATTCTGCATATTTTTATAATCTTGAAAGCATGTTCTTAAAAAACAGAGTAAGACGTGAAAATTATTATTCATTTGCTGCAAATATAGCAACATTTATAAAAAATTTTGCTCCTGAAAAAAGCCTTGTTCATACAAGTATGATTGATGAAGAAATAGCAAATATTTTCAGATCAGAGGGCATATCTTATGTTGAAAAAAATCTAAGAGATAAAAAAATTGTATATTCTACAATACTAAATACAATACCGCCCTTTTTTATTGAAAACCAAAGACTGTTTAGATCTTCATTAAGAGTCCATCTTTTACCGATGAAATTTAAAGTAGAAATCACTAATCTTAATACAGATTATCTGGATACAATGACGGGATATATAAGAGATCTAAGCCTTGCAGGAATGAGTTTTATTTTAAAAGACAGGCATGATTTAAAATCATTTAAATTAAAAGACAGGCTTAGAGTACGTTTGTTTTTACACAGGAATATTATTAAAATAAATATTTGTCTGGTAACAAGAGTCATTAAGGAAAATGCAGAAATAGGAGTATCCTTTAATATTACGGACGGACACATGATCAGAGAAGATTATGCAAACAGATTGACAGCTATAATTTATAATTGGATGAAAAATATAATCAATAAACATGGCAAACTCAAAGATGAATAATAAAAATGTTTTGTAAACTATTTTTTTAAAACCTTATTGAAAATTTAAAAAAATATATATAATATTCAATAATTAAAAAATTTAAAATAAACCATATATTTAATAAAGGAGAATCAATGGACTTTCAGTATTTATTTCCGCAAAAAATAATTTTTAAAACAGGCGCATCATCAAATTTAGGAGAAATATTAAAAAATAAAATAAATGATGTATTAATCATCACAGGAGGTAATTCTTTAAGAAAAAGCGGTAATTATGACAAAATCATAAATTCATTAAAAAAACAAAATATTAATTTTATAGAATATTCCGGTATTAATGGTGAACCTACACCCGAAATAATTGATAAAACAGTAATTTATGCTACGCAAAATAAAATTAAGAGTATAATAGCAATCGGCGGCGGCAGTGTAATAGATACCGGCAAAGCTGTTGCAGCATTGGCTGTAAATAATCAGGGAGTAGAAAATTACCTGGAAGGTGTCGGTAAAAATTTTAAGGTTGAGAATGATCCCCTGCCCTTTATAGCAATACCGACAACTGCAGGTTCGGGTGCAGAAGCTACTAAAAATGCCGTTGTTACATCCAGAGAAAAAAAATATAAAAAATCATTCAGAGATGACCGGCTTATAGCAAAAATAATCATTGTTGATCCGTTATTAACACTTACTCTTCCTAAAGACCAAACAGCATTCTGCGGTATGGATGCAATATGCCAGCTTATGGAATCTTATGTCAGCAAAAAAAGTAATATTTACAGCAAAGCATTTTCTGCATTTTTTATTCCAAAAGCACTTGATGCTGTCATTAAAGCTTATAATGATCAAAATGATATTGAAGCAAGATCAATAATGAGTACCGCGAGCCTTGCATCAGGTTTAGCTCTTGCAAATTCCGGACTGGGTGCAGTACATGGTTTTGCATCGGGATTAGGAGGAATGTTTGATATACCTCATGGTTTAATTTGTGCTGTATTATTACCGGCTGTTTGTAAAATTAATGCCGAAAAAATCCCTGATGCATATAAAGAGCTTGCGAGTCTAATTAATCCAGATGGATCAAATGATATCAATAAAATGATTGATTATCTTTATATGATTAATGAAAAATTATATATACCCAATGACTTTAAAAAGTTTTCAATACTGTTAAATCAAGCAAATGAAATAGTTGCAAGATCAAAAGGTTCAAGTATGAATGGTAATCCGATAGAATTAACTGATGAAGAATGGACAGATTTTATAAAAAAATATATTTAATAATTAATTTTAAAAACAATTTAGATTAAGTGAAAAATAAATATTATCTGTTATTAATTACTATTTTATTTTCAGTATCTGATATGGTTACCTTTGAGTTTGGAGGTATACTTGAAACAATCCAGACATTACCACCTATAATAGAGTTTTTGCCTATTACTGTTTTGCCCCCCAATATAGTTGCGCCGGAATAAATAGTAACATTATCCTCAATAATAGGATGTCTCTGCAAACCTTTTAATAATTTACCCTTTTCATCCTTCGGGAAGCTTAAAGCACCCAATGTAACCCCCTGGTATATCTTTACATTGTTGCCGATTATACAGGTTTCTCCGATTACAACTCCCGTCCCATGATCTATAAAAAAATTGTTGCCAATTTTAGCACCGGGATGTATATCAATACCTGTAAGGCTATGAGAGTATTCAGACATAATCCTTGGTATCATAGGTATATTTAATTTATATAATTCATGTGCTATCCTATGAACCGTTATAGCCAATAAACCCGGATAACTGAAAACAATCTCATTAAACGATTTTGCAGCAGGATCCCCGTTATAAGATGATTCAACATCATTAGCAAGTTTTAATCTGATCTCAGGCATCATTTTCAATAAATGTATAGAAGCTTCAACTCCTTTATTCATCGATTCATCACATAATTCACAAACATTATTCTTTATAATATGCTCATGTCTAAAACTTTTTGCAATCTCATCAGACAGATCTTCCATAATATTGGTAACTTTATCACCTATAAAATAGTTAATATTGATTTTATGAAGTTCTTTATTTGTAAAATAACCAGGATAAATAATATCAAAAAAATCTTTAATTATTCTTATGATATTTTCTTTTGAAGGAAGAGGATATTTATTAATATGAGATATAAAATCAGTTTTATCATATGTTTTTATAATGCCACCAACAATCCCTGATATTTCATTTTCTATTTGTTTAGACCACATTATTTCTTTGCTAGATTTTCCGCTCATAAAAAAAATATAGATGATTTTATCAAATTTGTAAATCTTTATTATTTATTTTTTTAAATGAAAACCTCTTAATACTTATTTTAAATTGCAATATAATTTCATATAATGCAATAAGGCTAACTAAAAATAAGATTAAATAAAAGGTTTTGTTGTAATATTTATATAGTAGATTGAAGGTATTAAAATTGACTTGACAAACAATAATGTTGTATCATATGATAAAAAAATAGTCAGGAGGAAGTGATGTTTGAAGATAAAAAAACATTAATTGATATAATGAATAATACAATTGAAAATTTCGGAGAAAATGATTACTTAAAATATAGAGAAAATGATGAATATAAAACAATATTATATAAAGATTTTGCTGCATTAGTAAAAGATGCGGCTGCAGGTCTTTATGATCTAGGTGTAAGAAAAGATACTAAAGTTGGTATTATTTCAGAAAATATGTATAAATGGCTGATTACTGATATGGCAATAATAAGTTTAGGAGCAATTGATGTGCCCAGAGGTTCAGACTCAACTAATGTAGAAATTTCATACATCCTAAAACATTCGGACAGTCAATTTTGTTTTGTTGAAGATCCTGAACAGGCAGAGAAAATAATATCCATAAAAAAAGAGCTGCCAAAATTAAAATATTTAATACTGCTTAAAGGTGAAATAAAAGATATAAAATCTAAAAAACCTTTAGGACTTACAATTACTAATTTTGATAATCTAATATATCAGGGGAAAAAAGTATTAAATAAACATGAAAAAAAAATAGCCGAAATACAAAAACTAATAAAAGAAGATAATGTTGTTACTATTATTTATACATCAGGAACTACAGGCAGACCGAAAGGTGTTATGCTGACTCATAAAAATATAATGCATAATATAAAATCCCTGCCGGATATATTTAATATAAAAATCGGCGGTGAAAGATGGCTTTCCATACTGCCTGTATGGCATGTTTTTGAAAGAACTATAGAATATATTATATTGGCAACTGCAGGGTTAATGTGTTATTCAAAACCGGCTGCAAAATTTTTATTACCCGATTTTGCAGAAGTAAAGCCTACTTTTATGGTTTCGGTGCCAAGGATCTGGGAAGCATTGTACCAGGGTATAGAAGGTAAATTAAAAAGAGAATCAAAATTAAGATATGGATTATTTAAGTTTTTCTTAAAGATCGGCTTATGGTATAAAGGCGCCATTAAAACACTGCTTAATAGAGTTCCTTTATTTAAAAAACCTTTTTTCCTTGGGGTATTCTTTAAAAAAATAGGAGCCATAATTATTATTTGGAATTTATGGTTTTTATATCTAATAGGAAAGATCCTTGTTTTCAATAAAATAAAAGAAAAAACCGGTGGTAAATTGAGAATCCCGATATCCGGCGGTGGTGCTCTTCCAAGCTATGTAGAAAATTTTTTTAGCGGTATAGGTATAGAAATATATGAAGGATGGGGTCTTACAGAAACATCGCCTGTTATTGGTGTCAGGACAGAAGAAAGATTTATAGCAAGAACAGTAGGACCTCCGGCTCCCGGTGTTGAGATAATGATCGGTGATGAAAACTGGCAGCCTCTTCCAAATCAGTCGGAAAAAGGTATAGTTTATATTCGCGGTGATAATGTAATGAAGGGTTATTATAAAGATCCGGAAAAGACTAATTTAGCCATATCAAAAGACGGCTGGTTTAATACAGGTGATCTCGGGAGAATGACCATAACAGGTGATCTGCAATTAACAGGAAGAGCAAAGGATACAATAGTATTAATCGGTGGTGAAAATGTAGAGCCCGGACCGATAGAAGATAAAATTTTAGAAGATCCTATGATACATCAGGTAATGATTGTCGGGCAGGATAAAAAAGTCCTTGGAGCATTAATAGTACCTAATGAGGAAAATCTACTGGAATTTGCAGACAAAAAAAAGATAAATTATAAATCATTGGATGATTTAATTAAAAATGAAGAAATAATTGAAATATACAAAGAAATAGCAAGATCAAGAGTAAATACAAAACATGGTTTTAGAGATTATGAAAGAATTACTTATATAAAATTACTAAAAGATCCTTTTGAAGTAGGTAAAGAATTAACTCATTCTTTAAAAATAAAAAGAAATGTTGTCGCGGATAAATACAAAAAAGAGATCGAGGATATGTTTAAATGAAAAATAAAAAAACTATTTTTTTATTAATATTATTAATAATAATATTATTTTTAACTGTAAACGGTAAAAAAAAGAATCTTAATAAAGATATAAACATCACTGTTGATTTAAATAATGTAATCAATAATGTACCTAAAAATATGTTTGGTTTTAATTACTGGATGTGGGTTCCTTCATGGAATAATATGGTCTTTGATACGGAAGAATTAATTAAACCGCTTAATATAAAATTATTACGCTTCGGCGGGATAAACAATGATGTAGATTATCCCGATCCGGTTGATGAAGATGCTATTAATAATTTTCTGGATTACTGCCAGGCAATAGGTGCAGAACCGGTTGTCCAGCTGCCTGTTGCCCGTTATAAAAATAATGAAGAAAGGCTCGAAAGAGCATATAAAATGATTGAAATTATAATGAAAAAAACAAAATTAAAATATGTTTCAATCGGGAATGAACCGGATATTTATGACCAGGTGCTTGCCAATGACAGTAATTACAAAGTATATTATTTAAAAGGATACAGTGTTGATCAATATATAAAAGATTTTAATATTATAGCAAATGCTCTTAAAGCGAAATATAAGGATCTAAAAATAATCGGTCTGGATTTATCTCATAAAGAGGAATGGATATCAAAATTTGTTAAAAACTGTAAAGATAATTTAGACTATCTTTCCGTACATTATTATCCGTTTAGTGCTTCTCAATCAACCTATAACAATGTAAAAAACAATTATAAAGAAATCGAAGAATTTTACGGGAGAATAATTAAGACTCTTAAGGATAATGCAGACGGTAAATCTATACCCTTGATTATAGGAGAAACTAATTCATGCTGGGAAGGAGATCCAAAACTTGCAAACAAGGATGCTTCAATGGGCACCTTTAATGCAGGATTATGGATTGCCGATATGATCGGGATTACAACGGCTCAAAAAGAGGTTTACTCAATAATGCCGTGGAGTATTAGAGAAGGATGGAATAACGGATTTTTAGATGCAAATAAAGATCCCAGACCGGTATATTATATTTATAAGATGTTTTCATCATTTAATCTATCACAATTAATACTGTTTAAAAAGGTTAATGATAATCTCAGGATATACGGCTATAAAAACAATAAAAATGAACCGGTTATATACATAGTAAACTGGGATAATAAAAATCCCCAAGTAATTCATTTTAACTTTAATGAATCTTTAAAAAATCTAAAATTTGATTATGAGTGTATACCCTCTTCCCTAACATGCATAAAAATCAGCAATGATGGCAAGATTAAAACAGCCTATGTTTATTCGGAAAAAGACAAAAATAACGGTATAAAAGAATCTGTATTTTAACTATAATAAGCTAATATTTTTTATGATGGGGCTTTAACAAAAGGTAAAAAAATAAAAAATAGAACCGCAGATGAACGCTGATTAACGCAGTAAAATATTAAAAAATAGGAATTGGGATTGTGTGTATCTGTGGTTATAAGCACAGCAAGTAATTGCATATGCTTAGTTAGACGAAAAGCTGTGCTAAACTGAAAGTTCGGCCATACATATCCGAAAATATAGGAAGAAATATGAAAAAAAATATTTTTATAATAATACTTATTTTTATTTCAATACCTTTTTATGCGTCGGATTTGGATGATAAACTATTTGATGCAATTAATAATAATGATATTGAACTTATCAAAATAATTATAGAAAAAGGAGCAGATGTTAATGCAAAAGAAGAACTGAATTATACAGTTTTGATGTCTGCTTGCTGGAGTGGTAATTTAGAGATTGTAAAATATTTAATTGAAAAAGGAGCAGATGTTAATGCGAAAAATATTCATGATTATACAGTTTTAATGTCTGCCTGCTGGAGTGGTAATTTAGAGATTGTAAAATTAGTAATGGATATGGGTGATAATAATGTTAATGCAATAACTGATTATGAAATGACTGTTTTAATGAACGCTTGTTATAGTAATAATTTAGAATTAATAAAATATCTTATAGAAAAAGGTGCTAATATTAATCCAAATATTTTAAATGGTTATTCTGTTTTAATGCATGCTTGCCTTAGTTGTAATTTGGAAATTGTAAAATATTTAATAGAAAAAGGAGCGGATATTAATACAACAAATATAAATAATAAAACCGTTTTAGATTTTGCAGAGGATAATAATTTTTTAGAAATAATAGATTTATTAAAACAACATGGAGCAAAAACAGGAGAAGAACTAAACCAATAGGACATCCGTGTCCTAGGCTGGTTGCTACTTCAGGAGCACTGCATAGCATATAAATCATTGCCTTAGATGTGGGTATTTTAGTATCATTATAGATGGTATTTTTTATATAAATAATTTTGGTAACATGAACTGCAACGATTCATATGCTAGTCACGATACACACAGTTGTATGTTAAATGTAACACCGAGCAAAAAATTAAAAAGCCGTTAGTACGGGCAAGAGAAAATAATAAAGTAAAATTATGAAGAATAAAAATTGTTTATAACAAATCAGTCAGAAGTTTTTGTGCTTTCATAGATATATTAGGGTATAAAAATATTGTAGAAGATTCCTATAAAAATAATAAAGAAATAGAATTGTTAGAAAATTTAAAGAAAACAATTAATGAATCACTTCAATATGTTAGTACTCATGAGGAAAATCCAATTCAATTAATTTATAAAATATTTTCTGATAATATTTTAATAGTTAGACCAATAAGTAATAATGGTTTTTCAGAATTTGAATTACATTCAATGATTAAATCAATAGCTCATTATCAATGAAGTATGGCATTGAATGGATTTTTTATAAGAGGTGGATTAACAATTGGTTCAATTTATTTAGATGAAAATATTATATTTGGAAAAGCTTTATTAGATACTTATAAATATGAATCTAAAATCGCATGCACTCCAAGAATTATTATTGATGAAATTGTAAAAAAAGAAATTAACAAATATATTGAAAAAGAAGATTATAAAGAAGATACTCCACAAAATAAATATATTTTAATTGGTGATGATGAAAAAGAATTTATTGATTATTTAACAATTATTCATCAATTATGGGGAAAAATTTTAAAACATAAAGAAATAATTGAAAAGAAATTAAATGAGCATAGATCAGATTTAAAAGTGTTTTCTAAGTATCAATGGCTAGCCTGTTATCATAATTATTTTTGTGATGAAAATAAGACAAAGATTGATGATTATGTTAAATATAAAATTAGAGATAATGATTTAAATATAAATTTTAGAAGATATTATTAAAAAAGACGACATTCTTATCGTTAGCTTTATGCATCATAATTTTTGGATTAACTATGATAAATAAAAAATATAGTTTATTGCTATTTTTAGTTTTAATATTATTTGATTGTAATAAAAATAATTATTCAATAAATAAGAAATACAAGTTTTTTGAAATGGTATTAGACTTACCAAGTGAAGGATAATTCTATTCAATTGAACAACTTAATAAAATAGAACCCCAATTACCAATTTTACCTTTTTAAATTTTAATACAATATTTCTTTTAAATATGGATCAAAACACCATCCAATTTCATTTTTCTTTGTCTTAACCTTAAGCCAATTCCCTCGAATATTATTAATTGTCTCTTCCTTACCTTTTTCTATTAATTCAATTTTTTCATCTTTATTCAAATTTCTTATAATAGTTCCATTTAGTGACGGTTTTTCCCGTAATCTCAAATTATCTACCTTTGCTATAAAATATTTTATATATATACCATTTTTAAATAAAATAGATTTTATCGCTTTCTCTATAATTAAATAATTTTCTACAATTTTATCATGTTTATTAATTAATTCTTCAATTTCTTTTATATTAGAAATGTTTTCCGGCATCATATTTGAAAATTCAATTAAACAATTATCAAAATATTTATTATCTTTTATTTCAATATTGTATAATAATTTATCGTGTATATACTCACTACCCCAGTCTGATATTGCCCTTTTTATAATAATATTATTAAGATTAATATCTGTAAAATTATTATTTTCTTTAAAATAATAAGAATATTCTTCTCCTGATCCAAAATTTGCACTTGCATTTTCCGGTTCACCAATTTTTGTATATTCTTTTAATTCTTCTAAATTAATATTCTTTTTTGGGCGTAAATATACCTGCATTTGTGTATAAAATTTATCTTTAGTTATATTTATGTCAAATCTCACCATATATTTATTTTCATCATTTTGATAAGTGAAGATTGATTCACCAACTTTTTCTAAAATTAAAGAATTGTCAAATGTTAAGATAAATATATTATAGAATGAAATTTTATTTTCTTGAGAATATAATGATATTGAAATAATTATCATTAAAATTAATAAAATTATATTTTTTTTCATAAATACCTCTAAAAAATTGTGTGTATCAAGTGTTCACCCCGACATCTCATTAGATTTAAAGGGCGGGATTTATCTGCGGTTAAATACTTTTTAAGACAGTCCCATGTATATATTAATTCAATGTTACTTCATCAATACCGGATCAATCCATGAGCAAGAATCACAGGTCTGATTATCACCGGAGTCCAGTACCAACAGCTCAAGTGATTCTGCATTTTTGATGTCTACATCAAAGTTAATAGGATCATCATTAATTGTGAGTTTTCCTGTGGAGAATGCTATCCTGCCGTCAACAATAATCTGCATCTCAACATAATTTTCTTTCTGTGAATATGATTGCAGTTTTGCAGCTTTTCCCTTAAATCTTTTGAATCCTAAATTTTTTAAATTAAATTTCATTATACTGTTTGCATGGACACCATAGCCCTTTTTATATTCTACATCATTAACAATAATAGGATACCCTTCAGCAGAAATATTCTTCTGTATCTCATAAAAATCCTGTACTTTAAAATAGGGCTCCATATTCAGAAGACTGTATTCCTCCACATTATCCTGGGATAATTTTATTTTTCTTAAGATATCATTAAAATTCTCCTGATAATTCTTCTCATATCTATAATAATCGATTATCCTTTTTTTATATTCTATAGCCAATAAGGGCTCTTTTTCCGATATATCAACTTCATCTATCATACTATTTGACAAATCATACAGCCTTATAGAATTAGTTTTAAAATTATATATAGCCTTATATTTACCGTCTCTTAGACCGATCTCAAGATTCGTTGTACCGCTTGCAAAAAATGCAACTTTGCTCATATTCATATCAAGAACGGATGTACCCTGAGATCCAATCGGATTTTTAATATCTAAAATATCGCATATTGTTGCAAAAACATCGGAATGTGTTACAATACTTTCAAATTCATAATAATCATCTATTATTTCAGGATTAAAAATCATGCAGGGCAGATGAACATTTTCCTCCCAGATACAATTTTCATGTCCAAAATTTCCTTTATGCTGTCCAAAGGCTTCGCCGTGATCCGATACAAAAACAATGATAGTATTTTCAAGAAGCCCTCTTCTTTCAAGCCCTGTATATAATTCCTGAAATACTAAATCTACAAAATGAAGTGAATTTAAATAGCTCTCATAAAGATTATTAGGTTCTTCAATAAATTTCGGTACATCAGGAGGAATAGTATAAGGATGGTGCGGAAATATAGGTACAAATGTAAGAAAAAAATTCTTTTTATTCGCAACCTGCCTGTCAATCCAATTTAATCCTGCTCTAACCATATATCTGTCATCAATACCCCAGCTGTATGTAAATGCATCAGGATACACTTCTTTTAAATAAATTTCATCAACTAAAAAATCAAAATCCCTGTTTTTTAAAAATCCAAGCTTATAATAAAATTCAAAATTACCTGAATGCACCAATGCGTTATTATATCCTTTATCTTTTAATAATTCACTTAAAGCAGGTGTTTCAATCCCCGGATTTACATAGGTTAAAGATTTATATCCCGGATAACTGTTTAAACCGGATAATAATGAAATCAATGTATTTATACTTCTTACACCGGTAGAATAAAAATTCTTAAACAATAAAGACTTGCCTGCTTTTTTTTGTAAAAAAGGGCATACATTTGCATTACCTCCATACATAGGATAGTAACCAGCAAAAGTTGATTCACTTAAAAAGTATATAACATTATAATTTTTCTTTTTTATCTTACTTATCTTATCTTTTAAATTTAATTGTATTTTTTTATCGATTATAGTTAAAGGATTATATCTAGAGTTTAGATCAAATTTTTCCCAATCATTATTATTATTTTCTATATCCATTTTTTCATTATGAGAATTAATTTCTGTAAAATATGACGTAATCAATTTAAAAATAGGTATAGAATTAACATCAGCACTTACATTAATACTTAATAAAAATATTTGTGATGTAAAAAATAAAAGTAAAATAATGATGGCAATTAATATTTTTCTAGGAATATGAATCCCTTCTTTAAACGGAAAGTCCTGTATCTGCATAAAATATTTTGTTGTTATAAAACTTCCCGGGCCTAAAAGTCCTATACCTATAATAAAGATAAAGATTAAAAACGGGCTTAAATAAACAATTGCAGAATCCCACAGGCTGAATAACCTGTCTGCCTCCATTATAGACTGCCAGCTTATACTTCTGCCCGAGGTTTTAAAATATATAAGATCAAAAATTTGATAAAGCATAATAAAAACATATAGTACAATTATAAAGACAGAAGCCGGAATAAATGTTTTGTTTGATTTAAATTTACCTAAAACAGCTCTTGAAAAAAAATAAATTATAAAGCAAAAGAAAAAATCCTGAAAAAAACTTAATATAAAAAATATAAACTGTTTAAAACTTGTTATATGAAAATTAAATTCTTTAAAAGCATAAAACATTCTATTCATTCTTATAAAAAATAGAATAATAAACAAAAAAAATGTAATTATTAAAGCAAATGAGGTATTTCTTGATAATTTTTTCATTATTTTCGGCCTTTTTTTTAAATTTGTACTTTTAAAATTTACAAATAAAATAGCACAAAATTAATAAAAAATTAACAAAATTTTAATATTTATTACTATTTTATATACCAATTTGCATAATTAATCTGATTCAAGAATATAGAAATTATATTTATATATTAAGAATTAACTTAAAAATATCTAAAAATTATGTTTTTTATAAAAAATAATATTTAAGTAAATGATTAAACTACTCATTTTTTTAACACAAAGTTCATGAAGTTTATTGACAAAAATAATTAAACTTCATGTTCTTAGTATTAATATTATATTTTTGCTACATTGTTATAATCAATGTTCTGGTATTTCTATAAATGAAAAAATAATTAAACTCATTATTATTATCCAATGCTTTTTTTAGATCTTTAATACTGCTTATTTCTTTATTATTAATTTTATATATTAAATCGCCCTCTTTAATGCCTGATGAAAAAGCTCTGCCATTTTGCTGTATTTTTGAAACAATTACACCTTTCATATTTTCCGGAATATTATATTTTTTCTTGGAATATGAATCCGCTTCTGATAATTCAAATCCGTATTTTTCTACAAATGTCGTATCATCCTCTTTTTTACTTAAAGAAGCATCATCTCTTGTACCTAAAATAACCTTTAAATTAATATATTTGTTATTTCTTAATACTTTTAAATTTATTGCTGCACCAGGAGCAGAGTTGCCGATTTTTATAGCAAAATCATTGCCTCCATTTATTTTTTTACCATTTAACTCTACTATTACATCACCTGTCTTTATACCGTATTTATCTGCCGGGCTATTTTCAATTACACTATTCACAAGAATACCGCCGTTAACATCTTTTAAACCAAGAGTATTAATATCATCATTTGTTAATTCTTTAAAATATATACCTAAAAATCCATGCTCAACTTTACCTTTTTTTATTATCTGATCTACAGTTTTCTTTACTACATTTACAGGTACTGCAAAACCAATACCAACATTCCCGCCGCTCTGGGAATATATCATTGTATTAATACCTATTACCTCTCCCAATATATTAATCAAAGGACCTCCTGAGTTACCGGGATTAATAGCAGCATCTGTTTGTATAAAATCAGTTAAACTTACTCTTTCTGATTGTATATTATTCCTGCCTAATGCACTAATTATACCAAAAGTCATTGTACCGCTTAATCCGAATGGATTACCGATAGCCGCAACAAAATCACCTACCTGCAATATATCTGAATCACCGAATTTTGCAACTTGTAATTCATCACGAGTTTTAATTCGTACAACTGCTATATCGACCTGAGGATCTGCTCCGATTACTTCACCCTTATATATTTTAGTCTTATCAATAGTAACTTCAATAGTATCAACATTTTCGACAACATGATTATTGGTAACAATATAATAATAATTTTTCTTTTTTTCATATATAACACCGGAACCTAAACTGCTTTGTTTAAATTGACGTTCTTTCTGTCCTCCTTTTGGAGAATCATCAAAAAAAGGATCATTAAAAAAGAAATCAAACGGATTCATATATTTTTGAGTTACAATCTTTTCTGTACTGATAAAAACTACAGAAGGTGTCTCATTTTTAGCAATAAGATGAAGTTGGTTTTGCAAATCAGAAATATTTATAAACCTGTTAGGATCTATTACAGGATTAGTTTTATTTTGATTTTTTTTAGCACATGAAAATATTATTATTACTATCATTACTAAAAATAATAATCTTCTATTTAAAATTTTCATAAGAGCCTCCATTTTGTTTACTTAATATTTATGTAAAATATATTTTAATAAAATTTCTAAATATAATTTTGCCTTATAAAAAGAAAAAGTATATATAAAAAAATATAAAAAAAAAAATAACTTGTCCATCCTAATTTAACAACGGACAAGTTATTTTTACAAATAATCATAATATTTTTACAAAATCATATTATGATATGTTAATTTTTACTTCTTTTGTTTTCTGTTCTTTTTTCTTAGGCATAGTTAATATTAATGTACCATTAACATGATCAGCCTTTATATTGTCCGTATTAACCGTATTGTTTAAATCAAATGATCTTTTATAACCTGTAAACCTCATTTCTTTTCTCAAACATTCATATCCTTCAACAGGTTTTTTAGTGCAGTCTGCAGTTACAGTAAGTACATCTTTTTCAACTTTTATATTTATGTCATTTTTTTCCACACCCGGCATATCATAGTATATTTTATATTCATTATCTGTTTCATAAATATCACAATCGGGTGTAGCATAAATACAGCCCCTGGTTGACTGTGTTTTTTCTTTATTTTTTTTATAATCCATAATACACCTCCTATATTATTTAATAGCTATATTTTTTGGTTTTATATCTGGAGATTTTGGTAGCTTAACAATTAATATACCATTATTTAATTGGGCATCAATCTTTTCCGCATCTACCTTTTCATTTAATAAAATACTTTTACTGAATTCTCCTGTATATCTTTCATTTAAATGATAATTATTAGAGCCATCCGATTTTCTTACACCTGATATTTTTAAAGTATTATCCTTAATTACCAGTGAAATATCTTCTTTATTCATACCGGGTATTTTTGAAACAACAATATATTCATCCTCATTTGAATACACATTTGTAACCGGCCATTTTGAATAAATATAGTCTGTATCTACATCAAATATTTTGTTAATTGACTTACCTATATCATATAAGTCATCAATAAAATTACCAAACATAATAACCTCCTTATATTTTAATTATTATTTAATTTCAATTTGTTTCGGTTTATAATTTTCCAATTTTGGTATTGTTAATTTTAATATACCATCCTTTAAAGATGCATCAACATGACTTGAGTCGGCACCTGCCACATCAAAGCTTCTTGTGAAACTTCCTTCTGAACGTTCATACCTTGACTTTCCTTTACCTGATTTTGTTTCTTTTTTTCTACTCCATGAGATTGAAAGAACATCATTTTTTAATGAAATATTAATTTCATCTTTTTTAACTCCAGGAACTTCTAATTCTACTATATACTTATCATCCAATTCTTCAAAATCACATCTGCCGTTTAAAATCTTATTAAATTCTTCTGGAAACTTGTTTAAAAAACCACTCTTTAAACTGTCAGTAATCGTTGGAAAATCATTCCAAAAATCATTAAATAATTTTAAATCCTTTCCCATAATTTACCTCCCAAAATAATATTAAAAATTAAATAAATTTATTATTTTTTTTGTTCCACAATAATTTATATGCATAAATTATGCCAGAAAATCTCAAAATTATTTTAATCGATAAAAAATCGTTTAATTTCTTATATATCCATTAATTACAAAAAATAACTTTTTATTTTAATATTTAAAATTGTATAATTTTTATACACATTAAATTTAATGGGTATTTTTTATACACATAAGAAATTTAAAATAATAAATTCTTGAATTTTTTACACAGTATAATAATTAAAAAATATTAATTAATTATTTTTTTACAAAAATAAATTTATTTTAACAATTAACTAACAATAAAGTATAATTAATAAAAAAGACTTGTAATTATATTAGTTTTATATTTTAATAATATAAAAAGTGAATAAGGAGGCTTAAATATGTTTAAAAAAAATGATTTAGAAAAAAAATCACTTATAGAATTAAAAAAAATAGCGGATAAAAATAAATTAGAATATAAAGATAAAATCACAAAAAATAAATTAATTGAAATAATTTTAACAAATGAAGAAAATGAAAAGAAAAGAGAAATAATTAACTCAATTCCTGACCTGCCAAAAGTATACGGAAAAAATAAAATTGTATTAATGATAAAAGATCCTTATAACGGATTTGCATACTGGGATATTGACAATAATGTTATAAAAGAACATGATTTAGATAATAATACAATTAATAAATATATCAGAGTTTATGATATAACAGAATGCGAAACTCCGGATAATTCTCAAATATTTTTTGATATTAGAATAGATTTAAAATCTTACAATAAATACATAAATTTTCCTAAACCAAATAGGACGTATATAATTGATCTTGGATATTTTAAAAATAATAAATTTATAAAATTATTAAGATCAAATTCCGTAATACTGCCAAGAGTAGATGTATCAGAAGAATTAGATAATGAATGGGTATTAACCGAAAAACAATTTGAATCAATAATGGAAGCATCAGGTGCAGATATTATGTTTCAGCATGACGGCAGCCAGGAATTAATGAAGTTTTTAGCAGGAAATATTGGAGAAAATATATCAAGCTAAAATTACAAAAATTTTAACTGATTCTAACCAATTTACCTTGACAATTAAATATATTCTATTACATAATGAAATTATATGGAAACATTTTATAGTTATATTAAAGAATATATTAAAAATAATAATTTAAATGATATCCTAAAAAATATTTTAAATACAATCATAAAACAATTAAATTATACTAAAGGCTGTTTTTATTTATTTGATGATGATTTAAATATATATAAACTTATAACATACAGCAATCTCTCATCTGATTTTATAAATGATAATAAAACAATTGAGTACAATGATAATAATTATTATAAAATAATTAAAAAATGTAAAACTACCAGTTTATCAAAAAATGACAAGACTCAAAATAAATTACTGGAAAAATGGCAAGCTAATCTGTTGACATTCATACCTGTTTTAAAAAATAAAATCCTTGTTGGTTTTATCATAATAACCTGTAATAATGAAACAATTACAAAACAACAAAAAGATTTTTTAGACAAAATAAGTCTTATATCAAGCAGTATTGTATCAAATGCCATGAATCAAAATTACCTGTTAAAAAAAATAAAATATTTAGAATTTGAAAATCAATTATTAAAAACTAAAAATAATATAAAAAACTTCGATATAATTACAGAAATGGTAAGAAAACATATGAATCTCCATGGAATGTATATAACATATTATGATAAAGAAAAAAATATTGTCAGTATAATAGGCATGTCTACAATTTTACCAAAAATATTTCATAAAGCAATAAAATCTATAATCTTTGATTTAAATAAAAATATTACAGCATTAAATTTTTTTAACGAATTAAATAAAACAAAAAAAATATTAATAAAGGATCTGATAAAATTAATAACGGATGACTTTAAAGTATCAATATCAAGCAAGATGATAAGCAGTTTAATAAAAACATTGATGGATACAAAATTTGGAGAAATATTAATTATTCCGATAAAAAATAATAAAAACAATAATATCGGAGCTTTATTATTGGCAACAAAATCAAATCGCCTTTTTAATAATGAAGATATTGATTTTATTAATAAATTAACTGAAACTTTCTCAATACTTTTAGAAGATTATAAAAAGACATAAAAATATTCTTATAACTTCTTAATTTATTTATTTTTTTTTTAAAGGATTTTTCTTGATAAAAGGCTATTTATCTATTGTCCTGCATGCTCATCTCCCATTTATCAGGCACCCGGAATATGAATCATTTATGGAAGAAAATTGGCTTTTTGAGGGAATGATTGAAACATATATTCCGCTGCTTAATGTATTTGATAAATTGTTAAATAAAAATATTAATTTTAGATTGACTATGTCAATATCACCCTCTTTATGTGAAATGTTTGCAGATAAATTATTGCAGGATAGATTTATAAAAAGATTAAACAAATTGATAGAATTGTCAAAAAAAGAATTAAAAAGGACTTATAATACAGAATTTTATAATACGGCAAAAATGTATCATAAAAAATTAAAATTATATCATGATATTTTTATAAATAAATATGATAGAAACATAATTAACGGTTTTAAATATTTCCAAGAATCAGGAAATTTAGAAATAATTACAAGCAATGCTACACATGCATTCATGCCCTTATTAAATAATAAAAACTCAGAAAATGCTCAAATAGAAATCGGGATAAATAATTACATAAAACATTTTAATACAAATCCAAAAGGTTTTTGGAATCCCGAATGTGCATATTATCCTGGATTAGAAGACTTATTAAAAAAACACAATATAAAATACTTTTTTGTAGATACTCACGGTATTTTATATGCAGAAAACAGACCTAAATACGGTATATTTGCACCTATAAAATGTAAAAATGATATTGCAGTTTTCGGTAGAGAAATTGAATCAAGTAAGCAGGTATGGTCAGCAACAGAAGGGTATCCTGGTGATCCGTTTTACAGAGAATTTTATAGAGATATCGGTTATGACCTGCCCTATGATTATATAAAGCCGTATCTGCATTCCGATGGTATAAGAATGATGACAGGATTTAAATATTATAGAATAACAAAAAATGGATCTTATAAGGAACCATATGATCCGCAATTAGCTTTAGATAAAATAAAGTATCATGTGCATGACTTTATAAATAATAGAGAAAGACAAATAGAAAAGATATTAAAATTAATAAATAGACAGCCTATAATTGTTGCACCATATGATGCCGAATTATTTGGCCATTGGTGGTTTGAAGGTCCAGATTTTATTTATTATCTTTGTAAATATGTTAATAAATCAAAATCCATAAAAATGATTAATCCTTCTGAATACTTAAATATTTATAAAGACAATCAGATAACAACACCATCTATGTCAACATGGGGTAATAAGGGATATATGGATGTCTGGCTTAATCAATCAAATGATTGGATTTATAAACACCTGCATGAATGTGCTGATAAAATGGTCAAAATGGCAAATAAATATACAAATACTAAAAATAATTTAACAAGAAGACTATTAAATCAAATGGCAAGAGAGCTTTTAATCGCTCAAACATCATGCTGGGCATTTATAATATCAACAGGTACAACAGTAGAATATGCTACAAAAAAAATAAAAGAACATATTAGAAGATTTATTTATATTTATAATATGATAAAAAATAATAAAATAAATTTAGATTTTTTAAAGACTTGTGAATGGTGTGATAATATTTTTCCTGAAATAGATTATATGTCATTTAATAATATTAAATTGAATAATTAAAAAATATATAATATTTAGTTATTATTAAAACTTTTTTATTGACATTTATTAATATATATATATACTTATATTACCATATGGTTATATGTTTATCTTTATAAAGTAATAAAAAAGATATATTTGTTAATCATTAAAAAAATCTTCATAAAACTATTGAAGGAGTTTTTATGAATAGTAAGAAACTTATGCATTTTCAAAAAATGCTTTTGGATGAAAAAAAGGCATTAATTGATGATTTAATTGAAAGTAATGAATCGGTAAATGACCTTTTAGAAGATGAAAACCATAATGTAAATGATTTTGTTGATCAGGCATCCTTTAAAGTCACACATGATTTATTGGAAGAGATGTCAAAGAATAACCAGGTAAAAATAATATCAATTGAAGCTGCTTTAAGAAGAATATCTGAAAAAACATATGGTATATGTTCGGTCTGCGGGATGAATATTGAAGAGGAAAGATTAGAAGCAATACCATGGACTTCATTATGTATAAAATGTAAAAAATCAGATGAAAAAAAATTAATAAAAAATTATTTATAATATTATAAGTAATTAATATAAATAAATATTTTTAAATTGTTTAATGACAGTGGCTTATGGCAATTTATAAAAATTTGTTTTATTAAATTTATATAAATGTTAAATATAATAGGAGATTTTCTTGCGACTAAAAAAGGTAAAACAATTATTAAAAACATTTGCTGATGATTCTCGTCTTAGGATTATAAATTTATTAAATTATCAAGAATTAACAGTAACAGAAATTTGTGAAATTTTAAACATGAATCAGCCGAATATCTCAAAACATCTGGCTAAGTTAAGACTTACAAGTATTGTAGGAGATAGAAGAGAAGGAACAAATGTATATTATTATCTAACAAAACCTGAAAATAAAACATATAAAGTTTTGCTAGAAACAATTACTATTGGATTGGCTGATCTTGAAACATTTAAAAAAGACATCCAAAAAATAAATAAGACAATACCTTCATCAAAATAATTTTAATTCATAATCAATATCATTCTAAATAAAAAATCATCAAATATATTTTTTATATAAATTAAAATAATATTGACTTTTTTAAAAATATCTATATACTCATATTACCATATGGTTATATGGTATTATAAAAATTATGCAATAAAATTTTTATTCAATTTAAAAATGAAGAAAATTAAGGCGGTGATTTATGAAAAAATTATTTATTTTATTAGTTGTATTGATCTTTTTCAATACATTTTCATTTACACAAGATTCTGATGAAGAAGTAGAATTTACATATGGAGAAGTTGTATCAGTAGCTAAGGATAAAATTACCATTAAAGAATATGATTATGAATCGGATAAAGAAATAAATGTTGTTTATCAAATAAACTCAAAGACTAAACTCGAAGGGATGAAATCTATAAATGATATTAAACCGAATGATTATGTTTATATTGATTATATTATAAAAAACAACACTAAAATCGCAGTAATAATCAGTTTTGCAGAAGATTATGATGATGGAAACGATGAAGAAGATAATTATGATGAAGATATATAACTTATTTAAACAGGCAGATATTTATTTATTGCCTGTAATATTAATTAATGGAGTGTAAAATTGAAAGAAATAAATAATAGTTTAAACACTAATATTAATAATAATCTAAATACTAAAACATTAAAATCAAAAAAAATAAAAACAATAGGTCCGGTTATTAATCTAGAAGAGCATGTTCACGCAGAGTGGTGGAGGCAAATATTTAATTCATTTTATTTAAAAACAGATGGTGATGTAGTAAATGATAATGAAATTACTCAGGATGAAATCAATCTATTCTGTAATATTTTAAATTTTAATAAAGAAGATTTCATTCTGGATTTATGCTGTGGCCATGGGAGACATTCATTAGAATTAGCCAGAAAAGGATTTAATAATATATATGGTCTTGATTCATCTCATTATCTTATACAAAAAGCAAAAACACAAGCAAAAAAAGATGGATTAAATATAATATTTAAAGAAGGCGGAGCAAGAAAATTACCATTTAAAAATGACACTTTTAATTATGTTTTAGTATTAGGAAACAGTTTCGGTTATTTTGAAACAGTAGAAGATGATCTTAGAGTTTTAAAAGAAATTTACAGGGTATTAAAACCAAGGGGAAAATTATTAATCGATGTTTCTGACGGTGAATATTTAAAGAAAGAATTTTCTCCTAGATCATGGGAATGGATTGATAAAAACTATTTTGTTTGTAGAGAAAGATCATTGTCTATTGATAATCAAAGATTAATAACAAGAGAAGTAATTACTCATGTTGAAAAGGGAGTAATTGCAGATCAATTTTATGCAGAGAGACTATATAATGAAAATATACTAAAAAACCTTTTAGAAACTGTGGGTTTTAAAAAAATATCACTTCATGCAAATATATCAACAAGTTCTAAAAGAAATCAAGATCTTGGTATGATGGAAAAAAGATTAATAATTTCATCAGAAGTAATTAAAGAATGGTCTGAAACAAAAATAAGACCAAAAAAAAATGATCAAATAAAAAATGTTACCGTTTTAATGGGTGATCCAAAAATAAATGACATTATTAAACCAAACAGTATTTTTGATGATGATGATTTTTTTACTATAGATCAGCTGAAAAATGCATTGCATAGCATAAATAATTATAATTTTTCATATCTATCAAATCATAAAACACTGATTAATGATCTGACAAAAAATAAAAGTAATATTGATTATGTCCTAAATCTATGTGATGAAGGGTTTTATAATGAAGCAAAAAAAGAACTTCATATTCCCTCACTTCTTGAAATATTGAATATTAAATATACAGGTGCAGGACCTCAATGTCTTGCTTTTTGTTATGACAAGTCACTTGTCAGAGGTATAGCTAAAGAAATGGATATACCGGTACCTGACGCATTCTTTATTAAAGCAGAAGATAATACATTTGATTTATCAATTAATTTCCCTGTAATTGTAAAACCTAATTTCGGAGATTCAAGTTTTGGTATAACTAAAAATAGTGTTACAAATAATGTAGAAGAACTTATAAATGCTATTACAGAGATTAGGGAAAAGCTTGGGTATGATAAACCAATCATTGTTGAAGAATTTTTAGAAGGCAAAGATTTAAGTATAGGGATAATCGGCAACCCTCCCGAATCATATAATTTTCTACCTATAATTGAAGAAGATTACTCCAGACTGCCGGAAGGACTACCTAAAATTTGCGGATATGAGGCTAAATGGCTTCCAAACTCTGAATACTGGACATCACTAAGATCAATACCTGCTGTATTGCCTGAAAAAATAGAACAAATTATAATTGAATGTTCAATAAAACTTTTTGAACGTCTGGAATGCAGAGATTATTCCAGATTTGACTGGCGTCTGGATAAAAAAGGCAATCCAAAATTATTAGAAGTTAATCCAAATCCGGGCTGGTGCTGGGACGGTCATATGGCTAAAATGTCAAAAATTGCAAATATTTCTTATAAAGAGATGTTGGAAAATATTTTAAAAACAGCAGAGTTAAGAATGGGAATATATGGAAATAAAAATATGGAAATAATTAATAAATAATGAATGGCTGGATTTTATATAAAAGAAATACAGAGGACATTACTCCCGAAATGTATGAAATAAATAAATTTTTGGAGGTAGCAAAGGATTGTAATATAAGCATTAAAATTTTAAAACCTGAACAGTTTGATTTAATTGTAACAAGAGATGACAGAAAAAGCATTTTGATTAATGGAGAAGCAGTCCCATTACCTGATTTTATTTTACCCAGAATGGGAGCAGGTACAACATATTTTGCATTGGCAATTATCAGACATTTTGAAAAACTGGGTGTATTTGTTATTAATTCATCACAGAGTATTGATAATGTAAAAGATAAATTGTTTACACAGCAGATACTGGCAGAATCAAATTTACCTGTTCCCAAAACAATGCTTGTTAAATATCCTGTGAATGTAAACTTAGTAGAAAAACACATCGGATTTCCTGTTGTCGTAAAAACATTGTATGGCTCACAGGGTAATGGGGTGTTCCTATGTGAAACAAGACAAAATTTTGAAGATTTAATGGAATTAATTAATCAAACTAAGCCTAATGTCAATATTATAATACAGGAATTTATTTTATCAAGTAAAGGTAGGGATTTGAGAGTATTCGTTATCGGAGGTAGAGTAATAGCCTGTATGGAAAGGATCGCAAAAGAAGGAGATTTTAAGGCTAATTATTCAAGAGGCGGTATGGTAAAAAAGCATGAGATTAATCCCGAAATTGAATGGCTGGCAACGGAAAGTGCAAGAATTTTAAATCTTGATATAGCCGGTATAGATTTATTATTTGACGGCGAGCATTATAAAATATGTGAAGCAAATTCATCACCGGGATTCGAAGGTATAGAATCCTGCTGTAATATAAATATACCGATGGAAATATATAATTACATTAAAATTAGATTAAATTTATTTTGATGAAGGTTAAACAATGAATGAAATTTTTATTAAACCTTGTGAATGCTCAAAAAATGAAATTAATCAATTTTATGCTATGATAAAAAAAAATGAAAATATAAATAATATTGGCTTAAAAAAAAGGATAATGAAAGCAAAAATATTAATCTTTCATTATGAAGAAGAAAAACTTGCAGGTATTGGAGCATTAAAATATCCGGACCCAAATTATATGAAAAAAGTATTTAAATCTGCCGGTGTTAGTCATTTATATAATTCCTTTAAATATGAGATTGGTTATTTATATGTTGATAATAAATATAGAAAAAAAGGTATATCAAAAAGTATTACAGAAAATTTATTATCATTTATTGATGAGGATAATATTTTTGCAGTTGTTAGAAGTGATAACAAATTTGCAAAAAATAATCTTTATTACTACGGCTTTGTAAAAATAGGCAGTAAATATATTGGAAAAGATAATTACTTCGAATTATTTGCACTATTTCAAGATATCAATAAATAATTTTTGTAAAAAACAAGGGCGCCAACTCTTGTGTGCCCTTCTTCCCTTTAGTCGGGATAGACTCCAGATTTTTTATAAAAATATTATATATTTAAAGCCTATCTCAAATATTTATATTTGTAATTTTATTAATTAATTGATTTTTAGTAAAAACTTAAATTAAAGAATATTACAGATATCTTCAAAAATTTTTTATCATTTACACGGTTAATATGACTTTATCTAAATTTAAACAAAACTCATCCTGTTATTGTTTATCCCTTTACTCATTAGATATTTTTTTATTTCCTGGCGAATCATATCCTCTATCTGTTGTTATATTTTCAGGCAAATCTCTATCATAATCTTTTTCTAATCTTTCAAGACTATCTGTTAATAATTTACAGTCGTTCGGTGTGGTATCCTTATATAATTATCAATCAAAATTATATCTTCCACCAATTATTCTCTCATGAGCCTGTTTTATAGCAAAGAGTTAGAAATTTATTTTACTTTTTCAATATTGGAACAGACTCTAATTAAAAATTTAAACACATAGTATTAATTTTTTAATTAACAAAATAATTAATTAAAGAGATTAACATTAAAAAGATTAAAAAAAATGATAGGATCATAACAATCCTATCATTTTTTCTTATGCCAATACTTTATTATTTTGAACGAACTATAATTACTTCAATATTATTGTCTTCATTAAATTCTTTTATTTTGTTGTTTTCATCAACTTTTACTAACAAATATAATTTAGTCCCTGATTTAAATTTTTTATATAAGTCAGAATCAATTGGAACAGACGACAAACCTGTAACTATAGATTCATCACGTTCTAAAGTTTCGTTTTGAATCCCTATAATTAAACCACCACAAGGGTCATCAGTTTTATCAAGCCTTTTATCTTCTGAGATATAAGCCTGAGCTACTGATTTTTTTATATTAGCATAGTTAAGCCCCTTGTTTTTTATTGTTAAAAACCAAGTTACACTTTTATTGCTTGCTAATGTTGCTTCACCACCATATCCATATAAATCTGGTTTATAACAAGGTATTTCTACAATTTTAAAAGAACCACTTGTTAGTTCTACATCTAAATATGCATAGTAGGTTAACTTTGTAAGATTAACATCAATATTACATGAAAATGTTTTTGTCTTTGATTTACCAGGATCTAAATTTCCTGTCATTCCTATAACACTACCTCCTGCAGGAACTGGATTTTTGTCTTGCATATTAATATAAGCCTGAAATCCAATCTCTTTAAGTGGAACTGATTTTGATCCCTTATTCTTTACTGTAATCTCATACCATATTTTACTACTTGTATATTTTGTAATATATACTTTTGTAACACTTACATCCTTTGAGCTTGTGCCTCTTGAATCATTACTTGTCATATCATAATTAATTGATTGTTCATTGGACTCAATATCGCTATTATCATCTCCAACAGGATCAACTGCACAATTTGAAATAACAAAAAATGCCAATATTGTACAAAAAATAAAAAATAATTTTTTTCTCATATTTTTTTTCTCCTATATTTTAGTTTTAATAAATTATAGTACTTAATTGATTTTTAGCAGGGTAATTTTAATTTCAAAATCGGAAACTTTTGTTTCTAATGAATAAAAAATTGCTAAAATTGGACTTATTATTAATTATAAAATATTTGGTATATAATTTACAAATAAAAAATTATGCTATGATTCGCCTTTTCTTAATACTACAAATAAAATTCTTCAATAATTTCATCAAATTTTTTTATTTAAATAAAATATTTATTATTAATAAAAATTTAATTTTTTATTATAATAATAACAAAAAATAATTTTAATGTTAAAATATTTATTATGATTTATATTAGATGGTTAGGCGCAGCAGGAATAGAATTAAAAATAAATGATAATATATTTTTAATAGATCCGTATTTTTCCAGAATTTCACTCTTTAAATCCATATTTTATAAATTAAAACCAAATCATAAATTAATAAAAAAATACATAACACAATGTGATTATTTATTTATTACACATTCTCATTTTGATCATATTATGGATGCTGCTGATATTATAGAGAATACTTCTTGTAAAGTATATTGTTCTAATAATTCATGCAGTATATTAAAATCGCTTAATATAAAAGAAAAATTTTTAACAGAAATAAATTATCAGGATGAATTACATTTAGATAGTGTAACAGTTAATGTTTTAGAGGCAGAACATATTAAATTACCGGATATTAATACTAAAAAATCTATAAATAATGTTAATCCGCCATTAAAAGCAAAAGATTATCATATGGATTTTAATTTTTCATATTTATTTTCAATAATAAATAAAATAAAAATATTAATCGGTAATAATAAATATAAAAACAATAATCCAACACCATGTGATATTCTGGTAACAAGTCCATTTTACAGTTATGATTATTATGAAAAAATAATTAATATACTTAAGCCTAAAATAATAATTCCAAATCATTGGGATAATTTTTTTAGACCTCTTACAAAAAAAATTAAAGGATTTAAAATAACAATTCAAAATAAATTCCCATATATAAAGCCATACAATTTAAAAAAATTTGAAAATATAATTAAAACAATTTCCAAAGAAATCATAATATATAAATTAGAAATATTTAGATATTATGATATAATTAAATTACTTAATTCTGATATGAATATTTAATGATGATGATTACATATAAAATGAAATCCTTAACATTTTTGTTTTTTATATTATTTCATTTAAATTTATATGGTGATTCTAATGATTTAATAATTAATTATGATTATGAAAATAAAAAATATACAATCCGATATGAATTTATTACAAGCTGTGATATGTATAAACTATTAGATATTTTTTATAATTTTGATCATATAAAAAAATATTTTAATCATTTTAAAAATATAACAATTTTGGAAAAAGAAGAAAATTGGTATACAGCAGATTATTATTTTGAGTTAGGTATATATTCTTTTCATGCTATCTATAAACGAACTATAAATTTTGATAAAAAAATTGTTTATTATGATTTAATAAATTACAAACAATCTATTAATTTACTTCCAAATGTATTAAAATCATCAGGTTATTACAAAGTTATAAAATATCATAATATGGTAAAAGTAATTTATTATCAGGAAACTTATTTAAATAAAATGGGTAAAATTTTATTTAAAATAATACATAAAAATAAAACAGAAAAATTTTTTAAAATTTTATTAGATTATATTGAATGTAATAAATAAAAAAAGTCCTGTATATCAAAAGAGTATTCTAACTCATTGATATACAAGACTTTAATCTATCTCCTCCGGACGGGCTCGAACCGCCGACCTAGTGGTTAACAGCCACCCGCTCTACCGACTGAGCTACAGAGGAATAATATTGAATGCTTATATATAATTTTTTTTTATTAATGTCAATACAAATAGAATATTATTTTTTAATTTTTATTCTTTTTTATAGTAACAAAGCATTTTTTTGATCTAACAAGATATTCAGGCAGATCATTATATGTAGTGCCGGATATTAATGCCTCATTTGTTACAATAGCAAACATTTCAAATTTTTCATTATCATCATCGATTTTACCGAATGTTATATAACCTATCATTTCTTTATTTTCACAATAATCGGTAGATATTGAGTTGCCGGATATCCAGAAAGCATCTCCGCCTGCAACACGCATTACTATTGATATATAATGATCTTTTGGTAAATTTTCAAGTTTTAATTCAGTATCAAGATAAATATCGCCGCTACCGGTAGTTTCTAACAGATTAGCATCGATCACAGATAAATCTTCAGGGTAAACTATCTCAATATAAGGTTTATTATCCTGTACATTATTATTGTTTTTATTAATTATTAAGAAATAAAAAAAAATTATTACAAATAATAAAAGAACAGGTATTGTAATAAATGATAATAGTTTATATATTTTAGAATTATCCTTTTTGTCTTTTTCCTTAAAATAAGATAATTTATTAGATAATTTTTCGGTAATTGTTTCATCAATTTCAACACTGGAATCAAGCCATTTTTCTAAAACAGTTACTCCGCAATTAATTTCCTGTGCAATCTTGGCAACAATAAATTTATTATTGCTTTTAATTATTTTTTTTATTTCTTTCTTTATTTTATAGTATTTACTCATAATGACCTTTTTTTAATTATATTTTTATAGATTAATTTTAAGTTATGAAATTTCATTTGTCAATTTTTTTTTCTATTTATATCTTAAACAAGATTTTTTTAATTATTTTTTACCTAAATTACATAATTTAGATTGAAAAAAAACAATAATTATTTTAAACTACACACTCAATTTTCGGGATGTAGCGCAGCCTGGTTAGCGCACACGTCTGGGGGGCGTGGGGTCGGCCGTTCAAATCGGCTCATCCCGACATGGGGCGCTCAATAGGAAAACCTAAAAACGGTTTTCCTAAGGCGCTGGCCTTACCTTTATAAACTTACCACCATAGGTGGCAGTTAATAATAAAATTTATTATTTTTTAATATTATTGAATTAAGGTACCATATAAAAAATTTCTTGACTTTTACATTCAGTCAGACTATATTTCAGTAAATATGCTCCTGTCATACCTCTCAATTTTAACATTTTTATGCAGCATCACGTTGGGAATATGGTGTTTAATTCTTGATCCAAAATCGAAATTGAATCAGGCATTTTTGTTAATTTCCATTAGTGCAGCGATCTGGCCTTTTGGATATATATATGTTTTTAAGGAAAGTGATAAAGAAATAATCTGGTTTTGGTACAAGTTTTCTTCTATCGGCTGGCTCTTTCTTTTTTTTGCAGGATATAATTTTTTTTATTTCTTTGTAGATTTTAAAAAGAAACTCCGACGCATTTTATTGTTTATCCGCAATATTTATCTAATATTTATATTTTTTCCTATTATAATACAGTTTACCAAAACTTTGTTTGTCGTTGATTTTGTTAAGACTCCTTATGGCAATGCTGAAATAATAGACATTCACCTACCCGGTTATTTCCTGATTATTTTTCTGACTCTATTTAGTATTTTTATGATTATAGCTTTTTTAATTGCAGGATACAAATACAATAATTCAAAAAGATATAGAATACAGATAGTCGGATTATCAATTTCAATTGGTTTAACTTTTTTACTTATAACACTTTTTAATCTGATTATCCCTTTAATTTTCAAACAGGTTTTCCCAAGTATTGGAGTTTTATTCCTGAACATATATATAATCGGATTTTTTTATCTTATTAATAAATATAAATTAATGAGACTGGATTACAACTTATTGAAGGATGAAGTAATCGATACTATGAGTGATATGATTATTATTATTTCTCCAGAGATGAATGTCATAAAAGCAAATAAGGTTTTTTGTGAAAACTTTAAAATTAATGAAACGGATTTTCCTAAAATACAGATAAAAAGTTTTTTTTCAGATAAAAAACTGTTCAAGGAAAGCCTGAGTAAAATTATCCTCACAAAAGAAAAGATAAAACTCAAAAAAATCACCATGAAAACAGATCAGGGCAAAGAAATACTCGTCAATATTACATTATTCCCCGTATTTGATAAACTCAAAGACTATAGCGGCACCATTGTCCTTGCACAAATAATGAATGAATATGAACAGATAATGAACCAGTATAAGATAAGTCAGCAGGAAAGAAGAATAATCTTTCTCCTGATGAAAGGCCTTTTAAACAAAGAAATCGCATTAAAAATGAATATTTCTAGCAATACTGTCAAAAATTATATCGCAAATATTTACCAGAAGACAAAGGTCGCCAACAGAGTAGAACTTCTTAACCTTTTTTTCTCAAAAGAAATCTGAATTTTCTTCCTTTTAAACTGATAGGTAATTTATTACCTATTGCAAAATCATTTATTTAAGCATACTTTTAAATAAAGTTTTAATTTATTTTTAATATAATTGAATGTAAAGGTGCAATAGATTCATGATTTTTTAGGAGATAACTATGAACAAAACAATATTTTTGTTCTTTATAGTCAGCATAACGGCAGGTATTTTACTTTTTGGCGGATGTGTTGCGCCTGAAAATACTGGTAATAGTGATTCATCAAATTCATCTAACGATAACGATAAAATTAACGATAAAAATATGTGGACATGGATATCAGGAAGCAATACAGTGGATCAAATCGGTATTTATGGGACAAAAGGGACACCGGCAGGGACAAATATACCTGGAGCAAGATATGACAGTATAAGCTGGATTGATACCTCAGGTAATCTCTGGCTTTTTGGTGGGCATGGGTATGATAAGGACGGTAATTTTGGATATTTAAATGACCTGTGGAAATATAACGGGACAAATTGGACATGGATATCAGGAAGCGATACACGGAATCAAATCGGTACTTATGGGACAAAAGGGATACCGGCAGGCACAAATATGCCGGGAGCAAGAGATCGCAGTATAAGCTGGATTGATACCTCAGATAACCTCTGGCTTTTTGGTGGGTATGGGTACAGCCATTCTTCCACTGGATATTTAAATGACCTGTGGAAATATGACGGGACAAACTGGACATGGGTTTCCGGAAGCAATACATGTAACCAAATCGGTATTTATGGGACAAAAGGGACACCGGCAGGCACAAATATCCCGGCAGCAAGGCGTTACAGTATAAGCTGGATTGACTCTTCGGGTAACCTCTGGCTTTTTGGGGGGTATGGTAATGAGCCTGGAGATGAAGGATACTATAATGACCTATGGAAATATGACGGGACAAATTGGACTTGGATATCAGGAAGCAATACACGAAATCAAAGCGGCACTTATGGAACAAAAGGGACTCCGGCAGGTACAAATATACCCGGAGCGAGATATGGCAGTATAAGCTGGATTGATTCTTCGGATAATCTCTGGCTTTTTGGTGGGTATGGGTACAGCCATTCTTCCACTGGATATTTAAATGACCTGTGGAAATATGACGGGACAAATTGGACATGGGTATCCGGAAGCGATACAGTAAAACAATACGGTACTTATGGGACAAAAGGGATACCGGCAGGCACAAATATACCGGGAGCAAGATGTAACAGTATAAGCTGGATTGATACCTCAGGTAATCTCTGGCTTTTTGGTGGGGAAGGATATGATAAAAACGGTATTTCTTCTGGACGTTTAAATGACCTGTGGAAATATGACGGGACAAATTGGACATGGGTTTCAGGAAGCAATACAGTGGATCAAATCAGTATTTATGGGACAAAAAGGACACCGGCAGGGACAAATATACCTGGAGCAAGAAATGACAGTATAAGCTGGATTGATACCTCAGGTAATCTCTGGCTCTTTGGCGGAAATGGATATGATAAAAACGGTATTTCTGGAAGTTTAAATGACCTATGGAGGTATAAGCCACAATAGGATATGAAATAATTCATAATGGTCCCTTTTTTAGTAATTCATCTCAGCAATATATTGGGAAATCTAAACTTCTCTTCCGGATAATTTGAAGAATAATTTCATCTGCTTCAACTGCTTTTAAGTCTTATGTTTAAAAAAGCAGCTTGTTTATATTACACTTCCTGCCCTAAACTTTTTAAATTAATTATTTTATCAATTGCCCACCGTAAAATATTATAAGTATGAAATATCACTCTTTATACTTACTATTTGTTTTTCAATTTTATCAAGTTTATCTTGATTCTTTATATAGTCTTTTATTATAATAACTTAAAAAGTTAATATATTAATTTTTTAAAATATGCTCTTTTACCTAATTTTATTGATATTATGATAATTTTAAACTATATTTTTTATATAAAGGAGTTTTTAAAACAGCTATTATGAAAAATGTTTTTATTTCTATAATAAGATGGTTTAAAAATGAAAAAGTAATTAAATTTTTTAAACATTTTATTTTGGTATTCTGCCTGTCGATACTCATATTTGGTGCAGGCCAAATTTATTCTTATAAATATGCAGAAAAAATGGCTAGTGACTGGCTTCATGAGGATTTAGATTATTTTAAAGAAAAAAAAGAAATTAAATTTTCAGATAATCCGATCTTTAATAATCAGTATGAAAGAGAACGACTTAATGCCCAATATTTTATTGTGCATAATAGGGCATATAGGTATTTAAAGATTATGATTTATTATTATACCAGATATTATATGGCTATCTCAATGGCAACAGTGAGCGGACTTATTGCAGCTATTGCACTACTATTTATAAGTAAATCAGGTTGGAATACTGCAAATTCATATGTTGTTACAATTTTTATAGTTTTCTTTTGCTCAACTATTTTCTATGGAGGATTCCCTGCCCTTTTTAAACATAAAAAAAATATTGAACAAAATAAAAATTGTTATATTGCGCATGCTGATCTTGAAAATAGAATCTTAAGTTTTACTGCCACTGGAAATAATCCGGTTAATGAATCAGTATCTAAAGATACTTCTTTAAGTGATTTTATACATGATGTAGATAAAGAGCTTCATGCAATACATTCTTTACCATTAGAGCTTGATCCTGAGGCTATTCCCGATCCCGGTAAAGTTTTTAAAGGAATAGGACAATAATAATTAAATTGTATATCTGTTTTAAATTGAATACTGATATCACCTAAATGTCAATGAAAGTGTAACAATCGGTAATTCATCATTTAATAATTGACTTACATATGAATCAAATCTGATATTCAGCATCTTAGAAGCATCTTTTATATATGAAAGATATGTTAAACCCAAATTACTATTTGATTTATTATTATTCTCAGTATAAAAATCATATAAGCTTTTGCCCTTATTATCAAGATTTTTACCGATATCAATCTCTTCTTTAATAGCTTTATATTCATAATCTTTATTTAAAATCATAATTTGTATTTTATTTTCAGTACCTATAGAATTATTTTTACTTCCTAACTTCCATATTACATATAAATAATCTTTTTTTTCTTCCATTTTTTTATATAAATCTTCTCTGATTGACTTATTAAATATCAAATCCTGTATATCTGTTTTTCTAAAAAAGCGTCTGATATACTTTTCCATTTTAATATTTTCTGCATTGGATAATATTTCCATAAGTATTAATGCCATATACTCCGAAATATTAGTTTTCTTTAAATACTCGATTATACTTTCCTTTATTAAATCAATAATTAAATAGTAATCACTATATTTCTTTGATTGAAGGAGAATATACCATGTTGACTTTTTAAGATTTTCCAAAAAATTATTACAGGTATTCACCTTTATCTCAAAATCATTTTTTGAAATTGATTTATCTTTTTGTATTTCATATTTAATCTGGCATATTAATGATTTTTTAATATCTTCAATCATTTCATTTTTATTTTTTAATGACTCATTAAGTAAGGTTTCATTAAATACTGTTCTATCATCGATTATTTTAGAAGGATTTAATCTGTTCCAATTTTTTATAAAAGGAGTTTTTAAAATATATTGATATATATGCTTATTAAATTTTATATACAATATTTCAAATATCAACATCTTGGTAATATCAATAATTTCTTTTCTTCTCGTTAAAAACTCTGTTCTTTCAATTTCAATTTTAGATATATATCCGAGATTTATCATTTTCTTTAAATTAATAAAGCAAAATTTATTAAAAGTAGCGCCGTATTCCAAAACGTTGTCAGCCATTCTAATTTTCAATAATTTTTTATTATTCTGTATAAAAAATTTTGTTCCATTTTCAGTTAATGTTATTTTCAAGGGAAGATTTATTTCTGTATTTAATTTCTCTATTATTATACGGCTTTTCATAATACCTCCAATGTTATAATTTATCAATATTCAAACCTGGATTCTGCCTGGAAAATATTTTATATACAGCAATTGCATTTTTTTTATTATTAAATACAACTCCTCCATTCCAGTACTCAACCGCAGCAAATAAAGCATTACCTCCATCATTATCATCACTTCTGTCCGTACGAAATGAAATATATTTAGCCATTTCATCATAATTTTTATTAAAAAAGCATATAGTCCTTTTTTTGTTAAATTCATTCCAATAATCAAGATCTTTAAAACCCTCCCCTTCATCTTCAACTATTAATCTGGCTTTTGTATCATTAAAAAAATACCATACCTTAATTTTTTTATTTATATTATTCCTATTACCATGTTTAACCGCATTCTTTATTAATTCACTTATTTGCTGATCTAATAAATTAATCTCTCTTATTTCGCAGGGTGCTTTCTGTGCTATCAATAAAGAAAAAAATCTTATCTGTCTAAAATCACTTGGGAATTCTTTATACATCATTCCTTCCCTTTCAAATAACTTATTATTACTGTCTACCAAAATACTCTTGATTTGCTGCATTCTGATATTTCTCCCAAAATTAATTATTTATATTATTAATTACTTCCTGTAAATTTTCTGCTATTGGTAAAAACCCGTCAAGTTTTGTTAATTCTATTACTTTTTTTACCGATCCATGGATATTATATAACCAAATTTTATGATTCTTATCCTTTAATGTCGAATAAATAGATATAATTGTACCGATACCGCTGCTGTCTATGTAATTAACATTTTCAAAATTGATAGCATATTTGAAAACATTATTAGCTTGCATTTTATCAATGATATCTTTTAATTTATGAGAATTATACAAGTCTATCTCTCCGTTTATTTCAATTATGTAAATATCAGAATATTTTTTTAATTTAATATCCATATATCTAATGATTCTCCTTAAACATTTAATTAACCTTAATTAATAACATTGTATAATCATCAAGCTGATTACTGTTTTCCATAAATTTAAAAAAATAATTTTTAATTTTTGACATGATAATTTCACATGGTTCATGATTATTTTTTTTAATTATTTTTTTAATATATTCTATGCAAAATTGATCCCCGTTTGTATTCATTGCCTCGATAATACCGTCGGTATAAAATATTAAAATATCATCTGTATTAATTGATAAATTCTTAAGTGAGTAACTGGCTTTTTTATCGATTCCTATCGGTAAGCCGTTGGTATCAATATTGAAAAAATCATTTTCTTTATTTTTATATATTAATAATGGCATATGTGCTGCATTAGAATAAGATAACTGTTTTGTATTTTTATCATATATTAAATATCCTAATGTAGCAAAATTATCTATATTGATTATATTTGTTATCCCTTTATTGATTGAGCTTACAACCATTGAAGGATCATAGGTCTGATTAATAACAAAATAAAAAATTGATCTAATCATCAATTTTACAAGTGTTGCATTAATGCCTCTTCCTGCAACATCACAGACTAAAATACCGATCTTTTCATTATCATATTTTATAATATCAAAATAATCGCCGCTTATACCCCTAACAGGCAGATTAAAATAGGATATTGACAAGCCCTTTATCTCCAAAATATTATTAGGCATTAATTTATCCTGTATGCTAGATGCAATTTCTATTTCTTTATCAATATCAAATTTATGTGATAAGATATAATATGTTATAATATTATTAAGAGTAACCGCAATATAATTGGAGTACAATTTTGAGTATTCAAAATCTGTCTTTTTAAAATAATTATTGTTAAATCTTTTGACTATAACAAATACGCCAAAAAGTCTTTTATTGTAAATGACCGGTGTAATTATTAAAGAATTAATAAACCATTCTTTTAAATAATTATTATCTTTTATAAATTTCTCAATATTTTCAATAAAAACAGGATCCCCTTTTTTCACAACCTTGCCTACCAATGTTTTCCCAAGCTTGATAGGTGTATTAATATAATAGTCTTTAATATTAATTGAAGACATTATTATATCATTAGGTATTTTGTATAAAGGAATTGCTGTACCGTAAACTGATTTGACACGTAGAACATCCTCATGATCATCCACCAATAAAAATGATCCGCTTTCTGCCTTGATTTTTTCACAAAGTGTTTTCAATATTAAATCATATATTTTTTCATAATCTGTTTTTTCTCTGATATTTAATCCAATATTGGTAATTAGATTTAATAGAGAATTATGTTCAGTATTTAATAATTCAATTTTTTTCTGTTGTTTTTCATTCACATTATTATTTATTAAAATTATAAATATAAATAACAATATATTTTGATAGGTAATAAAAAAATAATTTAATGCACGATAATCCTGCTTATAATAATATATTATTATAAATTGAATAAACAGGACAGCAGGAAATAAATAATATTTTATTTTTACAAGGATACAAATTTCAGGTTCATCATATTTTTTTAATAATACTGCCTGCAGCAATAAATAAATAATATCCAATATTATTAAAATATTGATAAAATCAATATACTGCTTTTGTAATAAAACAAAATAAAAATTTATATAATAAAAAACAATTACAAGAATATTTAATAAAATAAAAAAAACATCAATATTTTTTAACTTTGAGAATTTTCTTATTAACAATAAATAAAAAATTACCTGGATAAATTCCAGTATCAATGATAATGAATATATATTAAAAATAAAAAAATAAAAATCTTTAATAATTAAAAAAATAATATATAAAAATAACAATTTAAAAGTTTTTATTTCATAATTTTTTTTAATTGAAAATATCAATGATAAAATCAAAACATCTATGATAAATATAAATAACCAAAATAATAATAGATTACTCATAACCCTTTTTTATTGAAAGATAATTTCAAAATAGAATAAAATACTATACTGTTATGATTTAATAAATAATTAGTTAATTTATAAAGAAGATTGCTTCAAAAACAAAATATTGTATTGACTATCAATCCCTATTTAATTATATAATTTTAATGATTTAAGATTATACGAGGATAATTTATGATCAATGACCTGATGAATAACAATAATATAAATAATTCTATTAGTAAAAATGTATCGGTAATTCAATCATATAAAACAGAAAAAAAATTTTATAATACAATTTATAATCTCGCACACAATTATAGTTATGTTAATTATAATGTTAATATTATAGCACTGGCTGAAGAATTAGAAAAAAAAGAAGATATTCATTCAATATGCGTAGTGGATGATGATAGAAAAATACTGGGAATAATAATAAAAAAAGAATTATTCTCAATATTGAGTAAGTTATACGGCAGAGATGTTTTTAAAAATAAAAATGTTACAAATATTATGAAAGATACAAAAATATTTCACGAAGAGTCAAATATATTACTTATTGCAGAAGAATTAAAAAATGAATTAAAACTTATAGATAACAATTATTATATATTAGTTAATGGCAACAATCAGTTTACAGGTGTGTTTACTACAAAAAGTATACTTATTTATTTATCAGATATTATGCAGAGGGATCTCGATCTGGCACAAAAACTCCAGAGAAGAATTGTTAAAGATAAAACCTCAATGAATGAAAACAATTTTAATTTTGCTGCAATATCAAAAATGGCAAAAGGAGTCGGCGGCGATTTTTATTCTATAAAAAAAATAAGTAAACATAAATGGATAATAGTGTTATGTGATGTTTCCGGAAAAGGCATTTCTGCATCACTGCTAACATCAATTCTCGGCGGTATGATTAATTCATATGATTTTAATAACGGATTAAAAAAATTTATAAAAATATTAAATAATTATGTTTATACTACATTTAATCATGAAAAATTTATAACAGGTATATTTATAGAATTTAATGATAAAACCGGTGAAATAAGTCTTTCAGATATGGGGCATTCTTATGCATATATCTATAAAAATGATAATATTTTTAAAATTAAAATAGATAAAAATTTCCCGGTAGGAATAAGTAATAATATAGAACCGTCGATAAAAAAATATAAATTTAATAAAAACGATATCTTACTAATATATACAGATGGTATTGTCGAACAAACAAACAAGGAAGGTATAGAGTATTCTGATAACAGGATAAAAAAAATATTAAAAAAATATAAAAAAAATAAACTTAATGATATTATGAATTTTATTATCAAAGATCTGGATAATTTCAAAAAAACTCATCACCAAAAAGATGATATCACCTTAATGATGTTAAAATATAAAAAATAAATACTATATATATTTTACACAAAATCTGCCGCTTTCCTTTGCTTCATATAATGCCCTGTCAACCCTTTCTATAAAATTATCGACCGTTTCATTACTGTCATATAATGTTAAACCGATACTAACACCTACATTTATTAAATTGTTATTATATGCTATCTTATTATTTTTAAATCTATTAATTATCCTGTCTGCTATTTGTTTTGCTTTTGTAAGGCTTGTTTCAGGAAAAATAATTAAAAACTCATCACCTCCGTATCTTCCTATTAAATCAATCTCTCTAACAAGTTGTTTGACAATATTAACAACTTCCAGAAGTATATGGTCACCAACAAGATGACCATATTTATCATTAATATCTTTAAAATAATCAATATCAAACATCATTAATGATAATTTGGATTTATTTCTTTTCTGTCTTAATATCTCATTCTCCAAAAAATCAAAGATAGCACTTCTGTTATAAACCTTTGTTAAATCATCATGAGTAGCACTGAATAATAATTTTCTATTTGCCTGCACTAAACCATCCGTTAATATTTTTATCCTTGAATGAGTTTTAACTCTTGCAATCAACTCTGCACTAAAAAACGGTTTACTGATATAATCATTAACACCTAAATCAAATAAATTTGCTATATCATCCTCTGTATTATGTTTTGCGGTTAATACAATTACAGGTATAAATTGATAATCTTTATTATTTTTTATTTTTTTAATAAAATCAATGCCGCTCATCTCAGGCATCATTAAATCAATAATGATGGTATCAAATGTATCATTAAGAATATTTAAGGCTTTTTTGGCTCTATCTGTTGTTACAACATCAAAGTGAGGAACAAGTACATTTTTTAATAAAAATAATAATGATTCGGAATCATCTATAACAAGAATTTTTGGTTTTTTAATTTGATAAATATCATCATACATAATTATATATTATAAAAATTGCATAAATTTTATTTAATTCTATATTGTAATAAATATAACAAATAAGAGTTAATATTAATATTATGTAAAAAAAATTACCCACTAATTAGATAATATAGTTTTTTATTAATTATTTCAATATATTAACTAATTATTTAAATTATAAGTTGATTAATTAATTATCCAATAATTTTTGATTCTTTTGTATAGTTCTAATAATAAAATAGATAGACTGTAATAATCTATGAAAAATATGCTTATACCATATTACATTTGTATTATTTATATTTTTACCGGTTAATATTATCTCAGTCATTATTATAAACTTTTTAAAAAAAGGAAATTCCATTACTATATCATCATATAATAATTTAAATTCATTTACCCGGGTTTCATCATTAAAATCATATTCTTTTAAAATATTATCTATTTTTTTTGCTATTATATATACTGAATCAACTATTTTTTGATAAAATACTGATATGTCAGATTTATTTAAATTAATCATTTCACATTTATCTTTTATTTCATTTAAAGTAATTTTATTAGTATTTTTATTATTAATAAGTTTATCAAGATTAATTGGTTTAATATTATTAATCTTAATACCTTGTTTAGGAAAATAATAAAAATTAATATTATTATGTATTTTAATAAAATCATCCAGATAAAAAGCATAATTTTGCAATACAAAATCAGATATAACAGTATTATTATCTCTTGATTGTGCTTCATGTAGCCTGCGTTTAGATAAAGTGTTTAATAATATCGTTTGAGACGTTTTATAATAATTTGAAAAATTTATTAATCTGTCATGAAAAGGACTTCCGATAGAATGAGACATCAACAATGGAAATGATAAATCAAGACCTGAAAAATATATTTCTTTAAATCCTAATTTAACAGCTAATGATAATGTGTAATCCGATACCGTTCCACCCGTATCTAAACCAAATTCTATCAATTTAAAATTACTAAAAAAATATTCTATTATACTTTCTTTAAATAAAGTTTTAGTAATTGTAAAATATATATTCTTAAACATCCTTGCAACAGGCGGATATGATAAAATATCTAAAAAAAGGCAGCAATGCTCAGGTATATTCATAAAATCATCAATAGTATAATGCTGACCATCCAGGGATACAATAAAATCAGGTATTATATTATTTTTTAATAATGTTTTTAATGCAGTATCAACAGTAAAAATTGTAATTTTATCTTTATATTTTTTTATTAAATCAATATCACAATTTAATGTGGGTCCTGCACAGCATATTACAGCAATATTGTTATTTAAATTAACATTATTTGGATTAAACAAAGGCAAATTAAACAAACTGCTGCTGTTATAAATAAAGTTTTTTGTCCATAATGGAATAAAATTAGACTCAGTCATAATATTCTGCACAATTATTTTCATTATCTTATTAACCGACTGAAAAAATAATAATTCATTCTCAGGAAAAAGTGTTTTATAGCCGGGATTAGAATATGTATATATTCTTATATTATAAATTTTATTATCTTTCATTAAAAAATCATAAATATTGCCTTTATCCAATTTATTTATAATATAAATTTGAATATTATTTTTTTTAATTGAGTCCAAGTCCAAATATTTAGCCTGTAATTTATAAATATCAGTTATAGGTTCAAAAATTATAAAAATTGACTGCGGATTATTATTGATTAAATTATTCACATGGTAGGCAAAACCTAATCCAAATATTAAAATTAAGTTTTTCCCGGGATACTTTATATCTTTTGCTTCTTTTAGCGGGAAAAACTTAGAATGAATAGATTTACCATTAATAACAAGAATATCATTATTATCTTTTGATTTAATTATTTCAAACTTTTTAATTTCTGAATTATTTTCATCATTCATTATAATTTATTGATTTTGCTGTTCAGGAGCAAACATCTGTTCATTAAAAACATAATCAAAATTATCTACAATTTTAAATTTCTTTCTTTCCTTGTCATAATAATCAGATTCTATTGAACTGCTTTTTTCATTGGAATATCTCTCCATAAAAGAAGGATCCAAGCCATCAAATGTTTCTCTTGATGCAGTTTTTTTATCGGTTATCTTTGTAATCACATAACCGCTTAACTCTTCATTATTATTATTTATAGTACTTATAAGGCTATAATTTCTTGGTTTAACTATATCACCTATATTACCTTTAAATAATTCCACCATAAAATCAATATCTTCAGCTTTCTCTAAATCAAAGTATACTTCAGGGAAAATAGATCTAAATTGAACATTATCCTCAAGCTGCTTATTATTCTCCATAAAATTTATCGGGAAATATGACGTTTTTACTTCTAAATTATATTTTTCCGCTGCTTCATTTAATCCGTTAGTCTTAGCATATTCATAAATTTCATTAGCTTTATTTTTATTTTTACTATCAATCGCCTGTTTATTTTCTTTAGCATAATCGCTTTTTATCTTAGTGTAATCAACCTGGCTGTTAAAATCCGCATCCATCAAATCATCCACCATAAAAATAACAAATTTTCCGCTTACTTCTAAAATATTACTAATACCGCCCTTATTAATCTTTTTAACTTCATCCTTTATAACATCATCCAATTCATCACTAAATGAATAATCAGGATCAGAGCTAATTGAACCTTTTTGTTCTGATTCAATCTTCTCTCCAATTTCAGCAAATTTAGATGTTCCTGAATCTATCGCCTTTTTTGCTTCCTCTGCATATTTCTTTTTATTAAATACTATACGGGTTAATTTATATTTCTTATATTTAGCCTTATTTGATTCAAAATAACTTTTCAAATCATCATCATTTACTTCATTATTTGATATTTGAATATAATCTATATTTACACTTGCCTCATCCAGTCTGTATTCATCCCACATCTCTTCTTTTGTCATAGGCAGTCCTTTAAAATAATCTCTAACAAAAGTATTATATAAAAGCTCTTTATATATTTCTCTTCCTCTTTTATTAAATTCCGTTGTATTTTTTTTCATTCTTTCATAATCAATATCACCGTCTTCATCAATAAAATATCTCTTGCCTACCTCTTCAATAAAATAAGTACTTTGGCTGGTAATTTTTATATCCATTTTTTGAGCATTATGCATACCTATTATTTTATTTATAGAACGGTCAAAAACTTTTCTTAATTCATTGAATTTTTGACCGGGAGTCATCTTTTCATAACCCAATATATACCAGAAAAACATACTGAACTCATCACTCCTGTCTTCTGTCAATTGGATCTTCTCGCCTAAAACCTTTCCAATATAACCATTCCTCCTGTCACTGCCCCGCAGATCCTGTGCATCATCAGGTATCGAAATCGTACCGTCTTCGTTTTCAACTTTTGTTTTCCTAAAATCTCCAAAAAAATCCCTCATGCCTATCAATGAGCCGGTTGTTCCTACAAAGGTTAGTGTAATAATTATAACAACTACATATGTAAAAATATTCCTGGGTGAAGTATCAAATTTTGCCTTTTCCTGCTTTTGATCCTTATTTTTTTCTTTGCTTTTATCTTTAATCTTATCTTTCTTGTCCATTTTCTATCCTTTTAGTTACATATATTTAATATTAAAATGATATATTAAAAATAATTTTAAATATTATAAGTATCATTTTATAATCCAGTTGTCAATTTAAGAAATAAGTTATTTACTTTATCTTTTTTTAAAAAAAAGCAACCGCAGATGGGGTTTATTTAAGAATTACCACTAAGGCACAAAGACACAAAGTGTGATTTTATTTTTCTTGGCGTCTTCGAGTCTTTATGGTTTAATATCTTTTAATAATTAAAAGACAATCCAAAATTAACTCTCCGTTTTTAATCAATTTTACCGAATTAATAGTGATAAAAAAAAATAAATAATCAAGACATCCTGCTATCCTTTTTAAATTCTTTTATAAACTTGATTTAGAAACATGACAATATGCGTAGAAATTGATTAAAAATTATTTTTATTTTATTAAAATCAAATAATTCCAGTGACAAAATACTTAATATATGTTAAGCTTTTTTTTAGTTAAAAAAATAATTATTTAGAGTAATGTATAATGAAAGCAAATAAGGGTATATCCATATTTAAACCGGAAAAATTAAACAAATTAAGACTGCCCCTTCTAACCGCACTGGTCAAGGCGGGATTCCCGTCGCCGGCAGATGACTATATTGATAAAAGACTTGATTTAAACGAATTATTAATAAGACATCCTTCCTCTACATTTCTTGTAAGAACAAGCGGCGACTCCATGATAGATGCGGGTATACATCCCGGAGATATCCTTATAATAGACAGGGCATTGGCGCCTTCAAATAACAGTGTTGTAATAGCCGTTGTTGACGGAGACTTAACCGTAAAACGCATTCAAAAACAAAACGGCAGGGTATTTTTAACTCCGGAAAACCCCAACTTTCCGCCTCTGGAAATTACAGGAGAGATGGAGCTCTCCATTTGGGGGGTCGTGACCTATGTTATACATAGACTATGAAAAATAAAATATTTGCACTTATAGACTGCAACAGTTTTTATGCTTCCTGTGAGAAAATATTCAGACCCGATTTAAAAGACAAGCCGGTTGTTGTTTTATCCAATAATGACGGCTGTGTGGTTGCACTTTCAAAAGAGGCAAAAAAAGCCGGCATAAAAAGAGGCGTACCGCTTTTTAAAATAATGGATATTGTTAAAAAAAATGATGTTGTATACTTCTCATCAAACTATGAGTTATATGGAGACATATCATCAAGGGTAATGAACCTGCTGGGAGAATTCTCACCGGATGTCGAAATATATTCAATAGACGAAGCATTTATAGATTTAACAGGTATAAAACATCATGACCTCGCAAAATACGCAAAGCTTATAAAAAGCTACATCATGAAATGCACCGGTATACCTATCTCCATAGGCATTGGAGAATCAAAAACACTTGCAAAACTGGCAAACAAGATCGGTAAGGATTATGAGGTTTTTGGGGGAGTATTCAATATAGTCAACCATAAACACAAAGACAAAATATTTAAAAGCTACGGCGTGCATAACATATGGGGCATAGGTTTTCAGTATACAAAAATGCTGCACAGGCATAATATAAATACAATATATGATTTCACGATGCAAAACGATGAATGGGTCAAAAAAAAAATGACAAGCATGGGGCTTCTTACACTATGGGAGTTAAGGGGCATCTCCTGCATAGAATTGGAAAAAGACAATCCGGACAATAAACAGATAATATGCTCCCGGAGTTTCGGATCGCCCGTGCATTCCCTAAAAGAGCTCGAGGAGGCGGTTGCATTTTATATAACCCGTGCCTCCATCAGATTAAGAGAGCAGAAATGTTTATGCGGGGGCTTGATAGTCTTTATAGCAACAAACCGTTTTAAAGATACCCCCCAATACGGCAACTCCGCATTCCAAAAAATCGACATACCTACATCATATACACCTACCCTTATAAGATACGGACATGAACTGTTAAAAAAAATATACAAAAAGGGCTATGAATACAAAAAGGCGGGTATAGTAATGATTGAGCTTATATATGAAAAAAACAGGCAGTTGATGCTCTTTGAGGATGTAAAAACATTCGGGCGTGAGAATCAATTAAACAACGCAATAGACCGGATTAATGGAAATAAAAACATAATTCACACGGGAGGATTTTCTAAAAAAAACTCATGGATGATGAAAAGAGAATACAAATCGCCATGTTATACCACACGATGGGAGGAGCTGCCGGTCGTTAAGGCTTAGAATATAAGATACTGCAAAGGCATAAAAGGAGCACTGAGCTTCACAGAGATTTATATAAAAATTAAAGCTTTAGTACTGCATTTTTTTTCATTACATTATATCACCAAGATCATCATAATCAAATTTCTCAATCGAGCTCTCATCATTCTTAAAGTATGAAGATTTGTTTACCGGGTAAGCAGTTAAAAGAGCATCATCATACGGCTTTAAAAAAGTATTGATTTTATCCTCTTCCTTTAATGAAGCATCCAGCCATTTTTTTTCATCTTCTCTCGATAATATAACAGGCATTCTTTTTCTTGTGTTGTGGACTTTCTCTAAAAGTTTATTTGCAGTCGTTGTAATTATGCTGAATGTTTTGTATTCTTTATTATTATCCTTATCATGCCATAAACTGTAAATACCAGCAAAGGAGAATAATCTGTTGTCTTTAAAGCATATATAAAACGGATATTTTACTCCATTATTATGATGGTATTCAAAAAAGCCGTCAGCAGGTACAAGGCACCTTTTATTTATTATCGAATACTTAAAAGAAGGAGTTGTAAAAATACCTTCCGCCCTGGCATTATAATTATTTTTTGTTTTATTTATTGCATCATTGTAATTTTTTATCCAGAAAGGTATTAAGGACCATTGATACATCCGGATCTTATCAGGGTCATCCTGAGTCAGTACAGGTCTTAACGGTCTGTTAAAGGCAATTCCAGAATAAACGGGAGCATAATTATCTGCGAATTTAGCTGCATAATATTTTTCAATGTATTCCTGAAATTTCGTTATAGAAAAATTAAAACACATGATTAATATTATATATTTATTTTTAATTAAGTCAATTTTTATTCAAAAAACAATTGGAAGATATTAAATAAATTGATATATAATAAATTATCAATTTATTTTTTTGGAGCCTGCCATGTCAAAACTGCAAATAAAAAGAGCCTTAATAAGTGTTTATTATAAAGACAAAATTGTTGAGTTTGCAAAATTCCTACAGGAAAAAAATGTTGAAATATTGAGTACAGGCGGCACTTATAAGATACTGGAACAAAATGGTATAAACTGTATTAAGATTGAAGATTTTACTGGCAGTAAAGAATTCTTCGGCGGCAGAGTAAAAACTCTCCATCCTCTAGTGCATGGAGGCATCTTAAGTAAAAGGGATGAAGAATCCGACAGTTTAGGTATCAAGACAATAGATCTTGTTGTTGTTAATCTGTATCCTTTTGAAAATTTAGTCTTATCGGGTGAAAAATCAATTGATAAATTGATAGAAATGATAGATATAGGCGGTCCTACAATGCTTCGATCCGCCAGTAAAAATTATAAATATGTATGTCCTGTCACTTCACCTGAGTATTATGATAAAATCATGGAGGAAATTAATACAGGCGGTATTACGGAAGAAACCAGACTAAAAATGGCTGTTAAGGTATTTAAATCAATTTCATACTACGACTCATTAATAGCAAGAACTCTTATACCTGAAAATACCTTTGAAGATAAATTTACCATACCTCTAATGAAAGAAACAGATTTAAGATATGGTGAGAATCCTCACCAGAAAGGAGCATATTACTCCATACCCGGTGATAAGGAAAGTAAAGTGAGTGATTTCTTTACGGAAGGAAAACTGCATGGTAAAGAATTAAGCTATAATAATATAAATGATATAACGGCAGCCATCAGGATTTTAGGCGATATCCCTGATGAATCCTGTGTAGTAATTAAACATGCAAATCCATGCGGGGCTGCAGCAAGAAAGACAACTCATGAATCATTTAAAGCAGCATATGAAAGCGATAAAGTTTCTATTTTCGGCGGTATAGTCGGTTTTAAGGGTGAAGTTAAAAAAGAAACGGCAGAACTTTTATCAGATATATTTTTGGAGATAATAATTGCAAAATCTTTTGATGAAGAGGCCTTTAATATTCTCTCAAAAAAGAAAAATATAAGGCTCATGGAATACAGAAAATGGGAAAAATATATTTTTAGTGATGAAAAATCATTTGAGACAAAAAGAGTTTTAGACGGTTATATATTCCAGACAAAGGATAATGCAACAGCTTATGATGAAGATTTAAATTATGTAACGCAAAAAAAACCGTCAAAAGATGATGAAGAAGATTTAAAATTTGCACAAACAATCGTAAAGCATGTTAAATCAAATGCAATTGTAATCGTTAAAGACAAAATGCTTTTCGGTGTCGGAGCAGGCCAGATGAATAGAGTTACAGCAGCTAAAATTGCACTTGACTGGGCAGGATATAAAACAAAAGGAGCAGTCATGGCATCAGATGCATTTTTTCCTATGGATGATACTGTACGGCTTGCAGGTGAAAGAGGCATTAAAGCCATAATACAGCCCGGCGGATCCATTAAAGATCAGGACTCAATAGATGCATGTAATGAATTAAGCATATCCATGGTTTTTACCGGTAAACGTCATTTTTTACATTAATTTATTTTATTTTTCACTTTTATAACCTATTTTTCCGAAAATTTATTGATATTCTATTAATTTTATAAATATATTTTGGAAATTTAAATTGAAATTCTTTACAGTATTTAAAAATTTACCTATTAAAACAAAACTTATAATAATTGCAATTTTTTTTATAAGCCTTTCAATAGTATCTACTTTAACATTTATCAGCTTAAAAATATATTTTAAAAACATGGATGATATAGAAAAATTTAAGAATGATGAGATGACTGATATAAGAAAAACATTAAAAAATTATGTAGGAATTGCATATAAAATAATAGAAAAAAATTATCAGGAATCAATAAATGAAAATTATATAAAAAATAAATATGAAAAAATAACGGACAATGAAAAAAATTTAGCTCTTTTTGAAGCAAAAGAAAATACAAAAAAAACTATTAAAATCATGATTTATGACAACGGGAAAGGATATTTCTGGATAAATGACACAACAGAGCCCTACCCTAAAATGATAATGCATCCTATAATCCCGGAACTTAACGGTAAAATACTTGATGATAAAAAATATAATTGTGCAGGAAAAAACAATCAAAATTTATTTCAGGCATTTCTTGATGTATGCAAAAAAAACAATGAAGGTTTTGTAACATATATGTGGCCTGAACCAAAAGAGGACGGTATTACAACAGAAGATAAACCAAAAGAATCATATGTTAAATTATTTAAAGAATGGGGCTGGATTATAGGCACAGGAGTTTATACTGATCATATTGATAAAAAAATAGAACAAAAAAAGAGAGAATCAAATGAACAAATATTTAAAATAATAATAATAAACATTATAATCGCAATTATAATAACAATAATCAATATTGTTGTTATTATAATCTTTGTTGCAAAAGTACTAAAACCGTTTCAATGGATGAGATCAATTGTAAAAGAAGTCACAAACGGAGATATTACAAAAAATATAGAAATTAAATCAAATGACGAAGTCGGGGAATTATCTAAAAATTTTAATTATTTAATAAATAATTTCAGACAATTATTATCAGAGATAAAAAAATCAATAATGATTTTAACAGACTCTATCCAAAATTTGAGTGTAACTTCAAAAGAAATTTCTACAACATCAAACCAGCAGGCTGCAAGTATTAAGGAGATAGTAAGCACAATGGAAGACTCGGAAAAACTGTCAAAGTCAATTTCTGCTGAAATAAATGAAGTAGCAAAGATTTCAAATCTAACAAAAGATTTTGTTGACAAAGGTTTTAAATACATCAATAAAAACCTGCTGCAAATGGATAAAATAAAAAAATCTAATTCCCAAAATATAATAGGCATAAAGGATCTGGATGATAAAATAGAAAATATTTGGGAGATTGTTAAAATAATTAATGATATAGCAGATCAGACTAAGATAATAGCTTTTAATGCAGAGCTGGAAGCAACAGCAGCGGGTGAAGCAGGCAAGAACTTCCAGATAGTAGCAGGAGAGATAAGACGACTGGCTGATAATATTGTTTATTCAACTAATGAAATAAAAAATATGATTACAGAAATTCAGCATTCTTCCAATAATTTAATTGATGAGACGGAAAACGGTACTCTAAAAATAAAAGAAGGATGGCAGATATCAATACGGCTAAAAGAATTATTTAAAAATATACTGACTTCATCGGAAGAATCAGCAAAATCCGCAGATCACATTGCTTCAAATATAAACCAGCAGGCATCATCATTCGAACAAATTTTATTGACTTTAAAACAGATATCAGCCGGTATTGATAATTTTTCATTATCAATAAAATCAACGGCAAAAACATCAGAAGTAATTAATAACATGGCGGAAGAGCTTAATAATATTATAATTAAATATAAGGTAAAATAAAATTATTATACTATTTATAGGAATTACTTATGAAAAATAATAATAAGAAAAAAATCAGAATAAAATTACTCATGCCGTTATTATTAATACTGGTATTTTCATTAATAATAATTTCTGTGACAACACTATACCAGCAAATAATAATAATTAATAATCTTATTAAAAATACGGCAAATAATAAACTTGATGAAATAATATTAAAAATAGAAAAAACGGAAGAATCAAAAAAAACATTGAAAGAGTCAATCGAAAAAAATTATATCAGACTTGCAAAAGCAGTAGCTGAAATATTATATAAAGATAAATCTGTTTTAAAAACTAAAAATATGATCAAACTGGCCAAATATATAGGTATAGATGAAATTCATATTTCCGATGATAAAGGCAATTTAAGATGGAGTAATATAGTAGAGTTTATTGATAATTTTAATTATAATGACGGGGATCAATCAAGACCATTCTTAAATGCAATTAAAAATAAAAATTTTGAGTTTGCACAGGAAGCAATGCCGAGAGTTATAGATAAAAAATTATTCCAGTACACCGGAGTATCCAGAAAAGATGCTCCCGGGATTGTACAGATCGGTATGCATCCGAAAGAACTGCAGGATTTATTAGAAAAAAGTGATCTTGCAAATGAGATAAAAAATCAAAAAATAGGAATTAATGGTTATATAATGATATTAAATAAAATGGGTAAAATAATAGCCCATACAGATGAAGCAATGCTTGGCAAAGATCTCAATGATATCTATTATGGTGAAAAAATTTTATCTCTGAAAAATAAATATATAAATGTTACAATAAATAAGGACAGATATTTTGTAGCAGTAAAAGAATATATAAATGAAAACAGTAATATCGATATGATATTAACCGTATTCCTGCCGAAAAAAGAATATTTTAAGCCATTAATTGTGATTGGGATAACTTTATTAATAACAATAATACTTGTTTTAATAATTTCATTTTTTGTTATATATATAACTACTTCAAAATCAATAATAAATCCAATATACAAAATGGTAAAAATAATACAAAATGTTGCAAAAGGCGACTTAACAGAAAATATTAACTTAAAAACCAATGATGAATTTGAGGATATTTCAGATAATTTAAATCTTCTTATATTGAAGTTCAGGCATTTATTAAAAAATATTAAAAACTCGAGCAGCATATTGGCTGATACAATACAAAATTTAAATGTAACATCAAAAGAAATTTCAACAACATCAAATCAGCAGGCTGCCAGTGTAAAACAAATAGTAAGCACAATGGAAGATGCTGACAGGCTGTCAAAAGATGTTGTTACAAAAATAGATGAAGTTGCAAGAATTTCAAATCAGTCAAAAAATTTTGTAGAAAAGGGAGTTGCATTTATTAAAAGGAACCTACTGCAAATGAATGAAATAAAAAATACCAACTCCAATAGTATTAAAGGAATAAAAGAGCTCAGTGAAAAAATCAATAATATCTGGGATATAGTAAACATAATTAATAATATAGCAGATCAAACAAAGATTATCGCTTTTAATGCAGAATTGGAAGCATCGGCAGCAGGTGAAGCAGGCAAGAACTTCCAGATAGTAGCTGGTGAAATAAGAAGGCTTGCCAACAACACTGTTAATTCAACCAAAAAAATTAAAGAAAAAATAAATGAAATACAGCATTCATCAGACAATCTTATCATCGCATCAGAAGAAGGAACAAAAAAAATAAAAGACGGCTGGATAATATCGGCTCACTTAAAAAAGATATTCATAAAGATAATTAATTCATCCGAAATCAGTGCAAAATCCGCAGGCCAGATTGCAACAAGCGTTAATCAGCAGGCAAGTGCTTTTGAGCAAATCTTATTAACTTTAAAACAAATATCAGCAGGTATAGAATACTTTGTATCTTCAACAAAATCAACAACCGAAACTACGGAAGTAATTAATAAAATGGCATATGATCTGAATAAAATTTTTTCAAATTACAGTATTGAAGAAAAAAAAACAAATGATAATGCAATTTAAGGATTTAATAAATGGATAATAAAGAAATAATTGAAAGAATAAAAGAAAAAGGATCACACCGTAGAGTAGTTAATTTTGAAAAATATTTAGTATTTAAAATTAATAACAATAAATATGCATTTAATACAAATGAAGTAAAAGAAATAGCAATATCGGAAGATATTTTTTTTATTCCTTTTGTGCCACCATATATTAGAGGCTTTATAAATAGATATGGTGAACCTTTTACCGTAATGGATATAAATATACTTTTAGAAAATAAAAAAATAATATCGGATAAATTTCTTGTAATGAAAATACCCGATGATAATCTCTGTTTAATAATTACTGATATAATAGAAATAATAAAAATATCTGAGGACAATATAGACATCAATAAAGATGAAACAAATAAATATTTTAAGGGAATTATTAGATATAATGATTCGGATATAAATATAATAAATCTAAAAGCACTGCAAGACAGATTAGAAAATGATTTATAAAAATGATATTGAGCAAAATACCATAAATGTAGAATTCTTAACAACAAAATACGAAGCTATAAATTTTTTAATTAATAAAAACCAATTTGTATCTGTAATACAGCCGATAAACATCAATACAATAAAAAGCAGATTAAAATATTTTAATCAAACATTTAAATATGAAAATCAAATAGTGCCTATAATTAATATTAATAACTACCTCATTGATAAGTTTAATTTAAAATATGATAAATTTTCTAATTTTACAATCCTTTCAAAATTGGATTTATTTAATAAAAATAATAAGGAAAAATTACTTAAATTTTATAAAAAAAACAATGCAAAAAAATTATCGGATGATTATATAGCAGTAGAATTAAACGGCAACTGTCAAATTATTACATTAACATTAGATGAATTTAATCTTATACCCAATTCATTAAATAAAACATTAAATGAAACCGGTATAATAGGTATTAGATTTTTTAATGAAAAAATTATAGAATATCTAATAGACTTGGAAAAATTAATTTTTAATAATGAAATGTATAATATTAAAAAGGGCATAAATGATAAATAATAACAATAAGATAATTCGTTTATTAATTGCCGATGATTCTGCTTTATTAAGAAGCATATTAAAAGAAGTTATAGGAAAATATAAAAATTTTATCAATATTGTAGGTGAAGCTAAAAACGGAGAAGAAGCAATCCAGATGAATGAAGCATTAAAACCCGATCTTATAACAATGGATATCAGTATGCCCATAATAGACGGTATCAAAGCAACAAAAAATATTATGGAGACTACCCCTACTCCTATTCTAATACTCTCAAATGAAGTTGATTCATTGACAAGTTTTCAGGCATTAAAATTCGGTGCAGTTGATGTAATGAAAAAACCTGAGTTGACTGAATTTATCAATCCGGAATTCTCAAACCAATTTATAAATAAATTAATAACATTATCAAAAGTAAGAGTCTTACAGATACCGAAGAGTAATCACAAAATAATAAGTATGCCGGAAGTCAGTATAAAATATAAAATTGTAGTTATCGGTGCATCCACGGGAGGTCCGATCGCAATAAGATCAATTTTAAATATGCTGCCGGATAATTTTCCGATAGGCATAGTAATTGTACAGCACTTAGAAACCGGGTTTGATAAAAGTTTTAGCGAGTGGCTTAATCAGGATACTAAATTAAATGTCAGACTTGCAAAAGACTGTGATATTGCAGAATCAGGTGAAGTATTAATAGCCCCGACAGACAGACATTTGGTTTTTAATAACGAAGAGCTGTATTTTCATGACGGTCCTAAAATTTTAAATCAAAAACCAAGCATAGATTTGTTATTTGAGTCTGCTGCAAACTGTTTTAAAGAGTCCGTAATCGGCATTTTACTGACAGGTATGGGTACAGATGGAGCCAATGGATGTATAAAAATCAAATCTAAAAAGGGGTATACAATTGTACAGGATAAAGATACTTCTACTATTTACGGAATGCCCAGGGCTGCTATTGAAAATGACGGTGCAAGTATTATTCTCCCGATATATGAAATACCAAATCATCTTATGAGTTTAGCTGGTATATTATGTTAAAAAATATAGATAAAGACAACATGGAAAAATATTTTAATTTAATTGAAAATTTAACAGGACTTTCATTATCAGAATCCAACAGCAGGGAAATTGAAAATCATATAATTAACAGAATTAAATTATTAAACATGAGTTTTAATGATTATTATTACTATTTAAAAAATAATCAAATTGAGTTGCAGCTTCTTTTTAATGCATCAACAATAAATGAAACTTATTTTTTTAGAGAAGAAAAGCAATTTATAATTTTGGGGAATAAAATATTTCCGGAATTATATAAAAATAACAGAGAAATTAAAATATTATCCGCAACATGCTCAACCGGAGAGGAAGCAGTATCAATTGCATTGTTATTAAAAAAACTATATGCAAGTGATGTAACTTTTAAATATACGATATATGCTGCTGATATAAACTCCCAGTCAATAGAAAATTTTAAAAAAGGAGAATACTCAAAAAACTCTTTCAGGAAGGACGGGAATTCTTACAAATATCTGTTTGATTTATACGGCTCAATAAATAACGAAATATGGAAATTGGATGATAAAATATTAAATGAAATTAAAATATTTAATATAAATATACTCAGTAATGATTTAAATCTGCTGCCTAATGATTTTGATTTAATATTGTTTAGAAACACATTAATTTATATGAAAAAATCATATCGTGATAAAATAATTAAACTACTTGAAAATAAACTTAAAACCGGCGGATACTTATTTATCGGCATCTCAGAGGTACCGTTTATAAAATCAGAAAACCTTAAAATAGAAGAAGAATCTCAAATTTATTATTTTATGAAATCAAATAAAAAGAATGAATAAATTTGATAATTTAGGAATAAAAAATGGCTTTAAACATTAAAACATTTATTGATAAATATTTAACAGAACTTGATGAAAACCTGCAAATTATAGATAACGGTATATTAAAATTAAAAAAAGACCCAAATGACGAAGAAGAGCTTGCCTCTTTTTTAAGAGCCCTGCACACAATCAAAGGCTCATCAAGAATGCTGAAATTTAATAATATGGAGCAGTTAGCACATAAACTCGAAAATGTATTTAAAGGCGTTAAGGAAAAACGATACGAGATCTCAAAAGAGATAATAAAACTTGTTTTAAAAACATCGGATTTCTTCAGGTTTGGCGGGAATAAAATTAAGACTGATCAAAATGATGATATTGATATAAAAAGCATTCTTACCAGTATGGAAAAAGCATATGTAAATGAACCTTTTACAATAGATGAAGATATTATAAAAAAAGCAGTAATTATAGAAAAAAATTTATCACGTGCTGAATTAAATAAAGCAGTTAAAGATAAAGCATCTGATAAAATAAATAAAAATATAGAGATCGAATCTGTAAGAGTTAAGCTAAAAAATATTGATGAGGCAATCAGATCAATAAATAATCTTATAATTAAACAATTTCAGTTAAAAAAAGAATGTAAAAGAATTGATGAGCTTGAATCGGATTTTATAAATATAAAAAATTTATTTTTAAACAAAAAAAAATATAATCACGATTCATTAAGCCAGAAAAAAATAAATGAATATCTAAAAAAACTGCAAAAAAACAAAAAAATCTTTACTGATCAAATTACATTAATTGAAAGAAACATATTAGAACTTCAGGAAAAAATATTAAATTTAAGAATGCTTCCTCTGGAATTAATCCTGGGACAATTGCCTAAAATGGTTGAAGAGATTGCATTAGGATTAAAAAAAGAAGTAAACCTGCAAATAAGCGGTATGGATGTAAGACTTGACAAAACAATTTTAGAAAAAATTAATGACCCGATTATTCATATCATCAGGAATGCTATTGATCATGGTATCGAAACCCCGGAAGAAAGGACTATTAAAGGTAAAACGGAGACAGGCAATATTAATATATCCTGCTCCCACGAAAGCGGATATATTGTTATTAAAATAAAAGATGACGGTAAAGGCATTAATTATGAAAAAATAAGATCAAAAGCAGCTAAATTATATCCTGATAAAGAAGAAGAAATCCTGAATATGACTGAGAATGAGTTAACTTCCTTTATATTTCAATCGGGATTCTCCACAAAACAGGATATCAGCGATCTGTCAGGAAGAGGTGTCGGACTTGATATTGTTAAATATAATATCGAAAAATTAAAAGGCAGAATAAGCTTAACAAGCCGTAAAGATAAAGGATGTGAAATAATATTAAACCTGCCGCTTTCTCTTGCAACAATAAACGGCTTTTTTGTAACAACAAAAGGTGAAAAGTTTTTCATTCCTTCAAATTATGTTGATGAAGTAATACTTTTGGATAATCAAAAAAGGCAAGAAACTCATGATAAAAATAGTATAAGAATAAAAGGTCAAATTATACCGTTATACAGGTTATATGATGCAATTAATATAGAATATGAAAAAGATGAGAAAGAAAATTTTGTTATAATTGTAGAATCCCTAGAAGACAAAATAGGTATAATTACAGAATCAATAATTGAATATTCTTCCCTAATATATAAACCGCTGCCGAATAATTTAAAAAACAATGAACTGCTACAAGGTATAGTATTTGATGAAAACTTTAATATAATAAATATCTTAAGCATACCCCATCTAATTAATAAATTAAAAAGCTTAAAAAATATAGACATAAAAAAAAGATTTATAAAGGATAAAAAAGAACATAAAACCATACTGTCCGTTGATGATTCATCAAACACACGGGAAATTGTAAAATCAATCCTGGAATTTGAAAAATATAATGTAGATGCGGCGGTTGACGGAATAGATGCTTTCAATAAAATGAAAAAACGAAAATATGATCTGATAATAACGGATATTAACATGCCTAAAATGGATGGGTTTACACTAATCGAAAATATTAAGAGAGACAATAGATTTAATGATATACCTATTATTATTCTAACATCATTTGATAATAAAGAATACAGAAAAAAAGCAAAAGAACTTAATATTGATACTTATTTACTTAAATCAAATTTTGATAGAAATATATTAATAGATAAAGTAAAAAAATTCATTAAATAAGGATTATTATGAACAAAAAAAAAATACTTCTGGTTGATGACTCCGACCTTGTGAGCGATATGCTTATAAGCTGTTTTGAAGAATCAGGATATAATGTAGTAAGGGCAAAAAACGGCATAGACGGCATCAAAAAAGTATACAGTGAAATCCCTGATATAATAATCATGGATGTAGAAATGCCGCTTTTGCAGGGATACCAGGCATCAAGGCTATTAAAAAATAAAAGAGGAGTTAAAGATATCCCGATAATAATGCACACCTCTCATACAGAGGATAAAGATAAATTTTGGGCTATAACATCCGGAGCCGATGCTTTCATATGCAAAAGCTATGATAATCTTAACCTAATACAGGAAAAAGTTAAGGAATTTGAGAATCACCCTACTCCCGATATTAATATAATAAAAGAAGACGGAAAAAAAATTAATGATAAAACTATATTAGAGCTTATTACCAATTTATATGATAAACAATTATTCCAGTCAACTATTTTAAATCAGCTTAATGATATAAGTAAAAATATCGGTTCATTATCAATTACAATAAATAATATCTTAAAAATACTGGACAGCGTCTGTGAAACTCATATTGCTGTTGTAATAATCATGTTTAATAATCAGCCTCTTGCATTCATAAAACCGCAGAAAAATATATATAAAAATGATGTGGAGGACTTTTTCAATATCTGCTTTAATGATTTTTTTAAATGCTTTAATGATATTAATTTAGATAAAACAGAAAAAATTATTTTAAATATTTCCGAAAGGGATGATTTTGATAAAATCAGACTGGATAACATGAAAATAAGCTCTTATATTAATTATGAACTTAAAGGAAAAGGCGCTTCAACTATAGGCATGGTTCATATAGGTAATTTTAACAATAACTATTTTACAGATTATATATCATCAAACATACAGGTTTTTATAAACGGTGCAGGAATAATCTTGGAGAATGCTATTTTGTTCAATCAAGTAACGGAAATGGAAGATAAAATAAGAACTGTATTCTCAAAATTTGTACCAAAAGAGATAATCGATGATCTTATTGAAAAGCAGTCACACACATCACTTTTAATTGGTGAAAAAAGAAAAGTAACAATTCTTTTTTCAGACATAAGATCATTCACAACAATATCCGAGGAAAATAAAGCGGAAGATATTGTTGAGTTTTTAAATAATTATTTTGAAATAATGTGTTCAATAATTAAAAAATACGGAGGTACTGTAGATAAACTTATAGGAGATGCAATGTTAGCAGTTTTTGGAGCTCCAATAAGTTATGAAGATAATACATTAAGAGCAGTTAATGCCTCTATCGAAATGATTAATTCATTGAAAAAAATCGATACAAAAAAAATTAATTTAAGCGGGAAAGCATTAAATATAGGTATTGGAATACATGAAGGAGATGTAATTGTCGGTAATATAGGTTCAAAGGATAAATTTGATTATACAATAATAGGCGACAATGTTAATCTTGCTTCAAGACTGGAAGGATTAACAAAACATTACAGGGAAAAAATAATAATATCTGAATCTGTTAAAAAGAAAATTGAAAATAAATTTTTTTTAAGAAAACTGGATAAGGTAAAAGTAAAAGGGAAAGATAAGTCAACAGATATTTACGGAATAGTTATTGATAAAGAAAAATTCACTGACAATGAAATCATAAAAAATTATGATAAAGCACTTGATATGTATTATATACAAAACTGGAAAACGGCAATCGAATATTTTGAGCTTGTAATAAAAAAAATACCGGATGATTTCCTGTCACATATGTATATAAAAAGATGTATGGATTTTGAAAAAAAATCTTTTTCAAAAGACTGGGACGGATCTGTTGACCTGGATTTTAAATAAAAAATGAAACAAAAAGATATAACAGTAAAAGAACTTAAAGACAGGACAATAGCTTATATAGGAACTACGATAATCGTATCATTAATCATAAGTATGTTCATGTTTTACTCAGGAGAAAATGTACAAGAACCATTATTTGACGTTTATAATTAAACAGGACAAAAAGCATTATTAATACAATTAATACTTACTATTATAGTAATCTTATTTTTCATACTCTACTATATAATTATGAAAACAATTATAAAAAAAAACATAAAGGATATAAAATAAATATTACCCTACTTTTTGTATAAAAAATCCTGTAATAATCAAATAATTTTAACCATAGAGCACACGAAGATTACGAAATTTTATGTTAAATAGTCGATTCTTAAATAAATCCCATCTGTAGTTACTTTTTTAAAAAAGACAAAACAAATTCCTTCTAAAAAAACTATTGACAAAAATAAAGTGCTGTATTATATTTAATAGTGTATTAGCCAAATAGTACACTATTAAGGAGTACATGTGATTAATATTACCAATCTTGATTTTGCTTATAAAAAGAATGAAAATTTATTTACCGGATTAAATTTAAACCTTTCAAGTGGTAATATTTACGGCTTATTAGGAATAAACGGTGCGGGAAAAACTACCCTTTTAAAAATTATAATAGGACTTTTATTCCCTCAAAATGGAGAATGCAGCACTCTCGGGTATGATTCAAAAAAACGGTCTCCAAAATTATTGTCTGATATATATTTTATTGCAGAAGAGTTTTTTACTCCCCCATTGACAATTGAAGAATATAAATTACTTTATGCGCCATTTTATCCAAAGTTTAGTGATGAATCATTTAATAATTACCTTAAAGAATTTTCCCTTTTTAAAAAAAATAAACTGACACGATTGTCTTACGGGCAGAAAAAAAAGTTTTTAATAGCCTTCGGGCTGGCTTCAAACACCCGGCTTTTCATAATGGATGAACCTACAAATGGTCTTGATATACCCAGTAAAAGCCAATTTCGTAAATTATTGATTTCATCAATAGATGATGACAGGATCTTTCTTATTTCTACACATCAGGTAAGGGATATTCAAAATTTAATAGATCCGATTTTAATCCTTGATGAAGGAAAAATTATTTTTAACCGGTCAATGGATAACGTTAATGAAAAATTAAAAGTCCAGCTAATAACGAATGAGCCTGAACAAGGATCATGCCTTTTTTATGAAAAGGTAATTGGAGGTTATGCCGTTCTCTATGAAGACAAAACAGGCGGAACAAATGTTGATTTAGAATTATTATTTAATGCTGTAATTAAAAATAAAGAAAAATTTAATTCCCTTTTTTAGTGAAAGATAAAATAAAGGATATTAAGGAAGTTATAAGAATGATAATAACACAATTTTTTAATTTAAAACGATTTTTTTTACTTATTAAAAAAGATTTTTATACACAATATAAAACTTATTTAACCGGACTGGGCGCAATCTTTTCGATTTTATTTATAGTAAATGCAGCCTCTATCATTAGTGCAAAATTCTGGAATTTTAATCTTGTTTTTTATCCTCTTACACTGTTTATTGGAGGATTTATTTTTACAAGTTTAAGTTTTAATGAACTTTACCAGGAGCAAAGCCGTACATTCTATTTAACTATTCCAGCTTCTACACTGGAAAAATTTATAAGTAAAATGCTCATAACAAGTGTTGGTTATGTTATAGTCTCATTGATACTTTATTTTCTTTTTTCGCTGATTGTATTCTCTCTTACCACGTTATTTTTTAGACTTGCTCATACTATCTTTAATCCTTTTCACCAGACCAATTGGCTTTGTATAAGAATCTATCTTATCACTCAATCAATATTTTTATTTGGAGCCGTTTATTTTAAAAAAAATTCCTTAATTAAAACAATTCTTTCCATTTTTATTATTCTTATTCTTTACATATTATTTTTTAACGGCATTGTTTTTCTTATATATAAAATAACATCTATCAATAATCAAATATACTTTTCATTTGATTTATTTAACATACTCTTTAAAAAAAGCACTAACCTGCCTCCAATAATAAATAATATTAAAAATATTATAAATTACGGCAATAAAATAATATTCTGGTTTCTTCTTGCCCCGTTATTATGGACAGTCACATTTTTTCACTTAAAAGAAATCGAGGTGTAATGTGGATTTTAAACAGGACAAAGCAATATACTTACAGATTGCTGATTATATTATAGAAAATATTTTATCGGGAAAATGGAATGAAAATGACAGGATTCTATCCGTCAGGGAATTAGCTATTAGTATTGAAGTAAATCCTAATACCGTAATGCATACATATAATTACCTACAGGAAAAAGGAATCTTATATAATCAAAGAGGCATAGGTTATTTTGTTGCCGATGATGCATGTAAAAAAGCACACGAGCTCGAAAAGGAAGTATTTTTTAATAATCAACTGCCTCAAATTTTTAAAAGCATGGTTCTTCTTGAAATTGATATCAATGAAATAAATACAAGATTTAATGAATATAAAAATAAAAATAATATATCCCGGATGAAGCAAAGCGGTTCCGGCAGGAGTAAATATGAAAACAAGCAATAAAATTTTATTAATAACTTTAACAGTTATTCTTTTTATTACTGTAATACTGATCACAATAACAGCCGTTGCATTAAATCAGTCTCTTTTAATAAAAATTAAAAATAAGAATGTAAAATCTGTAAATAAAAATTATAACATTAATGATTTTGATTCAATCCAACTGGAAGGTTTTGGAAAGGTTAAAATTATAAAAAATGATACCTTTGCTATAAATATTGAAGCCCCTGATGAAATCATAAAGGGCATAAATTTAGATGTATACAATAAAACCCTTGTAATAAAGCAAAAATATTTCTCAGGCACTGACCCATTAAATCTGGAAATGAATATATTTATACCTACCTTGAAAAGAATAATTATTAAAGGGATAAATCAAATTGACTTTACAGGATTTAATGAAGAAGAGATGATATTGGAATCAATAGGATTTAATAAAATAAACGGAAAGGACTCTTCCATTAAAAATATAAAATTATCAGGTTCTTATGTAACGGATTATGATCTAACCTCCTCGACAGTTGTTAATGTTAAATTTACTCTTTCAGATTTTGGTACAACAAAATTAAATATAACTGACGGTAAACTGGAAGGCCAAATAAAGGGCAGCATCATTATTAATTATAAAGGAAATGTTAGAGAGAATAATCTAAACATTTTTGATGAAGCAAAATTAATCAAAACCGGTGAATAAATTTAATAATATATTTTTATAAATACATAATAAATGAATAGGAATATTATTTATGACTAATAATACTATTATTGAGTTAAAACAAAAAATAGCAAGAATCTCAGGATTTCTCTTTTCATTAATATCCATTTTACCCGGTTTATGGCTTCTCATAAAAGGCATAAATGTAAAACAGGAAGCAATAAATGGATAAATCGGTAAAATTTTGGGACATGATAGCTGATAATTTTGATAATAGTGAAAACCGTTTTGAAAAAATTCATAAAAAAACTCTTATAGAAACAAAAAAACATCTTAAACCTACAGATATTGTTTTAGACTACGGATGTGCTACTGGTACAAAAACTCTTGAACTTGCAGGTTTTGTAAATAAGATTTACGGGATCGATATATCATCCAAAATGATTAAGAATGCGAAAATAAAAGCAGATGCAAGTAAAAAAGTAAATGCAGATTTTACACAAACAACTATATTTGATAGTAAATATAAAAAAGAATCATTTGATGTTATACTGGCTTTTAATATCCTGCACTTGTTAAAAGACAATCGGCTTGCAATTGACAGGATAGCAGAATTACTGAAAGATGAAGGTTTATTTATATCAATAACTCCATGCCTTGCCGAGAAAATGACATTCCTAACTAACTTACAGCTGTCTTTCTTTCTCCTGCTGAGTAAAATAGGTTTTATACCAAATAATCTAAAAAGATTTAAATTTAATGAACTAACAAATCTGATTACTAATGGTAATTTTCAAATTATTAAAAATGAAAATTTTTATCATAAAATGTCCGGTTATTTTATTATAGCAAAAAAGATTTTGTGAATATAAATTACAGGATATTAATATCAACAAGTAAAAATATTATTGAACCTGAGTAAGAAACAAGGAATAAACAATGATAAAAATGATAAAACAAAAAAGAGCCAAAGAACCTAATCAACATAAATCTCTTATATTATGGCCCGGCATTTTAATTTTAGTTTTACAATGTTTCATAAGATTTTTTCTTCCTGTTCTTATACCGGAACCGGAAACTCTAATAATCAGTTATTTAGGAGGACTTTTAGGCGGCCTGGCTATTTTTATATGGTGGATATTTTTCAGTAAGATATCAGGAATAGACCGCTGGGGTACCATTGCATTAATCATTGCATCACTGTCCGCAGCATCTATAGTTGTTCATAAATCGATTGCAACAGCAAATATGGGATTAATGTTTATTTTTTATTCCATACCTGTTATGAGTATTGTATTTGTTGTATGTATAATTATAAGCAATAGATTATCCAATATACCCCGCCGTATAATAATGACGGTGTCTATACTTTTAGCATCAGGATCCTGGATATTACTCAGGACAGACGGCATAACAGGCAGTAATCATCATTTTCTTACATGGCGATGGGAAAAAACACCTGAAGAAAGGCTTTTAGAGAATACCAATAATAAAAAAACAATTATTAAATCAGCTCCTATGCTTACTGATAAAGAAACATACTGGCCGGGTTTCCGCGGACCTGACCGCAACGGTGTCATACATGGTGTGAAGATAAATACCGATTGGCTCACATCACCGCCTGTTGAGTTATGGCGCCGATTAATTGGTCCCGGATGTTCATCATTTGCGGTGAAAGGTACACTTCTCTACACTCAGGAACAGCTGGGAGAAAATGAAGTTGTAGCCTGTTATAATATTACCACTGGAGAATCCGTTTGGCAGCATTATAATACAGCAAGATTTTGGGACTCACATGCCGGAACCGGCCCCAGGTCAACTCCGACACTTCATAACGGGAGAATATATACATTGGGTGCAACAGGTATTTTAAATGTACTCGATGAAAAGGACGGAAGAGTCATATGGACACGTAATCCTGCCATAGATATTAATATAAAAACTCCTGGCTGGGGATTCACAAGCTCACCGCTTATTATTGATGATATTGTTATTGTAGCATTATCAGGCAGATTAGCCGCATATGATATTAATACAGGAAATCTAAGATGGATCGGTTATGACGGAGGAGCCAGCTACAGCTCACCGCATCCGGCCGTAATTGATGGCATCCTGCAAATTCTTTTAATGAGCTCAATAGGTGTAACAAGTACTTCACCAATTAATGGCGAGCTTTTATGGACATACTCATGGCCTGAAAGTGATCGTATACTTCAACCTGCCTTAACTATGGATGGCGATTTACTTATAAGCTCCGGTGAGATTAAAGGCATTAGACGTATTACAGTTAAACATGAATCAATCGGCTGGATTATAAAAGAACGCTGGAAATCAAATCAGTTAAAATCAAGCTTCAATGATTATGTAGTTCATAAAGATTATATATTCGGTTATAGCAGTTACGGTATTGAGTGTATTGATATAAAAAACGGCAGCCGTAAGTGGAAAAACGGGCATTACGGCGGTCAACTTATACTACTGGCAGATCAAGATTTACTTATAATTATATCGGAAAGAGGAGAATTAGCACTGGTAGAAGCATCACCCTATAAATATACCGAGCTTGCACGCTACTCTGCTATCAAGGGTAAAACTTGGAATCATCCTATATTAGCCGGGAATATTCTTCTTGTCAGAAACGCCAATGAGATGGCAGCTTTCCGGCTGGCACTTACAGATAGAGAGCAAAAATAATTCTCAAATAATAAAGATAAAACAGGAGTAATAAATGGAAAAATCAAAATTAGTTTCAAAAAAAGCAAAAAAACTGCTTACAAAATTAGGCTGTACAGGAGCATTGTTTCATATATTAAATGAAGAATTCGGATACCATTTAACAACAGAAGTAAATGCTACAATGCCGTTATGCGGAGGTATAATGCAGCAGGGGTATCAATGCGGTATGATCTGGGGTACTGCATTAGGCATCGGTGCAGAATCCTACCATAGTTGCAAAAATATTGACAAAGCCATTTGTTTAGCAATTAATACAACCAGTAATCTTTTAGAATTATTTTTAAAAACTGCAAAAAAAATTAATTGCAGGGATATAACGAAATGTGACTGGACAAAAAAATCCGGCTGGATAAAATATTTTATAACAGGCAAACAATTAACCTGTTCCAGACTAATAGGAAAATGGGCTGCAGAAGCAGTACAATCAGCAGATAAAATATTATCACAAAATAAGAATAATTCGTCTCAGCCATGTATAAGCTGCGCTTCTGAAGTTGCAGAAAAAATGGGCGCCAGTGATGAAGAAATAGTTATGGTTGCAGGATTTGCAGGTGGGATCGGTTTAAGCGGTAATGCATGCGGAGCTCTTTCGGCTGCAATATGGATAAAATCTCTGGCATGGTCTAGAAATAATCCTAATAAATTTACTTTACAAACTCCTGAGACAAAAAAAATATTGAATGCATTTAGGGATGAGACAGGTTCCGTATTTCTCTGTAATAAAATAACAGGACAATATTTTAAATCAACAGATGAACATACAAAATTTATAAAAAACGGCGGATGCAATAAACTTATTGATGTAATTGCACAATCATAATTCTCATAAATTGAAGGATAATGCTGAAATCCTATTTATCAGCATTTTTATAATATTCTTTTGATAATCCACAAATAAATTAAAGCTAATTTTTGCAGCAAATTTATTTGTATTACAGCATATTTATTATATAGTTATTACAATCCAAAAGTTGTCTAAAAAGGTAAAATAATTGATTCGTAAAATAAGATACTTAGTTATATTTCTTATTGCTCATATTATTTATTACGGTTGTTTCTTATTCTTTTTTAATTTAGATCATAATTATTGGAAAGGTGTTTCCGGTTTATTTTTAATCATTTGCAGCACATTATTTATGAAGATAAAATCATTAAAATTACTTATTATTCTAATAATTATATTATTAATTTTATATCCGATTATTTTATTTAATTTACCGGCTATTATTAATATTTTTAAAAGTCATATGTAATAATAAATTTCAATCTTTATATACCCTGGCCTTCCTATTAATAAATAATTTATTATTTTAATTTTATTGAGAAATTATAATTCTTATGCTACTGTATTACTTATAAAAAAGCACTATTAGTGTTTTAAAAAAAACTTCCGGATGAAAACATGAAAGATAAAAAATTTTTTTTTAAGGGTGCCAAATTTTCAAATATAGATATAAATCCTGTTATTTATAAATCAGATTTTTTTCAGTTAGAATTAGATTTAGAATCCGATGTATTTTATGAATTAAGAAAATTAAATGGTATTACTCCAATTAAGATTAATGAAAGTTCAAAAAAAGAATTAAATGAAATGAAAGACTTTTTTGAAAAAAATAAAAATACTTTTTATTTTCTTTTTAATGATAATGGAGATTTAATCGGCAGTATTTTACATTTAAGAAATTATATTCAATCTTTGAGTATATCTAAAAAATATCAAAGGCAGGGTTATGGTGAAAAATTATCAAAATATTGTATTAATAGGATTCTTGATAAAGGCTATTCCTGTGTCGAATTAAAAGTATTAGACGGAAATATAAAAGCAGAAAAATTATATAAAAAAATAGGTTTTGTTGAAATAACATAATGAAGTAATTGTTTTTATAATTAAGGATAGTTAATATGTTTAATGAAATATCAGATAATATGAAATTAAGAATGTCATATTTAGAAGAAATAGACAGGAAAGACAGAAATGACGGGACTGAAAGATTAAAAAGATTAAGACAAATACCGCCCGAAACAGGAAAATTTATATCATTGCTTGCTTCCAACTGCCCGCAAGGTGAATTTATAGAAATAGGCACCAGTGCCGGTTATTCTACAATGTGGTTATCTTTAGCTGCAAAAGAAAGAAATATTAAGATAAAAACTTTTGAGCTCCTGGAAGAAAAAATTAAGGTAGCCAAAGAAACTTTTAAATTATCGGAAATAAATGATTATGTAGAATTAATTGAAGGGGATGCTCTTCAAAATTTAAATAATATAGATAATATAGCATTTTGTTTTTTAGACTGTGAAAAAGAAATTTATGAAAAATGCTGGGATATTATATCACCTAAAATAATAAAGAATGGATTATTGATTGCAGATAATGCGATTAGTAATTATGAAACAGTAAAACCAATGATAGAAAAAGTATTAAATGACAATAAATATGACAGTTTAATAGTACCAATCGGTAAAGGCGAGCTGGTCTGTAGAAAAAAATAAAACATAATTATAAAAATGCCTAAAATCATTTTTCATTATTAACTTAATTTTTTCGCAACAAAATTATTTATATTGCATCATAATTATTATATTATTTATATTATATTTAATAAAAAATTATTAATAGGGTTACAATAATGATTTGGTTCAATAATAAAAATATTCGTAATGCAAATATTATTTATTTAATATTTTGTATTATACCATGGTTATTGGCTATATATATGGCAACAAATGAAATGAGTGAAGGATTTGGTTTTATTCTTTTTTTTATCTATATTTTTTCATTATTTCCAGGTGTTTTTTTTATATATCCGTTTTTCTCTAATATGACAGGATGCGGATATTGTTTATTTATTATAATTATACTTTCACAATTTTTAAATATTTTTATATTAAATTTAATAACGATTTTACTTACAAAAATATTAAAAAAATAAAAAATGGAGCAAAATAATTAATAAATTCCCAAAATATGTACTGTTATCTATATTACCCGGATTATCAATGATTATTTATTTCTTTATAAAATTATTAGTAAGAACCAATCTGTTTAATTTTATGTACTCATTACCATTTGCAAAAAAAAGTTTTTTTATATTCTCTGGATCGGAATTCTTATTTTTTATAATACTTGCCTTAATAATTTTCATTTTAAATCTTATTATCTTTTTTAAAAAATCAAATAAATCTGTTAAAGTTATACTGCTTATAGGACCATTAGGCAGTATAATAGCTGCTGTTTTTATTTGCATCTGCTATTTAATTATTACGGGATTATTTGCTATACTTTTTACAGATCAATGGATGTAATCTTACAGTATTTTTAAGTATAAAAAAAGGAGATACTTCAACCATAAGTATCTCCCATTTAAAATAAAATTTTTATAAACAAATTAAAAATAAAAATACGCACTAATACCTGCTCTAAACTGAGAGGCAACTATTTTACCTACAGCCTGAGCACCTGTATATCCTTCATTGGTAATATGCCAGTACCATGATGTAAATTCCTGGAAGTCTTTAACTATGTATTCACCAAATGCACCTATTGAAAAATTCGGTAATTTAAAATCAACCCCTGCTCTTAAAACAATTCCAGGTCTAAATGCAAAATTATCCGTTGCCGCCCATTTAGTTTTCCAGTTTTCTATGGATGTAAACTCACTAGGATAAAAGCTGAAAGTAAATACCATACCCATCATAATATAAGGCATTACAATCCAGGGAAATCTAACACCTATCATAGGAGTTACCAATAAATCGAGTCTTCCATTATAAGATCCATCAAATGGCAATAAAATAATATCTGATTGTACCATTAAGACATGCCATAGTAATCTAAAACTTAATCCGTATTCTAATGATCCTAGTATATTGGCTACAAGAATAGCTCTCTGCATATTACCGTTTAAATTTTGCAGTGCTTCTTTTTCTTCATCATCCAGTCCCGGATAATTATAATCCGTTTCATCTCTAATAGATCTATATATTTCAATACTTTCAATTATTCCCAATAAACTGCTTGTTCCTATAAAACCTCCAAAACCAAATTGAAGACTCATTTCATCATATTTCTTTTCTTTTGCGAATGTAAACGTTGAAAATAGTATAAGTATCAGTACTAAGATTATATAAAATTTTGTCCTTCGCATAAATATCCTCCTTAAAACCACTAACAAATAAATTATAGTGCAATCAAAAAAATAATTCAATTTTTTTAATAAAAATAAGCATATTTTACATTTTTGCTTCTTAATTAATTTTTTATATAATATATTAGTCGGCATATAATTAATAAAACATTTAATTATTTTAAATTTTAATTATTTTATTTATATAAATTTAACATTCTGTTTCTTGCCCTGCCTTTTATTTTAATTTATAATGTATAAAATGATGAGGTAAATGTCTTTGTAATTTAAAAATTATATGTTAAGAGTATTATTTATAACATGAAATAAATATTTTTAATTAATTTAATTGTATGGATAATATGAACAGGCTTATTGATGCAAATATTAATAGAATCTGTGAAGGATTAAGGATAATTGAAGATATTATCCGTTTTGAAATAAATAATCAAAGCTACATGAAAAAAAATGATCATGTAAATAAATTAAAAGCTATAAGACACTTTATCAGAGAGTCAATCGCAAAAAAAATTAATTTAAAATTGATAGATAGCAGGGATTCTAAAAGTGATATAGGCAAAAAGCTTTCAAAAATAGAACAAAACAGGAATGATCATCTTGATTTAATAACGGCAAATTTTAAAAGAATACAGGAAGCCTTAAGAGTATTGGAGGAAGTTTTTAAAGTAGATAAAGAATTAACTGTCTTCGTGAAAAAAATAAAAGAATACAGATTTGAGATATATGAATTAGAAAAAGAAATAATATTGTATTTAAATAAACAGCAAATAATTATAAAAAAAATATATGCAATGGATATATCTAATATTGATGATAGAATTATTTTAAAATCTTTAAAAAATCTTAAAAATAAAGATATATTCATTGAAATATACAGTAATTCATTAAATAATGCTAATTTTTATAAAAAAGCATTAAGTATAAAAAATTACTGTCTTAAACATGATATAAAATTTTTAATTAATAACCGGATAGATATCGCAATTGCTTTGGCTAGTAACGGTATTACAATTGATTATGACAACCTGCCTTTAAATATAATAAAAAGCTTTTATAAAAGATTAATCGGATATACAATTACAAATACAGATGAATTATTCAATATACATGAGAATAATTTTGACTTTTTCATATTAAAAGATAAAAAATTTATTATAAATCATAACATAACAACCGATATCAATATATTATTCCCCTCAAATTTAAATAATATTAAATTAAATTTTATAAAATTATATGAAAAATATAATTTATAAATAAATAAAAACCGATAACTAAATAAATAAATTTTACGGATAAAAATCATGAAGAAAATATTAATTTTTATATTCTTAATAATATCATTGCAGCTTAATGCTTTTGAGCAAATCGGTACAGCCTCATGGTACGGCCCAAAGTTTCATGGAAAAAAAACAGCTAATGGAGAAATTTTTAACAGCAATGATTTTACTGCAGCACATTTGACATTGCCATTCGGCAGTATAGTAAAGGTTATTTCATTAGAAAATGATAAATCAATAATAGTACGTATAAATGATAAAGGCCCTTTTGTAAAAAACAGGATTATTGATCTGTCAAAAGCAGCAGCAGAAAAACTGGACATGCTTAAAACCGGTACAATGAAAGTAAAGATAATTTTACTCGAGCTGGGAGATAATAAATACCATAGATATTCAAAACAGAAATACCAGATACAAATAGCTTCATTTACTGATGAAAAAAAGGCATTAAATATTGTTGAGCAGCTAAAAGGTAAAAACTTTGATATAAAATTAAAAAAAGTGATGCTTGCAAATGTTAGCTATAATAGAGTAATCATAGATAATTTAAATTATTATGAATTGCAAATTTATAGGGTAAAACTACATAATGAAGGAATAAGTGACTATTTAATAATAAAAAAATAAAAAGCGGAATATTATATTGAATACTAATAAATATATTAAAACAGTCAGGGAATATTTGTCAAAAGACAGAATCGAACATTCAATATCAACAGCCGAGTTTATGAAAGAAAATGCCAAAACTTTTAACATTGATCCAAAAAAAGCATATATTGCAGGATTATTGCATGATGTTGCTAAGGAAATGCATTCCAGTGAATTAATTAATTTAACAAATAAATTTAATCAAAGAGGAATAATACAATTAAAAAATTTACTGCTGAAAAAAAGATATCAGTTTTTATTACACGGCATTGCTTCTGCCGAAATCATGTATTCTTTACTGGATATTAAAGACAAAGAAATATTGGAATCAGCATGTAATCATACATATGGTGGATCAGAATTATCAAAATTAAGCAAATATACCTTCATGTGTGATTACTGCGAACCATTACGAACACATAGTACATCTAAAATGATTCATAAAATACTGATAAAAGAAAAAAACTTTTACAAAGCCTATTTTTTAACATATGTATATTTACTCAAAAGAGTAATTAAAAAGAAAAAAATAATATGCCCTGATTCCATTGAAGGATATAATGAAGCACTTATCTTATTGGAAACTACCTGAGAGAACTCCTTCCTATAAGGTTTAAAAATTCATTCCTTGTCCTGCTGTCAGATTTAAACATACCTCTAAGCGCACTGGTAACGGCATAACTGTTTTGTTTTTGCACACCTCTCATCATCATGCAAAAATGCATAGCTTCCATAACAACCCCTACTCCCAATGGGGCCAGTACTTCATCTATTGCTTCTGCTATTAATGTTGTTAATCTTTCCTGTATTTGCAGACGTCTTGAAAAAACATCAACAATCCTTGATAGTTTACTTAATCCTATTATTTTTTTATCAGGAATATATGCAATATGACATTTACCGAAAAACGGAAGAAGATGATGCTCACATAATGAATAAAACTCAATCTCTTTTACAATAATCATTTCGTTATTTTCACTTTCAAAAATTGCGTTGTTTACAATATCTTCTATATTTTGATTATATCCGCTTGTCAAAAATTCATATGCATTTTCAACTCTCTCGGGAGTTAAAATTAATCCTTCCCTATCAGGATTTTCACCAATCTTAATTAATATTTCTCGTATAAGATCTTTCATAAGCATTCCAATAAAAATTATAATACAATTTAATATAAAATATTAAATTTAATTAACAAATTCATTATATATCAAATTATTAAGAGTTAAATCAATAATAAAAAATAATAAGAAAATGTCAATATAAAAGAATAAACAATGTGTAATAGAATTAATATTTAAAGAATAGTCAAAAAAATTTAAGCATTAATTTTTTCTAATGTCCGCAAGCATCTTGTACAAATTTTAACCTTTTTTCTTGCATTATTAACAGTAATATATTTTGACTGTAAATTAATCTTAAAAGTTCTTTTTGTTCTTACTCCAACTTTTGATCCAGTACCGCCTTTACTTTTTGCAAGACCTTTTCTTGGAACATTTTGACCAATTTGAGTACCTCTTCCGCATACAGCACAGCTTCTGCCCATTTATATCCTCCGATACCTAAAATATGCTAAATTAAAGCGTCAATATATATATTTTTTTTCATAATGTCAATAAGTGATCGTTATTTTTTTATATATTAGATAAAATATTTGTAATTTTATTAAAAATATATTATAAAAGCCAGATGAAAACGGCAGCAGCAGTAAAAAAAATAGTAATTTATGATGTTGATTATACTTTAATCTCTGTTAACAGCTTATACCACTTTTGTTTATTTATTTTTAAAAAAAAACCTTTAAGGCTCATAATATTACCGTTTTTATTTATAACAGGTTTATTATGGGTTTTTAAAATAATAACAACTACAAGATTAAAATCCTATTTTCTTTTATTAGTAAAAGGAATAACAAAAGAAGAACTCGAAAAATTATCCAAATTATTTATTGAAAAAAAAATAATCCCAAAAATTAAACCAGATGCTGTAAAAAACATAGAAGAATATAGAAAAAAAAATTATCTTATAATAATTGCATCTGCTTCATATAATTTTTACATTAAATATCTGGCAGAATATTTAAAATCCGATTATTGCTTTGCTACAAAAATAATTATTAAAGATAATAAAGTAACAACAAGATTAAATGGAAAGAACTGTAAAGGTAAAGAAAAAATTAATAGAATATTGGAGTTACTACCAAAAACTTTAATAGACAGGATTGATTCTGTCGGATATTCTGATGAATTATCTGACCTGCCCTTTTTGGATTTAGTGGAAACATTTTTTAAAGTTAAATATAACAGCTGGAAAATTATAAAATCATATAATAGCTATTAATTTCAATTCTATTATCTATCATTATATTGCTTACTGTAAGATGTTAATAATTCTATATACCAATCACACAATGCAATGCTTTCAAGTGCTTTTAAAAGTCCAATATCATGGTTTTCTTTTTCACTTTCATGCCATTTATATACATCTAAAACTGTCGGAAAAACAACATTTATAAAATTTAAAAATAATTCATCTCTCTTTTTTGCATTAAATTTTTCGGAAAGATCATCATATAAAGACATAAATAACTCTATAAAAATCCTTTGCAGACTCTGCCATTTAATCCCGCTAGTAAACCATGATTTAATAATCCAATCATTAAACAAATCTTCTCTTTCTTCCAATTTAATATGATTTTTTGGTGTAGTATTTCCTTTGCTATTATTTTTACCCGAAACAATTTTTTTTATTTTTCCCATAATATCACTCTTAAATAAAATTTTAATTGATATAAGTATACGTTATCAAAAATAAAAATATAATACAAGAAATATTAAAAAAAATAAAAAAAAGTAATTAATTTATCATATTAATTTTTTAAATATTTCAGCACTTCTTCTTTGTCATTATGCCTGACAGGGCCATCGGATAATATTTGTACTTTTTCATGCCCCATTCCTGCAATAACAATCACATCTCCACTAGCAGCAGTTTTAATAGCTGTTTTTATAGCTTCTTTCCTGTCAAGTATAACATCATAATCCTTCTTTATAATTTTATTTTGCAATTTAAAACCATCTTCTACATCCGATGCAATAAGCTCTGGATCCTCTCCATAAGTATCATCATTGGTAATTATTGCATATTCTGTATTTAATGCGGCTATTTTACCCATTATACTTCTTTTATCCTTATCTCTCTCACCTGTACAGCCAAAAACACAGATTACCCTGTTTTTAGATAATTTACGTGCTTCTTCCAATATTTTATTTATTGAATCCGGGGTATGGGCATAATCAATAATTATTGTAAAAGGTTTTTCCGCGATAATCTCAAATCTGCCTTCTATACCTTTGAGTTTTGGCAGTCTTGCTTTAATTAAATCAATATCTATACCAAGCTCCAACGATGCAGCAACGGCAAGAGAAATATTTATTACATTAAATACACCGTTTAGTCTTGATTTCAAGATATATTTATTATTTTTATGTTTAATTATTATTTCTAAACCATTATTTTTAATTTGATATTTTTCTATTTTATAATCCGCTTTTTTGCCTGTACCTACCCTGATTACTCTTACACTTCTATTTATAATGCTGCAAACTTCTTCCCCTTTCGGATCATCAATATTAATAACAGCAAATTTATTTTTTTTATGAGAATCATTGATGTTTTTAAAAAAATCAAGTTTAGCTTCAAAATATTTATCCATTGTACCATACAGATCAAGATGATCCCTGCTGAATGAAGTAAATACACCGGCATCCCATTGTATGCCATGGATCCTGTATAAAGTAACTGCATGACTGCTTACCTCAACAACAGCACTCTTCTCGCCAAGATCCGCTGACTTTTTTAATAATCTCTGCAGGTCACAAGACTCCATTGTTGTCCTCACAGCATCAACCTCATTGCCGCCGACAATATTTTTTACAGTAGAAAACATGCTTGTATTCTCAACAGTATTTAAAAAATGATGTATTAATGTTACAACAGATGTCTTACCTTTTGTACCAGTTACTCCTATCATTCTCAAAAAATTAAACGGATACTGATTAATATAATTGCTTATTTCCGATAAAGTTCTTCTGCTATTGTCCGTCAATACTACCGTAGAATCATTTATAATTTTATTATTTACTAAATCCGCATCTTCAATAACAAAATCCCTGCATCCGTTTTTATAGCAATCTTTAATAAATTTATGACCGTCCGTTTTAAAACCCTTAATTGCAACAAATATATTGCTGTCACCGGCATTTTTAGAATTGATTACAACATCTGCAATATTATTTTTTGAATTACCTGATAAAATTTTATATTTCCTGTCCAGATTTTTAATAATATCCTTAAAAAGCATCCAAAATCCTTATACAAATAATTAATTTCTTCCCTTAAAACTATCCATTGATTTATCTACACCCAATAATCTCACAACAAAATCCAGCATACTTACAGGCAGCATCCTTAAAATCGGTACAGTATAAGCGAAACGCGGCATAACCAAAATCTGCCTATTCCTCTTTATAGCATTAAAAATCTTTTTAGCTGCCTTATTTTCATCCAAAATCGGCAGTAAAAAACCGACTTTGGACTTTACACCATCAAACATACCTGTATTTATAAAAAAAGGACAGATAATAGTAGTCTTTATCCTGTTTGATTTATTTTTTTTCAGCTCCATCCTTACAGACTCATGAAAACCAAAAGCTGCAAATTTACTAGCACAATAATCGGCTAATCCTGCAGTACCGATAATCCCTGCAGCAGACGAAACCGTTACAAGATGTCCGCTGTTTCTCTTTATCATATCAGGCAAAAATGATTTTACAATCCAAAAATGAGCAGATATATTTACTTGCATTGTTTTTTCTATTAACTCATCAGGGCATTCTAAAAATGATCTGCCTGTAACTATCCCTGCATTATTAATCAGTATATCAACAGCGCCTATTTTATTTTTAATCGAATCCGCCGTATGATAAATATCATTTTTTTTGGATAGATCACAATAATAATCATAAACAGTTATACCCTTTTTTGTTATCTCTTCTTTTAGATTTTTTAAGCCTTCCTTATTTATATCCAATAATATTAATTTTGATCCTTCATCAGCAAATTTATAAGCAAGCAGTTTGCCTAAACCTCTTGCAGCTCCTGTAATTAATACAGTTTTATCTTTAAATTTCTTCATAAATAATTCCTCATTTTTAAATATTTAAATATTAACTTTTTGATATAAATTGTCAAATTAAATTATAAAAAGATAGATTTGATTTTTATAATTTACATATAAGACAATTTTGAAACAAATTTATTTGACAGCAGTTAATATATTATGGTAATAAAGTTGATTTATAAAGTTATATAAGGATCATTTAAAAAAATGAAACATCTCCTTTTTATTTTTCATTTAATATCAATTAATATAGGTATTTCTTTAATCATACTATTATATATTTTCTATAAAAGTAAAAAAAATAAAATATTAAAAACATATATACTGTTTTTATCATCTTTAACACTCTTATACATTTATCATATTTTATTCACATATAATAACATTGTATTATCATTTAAATATAAAACTATAAGTATAATTATTTATACAATAGGCTATATCACGAGGGGTTTTTGTTTATTAACTCTTCCGTTATTTTGTTATACACTATATAATTTTAAAATAAATAAACTAAAATTAATAATTATAACTATAATTGAATGCTTTCTAATTTTTATGATTTTTTACCATGCAGTAAATATTGATAAAAAAGATTCATTATTAATCAATTTTATTCAATATATATTTGAAATAATTTTTCATATTTATTTTTTAATGTATTTTTTAAGGATACATATTAATAAAATCCAAAATATATATATAAAAAAATATGTAAATCTATTCTCATATTTTTCAATAATATTTATTCCATTAATGTTTATTGATGAGTTTATAAAGAATGCAACTCCTTTATCAAAATATCTTGTAGACGGCATAATTGCCTTTCCTATATTTTATTTTCTTTGGAATACAATTTGTTTAATTTCTATAATTAATGATGTTTTTATTAATTTATTATCCCCTGAAAGATTAAATAAATTGATATTAAAACAATTAAGTAAAGATTATAATTTAACAAATACGGAAAATGCAGTAATAAAATTATTAATAAAAGGCAAGTCCAATAAAGAGATAAGCGCTGATTTTTATAAATCGGTAAGAACTATAGATAATCATATATACAATATCTTTAAAAAAATAAATATCCAAAGCCGTTATGAATTAATAGATAAAATAGAAAAGTATAAAGAAATTTCTGTTAATAATTTTAAATTAAATTAATAAAAAAACATCTTATTTTTTATATAAATATTTAAAATGAGTAATATTACTCATTTACATTTATAAAGCATTTATTAATTATAATCATTACTAATTAATTAAAAAAGATCATTGGTAATGATCACTAATTAAAAAACTAACAAGGAAAACATTATGAAAGTAAAAAAAATAATATTATTAGTTATTACACTCATTCTTCTGATTCCAATTTTTTTATCGTTAAAAGATTTATCAAAATCTGATAAAAATGCTTTAATGTCAAAAACATCTTTTTACTATAATGAAACTGATTACCTGTCTCATGTTGGAAAAGCTATCTTAAAAGTTAGCGATCAATATAATGAGCAAAGTATATTACATACTTCTGTATTAACTTATAACAATGTATTCCCAGACGACTGGTTTCTGTATATTAATGGTAAAGACGCAGGTGAAAAATATTATGAAATGATGTTTGAAAAAATCAAAGAATATGATCCAAAGCTTTTATAAAAGATTAATCGGATATACAATTACAAATACAGATGAATTATTCAATATACATGAGAATAATTTTGACTTTTTCATATTAAAAGATAAAAAATTTATTATAAATCATAACATAACAACCGATATCAATATATTATTCCCCTCAAATTTAAATAATATTAAATTAAATTTTATAAAATTATATGAAAAATATAATTTATAAATAAATAAAAACCGATAACTAAATAAATAAATTTTACGGATAAAAATCATGAAGAAAATATTAATTTTTATATTCTTAATAATATCATTGCAGCTTAATGCTTTTGAGCAAATCGGTACAGCCTCATGGTACGGCCCAAAGTTTCATGGAAAAAAAACAGCTAATGGAGAAATTTTTAACAGCAATGATTTTACTGCAGCACATTTGACATTGCCATTCGGCAGTATAGTAAAGGTTATTTCATTAGAAAATGATAAATCAATAATAGTACGTATAAATGATAAAGGCCCTTTTGTAAAAAACAGGATTATTGATCTGTCAAAAGCAGCAGCAGAAAAACTGGACATGCTTAAAACCGGTACAATGAAAGTAAAGATAATTTTACTCGAGCTGGGAGATAATAAATACCATAGATATTCAAAACAGAAATACCAGATACAAATAGCTTCATTTACTGATGAAAAAAAGGCATTAAATATTGTTGAGCAGCTAAAAGGTAAAAACTTTGATATAAAATTAAAAAAAGTGATGCTTGCAAATGTTAGCTATAATAGAGTAATCATAGATAATTTAAATTATTATGAATTGCAAATTTATAGGGTAAAACTACATAATGAAGGAATAAGTGACTATTTAATAATAAAAAAATAAAAAGCGGAATATTATATTGAATACTAATAAATATATTAAAACAGTCAGGGAATATTTGTCAAAAGACAGAATCGAACATTCAATATCAACAGCCGAGTTTATGAAAGAAAATGCCAAAACTTTTAACATTGATCCAAAAAAAGCATATATTGCAGGATTATTGCATGATGTTGCTAAGGAAATGCATTCCAGTGAATTAATTAATTTAACAAATAAATTTAATCAAAGAGGAATAATACAATTAAAAAATTTACTGCTGAAAAAAAGATATCAGTTTTTATTACACGGCATTGCTTCTGCCGAAATCATGTATTCTTTACTGGATATTAAAGACAAAGAAATATTGGAATCAGCATGTAATCATACATATGGTGGATCAGAATTATCAAAATTAAGCAAATATACCTTCATGTGTGATTACTGCGAACCATTACGAACACATAGTACATCTAAAATGATTCATAAAATACTGATAAAAGAAAAAAACTTTTACAAAGCCTATTTTTTAACATATGTATATTTACTCAAAAGAGTAATTAAAAAGAAAAAAATAATATGCCCTGATTCCATTGAAGGATATAATGAAGCACTTATCTTATTGGAAACTACCTGAGAGAACTCCTTCCTATAAGGTTTAAAAATTCATTCCTTGTCCTGCTGTCAGATTTAAACATACCTCTAAGCGCACTGGTAACGGCATAACTGTTTTGTTTTTGCACACCTCTCATCATCATGCAAAAATGCATAGCTTCCATAACAACCCCTACTCCCAATGGGGCCAGTACTTCATCTATTGCTTCTGCTATTAATGTTGTTAATCTTTCCTGTATTTGCAGACGTCTTGAAAAAACATCAACAATCCTTGATAGTTTACTTAATCCTATTATTTTTTTATCAGGAATATATGCAATATGACATTTACCGAAAAACGGAAGAAGATGATGCTCACATAATGAATAAAACTCAATCTCTTTTACAATAATCATTTCGTTATTTTCACTTTCAAAAATTGCGTTGTTTACAATATCTTCTATATTTTGATTATATCCGCTTGTCAAAAATTCATATGCATTTTCAACTCTCTCGGGAGTTAAAATTAATCCTTCCCTATCAGGATTTTCACCAATCTTAATTAATATTTCTCGTATAAGATCTTTCATAAGCATTCCAATAAAAATTATAATACAATTTAATATAAAATATTAAATTTAATTAACAAATTCATTATATATCAAATTATTAAGAGTTAAATCAATAATAAAAAATAATAAGAAAATGTCAATATAAAAGAATAAACAATGTGTAATAGAATTAATATTTAAAGAATAGTCAAAAAAATTTAAGCATTAATTTTTTCTAATGTCCGCAAGCATCTTGTACAAATTTTAACCTTTTTTCTTGCATTATTAACAGTAATATATTTTGACTGTAAATTAATCTTAAAAGTTCTTTTTGTTCTTACTCCAACTTTTGATCCAGTACCGCCTTTACTTTTTGCAAGACCTTTTCTTGGAACATTTTGACCAATTTGAGTACCTCTTCCGCATACAGCACAGCTTCTGCCCATTTATATCCTCCGATACCTAAAATATGCTAAATTAAAGCGTCAATATATATATTTTTTTTCATAATGTCAATAAGTGATCGTTATTTTTTTATATATTAGATAAAATATTTGTAATTTTATTAAAAATATATTATAAAAGCCAGATGAAAACGGCAGCAGCAGTAAAAAAAATAGTAATTTATGATGTTGATTATACTTTAATCTCTGTTAACAGCTTATACCACTTTTGTTTATTTATTTTTAAAAAAAAACCTTTAAGGCTCATAATATTACCGTTTTTATTTATAACAGGTTTATTATGGGTTTTTAAAATAATAACAACTACAAGATTAAAATCCTATTTTCTTTTATTAGTAAAAGGAATAACAAAAGAAGAACTCGAAAAATTATCCAAATTATTTATTGAAAAAAAAATAATCCCAAAAATTAAACCAGATGCTGTAAAAAACATAGAAGAATATAGAAAAAAAAATTATCTTATAATAATTGCATCTGCTTCATATAATTTTTACATTAAATATCTGGCAGAATATTTAAAATCCGATTATTGCTTTGCTACAAAAATAATTATTAAAGATAATAAAGTAACAACAAGATTAAATGGAAAGAACTGTAAAGGTAAAGAAAAAATTAATAGAATATTGGAGTTACTACCAAAAACTTTAATAGACAGGATTGATTCTGTCGGATATTCTGATGAATTATCTGACCTGCCCTTTTTGGATTTAGTGGAAACATTTTTTAAAGTTAAATATAACAGCTGGAAAATTATAAAATCATATAATAGCTATTAATTTCAATTCTATTATCTATCATTATATTGCTTACTGTAAGATGTTAATAATTCTATATACCAATCACACAATGCAATGCTTTCAAGTGCTTTTAAAAGTCCAATATCATGGTTTTCTTTTTCACTTTCATGCCATTTATATACATCTAAAACTGTCGGAAAAACAACATTTATAAAATTTAAAAATAATTCATCTCTCTTTTTTGCATTAAATTTTTCGGAAAGATCATCATATAAAGACATAAATAACTCTATAAAAATCCTTTGCAGACTCTGCCATTTAATCCCGCTAGTAAACCATGATTTAATAATCCAATCATTAAACAAATCTTCTCTTTCTTCCAATTTAATATGATTTTTTGGTGTAGTATTTCCTTTGCTATTATTTTTACCCGAAACAATTTTTTTTATTTTTCCCATAATATCACTCTTAAATAAAATTTTAATTGATATAAGTATACGTTATCAAAAATAAAAATATAATACAAGAAATATTAAAAAAAATAAAAAAAAGTAATTAATTTATCATATTAATTTTTTAAATATTTCAGCACTTCTTCTTTGTCATTATGCCTGACAGGGCCATCGGATAATATTTGTACTTTTTCATGCCCCATTCCTGCAATAACAATCACATCTCCACTAGCAGCAGTTTTAATAGCTGTTTTTATAGCTTCTTTCCTGTCAAGTATAACATCATAATCCTTCTTTATAATTTTATTTTGCAATTTAAAACCATCTTCTACATCCGATGCAATAAGCTCTGGATCCTCTCCATAAGTATCATCATTGGTAATTATTGCATATTCTGTATTTAATGCGGCTATTTTACCCATTATACTTCTTTTATCCTTATCTCTCTCACCTGTACAGCCAAAAACACAGATTACCCTGTTTTTAGATAATTTACGTGCTTCTTCCAATATTTTATTTATTGAATCCGGGGTATGGGCATAATCAATAATTATTGTAAAAGGTTTTTCCGCGATAATCTCAAATCTGCCTTCTATACCTTTGAGTTTTGGCAGTCTTGCTTTAATTAAATCAATATCTATACCAAGCTCCAACGATGCAGCAACGGCAAGAGAAATATTTATTACATTAAATACACCGTTTAGTCTTGATTTCAAGATATATTTATTATTTTTATGTTTAATTATTATTTCTAAACCATTATTTTTAATTTGATATTTTTCTATTTTATAATCCGCTTTTTTGCCTGTACCTACCCTGATTACTCTTACACTTCTATTTATAATGCTGCAAACTTCTTCCCCTTTCGGATCATCAATATTAATAACAGCAAATTTATTTTTTTTATGAGAATCATTGATGTTTTTAAAAAAATCAAGTTTAGCTTCAAAATATTTATCCATTGTACCATACAGATCAAGATGATCCCTGCTGAATGAAGTAAATACACCGGCATCCCATTGTATGCCATGGATCCTGTATAAAGTAACTGCATGACTGCTTACCTCAACAACAGCACTCTTCTCGCCAAGATCCGCTGACTTTTTTAATAATCTCTGCAGGTCACAAGACTCCATTGTTGTCCTCACAGCATCAACCTCATTGCCGCCGACAATATTTTTTACAGTAGAAAACATGCTTGTATTCTCAACAGTATTTAAAAAATGATGTATTAATGTTACAACAGATGTCTTACCTTTTGTACCAGTTACTCCTATCATTCTCAAAAAATTAAACGGATACTGATTAATATAATTGCTTATTTCCGATAAAGTTCTTCTGCTATTGTCCGTCAATACTACCGTAGAATCATTTATAATTTTATTATTTACTAAATCCGCATCTTCAATAACAAAATCCCTGCATCCGTTTTTATAGCAATCTTTAATAAATTTATGACCGTCCGTTTTAAAACCCTTAATTGCAACAAATATATTGCTGTCACCGGCATTTTTAGAATTGATTACAACATCTGCAATATTATTTTTTGAATTACCTGATAAAATTTTATATTTCCTGTCCAGATTTTTAATAATATCCTTAAAAAGCATCCAAAATCCTTATACAAATAATTAATTTCTTCCCTTAAAACTATCCATTGATTTATCTACACCCAATAATCTCACAACAAAATCCAGCATACTTACAGGCAGCATCCTTAAAATCGGTACAGTATAAGCGAAACGCGGCATAACCAAAATCTGCCTATTCCTCTTTATAGCATTAAAAATCTTTTTAGCTGCCTTATTTTCATCCAAAATCGGCAGTAAAAAACCGACTTTGGACTTTACACCATCAAACATACCTGTATTTATAAAAAAAGGACAGATAATAGTAGTCTTTATCCTGTTTGATTTATTTTTTTTCAGCTCCATCCTTACAGACTCATGAAAACCAAAAGCTGCAAATTTACTAGCACAATAATCGGCTAATCCTGCAGTACCGATAATCCCTGCAGCAGACGAAACCGTTACAAGATGTCCGCTGTTTCTCTTTATCATATCAGGCAAAAATGATTTTACAATCCAAAAATGAGCAGATATATTTACTTGCATTGTTTTTTCTATTAACTCATCAGGGCATTCTAAAAATGATCTGCCTGTAACTATCCCTGCATTATTAATCAGTATATCAACAGCGCCTATTTTATTTTTAATCGAATCCGCCGTATGATAAATATCATTTTTTTTGGATAGATCACAATAATAATCATAAACAGTTATACCCTTTTTTGTTATCTCTTCTTTTAGATTTTTTAAGCCTTCCTTATTTATATCCAATAATATTAATTTTGATCCTTCATCAGCAAATTTATAAGCAAGCAGTTTGCCTAAACCTCTTGCAGCTCCTGTAATTAATACAGTTTTATCTTTAAATTTCTTCATAAATAATTCCTCATTTTTAAATATTTAAATATTAACTTTTTGATATAAATTGTCAAATTAAATTATAAAAAGATAGATTTGATTTTTATAATTTACATATAAGACAATTTTGAAACAAATTTATTTGACAGCAGTTAATATATTATGGTAATAAAGTTGATTTATAAAGTTATATAAGGATCATTTAAAAAAATGAAACATCTCCTTTTTATTTTTCATTTAATATCAATTAATATAGGTATTTCTTTAATCATACTATTATATATTTTCTATAAAAGTAAAAAAAATAAAATATTAAAAACATATATACTGTTTTTATCATCTTTAACACTCTTATACATTTATCATATTTTATTCACATATAATAACATTGTATTATCATTTAAATATAAAACTATAAGTATAATTATTTATACAATAGGCTATATCACGAGGGGTTTTTGTTTATTAACTCTTCCGTTATTTTGTTATACACTATATAATTTTAAAATAAATAAACTAAAATTAATAATTATAACTATAATTGAATGCTTTCTAATTTTTATGATTTTTTACCATGCAGTAAATATTGATAAAAAAGATTCATTATTAATCAATTTTATTCAATATATATTTGAAATAATTTTTCATATTTATTTTTTAATGTATTTTTTAAGGATACATATTAATAAAATCCAAAATATATATATAAAAAAATATGTAAATCTATTCTCATATTTTTCAATAATATTTATTCCATTAATGTTTATTGATGAGTTTATAAAGAATGCAACTCCTTTATCAAAATATCTTGTAGACGGCATAATTGCCTTTCCTATATTTTATTTTCTTTGGAATACAATTTGTTTAATTTCTATAATTAATGATGTTTTTATTAATTTATTATCCCCTGAAAGATTAAATAAATTGATATTAAAACAATTAAGTAAAGATTATAATTTAACAAATACGGAAAATGCAGTAATAAAATTATTAATAAAAGGCAAGTCCAATAAAGAGATAAGCGCTGATTTTTATAAATCGGTAAGAACTATAGATAATCATATATACAATATCTTTAAAAAAATAAATATCCAAAGCCGTTATGAATTAATAGATAAAATAGAAAAGTATAAAGAAATTTCTGTTAATAATTTTAAATTAAATTAATAAAAAAACATCTTATTTTTTATATAAATATTTAAAATGAGTAATATTACTCATTTACATTTATAAAGCATTTATTAATTATAATCATTACTAATTAATTAAAAAAGATCATTGGTAATGATCACTAATTAAAAAACTAACAAGGAAAACATTATGAAAGTAAAAAAAATAATATTATTAGTTATTACACTCATTCTTCTGATTCCAATTTTTTTATCGTTAAAAGATTTATCAAAATCTGATAAAAATGCTTTAATGTCAAAAACATCTTTTTACTATAATGAAACTGATTACCTGTCTCATGTTGGAAAAGCTATCTTAAAAGTTAGCGATCAATATAATGAGCAAAGTATATTACATACTTCTGTATTAACTTATAACAATGTATTCCCAGACGACTGGTTTCTGTATATTAATGGTAAAGACGCAGGTGAAAAATATTATGAAATGATGTTTGAAAAAATCAAAGAATATGATCCAGAAAAACCTAATGTTATTTGCATTTCATCTTTAGTGATAGACGAAGAAATATTAATAAAATTTGCAAAAGCATTAAACGAATTGGGCAAAAAAGTCTATAAGTCAGGATCAAATATAAAATATAAACCTTTAGTTTTATTTTTAAAATCAGCTTTGCCAATAAATCTAAAAAAATTACCTGCTTACTACTATAAAATTATTATGGTAAATCTTGATGATGAAGCTAAAAAATCATTATATATTGGTTTTGCTCATAATCCAAGAATAACACCTCCATTAGGCTATAATCATACAAAACTTTTTATTAAAAACGGCGAGTTTGCGGTAACAGGCGGTGTTAATTTAACAAATAATATTATTAGTGAAACAGATAATGTTCATGATCTTGCAATGAAATTGGAGGGTGAAGCAGCTAAAAAAGCCGAATGGTTTTATATGTTTGCATTATGGAAAAACCGCACAATTTCGGTAGTATCATGGGATCCATTTTATGAATATCCAAAAGAATATGAAGATTATTTTCAAAATAGTTATGATGATAATCCATTTTCCGGAATAGAAAAAAAAATTGCTGTTTTTTCTTTATCACGATATTGGTTTACAATAAATAATATACCATTATATGATATATCATCCGATCAAGCCGTTTATACAGCATTAAGATCTGCAAAAAAGTCCTTAAAAATATCTCAGGAGATGCTGCTGTTTCAAGGAGGCTATGTTAACGAAATTTTTGATATTTTTGCAGAGTTGCTTCTGTTAAGAGAAGAACCCGTTGAAATTAAAATTATAATATCAAAAAGTACCGAATGTTTTGAAAAATTAATCAAGCATATATATAAAATAGGTCTTAAAAATAATCTTACAAATAAACAAATTCATGATATTTTACAGAAATATCTCAAATTAGCTGTTTATGATTATGATGAAGACCCAACTCCTCATCATAGTCATAATAAATTTTATATGATAGATGATACTGCTTTTTATATCGGTTCACAAAATTTATACCCTACATCAATCTTAAATCCAACATCAATCCCATCAATAGAAGTCGATGAACATGGTTTTTTGGTAGATACAACAGCAAAAAACTCTTATATAGTTAAACCTGTTATTGAATGGTATGATACTGTATGGAAATATTCTAAAAAACATATGATCGGTCCGGATTTAATACCAGAATATATTGATATATCACCCGATCCGGTAACTACCTTTAAACCGATTACTTTTAATACTATAATTAGCAATAAAGGTAATTTTGCAACTAAAGATTTTCAAATCACATGGTCGGTTGACGGAATCAAAAAAGAAACACAAACTATAAAAGGAGTTGAACCTGATTCTTTTGTTGATGCTTATTTCAGCCAAATAATTAATAACACAGGTATTCATTTAATCGAATGCTTTGTAGATTCTGATTATGAAGAAATTGAGCTTGATGAAGAAAACAATAAATCAACTTATACACTAATTATCAAAAAAGCAGATTTAACTCCAACAAGTATAAATATTGAAAATTCAGCCAACATTATAGTTGGAGATGAAGTGCAAATTAATACTTTAATTGAAAATATCGGAGGATGTACTGCTTCTCAATCAGTTACAAAATTGAGTATCGGTAATATCGAAACGGGAAGCTATTTTGAAAAAGATATAATAACTCAATCTATAAATCCATATAAAAGTATTAACTTAATTGAAAATTGGATACCAAATGAACCGGGTAATTACTTGATTGATATCGAATTAAATCATAATGGCGCAATAGATGAAGAAACGACTGAAAATAATTTTATACAATGTTCTGTTTATGTTAATGAGGCAGGTCTTCCTGATTTGGTGCCGATAGATGTTATTATTGAAGATGAGGATAATATAAATGTTTGGGACAATGTAATTATTAATATTATTGTTGAGAATACCGGGAATAGTCCTGCATCAAATTCGATTACAAATGTTAAAATTGGAAATAATTATACTGCTAATGTACGTACACCTGCAATTGAACCGGGCGCCAGTCAAACTATAAGCTGTCTTTGGAGACCTGATGCTGCAGGTGATTTTACTATAACAATTGAGGCTGATCGGTTAGATCAGATTGATGAAGAATATGAAACTAATAATATTATAGAATATCCGGTTCATGTCAATGAAGTTTATAAACCTGATTTAATTCCTATTTATTTAAACTTTAATTTTGAAGAACCGGAAATTGATTCTGAAATAGAAATTATCGTTGAAGTTGGTAATTATGGTACTGTCCCTGCACCCCAATCGTTGACATTAATTGATATCGGCAGTCTTGAACCTGGATATTATCATGCAGAAGAGATTATAATACCTGAACTAGATGTAAATGAAACATATAGTTTTACGTATACTTGGATACCTGAAATAACCGGTTATCATGTTGTTGCTGTAAAAGTAAACTGTAATAATGAAATAGACGAAATGCGAAACGATAATAATATAATGATGACTCAAATAGATATCTATGACTTTAAAAAAGCGGATTTAGTAACATCTAATCTGCATCCTTTGAGCCAAAAACCATATTTCCCAGATGAAGAAATAGTATTTAATGTTAATGTAGAAAACAACGGTGATTTAGAAACCGGACCTTATGAATCCAGAAAGATGATCCAGAAAGAAAACGGTAGTTTAATACTTTTTGAAGTAGTTAACTCACAATCATTGGATGTCGGTGAAAAAATAATATATCCGATTAATTGGACACCGGAAGAACCGGGGCGTTATTATGTTAGTTATATTGCAGATATTTACGACGATGTTAGGGAATATGATGATACAAATAATAAAAGCGGAATGTGGATTTTAATAAATGATGTTGATGATTTACCTGATTTAATGACAGATACAATAACTCAAATAGGTAATGATCCTCTTACCACAGGTAAAAACTTTACTTTTAAAGCAAATGTAAAAAATCAAGGAGAAATATATGTGGATTCTTTTAATATCAAATGGACAATAACAGATGCCGATGATAATATTATATATGAATACACAGGCGTCCATAAAGATCTTGATATAGGTGAAACAGGAGAATATGACAATTGCTTTATAGAATATAATTTTAATCAAGGCGGACAATATAAATTAACTTATCAAGTTGATTATGACAATCAGATTACAGAGCTTAATGAAGATAATAACCAGTCAACTCTGACAATTAATGTATCAGAATCAAATTTACCGGATATAAAACCGGGTTTTATTGATCTGACTTCAAATTATGTTGTGGGAGAAGCCTCTTTATTAGAAACAAGCATATCAAATATCAGTCCTGCTCCTTGCGGACAAATTATCTGTGAATGGTATATTAATAATGATTTATACGGCACATTAAATTATGATGCTCTTGACGGCAATAATACAATTAATGGTATCTCACTTAATTGGGTTCCAGATCATACCGGTATATATTTTATTACTTTTAAAGTTACTGTTCCAGGCGGAGAAATAAATGATGCTAATAATACAACCTCAAGAAGTGTTTATATAAGTACGGATATTAATAATTCTCCAAAATTATTAATTATAGTAAACAGCACTATTTATTCTCAAATACAGCCTCAAATTACCCAGTACAGAAGCGATCTTACGGGATATGGTTTTTCGAATATTCTCCATGAATGGCAGGGAGGCACAGTAGAAGACTTAAAAGCTCTAATAGAAGATTATTATTATATCACTAATATTAATGGAGTTCTGCTTATTGGGGATTTTCCAGCGGCATGGTATGAAATAGATAATAATTGGCAGCAAAAAAACTTAAATCAAGAATCAATATATCCCGGTGATAATCCTGATCATGAAGAATTCCCATGCGATATATATTTAATGGATATTGACGGTACTTGGGAAGATACCGATAATAATCAAATATACAACTCACATCCACCAAATACGGATCTTGAAGTTTTTGTTGCACGTATTACTGGTAGTGCCGCTGAAATAATTAATTATTTTGATAAAAATCATTTATATAGATCTACATCATCAAATATTCCTAACAGCGGTTTTCAATTTATTGATGAAGATTGGCAAATCTATGGTACAGATAATGGATTTACTGAAATTTACAACTCAGTAATAAAAAATTATACTCCTGATAATACTAATAAAATAGACTATATAAATAATCTTGTATTTGGATCAGGATATGACTTTGTCCATCAAAAAATACATTCAGCATATGATGCACTTCATATAAACGGTAATGAGCTTATTTATGCGGATGACTATTTATTATCAAAAGTAAAAGCTCATTTTATAAATCTTTACAATTGTTCAGCGGGAAGGTTTACTGTAGACGGATCATATCTTGCCAAATCTTATATTATAAATACTGCTTCAACAATAAGTGTAGTAGCCTCTACAAAGGCTGGATCTATGAAAGATTATAAATATTTCCATACTTATCTGGGTAATTTTAATGATTCAAAATACTGGGGTGAAGCATTCAGGTTATGGTATAACAATTACGGTTTTCAATATGATAATTGGAATTTAGGTATGGTTATAATAGGCGATCCTATGGCAACGATTAATCCAAGTAATTTTACGCCTGAGCTTAATCAATTAAGTGATATTAAAGAAGAAGAAAAAATTGACTATACTCAATATGAAGATTTATATAAAAAAATATTAGATTTAAATGAAAATAATAAATTGGATACATTTGAAGAATATAAAAAGAATAATCCGCAATTTTTTAATGATTAAATAATAAAAAAGGTGTCTCAAAAGGGCACCTTTTTTTTATCCCTATCACATAAATAAGAACAATAAAATTGTTTAATTGATTTTATTAAGCTTCATTTATTTTCTTAATTTCAAAACAAAAAAAGTTGACACTTATATAATTGTTATATATATTAAAATAAATTATTTTAAAATGTTTTTTAGTAAAAGGGGCCTAAACTATGATTATTAAACTTCCTCCTCCCTGGGTAATATGGTTTATAAGCGGAGTTTTATTAATGATAATAGAGATATTCACTCCGGCCTTTTTTTCATTAATTATAGGTATTGCTTGTATTTTAACAGGGATCGCTGCTATTTTTATCAATAATTTAATATTTCAATTTATTTTCTTTTGCATAACATTAGTATTGTTAATGATTTTTTTACGGCCTATATTCTTGAAATACTTCGCCGGAAAAAATGTGAAGCATTCTAATGTAGATGCATTAATAGGAAAAGAAGCAATTGTTACTGAAGAAATAAATAATATTAAAAAAGTCGGTTATATCAAAATCGGTGCAGATTATTTAAAGGCAGTGTCTAAAGACGGGAATGTCATTCCTAAAAATAAAACGGTAATAATAGAAAAAATTGAAGGTATTACCGCTGCAGTGTCATTAAAAAAATAATATAATTTGGAGAATTAAATGCAAAATATTATCTGGATAATAACACCAATCGGTGTATTTTTACTTTTTATATTAATACTGGGTATCAAAGTTGTACAACAGGCTACCGTTAAGATTGTTGAAAGACTTGGTAAATATCATAAAACACTGGATGCAGGAATAAATGTAATAATTCCCTTCTTAGACAGGATAAAACCGATTATCTCAAGAGTTACCATCAGGGATTACCAGGGAAAAAGCATATTAACTACAACAGTAAGACCATATCTGGATTTAAGAGAAAGAGTATATGATTTTCCGGGTCAGAATGTAATAACAAAGGATAATGTTATTTTAGAAATAAACGCTATGTTATATTTCCAGATAATGGACCCTTTTAAAGCAGTATATGAAGTTGAAGATTTAGCGATGGCTATAGAAAAACTGACACAGACAACATTAAGAAATGTAATCGGTGAATTGGAGCTTGATGAAACACTCACAAGCAGGGATACAATAAACAGTAAATTAAGAACAATTCTGGATGAAGCTACGGACAAATGGGGTGTTAAGGTAAACAGAGTTGAGTTGCAGGATATAAAACCTCCCCATGAAATCCAAAAAGCCATGGAAAAACAGATGACAGCCGAGAGAGAAAGACGTGAAACTATATTAAGGGCAGAAGGTGAAAAAAAAGCAAAAATCCTACAAGCTGAAGGTGAAAGAGATAAATTAATAGCTGAAGCTGAGGGAAGCAGACAAAAACAAATTTTAGAAGCAATAGGAGAGGCAGAAGCAAAAATTAAAGTGGCAAGTGCAGAAGCACAGGCAATCAGTCTAATCGAAAAAGCAATAAGTAAAAGTAAAATTGATCCTGCACAATATCTTGTAGCTATAAAATATGTAGAAGCATTAAAAAACATAGCAGGCCAGCAGGGTGAAAAAGTAATATTCATGCCTTTCGAATCAAGTGCTATGTTAAGCTCACTGGCAACTATAAAAGAAATTTTTAAAGAAAAAAAGTAAATTTTAAAGACAAATAATGATTTTTTTTATATTATAACGCTGCTAATAATTGCAGCGTTTTTTTATTAATCTTAGCAAATTTTATTAATTACAATATTATTATAGGAGAATGCATTATGCAAAAAAAAATAACACTTGATTATTCTTATACTATACCATTCATTCAAGAAAATGATATTAATTTATATAAAGAAAAAGCATTTGATGCACTTGATATGCTTTTATCAAAAAAAGGCAAAGGTAATGACTTTTTAGGCTGGATTGATTTACCGGAAAAAGCATTAAAATCTGATGAAACCAGATTGATAATCGAAAAAGCAAAAAAGATTAATGAAGATGCCGATTTACTTGTATGTATAGGCATTGGCGGAAGTTATCTTGGTGCAAAAGCGGTTACTGATGCCTTACTACATCCATTTTATAATTCTCTTGATAAAATAAAAAGAAAAGGACCTAAAATACTCTTTGCAGGACAAAATATAAGCGGTATGTGGCTTGAAGCTGTTATAGAAGATATAGAAAAAAGCGGATCCGTATATATCAATGTTATATCAAAATCAGGTACAACAACAGAGCCGGGTATTGCTTTTAGAAAAATCAAACAAATAATGGAAAAAAAATACGGCAAAGAAGATTCTGCAAGAAGAATAATAGCAACAACAGATAGTCAAAAAGGAGCTTTAAAAAAATTATCAAATAACGAGGGATATCAGACATTTACAATACCTGATGATGTAGGCGGCAGATTTTCTGTATTAACACCTGTAGGATTATTACCGATAGCAGCAACAGGCATCAATATAGAAGAATTGCTTAACGGAGCAATCGATGCCTCAATATACGGAAAAGATAAAAGTATAGATAAAAATCCGCAACTTTTATATGCTGTAATCAGAAATATTTTGCTGCAAAAAGGGTATCATACGGAAATTTTAGTTAACTATGAACCTACACTGCATTATTTAAGTGAATGGTGGAAACAGCTTTACGGTGAAAGTGAAGGAAAAGAGGGCAAGGGAATATTCCCTGCATCTGTAGATTTTACAAGTGATCTGCATTCCATGGGACAATGGATACAGGAAGGACAAAGATTTATTTTTGAAACCATATTAAATATAAATGAAAACCTTAGTGATCTGAAAGTACCTTCTGATAATGAAAACCTTGACGGATTAGAATACCTTGCAGATAAAAGATATGATGAAATAAATAAAAAAGCACAGGAAGGAACACTTCTTGCCCATTATGAAGGAAAGGTGCCTAATATTATAATTAATATTCCCGAATTGAATGCATATTATATAGGGCAGTTGATATATTTCTTTGAACAAGCCTGTGGTATAAGCGGATATTTACTTGGTGTAAATCCATTTAACCAGCCCGGTGTAGAGGCTTATAAAAAGAATATGTTTGCATTATTAAACAAACCCGGTGAAGAAAATGAAAAAAACAAGGCAAATTTAATAGAAAAAATGAATAATTTACCTAAAGGAAAAATTACTTCATAAGCTGATTTTATTAAAGATTATAAATTATTTAATAATTCATTTAAAGGAAAAAGATGAACAATAAACTGCTTCCTAAATCAATAAAATATTTTACTTTTTCTGAAAATGAAGATTTTGTTTTAGAATCAGGAGAAAAATTCGGTCCGATAACTATCGCTTATGAAACATTCGGTAAATTAAATAAAAATAAAGACAATGCCATATTAATAATTCATGCATTAACCGGAAGCTCTCATGTCTGCTCTGCATATGATAAAGATGATAATACTCCCGGATGGTGGGATCTTTATGTTGGCCCGGGTAAATCAATAGATACAAAAAAACATTTTATTATTTGCTCGAATTATCTTGGCGGATGCTATGGTACAACGGGTCCTGCCAGTATTAATCCTAAAAACGGCAAACCGTATGCACGTAATTTTCCTATAATCTCGGTTAAAGATATGGTTGAAGTCCAGAAAAAGCTTATTGATTATCTGCAAATTAAAAAATTAAAATCAATCATAGGCGGGTCTCTCGGAGGAATGCTTGTATTGGAATGGTCGGTTTTATACCCGGATATACTTGAAACGGCAATTGTTATTGCATCTGCCTATAAGACTTCACCGCAAGTTATTGCATTTGGAGAAGTAGGCAGAAGTGCTATCATGGCTGATACAAATTTTAATAACGGTAATTATTATGATAAAAAACCTCCGGAAAGAGGATTGGCAATAGCAAGAATGGTAGCTCATATAACATATCTTTCAAAAGACTCGTTGGAAACAAAATTCGGTAGAGATATACAAAATGATATACTGGATAACAGTGATTTATATGGTTTATTTGGTCCTATGTTCCAGGTTGAAAGTTATTTAAGATACCAGGGTAAAAAATTTGTATTAAGATTTGATGCAAACAGCTATCTTTATATAACAAAAGCTATGGATATGTATGATTTAACAAAAAATAAAAATAATATAAATGATGTAGTAGCAAAAATTAGATGCAAAATGCTTGTAATCTCCTTTAAATCCGACTGGCATTTTAGACCTTCTGAGAGCTGGGAAATTGTTAAAGCCATGATGAATAAAGATAAAGAAATATCATATGTCAATATTGATTCACCATATGGGCATGATACATTTTTAATAAAAAATGAAGAGTTAGAAAAAATAATATGCAGTTTTTTAAGTTAAGAATACAGGAAGATAAATGAGAAAATTAAAAAAAACCATTCATCAAATTATTGCAGAAGAAGTACCTGTAGGAAGTAAATTATTAGATCTGGGCTGCGGTGACGGGATGTTATTAAACTATTTAATCTCAAATAAAAATGTAAAAGGTCATGGAGTTGATATAAATTATAAAGTAATAATAAAATGTATAGAAAAAGGGATTCCTGTAATACAGTTAAATCTTAACAATCTGCCTCTTGATTTTGCTAACAATAGTTTTGATATTGTTATATTAAACCAAACTATCCAGGAGGTAATGCATCCCGATAAAATAATCCAGGAAATGCTGAGAATCGGAAAAATGGGCATATTGGGATTCCCAAATTTCGGTACACTTAAAATCAGACTAAAACTTCTTTTTAAGGGAAGAATGCCTGTAACAAAAGAACTGCCCTATTATTGGTATAATACACCAAATATACATTTATTAACATTAAAAGACTTCAAAATTTTCTGTAAATTAAATAATATAAAACTGGAAAAGATAATCTACCTAAAATCCAAATTAATTAAAAAATCAGGTACAAAAAATGATTATAAAAGGATTAAAATCCTACCGAATCTTAGAGCTGATCTTGTTATCTGCAAAATAAAAAAAACATAGCAAATAATAATGTTTTTTTAAATAATAAGTAGTATACTTTTAATACAAAATATTATAAAATAATAGTTCAATGCTTTTACTGCTATCATCTATAATTAGGGCTAGTTAAATGAATAAAATCAGAAGAAGAGATCACAGAATAAGAGTTAATTTTGATTTTAAATATTCATTTAATAATAAACAGTCTAAATGCTCAATTGTTGATATATCTGAAAGAGGCATGCTTTTAAAAATACCTCAAATACTGGATATTGGAGACATAATCAACCTTATTTTTGAAGATAATTCTATCGGTGAAGTAACAATAGAAGCAAGAGTTATTCACAAGAATAATAATTATATAGGTGTTAATTTCATAGAAGATGAATATGAGGATTTAACTTTTATAAGACATTTTATAAACAGTATTAAGGATAAAAACAAACTTTATTAATTTTACAAAATCTTCTTTAATTATAAAACAATATTATTTTTTATTTAAAATTCAGGAGTCTTAATAATCCATATATCAGAAGGTGTATCTTCATCCTGCCCGATATGAGATTCGAATACAATCCATTTTCCATCATATGAACAAGAAGGAGCGCCATCTTCATAATTATCTGAAAAAGTAATTCGAATCGGTTCACTCCCGTCAATCGGGAAAGCATATATGTTGGGTATTTCTATATCATAATCGCTTGAAGAAAGAATATGACTATTATCACTATACCATGAATTATCAGTATTATGAGCAGCCGGCTGTGTTAGTTTTGTAATATTCTCTAAAACGGGATCTATACCGGAATAATTAATTGTTGCTGTATAAATCTGCCAATTATCATTCCCTGCATCTGCTCTTTGAAAAAGAACAGCTGTACCATCATGTGACCAATTGGGAAGTCTGTCATCATATATTGCACCGCCGGTTAAATATGTCACTTTATCCCCCTGATCAATCTCAACAAGAGCAAGCTTATGAGGATCAATATCAGAAGGACCATGTTCAAAGATTATTTTGTTTGTATTTTGCGGATTAAAAACAGGTTCAATATAATATCCGATTGATTCCGGATGATCGGTAATTTGCACTATACTGCTTCCATCATCATTTGCTATATATATTTCATCACTATCCCCTGCTCTATCAGAAGACCAGCAGATTAAATTTCCAATCCAGCTTGTTCCAGGTACATTTACATTATCAGCATCAATCGATGAAAATAAAACTGTTTTCTCACCTGTTTCGATATTGAGTTTCATTACTTGTGAAGGACCTATATTATATCCATTTAAAAAACAAGTATATATAATGTATTTCCCATCCTGTGAAAAAGCAGGATTTTGATTACTGGTTATTCCATTACTTACAGTCAATCTTATTGCATTATCATTTCTATTTTTATTATTATCATTTCCTCCATTATTGCTGCTTTCAGAAGAATTATCTGAGGGAGTATTCAGACAATTTATAATTAAAAATATTAATAGTATTATTAATAAATAGTTTTTAACTTTATGCTTCATAAAAATATATTTTACTACATTTTTTTAAAAAAACTAAAAAATTAATAATATATGAATTTTATGATTGTATTTTCTTTCTCTTTAAAATTTTAATAACTATAAAAATAATTAATAAAATCAAACCTACTATAAACAGTGAAGGCTCCGGCATTTCCTCCTTCATATCATTGCCTGCATCAAGATATTTTTTAGAATTTATTATTTGATTTTGTTTTTTCAGCATCATTTTTTCCTGGGCTTCATTTTCAAAAACAACAAATGAAGTATTTGCTGATAATACATTCATTTTTATACTGTTATTATAAATTTTCCTCCATACTTTTTCTGTTTTCTCAGGATGCAGAATATTCCACCTTTGCAGTCCGGTTAATGCCAAAAGGCTGCCGGACGATTTTTCATTATTAAAATTAAAACTATCCGGTTTAATTAAATTAATAAATTTTAACGATGCTTTATCATCAACAGGAAGATATAATACATTATTATCAATCTCTATTTTACATGCATCAATTTCATCACTTGTAAAAATACCTTCATTTTTTTTAAATGCATCAAAACCATATTGAATAACATTATTATTGTTTGTTATATGATATAATTTATTACTGTGAATACTGAACGGTATTATTTCTTTTAAATCCTTACTGTTTTCTATTTCATTTATGATTTCTTTGTTTGTAATAATAACAGGTATAGGATAATATAAATTTTGATTATTAAAATTATTATAATAGATTTCACTTAATGCCCTTTGCAGATAAAATCCGCCGCTATTGTTATGAGACATAATTATGCTGTTGATATTATTATTATAATCGACCGTTTTTGTCCGGTAATCTGTAAGAGTAACCTTAATATTATTGTTATCAATTAATTTATCATTAATAAATTTATTTAACCGTTTTATAAACTCAACTTTATCATACTGAGCATTTTCCGAACAATCAATAATAAAATGAAAATAAGGTTTGAGTCTTATTTTAGTTAAATCATTCTTTACATTAGCCGGTATATAAACCACATTTTTATTTTCAGTGTATATAGGCTTATTAAGAGTATTAATTGTATTAATCGATATTTTGTTATTATTATTACTTATCACAAGCGGTTCAAAGTGAATTAATTTAAATCCTGTTTTTCTTCTTTCATTATAAAAAAACGGAAAAACTTTTAAAGCAACAATATTGTTATAAACATAATAAACAATACCGGGATCTCTATTTTCATTTTTAATCTGCAAATATGTCCATAAAACCGATTTTTTTTCGGCAAGTATACCCCTTTTTTTAACATTTTTTATATATAGATAATAATCATCAATCCAGACACCTTCGGGTAAATCAAGATATGATACAAACTCAGAAATTGTTTTTGAACTGTTTTCTAAATCAAGATCTACCCATGAATGATATAAACCTGTTTTTTCATCATATTCTGTTGATATCTTCATATCAAGGATTTTTACAGTGTCATTAGGCGGTTCGAATTCAAAAAAATTCCATAAAAAATCTCTGTTTTCATATATATAATAATCTGTACCATTAAAAACTTTATAGAGCATTTGCACCTTGCTGTCAGACAATGTTAAATTATTAAGCACAATCTTTTTCTGTAATTGGGTAATCAGTGGAATCTTCGACTCATTTGTAAAAAAATTCCGTTTAGAATCCATAATAATATTTAGTGTTTTGGTAAGAAGTTTATTATTTATTTTTATTTCTGCATTTTTATCATAATCCGGATAATAAACATATCTTAATGCCTTGTGAAGATTATTTTTTTCTATAAAAAAATAAATAGTCATAACTACAGGAATAATTATCATAAAAACTAAAGAAGCAGTTATAATAATTTTTTTATTAATCAATGATTTTAAATAAATAATATCTTCTTTTAATTTTTTAAGATGAATTATTATTAATACTACTGGTGATATCAATAAAAAACCGGCACCTAAAACTGCTACTACAAAAATAAAAAAGGGATAAAAAGGCATGAAAATTATAAAAAAATAAAGTGTATAGGTAAATAATACGGATTTTAAAATAAACAATACTATCCTTAAAACTTTATTATTAATATTTGGTATTATTAATACTGCACCAGTGGTTACAGCAGCAATTAAAAATAACGGATTACTGAAATTGCCGAATATAAAATGAAAATTATCCAGATATTTAAATTGTTTAATATTTTTTAACAGACTGAACGGAAAATACATTTCATTCAGTAAAATACCACATACTGGAAAAATTAATGCAAATAATAAAGTCCAAACAGGCATAATTTTTTTAATTTTTTCACTATTTTTTTTATAAAGTCCAATTATTACTCTTAATACAAAAAAATAAAAACTTAATGTTAATAAAATAAATAAAACGATAAATATATGATAAATGATTCTTGATTGTAAAAATTTATATTGAAATTTTAAATTATTAATTATTTTAAAAAAGAAAAACCAGAATACAGGTATTATAACTGCAATAATAAAATCCAGCCATAATCTTTTTATTTTTAAATAACTCCTTACCGTTTTTTCTAAAAAAATAATCGCATAAAAAAATGCAGGTACGCTGAATGTTGCAAAAAATAAAAAATAGTTTTCCACTGAAAACATCCATGTAGGCAGACCGAATAGTATATCCGAAATAAAATAGCTAATTGTATAAATAAAAGCAATATCTGTTATCAGTATAATAAATGATAAAAATTTATGAACTCCCTTTTTATTAATCCATCTATATATACTATAGATCGTATAACAAATTATCTTGCCTATAAAAATCAATCCGAATATCTTCCATAAAATTTTTTGTTTATCACTGAATTCAGCATTAATTGTCAGATAAATATTAGCTGCAATTAATGCAAAAATAGATTGAGGAATTGTAATTGCAAATAATATCCATATAGGATGATATAAATCTTTTAAATTTCTTTTATTTTCTTTTTTATCCATGGCAAACCTCTTTTTAATATAAAATAATATACAAGCAATGAAAAAATAAATAAAAATGTACCTATACCATAATGCACCCAATTTTTAGCTTTAATTAAAAAGGGTACACTTCTTTTTACAGGTTCAAAATATATTGAGAATGAAATACGTAGAGCATTTGTTATAATTGTAAATATGTATGACATAATTAAATTTGGAATGAGATAAAGAGCTTTTTTGTGTAATTCTGATCTACTAGCTGATATTAAATAAATACCGATTAAATTTGTTAATATAAAAAGATTGATACCTGCACAACTTTTACTTATTGTTATTATATTATCATAACTTACATATCCGGTATTCTCAAAATATGAAAATGCATATCCTGTTAAAAACTGAACTATAAAAACCGTCGGATATAAAATCCATAAAAAAAAATCATCATCAAATATCTTACCGGTAATTTTTAATAATAATAGTGATAAAATAAGGGAAAAAAATATAAAATAAATTATTACTCTTTTTAATTTCATTATTACATATTATTCAATAAATATAAAAATCAATCAGTCCTGAGGATATATATTTTTTTTGAATTAATAATGAAAAAAAAATGAAAAGTTTATGAAAATTACAATTTTTTATAATTTATTATATAAATCTTTATATCTTTCTATCTTGACAATGTAGACTATTTGTGTTAGTTTCTTGCAACAATTCCTTCTTGGTGGGATTTATTTTAAAGATCCCATCCATTAAGACCAAAAGGCAGGTAAAATGAGAAAATATGAGTTAATGGTGATCTTCGATCTTGATGAAGACACATTGGATAACAAAAAAAAATTTGTAAGTGATAATTTTGAAAGTAATAAAATATCTATTTTAGAAGAATCAAGTATCGGAGAAAAAGATTTTTCATATCAAATAAGAAACAAAAATAGAGGTCATTATTATCTCTATAATATTGAAGCAGAACAACCTAGTTTAAAAGAATTAGAAAAAGCTTTTAAATTATACAAAGGTATTTTGCGTTATTTAATTATAAGGAAAAGTAAATAAAAAATGGCAAGAGATTTAAATCAGGTAATAATTATAGGCAGATTAGTTAGAAATCCGGAAATCAGATACACGACATCAGGTACACCTGTTACAAAATTTTCTGTTGCCAATAATATGACTTATATGCAAAATAATGAAAAAAAAGACCTTGTGAATTATTTTGATATTAATGTTTGGGGTAATCAAGCAGTAAATTGTGAAAAATATCTAAAAAAAGGAAGTCAAGTAGCAATAATCGGTTCATTAAGACAAAACAGATGGGCTGATAAGGCAACCGGTCAAACAAGATCAAAGGTAGAAATAACTGCAAATACTGTTCAATTTTTATCTCCTGTAACGGCAGGTAGTAGTGATCAGGGAAGCAGTACTAATATGAATACTAATAATCAAAATGTTGATGATCATTTTATTGAAGATCCCTGGGAAAATACGGGAGGCAATGAATTTGAAGAAAATGATCCTTTTAGTAATAATGATGATATCCCTTTTTAATAAATAATTTTTAGGAGAATTATATGTCAGATAAAGAAACTAATAAAAGAGAATATGATAATCGAAATAAAGATATGGATTACAGTAAAGATAAAGATATGGATCAAATGTCAACTACAGACAAAAAAAGAATATATATGAAAAAAAAGGTCTGTAGATTCTGTTTGGATAAATCTATAGAAATAAATTATAAAAATTTTAATATTTTAAAAAGATATACTACTGAAGGCGGAAAAATAATTCCTAGAAGAATGAGCGGTAATTGTGCTAAACATCAGAGAATGCTTGCCAATGAAATTAAAAGAGCTAGATATATAGCTTTTTTACCTTTTGTAAAACAATAATCATATATATACGGGATTTTTTTCTCCTGTTTTATTTAATAAAAATAATAAAAGGTGATTTAAAATGAGTACTATTAAAATTATATTAAATAAAGATATTCCAAACCTTGGTGAAGAAGGTGATGTAAAAACTGTTAAAAGAGGATATGCCAGAAATTTCCTTTTTCCTAACAAACTTGCATTGGATTATTCTAAACAAAACAGAAAAATTTTAGAATCCAAAAAAGAATACCTTGAAAAAAGAAAACTTGAAAAAAGAGATAATTCTACTCAGTTAAAAGAAAAACTTGAAGAATTAAAACTCTCTATTGAAGTACCTGCAGGTGATAAGGGAAGATTATACGGTACAGTTACATCAACAAATATATCTGAAGAATTAAAAAAGCTTGAATATAATATCGATAAAAGAAAAATTGAACTAAAAGAACATATAAAATTCGGCGGTGTTTATAAATTTAAGATACATCTTTACGAGGATATTTATGCAAATATGGAAATAAACGTTATTGGTAAGAAAGAAAAACCAAAACAGGATCAAGGTAAATCGAAAAGATTCACAAAGAAAAACTATAAAAATACATCCACGGTAAATATAGAAGAAAAACAAGAAAGCACTGAAGATAACGCTCCTGAAAATATTGAAGAAATTAATAAAAAAGAAGATTAATGTTTACTTCATAATAAAAAGTATTATTATTAATTACATAAAAACTTCAGGACTTATCTATGGATATAAAAAATTCTCCTGCAATAAGAGAACTACCTCATAATGTTGAAGCCGAAAGCTATCTTTTAGCTGCTATTTTAATAGATACAGAATCTTATGAAAAAATACTGTCACAGTCTTTTAATTTGAGCAATGAAGATTTTTATGATAAAAGACACCAGTATATTTACCAGTCAATAGAAGATTTAAAAAAAAGAAACATCCCAATCGATATTATTACTTTGACAGAAGAATTAAAAAACTCCGGATTTATTGAAAAGGCAGGCGGTGTCCAATACATAACATCTTTAATAGATAAGATACCTACAAGCGCTAATGTAGAATATCATAGTGAAATAATAAAATCAAAATCAATGCTGCGGAGACTCATTCACATATGCAATGATACAATAGCTCAAAGCCTTGAAAGCCAAACGGATGTAGATGATTTAATAGATAATACAGAAAAAAGAATATTTGATATCAATGAGGAAAAGCATTCTTCCAGTATTTCTCATATTAAGGCTAATTTATATGAAATAATCGAACAGGTAAGCAAATCAACGACTAAAGCCGGTGAAGTAACCGGTATACCAAGCGGATATTATGATCTTGATCAATTAACCGACGGATTTCATCCTTCAGAATTAGTAGTTATAGCTGCACGCCCCAGTATGGGTAAAACATCATTAGCTTTAAACATTGCAGCAAAAGCAGCAATAAAGTTTGATTATAATATCGGGATCTTTTCCTGTGAGATGAGTAAAACAAGTTTAGTAAAAAGACTCCTATGTGCGGAAGCAAGTGTTGACCAGTCCAGGATGAGAAAAGCAATGCTTAAAAATGAAGAAATAGACAGATTAATTCATGAAGCAGAAAGATTATATGACTCAACAATAGTATTTGATGATACACCAAATATACAGATCTTAGAATTACGAAGCAAAGCAAGAAGAATGGTAAAAGAATATTCTATAAATCTTTTATTAATAGACTATCTTCAATTAATAACGGTTGATGATGCAATGAAAAAAAGTCCCCGTCATGAACAGATAGCATATGTTTCACGCTCATTAAAAGGCCTGGCAAGACAGCTTAATATACCGGTCGTAGCGCTGGCACAGTTAAACAGGGATATAGAATCAAGAGGTGAGGAATCAAGACCGAGATTATCAGATTTAAAAGATTCCGGCTCAATCGAACAGGATGCAGACTTAATAATATTTATTCACAAAGGTAAAACAAGTGAAGCTTATAATGATTTTGGGAATGATGTAGAGCAAAGAGAAATAATAATAGGTAAAAACAGATCCGGACCTACCGGTCTTGTTAATATGATTTTTAAAAAGAATTATACCAGATTTGAATTACTGACAAAAGACAGATAATTTTATAAACCATTAAATAAATTAATACTGGTTAAAATAATAATATAACAAATTACATATATTTATTATATGCTGTAATTTGAAGTAATACTATTTACTTTTATATTATATATCTATAGCAACAAATAAATTATTTAAATCGCTTATAGATAAATTTATAACTAATTAAAGATTAACCACAAAGAGTACAAAGCACACGAAGGTAAAACTAAAAAAATCTTATTTTTTATACCTTCTATATATCACTTTGTGTACTTCGTGGTTTCTAATACTTTAGCTAGATAAAATTTTATCTATAATATGAATAAACATTTTGGAGTAAAATTTTGAACGAAACTAAATCAAAATCATGTTTACTTGTCTTTATAGGAATGGTACTGGGTGCTTTGACAATGATATCACTCATTGTTTTCCTGGTTATAATAATCATAATGGGATTCTCAAAAAACAATATAATTATAAAAAACAACACATGGCTTGTACTCGATTTCCCGGGAGATATTGTAGAAAAATCTTTTACAAAAGTACCTGATATGTTCGGCGGCAATAGAGATAAAATAGAATTATACAATTATTTAAATGCAATCCATAAAGCAGCCGGTGACGACAGAATAACCGGAATAATAATTAATGGTGACCTTACTTTTTACTCAAGGGCTCATAGTGAAGAAATTGGAAGTGCATTGCTGAAATTTAAAGAGTCAGGCAAAGAAATTGTTGCGTGGTTTTCTAACGGAATAAATAGAAATTATCATTTATGTCTATTTGCTGATAAAATTTATATGCCTGATACAGACTCAGCAGGATTAACAATAAATGGTTTTTCACAAATACTTCCATATTACAAAGATGCGCTTGACAGGATAGGAATTGAGTTTAATGTAATACATATAGGTAATTACAAAGGATCCGGTGAAAATTATGTAAGAAACAGCATGTCTGAAGAATTAAGAGAATCGTATGATTCTGTATTAAACAGTTTATACAACCAATTTTTAAAAGAAATTAAAAAAAATAGAAAAATCGAAGAAAGTAAGATTGCTTCATTAATAGAAAACGGCAGTACATTAATGATGACGCCTTCTTCTGCTAAAGAATACGGGTTTATAGATGATTTGATGACATATACGGAATTATGTGATCACCTCAGTTTTAACAGACCTTTTAACACGATATCCATATATGATTATATATCGGTGATAAAAAAGAATACTAATCAAAATAAAATTGCAATCATTTATGCAGAAGGTATAATAAATAATTATTATTCGGGAGAAACAAAGTTACAGGGTGATATAGTAGGCGCAAAAACTTTTATATATGATATAAATAAAATTAAAAAGGATAATAATATAAAAGCTGTTATTATAAGAATAAACTCACCCGGCGGGAGTGCATTAGCAAGCGAATTAATCCTGAAAGCTATAAAAGATTTACAAAAATCAAAACCCGTATATGTATCAATGGGTCCGATTGCAGCATCAGGCGGATATTATATAGCATGCAGCGGTGAAAAAATTTTTGCATCCCCCTCAACTATTACAGGATCAATTGGAGTTGTATCATTACTGATGAATTATAATAAATTAACGGATAATATAGGTATTAAATTTGAAACAATAAAAAAACATAAATATGACGATTTTTTATCTTCCAACAGAAAACCGACGCAGGAAGAGATAGAGTTATTAAAAAAATCCATGAAAAATATTTATAAAGAATTTACAAAACATGTTATGGATGAAAGAAAAATTAATGAAGAAAATATTAACAGTATAGCTGAAGGAAGAATCTGGACAGGTACTCAGGCAGTAAAAAATAAATTGGTTGACTTGTTAGGAAATTTAATCGATGTAATTGACTTTGCCGCTGAAAAAAACAATCTTGATACATATACAATAGAATCATACCCTACCCCGCCGAATTTCTTCGACAGGTTATCAGAAGTAAATAGGATAGAGCTTGATCTGCTTAAAGATGAAAATATAAAAAAAATATTAAATATTTATAATTACTATCTGGAAAACGGCAGGAATCCTTCTTATCTATTGCCGTATTATGATATACCTTAAAAATCTTCTTAATACATTTCAAATCCTGTCGATATTATTAAAAAGCATAATATGGAGAGTTAAAAATGGTAATGCTTGGAGGAAACTCAACAAAATCTATTGATATAATGCAGAGGGCAATGGGAGCCAGTGTATTTAGATCAGAGGTTTTAAACAATAATATTGCTAATGCCTCAACACCTAATTATAAAAGAAGAGATGTGACATTCCAAACAGAGCTGATACGGGCATTAAATTCCGAAATAACACCCCGGATACCATTTAGAATGAGTAAAGAAAATCATATACCAAATTTCAGAATAAAAGACTATCGCAGTGTTAAGCCAAAAGTATTTACAGAATATAACACATATTATAATAATAACGGCAACTCTGTTGATATAGAAAAAGAAATGCTCGAATCTTCAAAAAATACATTATATTATAATGCTTTAGCTCAAAGAACAGCAAAAGAATTTAATAAAATAAAATTTTTATTAAGATCATAATATGATTGGAGAATAATCTATGGGTTTGTTTTCGTCTATTAATATTTCCGGTACAGGCTTATCTGCTCAACGTCTTCAAATGGATGTTATTAGTAATAATATAGCTAATGCAAATACTACCAGAACAGAAAACGACACAGCATTCAGAAGATCAATTGTAATATTCAGACCAAGACAGGATGAAAGAGTATATAAATCTCCCCTACTGCCTGAAAAATTAAAAGACGGTCCCGGGAGCGGCGTCAAGGTTGTAGAAATCAAAGAAGATACATCAAAATTAAGACTTGTATATGATCCTGATCATCCGGATGCAATAAAAAGCGGACCGAAAAAAGGTTATGTTGAGTATCCAAATGTAAATATTGTTACGGAAATGGTTAATATGATAAGTGCAACAAGAGCTTATGAAGCAAATATTGCGGCAATACAAAATAATAAGTCAATGTTTGCAAAAGCACTTGAAATTGGTAAATAATGAATTTTATGAATTTAATATAATTTTTATAATTTTTTTAAAAAATATATTGCAAATGAATTTAATATATTATATAAATGAATATGGGGAGGGGGAATAACTGTGGACATATTATCAAATTATGATGTAAAAGGCGACATAGTTAATCTAAAAGTATCACGTAAAAATCATATCTCAGATAAAACTATCGAAGAACTAAAAGATGATTCTCTAACAGCAAGTTTTAAGGATCTTTTTAATAAAGCTTTGAGTGAAGTTAATAATATGGAACTAAAAGCAACAGATTTAGCCAATCAATTTGCGATTGATCCTGATAGTGTCAATATTCATGATGTACAGATAGCAGCAGAACAGGCAGAGATGGGTGTTATGCTGACAAAAGGTATAATGGATAGAGTAATCAGAGCATACAAAGAAATCATAAGTGTTAGATAGTTTTTCCCCCTATTTTTTTCATTTAATTAATTAGTTTTATTTTTTAACTAATTAAAGATCTTGTAAATTTTAAACATAATATTAGTAATCATTATTAAATAATGATTGCTGTTATATTATTAATTTATGTTGCTAATAAAATAAATGATAACTATTTTATTAGTGATATAAACAACTATTTATTATAAATAAATTTATTTTTAATAAATAGTTTTGATATTACCAGGGGGGGAATATTATGAATGAGTTCTTTAAAAAATTACTTGAAAATATTAAAAATATCTATAGTAAAATCTCATTAGTCCAAAAAATTATAGCCGGCGGTATAATACTGTTAGTAATAATAGTGCTTATTGCACTAATTATTTTTAACACAAGAACAGTTGGGGTACCGCTGTTTACTCAAAAAATAGACATTGCTGATTTCGGTGCAATTACAAAAAAATTAGAACAGGAAAATATTAATTTTACCACAAGAGACAATGAAATCATCTTGGTAAAAGATCAGCAGACTAAAAATAAAGTAATAATGATGCTTGCTCAAAACGGCACAATGCCGAAAGGCAAGTATACATTCCTTGATATAATCGAATCAAAAAAACTGACCAGCTCTAAATTTGAAAATGATATAAAATTAAGAGCAGCATTAGAAGGTAAACTTGAAGAATTATTAAGAACAAGTGATCTTATAGATGATGCCGATGTAACTTTTACGATGCCTCAGGAAAGTGTTTTTGTTAAAGAAAGAAGTCCTGTAAAAGTAGCAGTTATGTTAAAACCGGCATGGAGGGCAGAACTAAGGGAAAACAGGAATGCAATCAAGGGTATAGAAGAGTTAATTGTAAACTCAATAGATAAAGCTTCAAAGGAAAATGTAGTAATTACCGATGAAAACGGGATCAAACTCAATGACTGGACAGAAGATGAAATGATTACCGATTTAAAGAAGACTAAAGAAAACCTTAAAATCAAAGATGAGCAAACATTAAAATACAGGAATAAAATACTGGAAGCATTAACTCAATTTTTCCCGGAGGATAGGATCTCAGTACTTGTTGATGTCCAGATGAATTTTGATAAAGAAAGCAAAAAGACAAAAAAAATCCTTCCGGTTGTCTTAAAAGAAGATGATCCGGCAACTCCTTATGATGACGGTGAAAGAACATATAACATAACAGAATCATCCAAGACTGTTAAGGAAACATTTAAAGGACCTAACTGGATACCTGAGGGACCCCCCGGAATGGATGATAACGTATCTCCGGCATACAAAGGTGCATTAGAGCAAACAACAGAGTATGAAAAAGAAGAGCTTATAGAAAATAAAATCTCAGGGGAAGATAATATAGAAACAACAAAAGATCCCTGGGAGATTACAAAAATTACTGCATCAGTTACAATAGACGGTACATGGAGCCTGCAATTTGATGAAAGCGGTAAGATTGTAATGGAAGAAGATAATAAGACAAGAAAAAGGAAATATTTACCGGTATCTGATGAAGAATTAAAAAAGGTAAAGGAAGCGGTTGAGCAGGGTATAGGTTACAGTATTATAAGGGGAGATAAGGTTGTAGTAAACAGTCTGCCTAAAGACAGGTCAAAAGAATTTGCAGAAATAGATGAAAAATGGAGAAGAAGAAGACAGACAACATATGCTTTGTTTGCCGGATTAATCGCATTAATACTTCTTATCCTTGCAATGATCGGATACAGATTAATAGCAAAAGAAATTGAAAGAAGAAAAAGACTACGTGAAGAAGAATTGGCAAGACAGCATCAACTAGCAAGAGAAATGGCATTAAAGAGTGCTGAAGAAGAAGGCAATGAAATAGAAATGTCATTGGAAGATAAAACAAGACTGGAAATGCAGGAAAACGCAATTAATCTTGCCAGAGAGCATCCGGAAGATGTTGCTCAATTAATAAGAACATGGCTGACGGAAGAATAATATATATTTAAGATTATTATTAAAATATTTTATTTTTTTACTATTATATTATATAATTATATTATAAAATTTACGATACTATAGTAGGGAATAATAAATGTCTGACAGTAAAGAAGATAAAACAACTACCTCTACCCTAACAACCAGGAAAAAAGGTTCTAGTCATAAAAAAACACTTACAGGCAGACAAAAAGCAGCAATCTTTTTGGTTACCCTTGGCAGTGATGTATCAGCGGAAATTTTTAAACATTTAAGAGAAGATGAAATAGAGCAATTAACATTCGAAATTGCAAGAATAGAAATTGTTGAGCCGGAAGACAGAGATAAGGTTTTAATGGAATTTCAAGAATTAATGATGGCAAAGGATTTCATTTCTACCGGTGGTATTGATTATGCAAAAGACCTGTTAGAAAAGGCTGTAGGCGGCCAAAGAGCAACAGAAATTATAAATAAATTGACATCCAGCTTACAGGTAAGACCTTTTGATTTCATAAGAAGGACAGATCCTGCTCATCTCTTGAACTTCATACAAGGTGAACATCCCCAAACCATTGCATTAATACTGGCATATCTTGACGCCAATAAAGCTTCTAATATTTTAAGCCAGCTTCCTCATGAAATTCAGTCAGAGGTAGCAAAAAGAATTGCAATAATGGATAGAACATCTCCTGAAGTATTAAGAGAGGTAGAAAGAGTCTTAGAAAAAAAACTGTCTACTTTGGCAAGTGAAGATTATACAACAGCTGGCGGTATAGAAACAATAGTAGAAGTTTTAAACCTTGTTGACAGAACTACGGAAAGAACCATATTGGAAACACTTGAAGAAGAAGATCCTGATCTTGCTGAAGAGATTAAAAAGAGGATGTTTGTATTTGAAGATATTGTACTGCTTGGAGATAAAGATATCCAGAAAGTACTGAGAGAGGTTGACTCTACCGAATTAGCAAAGGCATTAAAAGGTGTTAACTCGGAAGTACAGGATAAAATTTTTAGAAATATGTCAAAACGTGCTGCTGCCGTACTTAAAGAAGATATGGATTTTATGGGTCCCATAAGATTAAAAGATGTTGAAGAGGCACAGCAAAAAATCGTAAGCATAATACGTAAATTAGAAGATGCCGGTGATATAGTAATTGCAAGAGCCGGTGAAGATGAACTTGTTGTTTAGGAGAATATTGGAAAGTGGCAAAAAGAGTTTTTAGAAGTATGGAGATTATTCCATCAGACATAAAAATATCAATAGATGTACCTGATTTAAAATTAAAAGAAAAAGAAATACCCGAATTATCGGAAGCAGAAACATTTGACGGTAAAACCATAGAAGACCTAAAAAAAGAAGCAGAAGCTTTTGAAGCTCAATTTGAAGAAAAGAAAAATAAAATGATTCAGGAAGCTGAAGAAGAAGCTAAGGTTATAATTGAAAGAGCTAAAAGCGAAGCTTTTGAAATTATTAAGAAAAAAAATGATGAAGTTCAGGAACTAAGAAAAAAATCAGAACTGGATTCTAAGATATTATTGAAGATGCAAAAAAAAGAAGCCCAGAAAATAGAAAGTGAAATCAGGAATAAAGAAACTGAAATATTAAATGAAGCAAGAAAAAGGGGTTACCAGGACGGCTGGGAAGAAGGGATTAATAAGGGTACAGAAGAAGTAAAAAGATTGGTGGAAAGAATACAAATAATTCTCAACACTGCTATACAAAAAAGAAATGAAATTTTTATTGAAACAGAACAGCAGATAATAGGTTTAGTACTGCTGATAGCAAAAAAAGTAATAAAAGTTATAAGTGAAAATCAAAAAAATGTAGTAATAAATAATGTAATACAATCATTAAGAAAACTTAAATCACGTGGTGAAGTTGCTATCAGAGTGAACTTAGCTGATCTTGAACTAACAACTAAACATAAACAGGATTTTATAGAAATGGTTGAAGGCGTTAAATCTATAAAAATACTTGAAGACTCTACTGTTGACAGAGGCGGATGTATTATTGATACAGATTTTGGATCAATAGATGCAAGGATATCCAGTCAACTGCATGAAATAGAAGATAAAATATTAGAGTTAATGCCTATTCAATCAAAAGGCAAACAGGATACGCCCGTGTAGTAAATAATTAAGGGAGGGGAGACTTGTCAACAGACACCGCTATATTTTTTGATATTGATAAATACACATCGGTTTTAGATAATACAGATCCAATTAAGCATGTAGGTTTTGTTACTAAAGTTACGGGATTAACTGTAGAATCACATGGTCCCAATGCTGTAATTGGAGAAGTGTGTAAAATTATATTACCGGACGGTAGGATTATCTTATCAGAAGTTGTGGGGCTTGAAAAAGAAAAAGTAATACTTGTCTGTTATGATGAAATGGAAGGTATAGAGATCGGTATACCTGTGATAGCTAGCGGTAAGCAGTTAAGTGTTTATGTTGGAGATCATTTATTAGGAAGAGTACTTGACGGTATAGGAAGAGATTATGACGGTAAAGGTCAGATAGGTTCATCAAATGTATATTCGGTATTCGGCAAACCAAGTGATGCCATAAAAAGAAAAAGAATTGTACAGCCTATAGTTACAGGAGTAAAAGCTCTTGACGGACTGTTAACTATCGGTAAAGGCCAAAGAGTCGGCATTTTTTCAGGAAGCGGTGTCGGAAAATCTACATTACTGGGAATGATTGCAAGAGATTCTCAGGCAGATGTTAATGTTATTGCATTAATAGGTGAAAGAGGCAGGGAATTAAAAGAGTTTATTGATATTGATTTAGGCGAGGAAGGATTAAAAAAATCTGTTATAATTTTTGCAGAGTCCAATAAGCCTGCCCTTACAAGAGTAAGAGCCGCATATGTTGCAATGACAATCGCAGAATATTTTCGTGACCAGGGAAAAGATGTAAATATCATGATGGATTCATTAACACGATTTGCCTGGGCTCAAAGAGAAATAGGGCTATCATCAGGTGAACCTCCTACAACCAGAGGATTTACCCCCTCAGTTTTTACATTACTCCCCAAATTATTGGAGAGAGCTGGTACAGGAGAAACAGGCAGTATTACAGGTTATTTTACAGTACTTGTTGAAGGCGATGATATGGATGAACCTATTAGTGATACAGTTAGAGGTATACTGGATGGACATATTATATTAAACAGACTGCTTGCTCAAATGAATCATTATCCTGCAATAGATATAATGGCATCAATATCAAGATTAATGATTAAAATAATAGATAATGAACACCTTCAAAAAGCAAATTTAATAAAGGAATTAATTACTGCATATAAATCGAATGAAGATCTGATATCATTAGGGGCTTATGCAGTCGGTACAAATCCAAAAGTTGACTTGGCAATTAGATTAAAAGATAAAATTGATGATTTTTTATGCCAAAGGATAGAAGAAAGTTATTCATTTGAAGAAACTCTGGAAGAAATAGATGATTTATTAAGTATAAATAAAAATGAAACAGAAATTGAAACAAAAAATTTATTTGGAAATCAAAATAATTTATTTTAAAAATAAAAAAATTATATGAAGAGATTTAATTTTAGACTTGAAAGATTATTAAATATCAAAAAATATAAAGAAGAGGAAGCAAAGTTAAAATATGCTGAAACTCTGCAAAAAAAAATAATGCTGGAAAATGAAAATAAAATGCTTAAAGAAATGATATATAACAGCTTATCAAATGAATATCCGTCTGTCAAACCGGGAGATACAATAAATTTTAATACTTTAAATCAAACAGAAAAATATATAACTAATGCACAGATAAAAATTAAAATTAATAATAATAAAAAGAAAATAATAGAAAAAGAATTGGATGATTTAAAAATTAAACTGGACAAAGCTGTTAAAGAAAGAAAAATAATTGACCAACTTAAAAGCAAGAAATATGAAAAATATAAAAAAGATATTAAAAAAGAAGAAATAAAATATATTGATGAAATTGCAGGTCAAATGAAAACAAATAAATAAATATTATAATATATAACGGGAGGAAATGTATTATGATAGAAAATATTAACAATATTTATAAAAGGATGAAAACAATACAATCTGGATTTAAAGACTTAAATAATTTTAAACCTGAATCTTTAAAAAATTTTGAAAACATGTATAAAGATGCAATATCAAAAAATAACAACACAATTACTCAAAATGATGTTAAAATTCATCCGTTTTTAGAAGAAGAAAAAACAGATCAAGATCTTACAAATAAACCTAATAATAGAAGAGAAATGATTAATGATGCAATAAAAAAATCATCAGCCAAATATAAAGTGTCTGAGGATCTTATCAGAGCTGTTATAAAGGTAGAATCAAATTATAACCAATACGGCGTATCAAAAGCAGGAGCTATGGGATTAATGCAAATAATACCCAAAACTGCATTAAAACTGGGTATAGAAAAACCTTTTGATATATATGAAAATATAGACGGGGGTACAAGATATCTAAAAATGATGCTGGAGAGATATGATGGAGATCTTGATAAGGCATTAGCTGCTTATAATGCAGGTCCTAATAGGGTTGATGAAGCAAATGGTATTCCCAATATTGATGAAACAATAAATTATGTTTATAAGATTAAGCAACTATTATTAAAATAATTACATGGAGTTTTTATATGGCTAAATATACAACAGGCAATGGTAGAAAAATAATATTACTCCTATTATTAATTATTGTTGTTACCGGTGCCGGTATTTTACTGGTTGATTTTATCGGATCCATATATGGCCTTTATTTTCCAATACCAGGCTTAAAACAAATAAGGCAGTTAACAATGAAGAAAAAATTAAAGATGGCGGAAGATCCGTATCTGCTTGAAAGAGAAGAACTGTCAAAAGACTTTGAAAGACTTCAGTTAAAAGAGGAACAATTAATTGTTATACAGGAAGAATTAAAAGGCAAAGAAAATGAGATTTCAAAAAAAACAAATGAATTAAAAAATATGGAAAAAGAATTATCAGAAAAAGAAAAAATATTACAGGACAGAGAAAATATATATAATGACAGAACGAATAATATCAGAGAACAGGCTGTAAAATTATACAATATGCCGCCAAAAGATGCAGTATCATTATTGGACAAGCAAACGGAAGCGGATATAGTAGAAATTTTAAGAGCAATTGATGTATATAGTGAAGAAATAGGCAGTGCAAGTACCGCACCGTATTTGTTAAAACTTCTCGGTGATATAAATAAAGAAAAAGCAGGAAATGTATTAAGAAAATTAAAATATGGCGTCAGCGGTGATGACAGTGCGGTTGATATTCTTGATGAAAATGAAATTAAAAATGAAATAAACAATACAGAAGATATACCAATGCCTTAATTTTAATAAATAGTGTAAGTATCTATTGTTTTAAATATGAAAAAAGTTATAGCTTTATTTTAAATTTTTATATATAATATAATTCCTTTATTAATAAAAAATATAAATAAAAAAAGTATATCTTTAGATTTATTTTTTATTATAGATTTGATATTGATAAAATCCTTGCAATACTATTTGTAAATAATAATAATAATTTATAATAAATCTTAATATTATATTTTGGGAGAAAACTATGAGTGTAACCGCAATCTGCGGAATTAACTGGGGGGATGAAGGCAAAGGCAGGATGGTAGATTACTTTGCTAAAAATGCTCACTATGTTATTAGATATCAGGGTGGAAATAATGCAGGACATACTGTTATAAATGAATATGGTAAATTTGCATTGCATCATCTGCCTTCGGGCGTATTTTATAATAGTGTAATAAATATAATCGGCAATGGCGCTGTCATAAATCCGGAAGCATTAATAGAAGAAATAAGTTTTATAGAAAATTCTATAAAAAGAGAGCTTAATTTAATAATATCTGAAAGAGCTCATGTTATTTTTCCATTTCATATTTTGCTTGATGTTTATGAAGAAGAAAGATTAAAAGAAAAAAAATTCGGATCAACTAAAAAAGGCATTGCACCGGTTTATAGTGATAAATATTTAAAAATCGGCATTTTAATTTCTGATTTATTAAATAAAGACTATTTATATAATAGATTAAAGCAAAATTTAGAAATCAAAAATCAAATAATAAAAAATATATATCATAAACCTATTGTCAATCTTGATGAAATGGTTGAGTGGGGATATAGTTTAGGTAAAAAAATAAATAAATTTATCGGTAATCCGATACCTATATTAAAGAAAGCTATAAACAATGATGATGAAATACTGCTGGAAGGACAGTTGGGAGCATTGCGCGATATTGAATTTGGCATTTACCCCTACACTACTTCATCATCACCTATACCCGGATTCGCACCGGCTGGATCATCAATCCCTCCATACTCAATAAAAAATGTTATTGGCGTCATGAAATCTTACTCTACATGTGTCGGCGAAGGACCATTTTGCACAGAGATACAGGATCAAACTGCGGATAAAATAAGAGAAAAAGGAAAAGAATTTGGAGCAAGTACCGGCAGACCAAGAAGGATCGGATGGTTTGATGCCGTAGCAAGCAAATATGGCTGTGATATATCAGCTGCAACAGAAATAGCCCTCACTTTATTAGATGTGTTATCAGGTGAAAAGGAATTAAAAATATGCACTAATTACAAAATCGGCAATACTAAAACTGATCATTTTCCAACCACTCAAAAATTATATGATGCAATACCGGAGTATATAACGATGGAAGGCTGGGATGATGATATTTCAAACATAAAAAATTTTAATGATTTACCCGAAAATGCGAAGAAATATATATTAAAAATAGAAGAATTAATTAATGTAAAAATAAAATATATTTCCGTAGGTCCGGAAAGAGAGCAATTAATTATTAAATGATAAGGCTTAAAATATAAAGTATTTTAACTCTTTATATTTTAATATATAAGTATCCGATATCGAAATATATTTAATATTATTATATTCATTAGAATACAGATAAATTTTATAATAATAATCCTGATTTGATTCTAATCTGATATTTTTGCCTTCGTTATCAACAATCAAATTTTTAAAATCTTTTTTTATAATAAAATCAACTGGTTTATCATACTTAACAAGGCCGATCCTGCCGCTTTTAATATCCGTTTTTTTAAAAAGCCATATTTCCATATGATCTATCTTATCTTTTAAATTTATTTCTAATCTAATCTCATTTTTATTTTCTTTTAATAACAATGCAGTCGGCAGACCATAATTAGCACCCGTATCATTCCCAAAAATATCAATGATATTTATTTCTTTCTGTATCACCCCATATTCACCTAAATTTATCTGAATAATATATTTTCCGTTTTGTATAAATGATTTATTTTTATCGTAAATAGAGCCTTCAGCAAGGATATTATTATCATCAACATCCCAGGGTAATTCCCAGTAAAAATCAATAGAAGGCGGGATAACTCTTATCCATTTTATATTATCGATATTTTTTAAGATAATACTAAGATTTAATAATACACTGTTTTTATTATTAATTTTTCTGCTGATAATAGGACCTATATCAACATTATCAATATAAGGTAATTTTTCATTTATATATTCACCATTAAACTCATATTTTTTATCATTAATTTCAATACTTATATAATATTTAATTTTATTAAAGCATAAACTAGATTTAAAATTTCCATTAATAATATATTGATCTTCTATCGATGTACTTTGCGGTAATAAAGAATCCATACTTGATAGTATATTGTCATTAGAATCATAAAGAATATAGTTTACCTTAAAAAAATCATTTTTATTTGTAAATTTAAATATAAAATCATAGGTTAATTCACAGAATGGATTATTATTTTCTGATAATTCATTTCCGGTAACATAAAATTCGAAACCGGTAAAATCAAAATATGTATAATCATCATAATCATTTTTTTTATTTGTAGAAATACAATTTAAAATTAAAAAAATGCAATATAATAAATATTTTAAATTTTTCATTATTAATAAATTACAGTATTATAAAAGAAATGAAAATCAATTAATAAATTTAATTTTTATCATCTTTTAAGGCTACATTGATCTCTATCTTTCCAAAAGGAATTTCTAAGGGCACTATTAATGACTCTAATCCTCTATCAGAAATTTTTATATTATCGCCTATTAATAAAGCAGGCGGAGTTAAATCAAATTTATAACCCAGCACATGTAATTTAGTAACTGCACTTCCAACAATCATATTTGCAAGTTCGGTCAGTGTTGCATTCGTCAATTCATTAAATACTGTCATTTTTTCATTATTCATTTTACTGGCAATTTTTAATCCTGTATCTTTTGACATGTCAATTACAACCCTTCCCTTCACTTTACCTGCCAGACCTACTATTACCGTAACACCTAAAATAGGCGTTACATCTTTTTTCAAATAAAGATCTCCCTTTTTAACATCATCAGATACTGTTGCTTTTAAAATATCAATTGCTGATTCTACAAATGGATTAATATACTCTACTCTCAAAATTATAACCCCTTATTTTTTTATATATAAATTAATATATTTATTTACGATTCTGGTGAATGCATCATGCTTATTAATTACTTCATTATCGCCGATTACTAAAAGACCGCCTGAAATCATTTTATTGCTTATATCATCCAGAAATTTTTTATATAATTCATCAGTTAAATCTAATGATAAATCACGTGCTACAATAATATCAAACTCTCTGTTATAGCTATTAATATTTCTTGCATCATGAAATTCAAAATAAATTTTATTATTTATCTCTTTCTTAATCTTATAATTATTTTCATCCAATTTCATAAAATATTTATCTTTATTTATCCATGAAGGCAGTTCATTTTTACCAATCTCAAATCCACTTGCATTGCTTATAGAAGACAAATTCATGTCTGCTGCCACCATTTTAATATCTATTTCATTAAAATATTTATCAATAATAAAAAATAATGAAAATGCTTCATGCCCATGACCGCATCCGATATCCAATACTCTTACTTCTTCTGTACATATTTTTCGTAATTCTTTAAAAACTGCTTCCGTAAAATGATCAACATTAGGCTGGATCCATAATTTGCCTGTGTCTTTAGAATAAAATTTACTTACAATATCCGTTGCAATTTCTTTATTTAAAACAGGTAAATCCGTAACCTTATTACTTCTTGCATATTCACCATATAAACTTAAAAATTTCTGCTTATTAAATTCATTAATATGTATATCAGCTAATTCTTCAATTTGATTGCAAAAATGCAGGAAAAACTCTTCAGATAATTCTGATACAGCAGGCAGTACATCACGTTTAATTTTTTCCTTAGCGGAAAAAATTTCATCCGTATCAAATATTACATATAATTTATTATCAATTTCTGCTACACCTTTAATATACCTTTCATTTATAGTTCCTAATAAAGGGCTCGGAGGTTGAATATCATTTTTTTGAAGAGGAATAACTCTCTGTATTTTATCTACAATAAGACCTATGAGAAGATTGTCTACTCTAATAACAATTATAGACTTAAGATTTTTATCTTTTTTATCTATAATTCCTTTTTTTAGATTAAACATAACAGCAAGATCAATAATAGGTATTATCTCACCTCTTAAATTGTAAACTCCTGTAACAAATTTTAAAGTATTCGGCACCAAAGTAAATTTATTTTCTTTAAGTATTTCTTTCACACACATTATATCAATGCCGTAATATTCATTACCTATAACAAATGATACAATTTTATAATCATATTCAATTATTTTATCATCTGAAACAGCAGTTTTTAATTTATTTAAATCCTGACTCTTCATTAAGTCTTTATAATCTAATTTTTCAGTATTAATACTCATTTTTATCTCCAAAAATACAAAAAATTATTTAATAATTTTATGTTTTTCTTCTTCAATTTTTAATCCCAATTCTATTAATTGAGATATATCTAAAATTAAACTAACTGTACCATCACCCAGTATAGTTGCTCCGGCAATTCCAGGAGTATTTGTATATTTGTCTTTTAAAGGTTTAATAACAATATCTTCTTCACCTATTACAGAATCAACTAATAATCCTATTTTCTTATTGGCTGTTCCTACAATAACAACAAAATAATATTCAGAATCCTTATTATCACCCAAATTAAAAAGTTTATTTAACCGCAATAAAGATAATACATCTGCTCTGACATTAATTACTTCATAATTATCAATTGATTTTATATCCTTTGGATCAATCCTTATACTTTCAATAACAGAAGAAATTGGAATAACATATTTTTCTTCATATACATCTACCATCAATCCCTGAATAATTGCAAGTGTTAATGGTATCTTTATTGAAAAAATAGAACCTAATCCCTGTTCAGAAGTTATCCTAATGGAACCGCTTAATTTTTCTATATTCTTCTTTACAACATCCAAGCCAACACCTCTTCCCGATACTTCAGTTACCTTACTGGCTGTTGAAAAACCCGGTTCAAACAGCAGATTAAATGCATCCTGCTCTTTTAATATAGTATCAGAAGATATAATATTTTTTTCTATTGCTTTTTTTCTAATTTTTTCAATATCTATTCCTCTTCCGTCATCCGAAACCGTAATATTAATAATATTTCCTTCATTAATAGCCTGTATTTCTAAAGTAGCAGGATTGGGTTTCCCCTGACTTTCCCTTTCCTCCGGAGTTTCAAAACCATGATCAATAGAGTTTCTTACAATATGAATTAATGGATCAACAAGATCATCAATCATTGCTTTATCAATCTCGGTATCCTCACCCTTAATAATTAAATTAATATCCTTTTTCAAACCTTTACTTAAATCTCTGACCAGCCTTGGGAATCTGTTAAAAATATTTTTCATAGGCACCATTCTAACCCTCATAACACCTTCCTGCAACGAAGAAGATATTCTGTCCAAAATTTGATTATTAGATTTAAAAACAGAAACTATTGATTTATAATAAGAATAAAAATTATCAAATTGCAGTGCAAGGCTGTTGTAATCTTCTTTCAAATTATCTTTTAAATTTTTAAATAAATCATCATCCCTTTCTTCAGATATCATTGTCGGTATTTTATCAAAAAATGCTTTTAATTTATCTTTATATTCTCCTATTGTATAATTAAATAACTCTATATTTTCCAATAATTTGCTTTCTATCTGATTAAATGTTGCCTTATTAATAACGATTTCAGATACTAAATTTAATAATGCATCAATCCTTGAAGAATCTACTCTTAAAATAGAAGATATAATTTTCTTTTTTTCACCTGTATCTTTACTTTTATCCGATCCATGCTGTTTAATTTGATCTTCAATATCCTCAATATCATCAATATCTTCATCTTCTGTTTCTGATTTTGTTATTCTCTTAATATTATCCTTTTTTTCTTGTTTTATAATTAAAGTTTTTTTTTCTTCTTTTTTTACAACATCGCTTTTTTTATCCTGTTTAATATTACCCGAATCAATAGGCAACACTATTACTTTTTTTGTAGCATCCGGAATAGTTGCATAATCTGTAATTTGCTCAATAGTAGATTTAGACGCTAAAATATACATTATTTCTCTATGAAAAACATCAGAATAAATTTCATCAAATTCAGGAATAGTTTTTAATACAAGACCTATTTCTCTTAATGATGTAAATATTTGTATACCTCCAACTGTTCTCATTGGATTAGTCTCATCAAGAATAACTAATATTTTATAAATGGGTAAATTATCAGTGTTTGCTTCTTTTATTTCCAATAAATCATATTCCGTTATATTAAACAATTCATTATTTATAAATTCACTATCTTTCACATTACCTGATTTAGCTTTTTTAATATCCTTTTTCTTTTCTATTTTTTTATCAGAATCCTCAATAATACTTTTTAAATTATTAACTACTTCCGAATAATCACCAGAATATATATTATTATTGCTTCTTTCATTAACCATAGATTTAATTATATCTAATGCATCCAATAAAATATCAATTATTGATGAATTAATTTTAACACTACCTTCCCTTATAGCATCCATAACATCTTCTAAAATATGAGTAAAATCTGTAATTTCTTTCATTTGTACTGTTGCTGATCCACCCTTTAAAGTATGAGCAGCTCTAAATACGGCATCTATTGATTCCTTATTCTCAATATCTTTTTCTAATATTAATAAATTTTCTTCAATAACATCAATCTGTGAAAAAGCTTCGTCAAAAAAATCTTTCATTAGACCTTCATCTATAAAATCACTCATATCATATCTCCTATGAAAAAAAACAAAAGCTCTATACCAATATAAAATAAAGTTTTATAATTATAATTATCGATAATATTAAATAAGATGTCAAGTGATATATAAAAATTAGTCTACTTTTAATTATTTTATTATAAAAATAAATATAAAGGATTTTTTTTGAAAAAAATAAATTTTTGTCTGGTTTTTTCAAATCATCATAACGCAAACTTTATAGCAAATATTTTATTAAACCAAGGTGTAATGCCTGGTTATGTAGAACACCCTGATAAAGTAATAGAATTTATTTCAAATAAAGAAGTTGATTTTTTATTTTTAGATATGGATTTTTCTAATGAATCCAGTTTTGATTTATTAAATATTTTCAAATCAAATGAAAATTACTCATCAATATATATAATAATATCATCATTTAGACCCTATTCCTATTTTGAAAAAAAAATAAAAGAATACAATATAATAGGATTTATACCTATGCCTTTTCAGAAAAAACAAATAGATGAAAAATTATCGTCTATATTAAAAAAATTTAAAAATCATTTTCCAACAAGAATGCATATAAGGATAAAACCTAATGATGATGAATTAATGAGATTAAGTATAAAACTAAGGAATCAAAAAAGATTCAGCGCAAAAGTAATTGATGTTTCATTAGGAGGAGTTGCTGCTCTTCTTTATTCTAATTATGATTCACCAGAATTAAATAAAGGCAGTCTTATTGAACATATAACATTTCAAGTTTTTAATAAAGAAATTGATGCTGATGCCAAGATTATAAAAAAACAAAATACATTTATAGCTTTTAAATTTACACATTTTTATAATAATTCAAATAAAGACCTTGCCAAATATATAATGAAAAAAATGTCTGAATAAAAGATATTTTTTAAATAAAATTCAAATTATTAAATATATATATCGAAAATTAATCTATAAAGGTATATTATTTTATATATATAAACATTTGGAGAATTATTTGCCTCTACCTAGACTGAAATTTTTTTTATTATTATTATTCATTATAATTTTATCTATATTATCATTGTATATTATTAATAATATTTTTTATGATAAAAATTCATTTTTAAATGGAATAGAAGATTATTTATTTAAGCTTGGAAATAAAAATTTAAAATTTTATAAAAAAAATTACGACTTAAATAAAAAAATTGAAAATGAAAAATATTATATCTTAAATTTTGATGATCCAATATCAAGTGATGATTTTTTAAATATATTATATTTCATTAAAAGCTGTAATGTAAAATACTTAATAATTGATGTAAATTTTGATAACATGCTTGATATTTTAAATAATAATAAAATTAAAATATTTTATAACGGCAATTACAATTTTTTTGCATCAGTAAGTATTAAAAATGATAAAGGAATAAATTATAGATTTAAAAACTATTCAAAAGACTATAAATTATATAAAAATTTTTTACATATAAAGAAAACAAAATTTCCGTTTATATTCTCAAATTATAATTCTGATGTCTATATTAAAAATATATTTTCAATTACCCCGGAAAAAATAGGATTCATAACAGATAAAAATATAATATTTGATAATAATAATATTGATATACTATGTAAATTTGAAAATAAATATTTATATTCATTACCGTTTATTATTTATTCATTTAAAAATAGATGGAGTATAAACAAACTGGATCATAATTATACAAATATATCTCATCTTTTTGACCGGTTATATTACGATCAAAAAGGAAGAGCCAGTTTTAAACATTTTTTAAAACCTATTAATAATATTGAAATAAATAATTATAAAACATGGAAAACGGCAGTAAAAGCAAGAAATGAAGCATTAAAATTATTATATGATAATAAACTTTTAATTATTGAAGATAATTCTTATGAATCATTTTTATCAGAAAATGAAATGATTGATTTTTTAAATAATATTTCTGATATAAAAAATAAAAATAACCAGGAAATATTTAAACAGGCAAAAAATTTTTCATCTATATGGTATGGTTTTGAATCATTTGAAAAAGAAAAAATTAAAAACTCTTGTTTTTTTATAACTCAAAACGGAAACAATAAATGGGTTAATAATTTCATAAACCAGGAAAGAATAATAAATAACGGTACCAACTTAAAACGAATACCGATATTGGTCATCTTATTATTCTCATTCTTCTTATTATTGGTAATATTTATAATTATTTTAAAGGTCAAACATCCGATTTTATTTATCATTATTTTATTAATTATTTTTAATATATTAAATTTTCTACTATATATTAATATTAGATATTTCTTTAAAATTGATATTCCTTTTCTATCAATGAGTTTGTCTGTTATATTCATCGTATCAATGAGTCTAGTAATAAGATATTTTAATGACTATTTCTGGTTAAAAGAAGTTAAATCAATTTTTAAGGGATCAATATCAAATAAATACACAAGACTTATTGCTAAGAAATGGAAAAACAATAAATGGAACTTAGAGCCGATTCATAAATTATGCACATTCTTACAGATAGATATTTCCCCATTAATTAAATCGGATATAACAGAAAACAATATAGAATTATTCAGTTCTGTTATCTCAGAAATAGAAACAATTATAAAAAAGAATAAGGGTGTAAGAAACAATTTTGATTCACACCAAATTTCGTGCTATTTCGGTAATCCTGATTTAGGATTAAATCATGCTGATGCTGCATTAAAAGTTACAAAAATAATAAATGAAAAATCATTCAGTATTACTTCATCAAATGAACCTTTGACAATTGCAATACACTCAATGAATGAATGGTTTAGATATATTAAAAAAGACAATCAAAAATGCTATACATATTATGGAAATTCATTCTATATATTACAGGCTATGATAAGGTATGCAAAAGAATTTAATACAGAAATAATAATATCAGAAAATACTTTTAAATTAAGCTCCAATTTAAAGAATATAAGAATGCTTGACAGGGTCAGGATTAAAGGAATAGATGATGATATAAGATTATTTGAAATAATCCCTGAAGATAAATATCAAAAAAATACAGAATTATATGATTATTTTCATGCGGGGTTAAAACTTTTTGAAAAACAAAAATGGAATGAAGCTGGTGCATATTTCAGACAGTGCCTTAAATTAAATGAAAATGATGAACCTTCAAAAATATATTTAAAAAGATGCAAGGAATTCCTTTATGTACCACCGGATGAAAATTGGGATATGATTTATGAAATTTCATAAAATATTTTTAATTTATTTATATTTTTCTTAATTAAAATTTGTAAAAATTGATTTAATTAGCAACTTGTTTTTTTAAAAATTAAGGATATAATTTAGTTATAGAGTATTATAGTCGATAAGATATAAGGGAGGACTATAATGAAATTTCTCTACATATTCATATATATTTTTGTAATAACTACAATTATATTTTCTGCCTCTATAAGTGTAGATGAATTAAAAATTATAGCTGACGGGCATTTTGATAAAAACTTAAAAAGCTTTATTGCAAATACATATTTTAAATTTGTTACATCATTTGACGGTGGATATAAATTTGCAGCAAATGTTTCATTTGAAGCCAATGTAAGTGAACTTGAAAAAAGTTATCAAGATGACAGTGCGGATTTTTATAATAAGGTTTTCATGTTATTTGAACATGCAGAAGTAACTGCAAGAAATTTACTGGATTCTCATCTGGATATTTCTTTCTGGACAGGTACACATAAATATCTTGGATCAGGTAATAGTTATAAAGGATATCTTCATTTCCCTGAGTCAAAAGATCAGGATTATAAAGGTTTTTACAGACTGCGAGGTACAGGCATCTCAACAGAATTAAAATTTTGGGAAGATAGATTTAGAGCAAATTTTCATCTTTATCAAAATACAAATTTTGTAACTTCCGAAACTCCCGTAGCATTTTACTATTTTTCATTTGATACAGAATTAGGATTATTTTTTGAAGAAATACCATTACAAAACAATCATTTTAATTTAACATTTCAGATAATCGGAGGAATTACTTTCCCGATACCGCCATACTGTCAATATAAATTAGGGACAACATTTGGAGTTGGCAATGATTATATTGATTTTTTTATAAGCGCCGGTTTACCAAAAATAAACAATAATATTGCAGATACAACTTTTGATGACTTTTATCTTGCGGCTGACCTTCATTTTAAAATTTTTGTTACTGATCATACAATATCATTTCTTACAAGACCATTATGGTATAATGAACAAAAGTATGGAATAGATGGTGAAGGTGAGAAAATGGATCTGGATGTAAATTATAAATTTAATGTAATTGTTCCTGATTTTCCAATTTCAGGTGGTGTTGTATTAAATTTTCAATACTCCTTAAATGATGTTAGAGATCCATGGAGATTATTTATAGCGCCGTTTATGAATATAAGCTTTACTGGTGTTATATGGGATTTTACGGTTCAATATGATTTTTCAAGATTATATATGGCTACTCCAGGATATTATGAAACTTATATGGAAGGTTTTAAAGTTGTAATCGGAGCATCATCTAAATTTTAATTAACTAATAATATTCTCATCTATTCCTATTATAGAATCAGAATCAATCTTACTGTTTGATGAATGAATATCAAAATATGAAATTAATTTTGTAAGAATTTGTGCCTGCCCAGATAAATTTGATATAGCCGATTTCATATTTTGAGTATCACTATTTATATTATTGGATAATTCCTGAATTTTTTCTAAACTTTCCTTTAATTGATGTGTGCTCAATGATTGAATATTAATAGAATCATTTATCTTCGACATTAAATCTTCAGTAGTTTTAATGGAGCTGATAATCCTTACGAGTTCTGTTTTAGCCTTCTCGCTTGCTTTTACTCCTTTTAAGATAGAAGTAACTGTTTTTTCAATTATTTCATATATAGTTTTTGTCGCCTCAGAACTTGATTGTGCCAAATTCTTTATTTCACTTGCAACTACCCCAAAACCTTTTCCTTCCTCACCGGCATGTGCTGCCTGTATAGCAGCATTTAATGCCAAAAGATTCGTTTCAGCAGCAATATCATCAATAAAATTCATTGTTCTGACAATTTTATCGGACATTTCATTAATACTATGCATTTCTTCAATTAATGATAATATATCACGAGAACTTGCATTCGCCTCATCTATTGAGGTTTTGGATATATCATATGCGGTTTCTACACTTTTTTTAATTACCTGCATAGAATCATTAAGTTTTTTTGCAGAATCATCTATATTAGTTATAGTACTTGACTGTTCGTGTGTTTTATTTGCCATTGAAGTGGCAAAATAAGTTAATGCATCCGAGTTTCCTGCAAGATCCAATGCGGATAATTCTACTTTTGATACAATGTCAGACATTTTTTTTATAATTATATCTAATGGTATTGCAAATTTCCCCAATTCTCTTTTTAATTTATCATCATTTAAAATATCAAAAGATAATTTACCTCTTGATATCTCATTTAAAATATAAAGCGGGGCATTCATGGATTTTTTATTTATTTTTTTGTATAAAAAATAATAATAAAAAGAAGATAAAATTATTAAAAAAACATTTGCTGTAATTATCAAATATATATTTACAATAAATTTATTAACAATAAAAAGTACAGCAAAATCTAATAATAATATAAAAACGAGTTGAAATATATTAAATAAATCCCCTAATTGCTTTCTTATTATCCTTACAAAATTCTCACTAAATAATCTGCGCTTTGATATTTTCTTATCTTCTACTTCTTCCTTTTCAATTTTTTTTTCCTGCTCCATCTGCTTTCTAATATTTTTAATTAATTCTTCTTCGTCACCTGGTAATACACTTGTTCCTTCATCGATTACAATATTTTCTTCTATTTCTTTTAAAGATTTGGAGCTTTTACCAATATCCTGATAATTATCAAGATCCATACTTACCTCAAAGATTATTTATTATAATTATCGGAAAAATTAATAATAAAATGCTATATTTTTTAATATTACTTCCATAAAACCGATGAGAGATATCCCTCAACTTTTAATTTTTCACCTGTAATATCTCCGGAATTTACAAGCCTCAGTATCCTGATATTTTTTATATTTAATAATTTTGCAAGTCTTAGTATAGTAATAACACCACCGCCGCCAAATGCCATTATCTGTTTCATCGCCAACTGTTCTGCAAGATGATCAGGATTAAAACAAAGTAAAGTATTCACAAAATCATTGTCCATCTTTACAGCTTCCTCATATTTTATATTACTGCTTAAATTAGTAACTGCTACAAACAGATACTTCTTTTTAGTTTCTTCTATGAGATTTTTTAATGCACCTGATAAAATCATTGTAAATTTAGTATTGGTTTCACCAATAATTACCGGTAATATTTTTATCTTTTTGTTAAATATTGAATTAATAAACGGAAGCTGAGCTTCTATTGAGTATTCTAAATCATGGTATTTATTGTTATGAAAAATAAATTCATTATTATACTTTATTAATAAATTATTTGCTTCTTTATCGATTTCTACATCCCCCAATGGATTGGCAAAATAATCTTTATCTGACAATGCTATTCCCGGAAAAGCAATCTTATGTACAGGTGATAATATAACAATCGTGTCATATCTTTCATTAATTATCTGTGAATAACTGGCGCCGTATGCCTGCAAAGCATATTTATAACTGCCGTAAGGCGTAATAAGAGCGAATGGATAATCAACTTTGTTTTCGGCGAATGATTTTAAAGCATCATCAACCATTTTTTTTAATTGATCTTTATCTGCAGGGTAAATCTCACCGGCACATGTTGTTTCCCTTATTTTAACATCTTCCATTCTTCCCTCCCAAAATTACTTTATTAAATAATATCATAATAATCAATAAAATGTAATTAATTCAATATAATTTTACTCATTTTTCCTGTTAAATATACTATTTATTATATTATCATCCCATTTAATTTTAATGTTTTTTTCATTTACCGGTATCACTAATCCAGGCTGCCCTTTTTTTGGTTTTTGAAGATATTTTACATTTGTGAAATATACATCTGCATCATGATCATTTTTGCCCTTACTGTAAAAAACTGCAAGTAAAGCAGCCTCTAATTTAGCTCTATCTGTCAGCTCTTTTCCTTTAATATGTTTTACAACAACATGACTTCCTGCATAATCCCTGATATGAAACCAGTAATCATTACCCTTTGCAATATTTTTAAGCATATTATCTGCATCTTTAGCACTCTTTGAGACATATGCTATAAATCCACAATCTAAAATAAATTCCCTAAAATTTTGCTTATTATCTGCATTACTTTTATTAATATTTTTTTTAATACCCTTTTTAATCATTGCCTCTATTTTATATAAATCTTTTATATCAGTAACATTATTAATTTGAGATATGTAATATTTGATAAGATCCAATCTGTTATTTTTGCTATTTAACTCTTTTTTCCAAATATCCTTACCGTTCTTCATCTTTTTATATTTTACAAAATACCTACCGGCATTCTCAACAGGACTTAAATTCGGCAGCAGGGGAATAACTACATTTTGGTTGGTATCATAATCAAAGACTTCTATTTTATCATCACCCTTTTTAATCCTGTATATATTTGATTTAACAAGCTCACCATAATAACTATATTTATCCTCTTTATTTTCTAAAAGATATTTATTAATACTGTTTATTGATTTATCAAGCTCTGATACCTCATTTTTAAGAATTTTTATTAACCCGTTTTTCTTTTTATCAAATATCTCATTTTTTTGTATTTTGTCATAATAATCAAAAACTGCTTCATTAATATTATTTTTAAAAGCATCTCTTACCGTAAAATCATTTTTATTACTTGATTCCGGTAATGTAAATATCTCCCCAGGCCATTCATCCCTTTTAGGCATTCTTCTCAGACATTCAATGATTTCATATTTTTCATTAACAAGTAAAATATTGCTTCCATGACCCCATAATCTAAAAATTAATCTTTTTACTTCATTATAAACCAAAACATCTAAAATGATAATTCTTGAATAATCATATTGATAAAGATTAATTATTTTACCGCCGCTTATATTGGCATTTAATATTTCTGAAAATCTAAACTGGTCCTTTTCAATTTCTGCATCATTAGGAATAAGACAAATCCTGTTATAACCGTCACTAATATTTATTAAAAGATACAGATCATTAATTCCGTTAAAATAATTAATTATTAAAGAATACTTTTTATACTGATATATTTTTTTAATAATACCTGAAATATTTATATTATTAATAATCTCTTTAATCTCTACACAATTTAATGACATTTAAAAACCGCTTTCTAATGAAATTTTATATCCTGCTACACGTGGTGATACACCAATATCCAGAGTGCTGGAACCAGCCTTTAAAAATCTATGATAGGCATATCCTGCAATCATAGCACCATTATCCGTTGCATATTTTAATTGAGGAAAATAAATTTTTTTATTTTTCAATTTATTAAATTGTTTTCTCAAATATTTATTTGCAGATACACCGCCGGCAACAACAATAGTATTAATATTATAATTATCACTTGCCAGTTTTGTTTTTTTTATTAAAACATCAAAGGCTCTTTTCTGAAAAGATGCAGCAATATCGCTTTTAGTATAATCCTCTTTCTTCTTATATTTTTCTAAATGATGAATTACTGCCGTTTTTATTCCCGAATAACTTACATCATAAAGTCTATCCGATTTATAAAGATTTGATATAGGGAATGAAAAAGCTTTGTCATTCCCTTCTAAGGCCGATTTTTCGATAGAAGGGCCGCCCGGATATCCAAAATCATAATGTTTTGCAACCTTATCAAATGCTTCACCTACAGCATCATCAATTGTTGTTCCTAATATCTCATATTCCGTATAAGATTTTGATAAAACAATCAATGTATGCCCTCCGGAAACCAGTAAACCTATGTAAGGGAAATCAATATTACTGTCAAGATGAGGAGAATAAAGATGAGCTTCGATATGATTTATCCCGATAAAAGGTTTATCAATAGCCCATGCCAATGATTTGCCAAAGCTTACACCTATAAGCAGACCTCCAATTAAGCCAGGGCAATTAGCTGCAGATATTAAATCAATATCCGATATATTAATACCTGCTTCACTTAAAGCACTTTTTACAACAGGGAGTATTTTTTCAATATGTAGTCTTGAAGCAATCTCGGGAACTACACCTTTCCATAAATAATGATCCTTAATCTGTGAAGAAACTATATTGGATAAAACATCCCTGCCGTCTTTAACAACACTAGCTGAAGTTTCATCACAAGTTGACTCAATACCTAAAACATACACAAAAAATCTCCTATTTATCAAGCATATCCAGTGTAACAAACTCAATACCAAGCATATCTTTTTTATTATAATATTCTTTTAAAATATATACAAGTTCCTTTGACTGAACATGACCAATACCGATTGCATATCCTTTCTTTTTGGCTTCATTTATTAATAATTCCATTGCTTTTTTAATTGATGCTCTATCCTTATTATTATCTAAAAAGACATCTCTCTCATAATTTTTCATATTATATATTGAAGCAATTTCTTTTGAACAAGAACCTATTGTTGTTCTTGAATCAAGCCATATCTTATCATTATTTTTAAGCTCCCCAATCAAAATATTCATTAATCTGGCATCAGTTATTGCTTTTGATCCCATATGATTGTTTGCTCCGATAACATCCGGATAATTATTTAAAAAATTTTGTATTTTATACTTTAAGTCCATATCACTCATATTTGTTTTAAGAGCATTTTTTTCTACATATTTACTGCCTTTTAATGGCTCCATAGGTATATGCAGGATAGTTTTATATCCGTATTTATTAAAAAGATTATAAAATTTTTTAGAATTTTGTAAATCAGGTATAATACCAAATGTTAACGGAATCCCAATTGATAAAAAATCATAGGTAGTATCATAACTGTAGCCCACATCATCAATAACGATTACTATTTTAACTTTATTATTTGCCTGCTGGATATTACTGGTTTTACAATACTTAAAATTACTTACATCCGGTGACTTTAATATATCTTGTTTTTTTATATTTAAATTAGCATCCGTTTTTTCATATTTAATAATTTCTTTTATATCATCTCTGGATTTAATAATCTCAATATTTTCATGCCAATATATATAAATCGGACAGATTTCTTTATATTCATTATTCCCTTTATAAAATTTTAATCTATTTATGCCGTTATTACCTATATTCTTTATCTTCTCAAATTTTATGGTTAATCCATAATTATCTCTGATTTTCTCAAATACTTCCTTCTGTTTTATAAATAGCGGTTTTGCGGATAATGATAAAATAAATATATTCTGAGCATCCTCATAAGACTTAGGATTATATAATACAATTAAATCATTCTTAATATTTTTATTTAATGTCTTTGGGAATATCACTATTGTATATAATATAAAAGATACTAAAAGTAAAATAATCAATAATAGCAAAACCACTAATAAAGAAATTTTACTTTTTTTACCTGTTTTTCTTCTTAAAGAAGTTTTCCTTTTTGTTCTTCTTGTACCTCTTTGTTTTACAGATGATTTATTAAAACTATTTTTTTTATTCGATATTCTTTTTGAGGGTGACTTATTTTGCTTTTTCTTTACCGTATAACCAGATCTTTTTTTATCGATTTTTCTATCTTTATTATTTTTTTTATCAGTCATAATATTACAAAATTATTAAAAATGATTATATAAATAGCATAAATAATGTGTGATATCAATAATTAGAAATGAAAATAATATTAAAAATCTCTTTTAAACCAGTATAATTTATCTGCATCGCCGGACGATATATATATACTTCTGTCATTAGGAGATACACATATATAACAATTAACATCCATTGTTATATCATCATATCTGTAATCTTCTTTTAAAAAACCATTATCATTAATTTTTAAACATATAAACATATCATTTGGGGCTCCCGCACCAGTACCTGCATAAATATATTTTGAGTCATTAGACACGCAAAATGATTGAAAAAAAGTACCAAGATTAAATGCATATTTTTCCATTAAACTGCCGGTATTTATATTTCTTATAAATGAAATAATCTGATCACCTACAATTACAAAAACAAATTTACCGTCAGGTGAAATGGTAAGATTTGCACAATTAGCATTATAATATTGCTCACCATTAGATATAGTACCATTATTTATATCTCTATCAAATTTAAAAACACCTCCGCCTAATCCGCAAACATAAACATGCCTGCTGTCAGGTGATACTTTAACTGTATTTATCGGATTAAAATCACTTGTATAATAAACTGAATTGTTAATTGCTGAACCATTATTTAAATCCATCTCAAAAATATTTAAAGAATCAGGTAAACCCGCTAAATCACCGGGAATATAAATATATTTTCCGTCTTCTGTTATATCACAATAACCTATTGTACCACCATTATAATATGACATTTGTGTATCTACATTGATAACATTACCTGTATTTATATCCAATTTATAAATATAAATACTAACAGCGTTTAATCCATATAAAAACTTACAATCCTTAGATAAAAAACATTTTTCTATAAAAAAACTATAATCCAGTATTTCCGGTTTGGATAATGCTCCATCTTTGTTTAAGTTTATTTTAAAAATATCACTTGCAATAGAATTAACATAAAGATATTTACCATTCATTGATATTTCTATTCTTCTGGGATTAGGTATGTTGACACTACCGCCATATTTAAAGACAGATTTATCATTTTTATCAATATCACTATAATATTCAGTTTCATTTAATTTAATAAATAAATCACAGGAAATTGTTGATAAGATTATAATTGAAGTAAAAAAGATATATATTATTCTCATAGCAAATATAATTATTAATATCTAAAATAAATAATTTAAATAAAATTTTATATCATTCTTAAACTCTATATTTAAGCTTAATTCAGTTTTTCCTCTTATTTTTTTAAAATCTCTTTTAAATAAAATAAGAGGTATTGACAGACCGACTATCCCAAGACCTAAAACAGTAATTCCGATACTTGATGCAAATAATGCAATAAATGTAGTATAAGCTGTTTCATAATCCCTATAAGTCGTTTTATTGTCAATTTTATCCTGAACAACATTGGCATATCCAACTAAATCGCCTAAAAGCAATCCCAAGCCGGCTAAAGCAATAACACCTCCTACCGGACATAAAGCTATACCAGTTATATTAACAATTTTTGGATTTACCATACCTTTTTTACCTTCTTCCATTTCCTTTAATCTTTCTTCTTTCTTTTTAAGTTCTTTTTCTTTTTTTGCCAATTCTTTTTCTTTCTCAATTAGTTTATCATCAGTTACCGTATATTTTTCCGTATCATCCTCTTCAACAACTACATCTTCATATTTAACAGAATCAAATTGTCTTAAAACAAATAAATAACTTCCATCTTTATTATGCCCTGTTCCTACAGCTTCACCGAATAAAACAGGCGGTTCTACATTATCTTTAATATCCTCATAAATCATTACAGGATCCAGGTAAGGTTTATTATTTCTTTTTATTGCCTTCTTAAATCTATCAATAAACTCCGATGATATGCTTCCAGTTTCTTTCTCGCCTGATGCCAATATTTGTCTTGATTTATTTTTTAAAGATTTTTTAAAATAATCATCATTAAAATTTTTATTTGATACAATTTCCTTAATATATTTATCAGAAAAACAAGAATCAACTATTAAAAATATATGGTCAGCTGATATTTTACCGACAAGACCCATAATATCATCATTCGACAGCCAATTTTCTTTTAAATTTTCATTAATACCTGCATCATAAGGCAGCCAATATGCTTCATTATTTTTTTCATCGTAATAACCATGACCGCCATAATATATTATTAATGAATCCTGAGGTCTTAATATCCTTTTTAAATCCCTGAGTTTATTAATAATGGCATTTTTACTTGCTTTATAATCAAATAATTCAATAACATTATCTATATAGTATTTTTCATACAAAGTGTTCCTGATATCGACAGCATTATTAATATGTATTTCAAGATGCAGCCTGTTTTTATATTTATCAATAGCAATTAATAAAAGATAATTTTTACCTATTTTTGCATTCTCATCCAAATTTTTTATTTTTTCAATATATTTATTTTTTAAATCATCGGTATTTTCTTCAGGATTAATGTTGGATGCCAGCATAAAAAAAATAATAACTAAATAAAATAATCTTTTCATATTCATGCTTCTTTGACTTGTATATATTATTATGATTAAAATTATAAATCAATAAAAAATATCAGTCAATTTTTTTTTATAATATTAAGTTTTTATTTTAAATAAATAACCAAAATATAACAAAAATTTAACATAAACATAAAATTAAAACTAAAATTTTTAAAAAAATTAAAATTTTATATCAAAATATTTAAATTTTATGGTATTCTAAATTAATAGACATATCAATGGAGGGCTATTAGATATGTATAATATCTTAAAATATAAAATTATTATAATACTATTTACAATTTTATACCTAGGCAGTTGTACAGTTAATGAAACGACATCAAAAATTACCATAAATAATAAAAGCGATATATGGGTCAGTAATATTAAAATAGGTAATACAATTATTTGCAGTTTAATCGGGCCGGGTAATTCATATGAATATTATTTTACAAACGAACTATCCGGGTCTTTAAGCGGTAATGATGTAATACCGGCAAGATATACAAATCAATACTCCAGAAATAAATATACGGCAGTAGAAAAAAGCGATGGCACTTTTACATTGAGTCCGGCAGGTTATTATTTTGACTGTGATATATTTATCAGGGATGATAAATATTATATTGCATTGGGTGTAGATAATAAAAACGGTTATAATTATAATGAAGATGATATAGATGAATATATTATAGAAGATTTCTATGAAGATTAAACATTGAATAAATATGTTTTATTAAAGGAGATCTGATTTGGCTAAAAAGAATTTAAAACTCTCTCTTCTATTAATGGATGCAGTTATATTTTTAATAATCCTTGTTTCTATATATTTCTTATTTGATCTTGTAATAAAGAAAATTTTAATAAGATATAATATTGAAAAATTTTATGAAAGCATGCGTACCACACAATTTGATCTTTCCAACTCAGTATCATATATAGAAGAAAAAAAAGAGCTTGAATACAAAAAATTTATAATAGATATCTTTGATTATTTAAAATTAAGTACTTTAAAAAGAGCTAAATATGATAACAGCATTATTGCATTTATTTTTCCGGAAGAAGAAAATTTATTAATAATCGGCAAAAGAAATGATATTGATATTAAATTTGATAAAAAAAATATAGAAGATTATGAATATTTTAAGAATGAAATAGAAAAATCAAAAACAAATATTCAAAGTGAATTAAAAATTAAAGAGTATGTAACTTTTAATTTTAAAGGTAAAAAATATATAGGTATTGCAAATTATTCAGAAATAGGAATAAGGAAAAAATTATTAAGAGATAATAATGAACTTGTAAGCCCTATTATTGTAATTGCAGACAGAGATGATGAGTTTTTTTATTTAATATATTTAATAAGAAATGTCTTTTTTTTAATACTCGGTATAGTCTTTGCCATTGGTGCTGTGTTTAAACTTTACAATACATACATGATAACAAATGAAATCTACGGCATCAGGGACAATATGCAGTCTGTTATTAATGATATCAAATCAAAAGGAATGATAAGTGCTAAAATTAAAAAAATAATCACAAAATTTATTGAAACCTCAAATCTTGATGATTCATTTTTGGGTCTTGTAAAATCCCTGGAAGATCTCGGCGATATAATATCAGGTATTGCAGACAGGGATCTGTTTATAGCAACCTTAAAAAACGATGACAGCCTTCTTAAACCTCATGATGAAATGATGACAATTATGTTTTTAGACATTCAGGGATTTACAACAATAACTGAAAAATATAAAAACAACATCATTAATATAATCAACAGTATCTGGACTGAGGTTGAGCATTCAACAGCTAAATATCATGGAAAAATTAATAAACTTATAGGAGATGCAGCTTTAATAATATTTAGAGAAGAGATTAATGGTGAAAAAGTTAATTCAAGTAAAAATGCTTTTTATGCATCAATTGAAACATTATTGAAAGTGCCAAAAATATGCAATGATCTTAATCTTGATGTTGATTTTAATTTCAGGATAGGGTTGGATTACGGAAAAATCACATACGGTAAAACAGGTACTGAAAATAATTACGAATTGGGAGTAATCGGCGACACTGTTAATACTGCTGCAAGACTGGAAGCATTAAGCAAACAATATCATACAAATCTTTTAATAACAGAGAATGTTTATGATGAGCTTAATATTAAAATGAATCAGGATTATAATATTAAAGAAGAATTAAATATCAATGATGATTTATATATTAACTTATTTAATATAGATAAAGCAAGGCCAAAAGGTAAAAAAGAGGCAAAAGAAATAATTACGGTATTGTTAAAGAATGAAAACAATTATTCATTTATAGGCTCCAATAA
>Ga0209164_1000208_pt1 | contig 182857 bp, 239 predicted proteins | sample MTBNYHSulfiMetaG_FD_187458 | JGI IMG/M metagenome (GOLD analysis project Ga0209164, IMG submission 187458) | Enrichment culture microbial communities from rom New York Harbor, USA that are MTBE-degrading - MTBE-NYH (New York Harbor Sulfidogenic)... | ecosystem: Environmental > Aquatic > Marine...
TTACGTACTTGTTGCGATAGTAAAAAAGCAGCTCAGGTTGGACATCAGCCTTTACACAATTCTACAAATTTTGAGCGTCACCCTTTTTGAAAAAAACACGTTATTTCAAATCCTTACCGCTCCAAGACACACAAACATCAACCAGGCATTGGATAACCAGTTGAAATTATTTGAAAGTTAATTGGACAGCAGTGACATAAAGATTGAATGTTTTGCAAGCCAGAAAGAATGCAAAGCCCGCTCCGACCAAGATCCGCTCCCGGGCCTTTTCATCCCCTGGAGGCAATCACCGGGGTCCCCGGATATACCTCACCCCAGGATCAGGGGCCATCCAGTGGTGTCCAAATCTTCAAAAGGCTTGAAGAACCCTTCTTGCCGTTCCACGGAACTTTATGGCAAAATGGGCCGCCAAGCGGAAAAAACAACCGTCTGCCGATGAGCCACCGTTTCCATCTTGAAAGGAGGAATGATGCAACGCATGCGTTTTGTGGACTTGAGCATTGCCATTGAACCGGATCTCCCCAGCGATCCGCCCATGATGATTCCAAAAATCGAATACCTGGATCATCGAAGCGGAGCGGAACAGATGAAGGATTTTTTCCCCGGGGTCGAGAAAGAGCAGCTCCCGGGGGGGCTGGGGTGGGCGATCGAAACGATCACCCTGACCACGCACTCCGGCACCCACCTGGACGCCCCCTACCACTACCATCCCACAATGGACCGAGGGAAAAAGGCTTTGACCATTGACCAGATCCCTCTGGAATGGTGTTTCGGCAACGGCGTGCTCCTGGACTTCCGGCACAAAAAGGATGGAGAGAGAATCACCGTGAACGACCTGAAGAAAGAACTCGGAAGAATTCGTTACGAAATAAAGCCTCTGGACATTGTGCTCATTCAGACCGGCGGCGATGCCGCATGGGGGAGCCCGGACTACCTGCTGAAGGGCGCAGGCATGGACAGAGAGAGCACTCTTTTTATCACGGAAAAGGGCGTGAAGGTCGTCGGAATCGATGCCTGGAGTTGGGACCGGCCCCTGCCGTTCCTTGCGGAGGAATTCCGGCAAACCGGCGACCCGAGGGTGATTTGGGAGGCACACTTTGCGGGCATTGAAATCGGTTATTGTCACATGGAAAAAATGGCCAATCTTTCTTCGATCGGTAGACCTTACAACTTCAAGGTCTGTTGTTTTCCCATTAAAATCAAAGGGGCCAGCGGAGCCTGGACGCGACCGGTGGCCATCGTGGAAGAGGAAACGGACCAGGATTTAATCTTCGACTGACCGGGCATGAAATCGATCGAGGCGCCCGAATGGGAATTTTCGTCCAGGCCATTTTTTATCTTGACACCCGGAGATCGTTCGATTAAATAGAACAAAATCCATGTTCGGCAAAATTCTGAAAGAGAACAGGCTCAATGCCGGAATCGGACTACGGGAACTCGCGGGTCGGGTCCGCATTTCTCCCGGATACCTGAGCGACCTGGAAAACGAAAAGGTCCCACCCCCATCGGAAAAGGTCATTCTGGACATGGCGTGCGCATTGGGAGTCGATAAAATGGTCCTTTTGAAGGCGGCAAGCAAAGTCGACCCCGAGCTTTCCGACTATGTGGCACACGAGCCTCGCGCAGCGGACTTCCTGCGCATGGCCAAGGAGCAGGGGTACGGAAATGGAGATTGGGAGAGACTAAAGCAATTGGCCAGGATCGCCAGGCTGGGAAAGATGAAGGAAGAAGAGAAATGAAAATACCCTGGATCAGCAAGGAGCGGATCGCCCAGGAAGCCGGCAACCTGCTTGGAGGCTATGCCGCCATGGTCGGCAAGAGCATCCACCCTCCCATTCCCGTGGAAGACATCATCGAGCGTTTTCTCGGGTTGAATCTCAGTTACGAAGATCTTGAAGAAAAACTGGGGATCGATGACGTACTGGGCGCCACCTATGTGAATTCGCGGAGTATATGCGTGAACGAAAAACTCCTGGACGACCCCGACGAGGGGAGGATTCTCTTCACCTGCGCTCATGAGGTGGGGCACTGGGTCCTCCACCGCCACCTGGTGAAGACGGCTGCCAGGTCCGCCGGCACCGTGGAAGCGGTTGTCTGCCGGGCCAGGAACGTACGGCAGCCCATGGAATGGCAGGCGAACCATTTTGCCGGGTGCCTTCTCATGCCGGAACACGATGTAAAAAGGGCCTTCTCCCTGGTGTTTCAAGCCGAGCGCGTTGTGCTGGATAACGTGAAAAGCGCCCTTGGAGGCACGGGGGTCTGTGTTGATCCGTGCGTGGAAAACTGGCCTTTGATCGCGGATGCGGTTCGGGAAAGCGGCGGCTTTAGCAATGTATCCAAGGAAGCCATGATTTTCAGGGTGGAGGATCTGGGGCTCCTCGTCAACCGGACAGAAGAACGAGTGGGCTGGAAAGCCTCTTCCAAAGAGTAGTCCAAATTCACCCTCTATTTTTTTGCGACAAATGTTCGATAAAATAGAACAATCTCCCGGGCAGCACATGGAACAGGACATAGAGCTGGTCATCGTTCAGGACACGGTTCTTTTTCTCTGGAACGACCTGGTGATTCAGGATTTGGCCGAAGCCCTGGGAAAACCCGATTTCCCAAAACCGCGGCCCTGTGGATAGGAAATGATGGATTACGTGGAACAAATCACAGGCCTCATCAAGTCCTTGTGCAACCTCTTTTACCTGGGCACCGGAGACCATAAGCTCGCCGTCAGGAAATGCCTGGAAGTTGCTTCCAGTCTTTCGGTGGAGGTATTTGGCTACAATATCGCTGAAGGACTGTGGCGACCGGGACAAGAAAAACCCAGGAACGGCGAGATCGATCCCATCGAGATGCTCAACCGGATCCTCAATTCGAAGGGGGGATCGTTCCCCGGCAAACGCAAGCTTTTCCTTCTTGAGCATTTCGATCTGCTCCTGGAAAATCGGGACCCTTTCCTCTTGACCAGGCTAAGACGAATCGCCGATTCGGCCTGCATCCATTCCACGGTGGTATTGACTGGAAGAGCGGGCTTCACGCTTCCGGAGACCCTCAACGACATTCCTCAGGTTTCCGCGCGAATCCCTTCCCCCGAGGAAATCGGAGAAATCGTCGACACGTGCAAGAAGAATTTGACCCCCCCGGAAAAGGAGGAAATCTTCGAGGCGCTGGCAGGCCTGACATCCCTTCAATGTGAAGACCTGCTGGCCTTCTCGCTTGCCACAGGGAACGGAGTCGACCCTCAATTTCTCGGAAGACAAAGAGCGGCTCTCATCACGCAGCGGGCAAAAAACCTGATTCAACTCTGCGAACCTGCGGGGGACTTGGACGACGTGGGAGGTCTCGATCTTCTCAAGGATTGGCTCAAGAAAAGAGGCCGGTGCTTTCATGGAAAACGCGCTCCCGGAAGCGGGCGAGCGCCCGAACCGAAAGGGGTTTTGCTGGCAGGCCCACCGGGCTGCGGAAAATCCTTCCTGGTCCAGGCATTGGCAGGCTCCTGGGGGATCAACCTCATCCGGTTGGACCCCCCTCGCCTCTTTCGGTCCCTGGTGGGGGAAACGGAACAGAATTTCCTGGCTGCTTTCGAGACCGTGCGCTGCCTGGCACCGGCAGTTTTGTGGATCGATGAGTTTGAGAAATTCTTTCCCCGCGCGCCGGATCAAAGTGTCGATGGGGGTGTCCTTTCCAGGGTGCTGGCCCTTTTTCTTGACTTTCTTCAAAGCCGAAGAGACGGGATCTTTGTCTGCGCCACCACGAACGCGATCGCCGGCTTGCCTCAGGAGATCATCCGCGCCGGACGCTTGGATGCGGTTTTCTTCATCGACCTCCCCAACAAAAGGGACAGGGCACGGATCCTGGAAGTGATGCTGAAAAAACATGGCCTTGAGGGAAAAATCGTCGTGACGGAGGAGGTGCTCAATGCAACGGAAGGCTTCAGCGGCGCGGAGCTGGAACAAGGGGTGACGGAAATGATCTACGAACAGGAGAAAAACGTAATGGAGTTCAACCAATTCACCTTTCTCAGAACCGTCAGGAGTATCGTCCCATTGGCGAGAACCATGGCGGAAAATATAAGCGCCATGCGGGAGTGGTACAGGACAAGGGCTCGATCTGCGGCATCCTTTGATCACGAAACGCCGCAGGGAAGGAGGAAAATATGTCCCATATCACAAGAGTGAAGACCCAGCTCAAGGACGGGCTGGTCTTGAGAAAGACCCTGAAGAAACTCGGCTACGAGATCGGCGACGGCAGCCTGAAATCCGCCCCCTGGGGCATCAGGCAGGCGAACCACCTGGAAATGGTCGCCAGGAAAGAGGGCGTGCTTTTAGGATTCAGGAGGACGGGATCCGGCGATCAACCCTATGAAATCATTGCCGACTGGGCTGCGCCGGGAATCGGTCGGGAAAAGGTCATCGACCGGATCAGTCAGCTCTACAGCCAGGAGAAAATTTTGGATCTGGCCAGAGTCAAAGGCTACGCCGTGGTGAAAAACAGCTTGAACCAGAAGGGGCAGGTAGAGATCGTGCTCCGGAAATTGGGGTAAAGGAGGAGGCCCATGGGCGAGGAAATCAGAGTCGTTATTCACCCTGACGGACACCTGACCCTGAAGGTCAGCGGGGAATTGGGGCGTCAGTGTCTCCAGGTTACGGAAGCTTTCGAGAAAGAGATGGGAGAGGTTTTTGATCGTCAGAGAACACAGGAGTTTTATCGAAAGGCCCAGATCGCGCTCACCCAGAGAAATCCGGAAACCGCGTGAGCGGACGAACCGAAGGGAATCTCCCCCATGGAAGTGCCCTATTCCGAACTGCGAAAAGTTCTGTGCGAGGAGGACCTGCTTCAAAATTCGCTCGGTCTCCTGCGCACCGTGGTGACGGACGAAGGGAAAACGGTCCCGGCTTGCCGGGTGATGAAGCTTCTGAGACTGGCGAGCAACCTCAAATCCCGCGGGCTCACCAATCTGAGTGCCATTGAAAAAAAGGAGTTGTTGGGAAACCTTGTCTTCCTCTTTGAACATGGCCATGAAAAATGGGTGGGCAGGGTGTGCCATGTGCTTTACACGGCGAAACTCCCGCCGAAAGGATCGGCGCCTCTCTTCCCCGGGGAAATGATTAAAGCCTTGCTGACGGCAGTAAAAAGAGAAAAAGGGGAAGGCGTGCGGGAGATCCTCTGGAGTCTGCTTTTCAAGAAAAGCCTTCGACTGGAAGCCTTGGTCAACCCGAAGGACACGATCCCGGGGCTCTGGGAGAATAACGCCATCGTCCGTAACAACGTGGTCCGTTTTCTTTTCAACCATTACACACCGGATCAAGTTCTCGATGCTATATGGAAGTACTCGGTGACCTCGCGAAAGACCATCCCCGGAGTGACCTTGAAACGGTGTGCCGGCCTCCTGGCGGACCAGGAGGCCTCAAAGCAGAAAAGAGCCTTGCTGAAACACATCATTCAATCCTCATCCCTGGAAGAAAAGGAAATCGATCGAATCTGGGCGGAGTACCTCAAAAGCCTGAATCGATTCGACCTCGTGAGCATGATGTCTTCCTTCAACACGGAATCAAAATGGCTTGACGCCCTGAAACCGAAAACCGTTCAACTGGCTTTCACCTTCGACCAGCCGGGGAGCGCATCCTCCTGTGAGGGTTTCCGTGACAGGATTTTGGCAGTTCTGAATCCTCCCCGGGGGTTTTCAGCTCGGGATAAGCCTCCGATTGAGGGCCCGAAACCTCCTTGACCCGGCCGGGGGTTTTTCTTTTGACCTCTATGCCTTTTTAATGCATGTTTGGTGGATCACTCTTGTCCAAAATCGATATTTCTTTGGGCACCATTTTCATCAAAGTCTTTTCCGGCGAAGGAACTGCTTAATCTCCCCCTTTGACAAAGGGGGACCGAGGGGGATTTTCAGAACGTTCGTGAAATCCCCCCTCCCCCCCTTTAAATAAAGGGGGGTTGGCTCATCCTCAAGGAGTCAATGAAACCTGATTTCTCAGTTTCAGATGCCAAGTTGAGAAATCAAACACTTATCGATCAAGAAGTCTGAATTTGGGTTTATCTTGGACAGCAATGTTGGTGGATATGAAAACGACACTGAACATAAGTCGTCGCAATGAGAGCTTTTGTGTGAATCATTCTGGGCTCCTGATAGTGACAGCCGGCAGAGGGGAGGAATGATGAAGGGAACGCTTCGCAGTGCGATCGCGGCCTCGCTGCTGGCGCTGTCCGCTTGCGCCACCATGGACGAGAGCCAGTGCCTGAACGTCGACTGGTATGCTGTCGGCGTCGAAGACGGAGCGGCCGGCAGGCCGCTCACGCGGCTCGGAGACCACCGCCGTGCCTGCGCCAAGTACGGCATTGCGCCCCAGGCCGAGCGCTACATGGCCGGCCGCAACGAGGGACTCAAGTCGTTCTGCACCTACGAAAGGGGTTACACCCTGGGCCGAGCCGGCCGCGGCTACGCGGACGTCTGCCCCGAGCCGCTGGCGGCGAACTATAGAGCCGGCTACCACGCCGGCCGGGAACACTACGACCTGAACCGGCGCCTTGGAGCCGTGCAAAAGGAGATAGAGAAGTCAAAAGCCGCGCTCAAGGCAGGCATTGAAAACCCTCGCAAGCGTGCACGAGAGGTCGAACGGCTCGAAGCCCTGACTCGCGAGGCAGAGCAGCTTGAGCAGGCCATAGCCGCGCTGCCGGGCCGCTAGGCATCGCCCGCAGCCTGAGCCTTCATTTCCTACCTTATCTGCCCCAGCTTCTGGAGGATGAACAGGGTCTCTCGAAGACCGACCGGGCCGCCGCTGACGGAGGCGGGGTAGAAAGGCGCCTCGGCGACAAGGCCCGCGCTCACCTGCAGGCCCAGGATGGCATCCCCGAGCTCAATGGTGCCGCTCCCGTTCAAATCTCCCTTCAGGGCAAAGCGGGCGGTGATGTTCTTGTCAGCGTCCATGGCCAGCAAACAATCCGCCGCACCCGCATCGCTGCACGCATCGCCTGACCACCCGACAAAAGCGGAATCACTGCCAGGCAAGGCCGTCAGGCGGATGCTCCTGCCGGGGTCATAGAGCTCGGAGCAATCGAGGCCGCAGTCGATTTCGCCTCCCCCGCTCATGACGATGCCGCTGCCCGCCCCGCCGGTGCCCGTCGTGTTTACCGTGAGAAGGGGGCGCTTCAGCATGAACCAGGCCGGTTCGCTCCAGCCCGACCATTGGCCGAAGCTGTCCATGGTGCTCCCGGTTACGGTGTAGCCCACGTCGTAAGAGAGTTCCGCTGCGGGGATCCGGAAGGACGCGGCGTTTTGGAGGAGACCGGTATTGAAAACGATCAGGCCGTCATCGGCCTTTCGCACCAGGAACCAAACCGCGGCCTCGGGATCCCCGTCAGGGTCCGTGTAGACGGACAGGGTAAGGACCGGAGAGTCCCCAAAAAAGGTGCCCGAGGGGGTGACCACGGCAGGCCGGCTCGGGGCACGGTTCAAGCGGATCACGGATTGGGCCTGGGTCGTATTGCCTGCCCCGTCCTTCACTTCCAGCTCCACCGTGTACTCCTGAGGAAGCGGCTCGGGCCCGGTCAGGCTGATCGTATTTTCTCCCTGGGCCAGGGGCTGGAAGTCCGACCATCCACCGCCGTTGATGCGAAAGCGCAGGAACATGGGGCCCAGTTCGTCCTTGGCCGCCACGTGCATCAGGAACTGGGCCGAGGTGCTGAAAGAGCGGCCGGTGACGGACGTGAGAGAGAGACCTTCGATCTCCGGCGCTTTCCTGTCCAGAACGATCTCTCCGCTGACCCCTTTGGATCGATTCGCCTTTTCATCTTCCGCATGGGCACTGACCTGGTAGACCCCGTCGAGAACGGTATCGGTGCCGTCAATGCTGAGGGTAGGGAGATTCACGAGAAGGTCGCCTTCATAGGATGTGCCTGAAAGGCCCTGGATGGCCCAACTCGTCCCAGTCTGCGTTTCCGTACAAAGGATCTTCGAAAGGCTCATGTTGTCCTGGGCCATGAAATGGAGGGGGATTTCGGGATGTGTGGTAAATCCTGACCCGTCGCCGATCGTCATTTCCAGAGACGGGGAAAAGAAATCGTCCTCCGCCTTCAGGGACACCGCAGTGGGGGCGGATTCGTTGCCCGCGCGGTCGGTGAAGGTGAAAGCGACAGATGAAAAAGACGGCAGCCCGGAGGTATCCAGGACAAGACTTCTCTGATAAGGGACCTGCGTCACGTTCCCGCCGGGCACCGTCCAAAAGCTGATCCATTCCACCCCGGAATCATCCTCTGCCTGGAGATCGAAATAGAGCTTCATGCTCTCCGGGTCCACCTTGGGGTAATCGATCGTGCCTGTGGGAAGGGTCGTGTCGAGATAGACCGAGGCGTAGTACGTGCGATCCTTTGAAGAAGGGTGACTTTGGTTCCGGTACTCCACGCAGACCGTTTTCCATCCGTCCGCCCCTGTAAAATCCACAAAACGCAGGCTGGGATCAGGGAAAAGGTATCCCTCCCAGTCCCCTTCACCCAGGGTCCCGCAATCGCCGCCCCCGGCGATCCGCACCTCGCCGGGGTCGTTGTTCCAGAGATGAAAGGAGAGATGGGGGACCTGGTTACTCATCACGGAAAGCGGTGCCGGCTCCCAACCCTGTTCTCCATAGACAAAGGAAGGCGATAAGGGGTGAGTCGTTTCTCCGTAGTCGTTCGCATAGAGCATGTAGTAGTTGGAGACGTCCACGTCCTCTGCATAGAGGAGGAGGTAGTAGGTCCCCGGGTTCAGGGTGATCCCCTGGGACAGGTAGATGGGCAGGCCGCCCGTGGTGGACATCATGAGAGCATAGACCGAATCACGGTCACCGGTCCATTCGAGCAGGGTCGTGCAGGCGGGACAGGTGGGATCGCTGTCATCGAGGTCCGTCACCAGCTTCACATGCAAGCGCCCGGGTTCACCCACAAAGGGATAGTAGGGGGCCGTGCCCGAGGTGGAAAGGGAGAGCAGGAGCTTGTTGAAGACAAGGGAGTTTTCCAGGACGATCTTCTGTGCCCGGGATTGGTCCGAGGTCGTGCTCCCGAGAAGAAAGTCGCCCGTTGTGCCGTACTCCCAGTAAACGTGTTCACCATCGGGCGGAACGATGTCGATCTGGAGGGGCACGTGGGTGATGTTGACGTACCGGGCGCCCCCGGCAAGGTAGACCGAACCCGTCGTATCCACGGCAATGGAGTCGCCGGCGGTCGCCGCATTTCCGGCCTGGTCGGTCACCTTCACGTGGACCGTTTTTGTGCCGCTGAACTCGTCCTTTTCCGTGACGCGCCATTGCCGGATCGTGGCGCTCGTGCCGCTGAAAACGAAGGCATCGCTCCAGGTGGCACCGCCGTCGTTGGAAAGTTGGGCGGCGAGCATTCCCGCCTCCGCATTCCCAATCGTAATCTCTACATCCACCTCCTTGCTATAGCTCGCTTCGGTGTTTCCTGTGGCGGGGTCTTGAAGAACCACCGTGGAGAGGACGGGCGCCGTTACATCCCTGGTAAAGGGAATTTCGCTGCTTTGCGCCACGTTTCCCCATGCGTCACGCACCTCGATGACCAGGGAAAGAGACTTTTCAGGAAGATCCGCGAGCGCGGCAAAGCCCTCCACGAGACCGGCGGGATCGGAGGGGGCGGCATAGGATGTCCATTCACCCGGGAACTGATTTGTCTCGTCATAGATCACGTAGCGGTACTGGTACGTATCCTTGTCTCCGTCCCCGGAGCGAATCTGAAAGGGGAGGGTGTTTCCGCAATAGCCCTGGTTTGCAAGCGGCTCCACGTAGAGGGTCGGGGCTGTGAGGTCTTGGGCCATGCGGATGGAACCGGAGGTGTCAGCATTGAGATCGGAATCCCAGTAGGTGGGAGTCCATCCATCGCCACCGGTGAGCGTGGTTTCTCTTCTGAAAGAGTCGCTGATGCTGAAATCAAAAACCACCTTCTTGGTCCTGTGGTAGAGATGGTCGAAATAGAGGGTGTAGGTCCTGAAGGGCGGCACGTCATTGAATACAAAGATGCCTTTCACATCCGTCATCGCGGTGATTCCCCCCTCGCCCAGGCGCACCGTCACTTCAGGGAGGGGAGTTCCTTCATGGTCCACCACAGCGCCCTTCAGGATCTGGTACTGGTAGATCCACATGCCGCTTCTGGTCGTGGAATAGTTGAAATCGTCCGTATCGTTTCTCTCGTGGTGGAAATAGAAGCTTCGGGGCGCGTAGTAAGGGGCTCCACCGTCGAGCTCTTCCTGGGTCGGCTTGACCGGCAGATACTCGAGGTAATAGTCCCCAGTAGGCACGTGCTCGAACCGGTACACGCCGTTTCGCTCGTTGTAGATGCCGGTTGTCCGGCATTCCGAGTACTCTCCGCCTGCGGCATCCCTCAGGCAGACCCGGATCCCGTTCACCCCGCAGTCGCCACTGCAGGGGTTGGTCTCGATCACGCCCATGACCGTTCCCCTCGGCGCGTTGGCATAGATGCGGGCCGTGACCATCATGTTGTTCGACGTGTTGCAGTCGCCGATGCCGTAGACGGGCTGACCGTTCTCAGTGGCCTTGTACTCGTTGTATCCGATGGTCACAGCGATGGTGTGAGGACCTTCCGTGAAAGGATGGGTGAATCCCGTGATCAGGTAGGACCCGTTCTGGGGCAAAATGACGGCCGGCCTCTCGGTCGGGTCGATCCAGTCCGCGGTGCCGTCCTGGTTCTTGTCGAGCTTGCGTATGGTGATGGGCCTTCCGAAAATGTCAAGCCCAGGCTGGCCGTCCACGTAAAGGCTCCACACGAAAACGGGCTCCGGGCTCCCCAACTCCGGGCCCTGGGTGCTCCGGCTGCCGATGTTGGTGATCTGGAACTCCAAGCCGGTCCACTCGCCGGCAAAGACCTTGCCCTGCTTGCCGAGCGGATGCCCATCGGCAAAGAAGCCTGTCACGGCAATGTCCGGAAGGTCGGGTGAATCGGTCAGGGGAAAGGAAACCGTGGTGCTGATATCGCTTGATATCTTGAAATCGTCGGCGATTCGATTGTAGTAGGCGCCGTTGTGCAGGGTGTCGGAATCCGGGCAGGCATAGGAGAGGATGTTTTTCCCCTTGTCCACCGCCGAGGGCATGATGCTGAAATCCAGGGGCGGCACCAGGGTGAACTGGAGTCCTGCGGTATTGTAAAGGGCCATGCTGTATTGGACGATGGGTTCGTAAAACATGGCCCTCGATCCCGGTGAGTAGTTGGGGTCGTCGGCCAGGGAATGCTCGGAGGGAATGGTCAAAGCAAAGGGCTTCACGTTGGGGTCGTTGGCAGGGTCGCTGATCGCGGGGTCTCGCAATCCATAGAACAGGAGGTCGCCGTCGGCGATAACAAGGCGAAGATAGTTCCCTTCCACCACCAGTTCGCCGGCAATGCTCAGGCTCGCCATGTTTAGGTCCACCCCGGAATCCCCGATGCTGCTCAGGATACCCCGGACGGCCTTGGCAGTCTGTCCCGAGCCCGGGATAAGCTGATCCACGGGCAACGAGGCAAATTCGAAGGCGTCTATGCCGCAGAGACATTGGCCTCCCATGGGCATGGGCCCGTCGCTTTGGATGATCAAGGCGAAGTCCTTGCCGATGTTGGCGAGCTCGGTCTCGGTCCACCAGTCCCGGAACTTGAGCCCCAGGGAAAAACCGTAGTTGGAAGAGAGCTCGTTGACGTTGGGATCGTCCTCACTCTCAACCCACGCCCGGCAGGAAGCCCTGTTGCCCGGGAAGATCGTGGCGGAATCGCACTCGATGACGAGCGTCGCCGGCACGGAAATCTTGATGGGGACATTCCCCATGCTCAGGTAGCCCTTGAAGTCCACGGCAAAGGGAATGGCCGGCGTCCACGGGGTGCCTTTGTCCCACCCCAGGGTGTCGGCTCCCTGGTATGAAAAGCGGAGGGGGATTTCTCGGTGAAGGTCATAGTCTGTGGGGTAGGCATTGAGGGGCGAGAGAACGATACAAGAGAAAAACCACAGGGGCAACGAGGCCCTCAAGATCCAATAGAACATGGGGCACTCCTTTTCGGGTCTACCTTTTAGGGAAGACGCATGCGCTGATCAGGGAGCAAACCCAAAAATAGGCCCTCTCAAGGTACGCCGCCTTTTTGCGGGCAAACGGTGCTTTTCGCCCGAGGGTCCTCCCTCCTGCCACACCGATATCGCTTCAACGCTTGAAACGCCCGGAAAAAGGCGGTCAAAAACACTTATCATCATTACTGTCCAAGATAAAACCAAATTCAGGATTTTTGATCGATAAATGCTTGATCTTTCAACTTGCGATCTGAAACTGAAAAATCAGGGTTCATTGATTCCCTGAGAATGATCCAACCCCCCTTTAATTAAAGGGGGGCAGGGGGGATTTCACGAACGTTCTGAAAATCCCCCTCGATCCCCCTTTATTAAAGGGGGAAGTTAAGGGGTTCCTTGGCCGGAAAGGAATTGCATCAAAATGCTGTCCAAGGAAACATCGATTTTGGACAAGAGTGACTTATCATTTCACAGAAAATAATGATTATAGTCCAAATTGGTGATTCTTGTCAATCCGATTGTCAGTGAAATAGGTCACACTTTCAGTGACTTGCATGGGATTGGGGCATACTATAGATCTCGCTAGTGTCCATCCAGAAATGGCTTAAATTCCCTCCCCCTTGACGGGGGAGGGTTAGAGCCTGCCCCGTCCCGACCCGGAACGGGGCGGGGCCCCGTACTCGATACGGCGGTGGGGGTGATAAGCCTTTTAAAATATTCAGATAGCATTCTTCAGGCTACCCCCTCCCCCAGCCCCTCCCACCCCCGCCAAAAGAGGCGGGATCTTCGACAAGGGAGGGGAGTTTATGAATGGACACTCGCTAATCCACATGGGCCGACCGTAAGGCCAGGGGCCTGAATCCTCAGCGAACATGGGGCAGGTAGGTATCGCCGATGTATTTTTCTTCCTCTAACTGCGCGTACTCTTCATCGGTAAGCTTCAAGATCCGCTTAAACACATATTCGTTATGTTCGCCCAGTCCCGGGGGAGGGAGTTTCGCTTCCTGAGGGGTGTTCGCGTAGCGCCAGGGAAACCCCGGGTAACGGTGCGTGCCGCACCACTGCTGGGTCATTTCCACGAAGAAGTCCCGTTCCGCCACGTGGGGGTCCTTATAGCAATCCTCCTCGCTCATGACGGGGCCGGCGGGGACCCGCTCCTTCTGGAGCAGGTGCATCGCCTCGTATTTGTTTTGGGTGAGCGTCCAGGCCTCGATATGCCGGTCCAGTTCGTCATGGTTTTCCCGGCGGCCCAGAAGCGTGGCGAACTTTTCCGCCTTGGTCCACTCCGGGTTTCCCAGGGCGCGGCGGAAGGCTTCCCACTCGGCGTCGTTATTCAGCGTGATCACAATCCACTCATCCTCGCCGGCGCAGCGGTAGCACCCTTGGATGGCCACGGGATGGCGGTTACCCAGCGACTCCTGGTTTCGGCCGTTCATCATGTAATCCAGGAAGGGTTCGGCCATGGCGGAGAGGATCGTCTGGCTCTGGGCCAGATCGATGTACTGCCCCCGGCCGGTCTTTTCCCGGTGGTGGAGAGCCATGATGGCCGAGGCCACAATGCCGGTGGCACCGCAGGGGTCCATCGGATAGACCAGGGACCGCTTGGCGATTTCGTCCACGGTGTACTGGCCGAGCCAGGTGCCGCCGACCACGCCGTCCACATTGGCGCCGAAGCCCTTCAGCTCGCGGTACGGCCCCACCCGCCCGAAAGAGCTGGCCGAAATCATGATCAGCCGGGGGTTGACCTCGCGCAGCACATCGTAGGTGAGCCCCAGTTTTTCCGTCACGACAGGCGCATTGTTCTCGATGAAGAGATCCGACACCTTGATCAGCTCCTTGAACAGCGCAATCCCTTTCGGACGGGACGTATCGATGGTGATGGCAACCTTGTTCCGGCCGTGGGAATTGAAGTGGGGCGAGCGGTTCCAGGCCCGGTCTCCCGGCGTGCAGTCCGGGTAATTATAGAGCCCTCCGAATTTCATGGATTTGAGGAGGTCATAGTTCGCCTGGGGCGGCCGTGCCAGGAGCCCGCGGGTGGCGCGGGCAAAACGCTGTATGGATTCGATGCGGATGACCTCGGCGCCCAGGTCGCCCAGGAGCATGGTCGCGTAGGGGCCGGCCCAGGCCACGGTCAAATCCACGACGCGTATCCCCTCCAGGGGCAGTTTGTTCTTCATGGGATAAACCTCCTTTCGTCAGATGACCCCGCCTTCGCGGAGCTTGGTCAGATCCTCTCTGGAGTAACCCAGCCCGCTGTAGATCTCCTCATTGTGCTGTCCCAACAGCGGAGCCGGCCGCCGGATGGCGAATCCCCCCTCTCCCATGTCCATAGGCGCACCCGGGAAGGTGTGTCTCCCCGCCACCGGGTGATCGATTTCCACCCAGAACCCCCGTTCCTTGAAGTGGGGGATGGCGACGACGTCCGCAGGGCTGTTGACCGGTGTGACGACCATGCCCGCCTGCTGCATGATCTCGGATGCCTCCTGCTTGGTGTGGCCCATGAGCCACTCGATAAAGTAGCCGTCCATGTCGGGCCCGTAGGCAATATCGTAGAAATTCTGGAATCTCGGATCGGACGTGAGTTCCGGATGGCCGATGCACCGGGCGAATTTGGGGAAATCCATCTCCTGGATCGTGGCGTTCACCCAGCCGTCCCGGGTCGGATAGTAACCGACGGGCATGATATGTCGGCGGCTAATGGTGATGTCCTGGCGGGGCGAATTGAAGCCGGTGTAGGCGTAGGAGACAAGATAGGTGTCGCGCCTGTCGGTGCCCGCGAGCATGGTCTCCATCAGCGAGATGTCCACATAATCGCCCTGCCCGCTCCTCGTTGCCCCATACCAGGCCCCCAGCGTGCCGGCCACGGCAAGCCACCCGCTTTCGTGAAGCGTCACGTTCCGGACCAGGGCGACAGGGGGCTTCGTGGGAATGCCCGTCTCGAACATGGCACCGCCCATGGCGTAGTTGATGGCGTCACTCGTCTCATAGTCGCGGTAGGGCCCGGTCTGGCCGAAGTTGGAAATGGAGGTCATAACGATGCGGGGATTGATCCTGCGGACTTCTTCGTAACCGAAGCCGAGCCGCTCCATGACGCCGGGACGAAAGCTCTCCACCAGGATGTCCTTATCGGCGAGGAGCTTCCGCAGGATCTCCTTGCCCGTGGCGCTCTTCAGGTTCAGGGTGACCCCCCGCTTGTTGGTGTTAAGGTGGAGAAAAAGCCCGCTCTTTTCCGGATGGGGGTCGTCTTTGACAAAGGGCCCCATCGTCCTTGCCGGATCGCCCCCCTCGGGCCGCTCGATCTTGATGACGTCCGCGCCGTAATCGGCCAGCAGTTTGGTGCAGTACGGACCGGCAATATACCAGGACAGATCCAAGACCTTCACGTCGGACAATGCCTGCTCCATTGGCAACCTCCTTTTTTTCTGCAATGATCAACTATAGGGAAACCTCGGTAGGGCGTCAACGAAAAGCCGGCCGGATGGGCACTCGCTGAAACTTTTGCCGGGAAAAGGCTTGACCGTGCCCTGTCAAGTGTCCGCAGGCGCATGAAAGAGGAGAGCGAGAACTTGAAAACGAAACTTTAGTCGGGACAAACACGATGCTCAAAAACAGCCGTGGGGGACACTATTCGTACCTCAATGCCTCGATGGGATCCATGCGGGAGGCTTTTCGGGCCGGGTAGAAGCCGAAGAATACCCCTACCGCCCCGGAAAACAGCGTGGCAAGGAGGATCGAATCGGGGGAGATGATGGTCACCCATCCTGCCACCACGCCCAGGAGCTTCGAGGCCGCCACCCCGATGACAGTCCCGAAGATGCCACCGATCAGGCTCATGGTCATGGCCTCCACCAGGAACTGGATGAGTACGTCTCGTTCCCTGGCCCCCACTGCCAGGCGTATGCCGATCTCCCGGGTACGCTCCGTCACGGAGACGAGCATGATGTTCATAATCCCGATCCCGCCCACAACCAGGCTTATGGCAGCCACCGCCGTGAGTAAAAGGGTCATGATGCCGGTCGTCTTGTCGGCCATGGCTGCGTATTCATCCAGGGTCCGGACCGTGAAGTCGTCATTCGCACCGGGGAGGATGCGGTGCCTCTGGCGAAGAATTTCTTCAACTTCACGTTTGGCCTCGCCCACAAGTTCCTTGGACCGGGCCGAGACCCCGATGAAGTGGGTTACCCCCGGCAGTTGGCTGCCGCTCAGTTTGCGCGAGAAGGTGGTGTAAGGGACGAAGACCACGTCATCCTGGTCTCTCCCCCGGGGATCACTTCCCTTCGCGGATAGCACCCCGATGATTCGGAATGGAACATTTTTTATCCTGATGTTTTGACCAACGATCTTCTCGCCGCGTTCAAACAGGTTCTCCACTACGGAATTGCCAAGCACAGCCACGCCTGCGGCGGATCTGACATGATTCGGGTTAAGGAATTCGCCCTCCTGAACGGGCCAGTCCCGGACCACCACGTAACTGGCAGTGGTCCCGTAGATCGTTGTATTCCAGTTCTTCTTCCCAAAAACGAGCTGAGCACTTTGAACGATGACATGGGTCACCTGCAGGGCCGCCGGGCATTCCCGTGCGATGGCCTCGGCGTCATTCACCCTCAGGGTGGGTTTGGAGCCGTACCCCCTGCTGACGCCGCCGGTCCTCGAAGATCCCGAATAGATCATCAGCATGTTTGAGCCAAGGTTATTGATCTGGGCCTGGATGCTGGCATTTGCCCCCCGTCCGACACTGATCATGACGATGACCGCTCCGATGCCGATGATGATTCCCAGCATGGTCAAAATGCTTCTGGCCTTGTAGGCCAGGAGGGCTCGCACCGCCAGTCGGACGACGATGATCAACATCCCCACGTCAATCCACCTCGTCACTTTCAAGCAGACCGTCGCGCAGATTGATTCTTCGCCTTGCGACCTTTCCCACGTCGGGGTCATGGGTAACGATCATGATGGTGATCCCTTTTTGGTTGAGGGATTGAAGCAGGTTCATGATCTCACGTCCCGTCTTTGAATCCAGGTTGCCTGTGGGCTCATCCGCGAGAATGAGGGCCGGACTGTTCACCAGAGCCCTTGCAGCGGCTACCCGCTGTTGCTGCCCGCCGGAGAGTTGTGTGGGCCGATGAAAGGCCCGGTCCTCCATTCCGACCATCCTCAGGGCTTCCATGGCCTTCTCACGGCGGTTCGGTTCGCCGGGACGGCGGTAGAGCATGGGAAGCTCAACGTTTTCGAGAGCATTGCATCGGGCCAAAAGGTTGTAGCTCTGAAAGATAAACCCGATCTTCCGGTTCCTGATATCCGCCCTCCTGTCCCTGGTGAGAAAAGAGACATCCTCCCCTTCAAGTTCGTAGCGCCCCTCTGTCAGGCTGTCCAGAAGCCCGGCAATATGCATCATGGTTGACTTTCCCGAGCCGGAGGGCCCCATGATCGCCACAAGCTCACCTGGATGGATCTCTACGTCAATCCCTTTCAAGGCTTTGACGATTTCCCCTTCCATGGGGTAGACCTTTTTTACCCCCTCAAATCGGATCACAGGAACGCTCACTGCTGTCTCCTGCCCAGCAACGAGGAGAAAAGATTCCGGCTCCCCTTCGCGGCCCGGTTTTCTGTGAGGCTGAGGCCCACGATGACCTTACTTCCTTCCTCCAGGCCCCCTGAGATGATCTGCGTCTCGGTATCGTCGGTTATGCCCGCCACGATGTTTCTGACCTGAGGCCGGCTGTTCTCCCCCAGGACGTAGACCTTGACCCTCCTCCCTTTGTACATCCTTCGTTTCTTGTCCGCCTCCCGGCGCTCTTCCACATAGGCCCTGAATTTCCCATATTGATCTTCACGGAGGATCCCATGGAGATTGGTGAACACCTGGGTAAAGAACACGCGCCAGGCCTGGGTAAGGTCCCTGTCTTCCTCGGGAATGGCATAGGCTGCCTTCAGTTGTTGACCGGCCCGCTCAATGATCTTCACAAGTTCATCGGCCTGCCCGGAGTCAAGCCCCACCTTGTTCACCGTATCTTTGTAAAACTCCCTTTCCCTGATGGGGGTTGTTTCCGCGGATTTCTCCTCTTTGATCTCCTCCGGCGGTTTGAATCTAAGGGCCGCGTTCGGGACCTTGAGGGCTCCACTCACCTTGGCCACCACAATGGTCACATTGGCCGTCATGCCCGGCCTGAGCAATAGATCCGTATTATTCACGTCCGCAATGACCTGATAGGTGACCACATTTTGAATGTTGGTGGCGAAATTCCTGACCTGGCGGACCGTGGCCTTGAACTTCTTTTCCGGAAAGGCATCAACGGTGAAGATGACTTCCTGATCCGGTTTGATCTGGCCCACGTCAGCCTCGCTCACATCCGCCTCCACCTGCATCCGGGTCAGATCTTCCGCAATGGTAAAAAGGATCGGGGATTGAAGGGTGGCTGCCACGGTCTGACCGATATCCACTTCCCTGGAGATGACCACACCGTCTATGGGAGATTGGATGGTACAGTACCTCAGCTTGATCTCTGCGAGATTGAGGGCCGCCTTTTTTTCGGCGATCAGGGCCTCCACGCCTTTTTCCTGGGCACTGGTCTTACTGAGCTGGGCCTTGGCCGTCCTCAACTTCGCCTCGGCCATTAGAAGTTCTCCCTGTGCGCTGTCCCGCTTGGCGAGGGCCAGATCCAGGTCTGACCGGGGCACGATCTCTTTATGCCCGAGACCGGACAGGCGGTTATATCTCAATTCCGCCTCCTTCAGGGTGGCGCGGGCAGAAATGATCTGGGCTTCAGCGTTCTCTACCCCGGCTTCGGCCGCCATGATTTCCTTCTCAGTCTCCAGGAGCTTCGTCTCTGCCATGAGAAGCTGGGCCTCTGCCTGTTCCACCGCGGCGGCGTAGGTGGCAGGGTCTATAAGGGCAATCACCTGGTCCTTTTTGACAAGGCTGTTAAAATCCACGAGGAGGTCTTTTATATTGCCCGAAACCTGGCTCCCGACCTTGACCGTGTTCAAAGGCTCCAATCTGCCTGTGGACGATACAATAGCCCGGAGATCTCCCCTGGTAACGGCCGCCAGCTTATATTCCTGCCCGGAGACCCCCCTGTTGCCGTAAATTCTGACGAGCAGGAAGACCGCGGGGACGATGATCAGGGTGAAAATGATCAAAAATCTCCATCTCTTCATGAAGCACCCTCCCCGGTACGGGTGATCGGCCCCTTTTTCAATTCTTCCTGTTGCCGGATTGGGCCTCGGGATGACCCCGATACCCGTCCGATATGAGTTAACCCTTCTAAATTCTTTATTTATCAAAATTGCTTGCTGATCGCAAATCTTTTGCACCTGGCGAGCGAGAGGAAAAGGTCATGAGGGACATACCCTTACAACGATACTTATTATCCCGTCATTCCGGCGAACCGTAGTCGCGCCAAAGCGGCGCTACGCCGTGTCGCGAAGCCGGAATCCAGTCACAGCCGTGAGGAATCTCACCAATTGGATGCTCTTCCCATACTTGGATTCCCGGATGCCCCAGGCGAACTTCATGCCGGGACAGGCTCCTCAAGTCCGGAGTGACGGAGCGCCCAATGCCACGCCGCTGGTGAGTGACATTGTAGGGCTACTTTCACATGGGGATGGCAAGAATCTTGCTTGGAATTTAAACAACTCGCCCTGTAAAAGTTTCCAAACCAAGAGGCATGATGGAAATTATAAGGGCTCTTTCTAGAGACTGTTTGGAGCCCGTGGAGCGAGGAAATTTGCTCGTGCGAGGATTTGCATCCTATAGGGAAAGCCTGTGGCTAAACCTATCAGGTAAGCATCGAGCAAGGAGGAGCTGCAATGAGACAACCATTTAGCAAACGAATATTGGTTCCGCTCGCGTTCGGTCTACTTTTGATTTCAGTTGTATCATGCAACGGTACCGGCGCAGGGATTCGCATCGAAAAAGAGCCGGTGGTAAAAGGGGGGCCGCCTCCACACGCGCCAGCTCATGGATACCGGGCAAAGCACCGTTACCACTACTACCCGGACGCCTATGTATATTTTGACATTTCAAGAAAAGTATACTTTTACTTAGAGACGGATCAGTGGAGAATGACCGCGTCTTTGCCTCGCAATCTAAATGCTCAGCTTGGCGGCTATGTTCTGATCGAAATGGACTCTGACAAACCGTACTCGGCATTTCAATACCACCGGCACAAGTATCCGCCCGGTCAACAAAGAAAAACCAAGGAAAAAGAGAGAAAGGGGAATTGGGCTCACAAAGAAAAATCTTCCATCTAACCGAATTGATAAGCGGACCGCTCGCTGCCGCACACTCCTCGCTGCGCTCGTCCCCTTATCGTCGGCTGTTGAGCATCGAGCATCACAGGGAAGGGATCGCGGAGCGGTAACTTCCCGAAAAGCGGAGTCGGCTCAACAGCCGACGTCAGCCCTTAAATTCTGAATGAGCGGTACATTAAATGATCCTCAGATTTCCTTTGCCTTTTTGTATCCTATAAGATACACTTGAGTTATGATTGAAATCCGGCAAACGGATGAATATGCGAAATGGTTCAGGAGCGTGAGAGCTCGGCAAGCGCGGGCTCGAATTAATACGCGAATCCGGCGGCTGTCATTGGGCAACCCCGGCGATGTGAAACCGGTAGGGGAAGGCGTCTCGGAACTGCGTATCGACTACGCTCCTGGGTACCGAGTTTACTTCGCAAGGCGCGGGGAGACGCTTGTGATCCTTCTCGCCGGGGGCGATAAGCGCACTCAGAACCGGGATATCAGGACAGCGCTGGAACTGGCGCGAGGACTCTAGGAGACTTTCATGGCGAAGAAGACTAAAACCCGACCCTGGGACGTTGCAGAGCATTTAGAAACTAAAGAGGACATGGCTGCCTATCTGGAGGCCGCCCTAGAAGACGGTGATCCCGGCCTGGTAGCGGCTGCTTTGGGGGACATTGCGCGCGCCAAAGGAATGGCGGACATTGCGCGCGAGACGGGCCTTGGACGCGAAAGCCTTTATAAAGCCTTGTCGCCCGAAGGGAACCCAGAGTTCGCCACTGTGCTGAAGGTTGTGAAGGCCCTCGGCTTGAAGTTGCGGGCCACGACCTGACAAACTAAATCAGGCTAGCAACTCAATCCAGCGGACCCTTCGACGCGCTCCGCTTGCTCAGGGCCGCTGGTCTCGACGATAAGCGGACCGCTCGCTGTCGCTCACTATTACGGCACGATCATCACCTTGCACTGATCTGTTGGGGCCTTCAGGGCTTCAAAAGCAGCCGGCAGTCCGTTTAAAGAAACCCTGTGCGTTATCAGTATTCCTGGCTTGATCCTCCCTTTTCCAGCCATATCCAAGGCGAATTTGAAGTCCTCCATGTCGTAGCCGCACACGAAACTCAATTCCAGATCTTTTGAGATGGCCATGCTGGGAAGGATGGAGTCCTGCTCCATACAGGCCCCAACCACTACGATACGACACCCTGAAGCGGCTATCCGGATGCAATGCTGGATCATGCCCGGTGCGCCTACGGCCTCCACGATGAGATCCGGCTTTGTCCCGGTCTCACGGAAAAACGCCTCCGACACGTCCTTCGCTTCATTGGCATTGATCACAGCATCGGCCCCCATTTTCCAGGCAAGCTGCATTCTCTCCGCCGAACGCTCACTCACCAGGACTTTGCCGGCCCCGCAGAACTTGCTCCAGGTTGTTGCCGCCAGCCCGATGGGCCCGGCGCCCACAATCAGTACGTTTTGTCCCGGGCGCACATTGGCCCGCCTTACGGCGTACAGTCCCACGGAGAAAGGCTCAATGCACGCGGCCTCTTCCCAGGAAACCCTATCGGGAATTTTCACCGAAACATTGGTATTCACAACCACGTATTCCGCGTATGCACCGTCGGCGTTCCGACTACCCAGGCCCAGGGCCTTCACACGGGGACAGGCTTTGAAGTCTCCAACCATGCAGGCAGGACACTCGCCGCACGTCCTTATGGGATATCCCGTCACCCGGTCGCCCGGTTTCCAGTCCCCTTCGGCTCCCATTCCGACTTCCACCACCTCACCGGAAAATTCATGTCCCAGGATTGTCCCCGGCTTTGCCAGACCAAGCCGTACCCAGTGCAGGTCCGATCCGCATATGCCGCAAGCTTTTACCTTCAGTAGCAGTTGGTTTTTGCCCGGTCGGGGTATTTCTCCCTCACGAACGACAAGAGACTCCCCAGCGCCTTGCATGACCACCGTCTTCATTTTTTGTAGACTATTTTCTTCCATTTGGGATTCCTGCCGCAGCGCATCGGGACCCTTTCCTCTTGCTTTCAGGATAGACCATGAAAAAAGGGACCAAACGGGTATCTTCTCAATATTTAGGGCTGAACATGGTTGCTGTTAAGAGGTCTGGATTCCGGCTTTCGCCGGAATGACGTGAGCTTAGCTTATCCTGTCATTCCGGCGCGTCACCCCGGTGAAAACCGGGGCGGAATCCAGGTGTGCTCCCCCTATTTATTGAGCTTATACCCAAACGGTGTATCAGCGAAAGTATGACAGATTTAATAGTTTTGTAAATAAATTTTTCTAAAAAAAACCAATTATCAAAGTAGGAATCGTCATGATTCAATCAAATCTCCGACCAGTTTGATCCTTCGCTTGTATTCCTCTAAAAAAAGCTGTAAATCAATTCCACACATACATGGTGGATCATCTTATCTTTGAATGAGACTCTTCCCGCCGCAGAGGAGCGGGGTATCTACAAAGGCATTGTAACACCTCAACCGGCGAGGGATTAAATCCCTCTGAGCCTCGGGGTGGGGGTTAAAGTTGGGACTTGGATGAAAAATTCTCACAACCTTCCTAATGGAATATTCGCCGGCCGACATAGCCGTCCGGTGATTGTCTTTTGTAACGCTGAATAAAAAGTGGAGATTCCCATGGCGTCTGAATATGTCAAGACGATTTGCTTCGAATGCCACTCCCGCTGCGGGGTCATCCTTGAGAAGGTCGATGAAAAACTGGTCGGGATCAAAGGGGATAAGGATCATCCCTTCAGCAAAGGCTATCTGTGTCCCAAGGGAAAAGCCTTTACGGAGATTATCTATCACCCGGAACGGATTACCCACCCCCTGCTTCGGAAAGGCGAACGGGGGCAGGGTCAATTTGAGCCGGTTTCCTGGGATCATGCCCTGGATGTGATCTGTGAACGTCTTCTGGATATTCGGGAAAAATGGGGTGCGGAATCGTTTGCCGTGGGAACGGGAACCACCCGGGGTGTGCCGCCCTTTCTGCATCGATTCATGGCTGCATATGGATCTCCCAATTATTTCTCCCCGGCCCACATGAGCGGCGGCCCCGTATCCCTGGGCGGCATCATGTCCATGGGATTTATCATGTCTCCGGACTACGGTTTAAGCAAGTGCATGCTGGTGTGGGCCCACAACCCCGACGGGGCATGGCCCGGCTTGTACAATGCGGCTATCCGGAAGGGATTGAAGAACGGTGCGAAACTCATCGTCGTGGATCCCCGGCGAACGCCGCTTGCAAGAAAGGCGGACCATTGGCTCAGGATCAGGCCGGGAACGGATATCGCGCTGGTTTTGACCTTTTTGAATATCATCATACAAAGAAAACTCTATGACGAAAATTTTGTTGAAAACTGGACGGTGGGGTTTAACCGGCTTCGCGATCATGTCTCGGAGTATACACCCGAGCGTTGCGAGGAAATCACCTGGATTCCGGCAAGACAAATTGAGGAAGCCGCCGTAATGTGTGCCACAATCAAACCGGCCTGCATTGGCCCCGGCATGGCAGGGGCTTCCCAGGCGACCAATGCGTTTGATTTAAACCGCGCCCTAGTGGCTTTGGGTGCCATTACCGGTAACCTGGAAGTACCGGGCGGAAATCCCAATTACCGTTCGCCCACGGGTCGCCGCAGTTGCTATGGGACGGATTTCAGCGTTATGAGAAATCTGCCCCCCGAACAGGCAGAGAAACGAATCGGGCTGGACCGTTTTCCCATCATTACTCGTGCTTCGGGTATTCCGGAACAACTATGGAAAGCCATTCTTGAAGAAAAACCTTACCCAGTGAAAGGACTTGGACTCTTTGCCAGCAATGCCATGTGCTCTTACGCCAATTCGAAAAATGTCAAAGAAGCCTTGTCGGCACTGGATTTTCTGCTTGCAATCGATTATTTTCATACGCCCACCACCACATTGGCTGACGTGATTCTTCCCCCTGCTCACTGGACGGAACGGGATGATGTCGAAGACCTCATGATGATGAATTACGTATTCTGCCAGCCGAAAGCCGTGGAGCCGGTTCCCGAGTGCCGTGATGAAAAAAGAATTCTCGTGGACCTGGCAAAAAAAATGGGGCTGGAAGGTTACTGGAATTCGGTTGAAGAAGGCCTGGATTATCGACTTGAACCCATCGGCATGAACTTTGCGGAGTTTAAGGGAAAGGGGAGTTTCAGCAAGCCCGTGGTATATAAAACTTATGAAAAAATGAAAGGTTTTCGTACGCCTTCAGGCTCGGGAAAAGTGGATTTGTATTCGGAGTTTCTTGAAAAACAAGGCTATTCTCCGCTTCCCAGTTATACTGAGCCTCTACAGAGTCCAATCAGCACGCCGGAATTATATAGGCTCTATCCCCTGATACTGACCACCGGCGGCAGGAATGTTGTGTATTACCATTCCGCACACAGGAATATTCCGTCCCTCCGAAAACTCTCACCTGATCCCCAACTGGATATCCATCCGGAAACCGCGGCGGAATATGACGTGACAGATGGAGACTGGGTCCGGCTTGAAACGACCGTCGGCGGCGTAGAGATAAAAATCCATTTCAATGACGACATCCATCCCAAGGTCGTGCATGCTCCCCACGGCTACTGGCATGGTGCAGCGGACGGATGGCAAAGGCTGAATATCAATCAAGTCACCGGCAACCAGGCGCAGTGCCCGGTAACGGCTTCCGTACAGACCAGGTCGATGCTTTGCAGAATCGAGAAGATATGAGATCCGGAAAGGTCATACCAAATGAAACCACACGCCGCACATTTGGCGATACGGACGCGGGCCGTAACCTGGTCGTGTGCGAGGACGCGGACGATATGTTCAGAAAATTAGGTACCTGATGCTTACTCCAGTATACAGTTCGGCCGAGACGTTTAAACGGATGAAACGACGGGGAGAAAACCTTGATAAGCTGAAGATACTCACACGTTCTCTGTTGGAGGAGGGGCAATTAGACCCTATCCATCGGGATCATAAATTGATCGGTCACCGGCAGGGGCGTCGGGAATGCCACATTCAATCGGACTGGCTTCTGATTTACAAAGCCGAAGTGGACCGTATCGTTTTGAACGTACAGCAAACGACTCTGACTTGTTCCAAAAATAATTCGGCAATGGCATCCCCAAGCTTGCTCTCTCCATTAGCGGGTAAAACTTACAGTATCATAGCCCACTACTTTAATTCGCATGAAATACAAAAGCTCATCGACAAATGCATTGAACAAGCGGCTTCATTAAGAAGCATGTAGTACTATCAACCTCCACGGTAAAGGACATGAACGACGAAACCAATGACTCTCGAACCTTGCTGCTTCAGGCGATGGCGCAAAACCGCGCCGCTCCTGAGCCACCCATGAAAACGCCGGAGCAAGGATGATCCAGGGCATCAGTCACGTAACCTTCATTGCGCAAGACGTCGAGCGAACAGCCCGGCTGTTGGTCTCCGTCCTTGGAGCCAAAGAGGTTTACGACAGCGGTGCTGATACATTCTCCCAGTCGCGCGAGAAGTTCTTCCTTTTGGGCGATGCTTGGGTTGTTGTGATGCAAGGTGCACCGGCACTAGAGCAAACATATCGACATGTGGCGTTCTACGTCACGAGCCCACTATCCGAGTACGCAAGCGCTCTTCGTGCCATGGGTATAGAGCCTCTGCCAGGCCGGCCGCGGGTTGAGGGTGAAGGGGACTCACTGTACTTCTATGACTTCGACAACCAGCTTATCGAGCTTCATACGGGCACATTGTCTGATCGGCTAAATGCTTACAGGTCCAGGGGACGCCTATTTTGATTGGGACGCTCCAAGGTGACAAGCTTTATGTGAAGGAGGATTATTTCAAATGATAGAAGAACTAAGTGGTTATCAAAAAATGGGTAAAAAGATCGAAGAAATGATTCGTCCATCAACATTTCCTCTTGCCATAAAGATGATAAAATCGGGGACTGAGATTGATTTTGAATATAAGAGTCCCGCAAAGGACTTAAATTTGCAGAACTTTGTTTGCCAGAATTTTAAAATGTCACGATCGTATGGTTGGACAATGGTATTAACGGAGAAAGACATCAATTGCAGATTAGCCCGTTACATCTATGGCTGGAATCCAATAAATGAGCAGCCTGATGGCTTGAATCACTCCTTTAGTATTGGACTCTATGCAAAAGATATGGAAACTTCGCAAAAGATAGACAAACATATTTTTCGATTTAACGATGGTTATCATGGTATGGTGATTTCGCCTCTCTCCAGGACTAAAGTAGTGCCTGATGTGGTCTTGGTCTATTGCCTTCCTGCCCAGGCCATGCGATTCATACACGGGTATTTATATTGTGAAGGGGGGGTTCTTGAATTTACAGCAGCAGGAAGAATGGGGTCGTGTCATGAAGGCGTGGTCAAATCCATTTTAACCAATAAACCCCAACTGGTCATTCTGGGAAATGGAGACCGTGTCTGGGGTGGTGCCCAGGACTCTGAAGTCATGTTTTCTTGCCCTCATGATAAACTGGATGTTCTTATGGAAGGCTTGGAAGCTACCCATGTGGCTGGTCTTCGTTATCCAATTCCCACCTACATGAATTACACTCCCGGCTTTCAAAAATCCTTCGAAAAAGAGGCGATCAGAAGAGGCGGAGGCACCTTCATTGAAAAATAGATCATTAGCTTAGTGCTGCCGCGTTTCCAGTTCGATCTCCCTCGGCCCGCCCTATCCGGGTGCATTCCCTGTTTGTACAGCCGGATTTCAGCAGCTTAGTCCTGACTGGCCTCGTGTCATGTCTCAAAAATTGCTTTACAAAATCCAGACGACCACCCCCACCCATCCTCCCCCTGAAGGGGGAGGAAAATCTTGCCATTCCCGGTGCTTCTCCTCCCCTCTCGAAGATCCCGCCGCCTTTGTGGCGGGGGTGGGAGGGGCAAGGGGAGGGGGAACATGACATGGCGCATGAGGACAAATAGGGAATGCAACGCCCTATCCTTCTATCGCGCGCCGGAATCCTGTCTCACATCGAATGGATAGATTTTAAACATTGACAAGATAGTGGACACGATTTATTATCTTATCTTTTGTATGGATAACAAGGAGGTATCAAATGAGAACCAAGAGAAAAGTGAGCTTAACTCTCGACGATGATCTTTGCATAGAGATCGAAAAGGCGGCAAAAGCTCATAATATACCAAAGAGCCGTCTTGCCCAGAAGGCATTCAGATTGTGGCTGGAAAAGGAGACCGAGGCGCAGATGGCAAGAGGTTATGAAGAAATGGCCGAAGAAGATAAGGCACTCGCTGAGATCACCTTTCAGGCCCAAAAGGAGGTTCTCTAATGAGCAGCTTTCCCATGCGCGGTGAAGTATGGCTGGTTAACTGGAATCCCGCCAGGGGAAGCGAGCAGGCCGGCAAGCGGCCGGCTCTTGTCATCCAGAACGATATTGGCAATGAAAAAGCGTCGACCACGATCGTAGCTGCCATCACAAGTTCCGTGAAACTTTATCCCATGAATGTCGCCGTCGATCCGCCAGAGGGCGGATTGGACCGTCCCTCGATCATCAAAACGAGCCAGATACTTACGGTTTCAAAAGAGAGGCTGGAAAAACGCCTCGGCCGACTCGGCAAAGACACGATGAATGAAGTTGATAAGGCGATTAAATTGAGCTTGGCGCTCTCCTGAATGGGGTACGGGACGGGCATAAATAAATAAGTATCTTAAGAATGGGCTAACGTGGAACAGGAGTTAATGATATATTTATGCCTCTCCCCTATTGCGTCACTGATCACGGCCTATCCCACGGAAGCAATAAAAGAGGGGGGAGAATATGGCCCAAGTAAAGCTGTTCTATGATCATGCGGCGAATACCTTAACGGTTTGGTTTGATAATCCCCAGGATGAATATATCTGCGAAGAAACTGGTGACGAAGTGGTACTGATGAAGGATAAAGTCGGCCGAGTCATTGGTTTTGAGAAACTCAATTTTTCTGTTGCTAAATCAGAAAAACTGAAGGTTGCCTTTGAGACGGTGGCTGTCTGAAGCAGCTTTCGGCTAAACGATCACTGGTGCGGACTCAAGAAAGCCGCGACACACAGTTCAGTCGTTGGCAACTACACCGCTCACGGCAATTGGTTCGCGATCCGGTCCTTCCGCTTATGGCCTCCCCTCACGCACGATCAGACCGTCGACCCGCATGAGGATTTCCTGTCCGCGTTCGCACCGAAAGTACCTGCCTTGATTCTTCCTTCCCTCCCTCGGTGCCCCTTGGCTCCGCATTCCCACCTCTCGAACTTTATAAAGCCTTGTCGCCCGAAGGGAACCCAGAGATCGCCACTGTACAGAAGCTGTGAAGGCCCTTGGCCTGAGGTTGCGGGCCAAGCCGGGCATGCAGCGATGGAAACCTTTCTCATTTTGAATGGGTATGAAATCGACGCTGATGTGGATGAACAAGAACGGGTCATGCTCGCCCTTGCAGCAGCCAAATGATCACGAGAGGTTCATGAAATCGCCTGGGGACGGGGCACAGGCCGCTGTGCGTGGGAAATGGGGACGTGCTTGACTTTTTGACATACTCCGTGCCTTGGGTTGAACGCTGATTGCAGCAACACTTAAAAGTCACCAAGTCAAGGACGTCCCCATCTTTCGCATGGCAGAATTGTTGCAAGTCACAGAGGAAGCCCTCGACCTTTTGGCTGCCTACGAAGCCCACGGTATATTGAGTCCTCGTTTTCGCAATGATATGCTTCATATTGCCTTAGCTACCGTTGCAGAGGTAGATGTCTTGGTAAACTGGAACTTCAGGCATGTTGTCAGGCTCGATAAAATTCAGCGGTTTAATGGGGTTAACCTTGAACTAGGTTACAAGACTCTGGCGATTTATTCGCCCAGAGAGGTAACAACTCATGAAAGAGAAGATACAGATTAAGGCAGTGGATATGGTGCGGCGCATCCGCGACGCGCAGGCACGCATGCTAGAAGGAAAATCCAAATCGGAAATCATGGCTTTTTTTAAAAGTGCTGGAGAAGATGTTCGCAAAAAAGTAAAAAGTGAACAGAGCATACAGTCCAAGCCAAAGCAGCAAGGGTAACAACAGGACGCAAAAAGCCCGCGCAATTTTGTGCAGATCTGAAACTCTTCGACCGGCTTTTTGGGCATCTGAACTTAGACGTTCCCAAGGCGTCGACCCTGCGACTTTGCCCCAGTGAGCCTCCGGCAGAGCGGCAGGGATCAGGCGGCCCGCCCGAGGGGGACGTGACCGATTAGTTTTGATCAGACCGTCATTCATGGCAACACACACCGTCATTCCTACGAAAGCAGCAATCCAGAAGATAACCTGGATTCCGGATCAAGCCCGGAATGACAAGTTAGAGGACACACACATCGCTATGGCTACCCAGCTGAACAGGGACGGGGACGGGCATAAATAAATAAGTATCTTAAGAATGGGCCAATGTGGGACAGGAGTTAGTTATATATTTATGCCTGTCCCCTACTTACACGTAGGCTCCGCATTCCCACCTGTCGAACTTTATAAAGCCTTGTCCCCCGAAGGGAACCTAGAGATCGCCACTGTGCCGAAGGTTGTGAAGGCCCTTGGCCTGAGTTTGCGGGCCATGATCGGTTAACCCAAATCAGGCTAACAAAGAGCCCGGGCCGCTGATCACTTGTCACGTGGACAGACGCTTGATAAATTGCAGATATCCATGTAATCTAAATACAAACGAAATACTTGAGGTAATCGCAATGACAAGAATCATCATAGAAATTGATGATAACAAGGCCGCGTTGTTAAAGGAGAAAGCCCGCAAATTCGGATTGTTGCCTGATCAGTTTGTAACTGCTTCTATTGAGGATCTCATCTCACAACCTGAGGAAGAGTTTGAAACGGCTATGCGTAGAGTTTTGTCCAAAAATCAGAAACTTTATGAACGACTGGCTTGATGCGATATCTTTCCATCATTGAAGTCCTTGAAATCCATGATCAAATCATTTCCACCTCCGGGGGATCTCTTGGAATTCGCGATATGAAGGCCCTGGAATCCGCCGTCAGTCAGCCGCGGCTTACATTCAACCAAGAAGATCTTTATCCTGATATCGTCCATAAGGCATCCTCACTCTGTTTTGCATCGAATTGCCAAAACTTTTTGACTTAATATGGTAATTTATTCAAAATACGTAAAATTAGAATCGGAAGGAAGGTGAGTACGTTTACTAGCCTCTGTATTACATGCGAGATTACGGAATATACAGATCTAGACAATGGCGGCGCTGACTGCCCCCAGTACGTAGCCCAGCCGCGCAAGCGCGGCAGAACAAGGCAGCGGACCTGATGTCACTCGCTTGCATGTGCCTGCGGCACCCCAAGGTTCGTACAGGGTTCAGCACCGCAATTAGTCTCCTAGGATTTCACTTGAGAACGGAGTGGAATTAAGTCATGAAAGAGAATATCGCCCATATCCTTAAGCAGGCTTTAAGACTCCCCCCTGAGGCGCGCGCGGCCCTTGCTGGCTCCTTGCTGGACAGCCTCGACGAACCACTGGACCGTGATGCAGAGTCAGCGTGGGAAGCCGAAATAGCCTCTCGTATCCGGGAGATTGACGAAAGGAAGGTCACCCTGATTCCCTGGGCCGAAGCCAGAGCAAAAATCGCAGGACAGTGATGTCTTTACGGCACGTAGACATCCATCCGGAGGCTATTGCCGAGGCACAAGCAGCAAACCTGTGGTATCGAGAAAGAAGTGCTTCAGCCGCAGAGGCCTATCTTGTCGAGCTAGATTTGGCTGTCGAAGCGATAGCCGAGAACCCCGAGATGTGGCCACGTTATGTTCATGGGACGCGCCGTTATATTTTCCATCGCTTCCCTTTCTATTTGGTATATCGCGAGACTGCCGGCAGGCTTGAAATAATTGCTGTCGCTCACGGTCGACGAAAGCCCGGATACTGGAGAAAAAGGATCGCCTAACACCGGGCTGGGCGAGGATGCGCGAAAAAAACGCCGGCACACCTCTCGGCCCGAGCGTGCCCCACTGTAGTCACGCTTCGATTAATGTCGATTGTTGCCTTCGCCACCACTGGAGCTGGTTCTTCATCCGAGAAAACCACTCTTTAGATGGGAGGCCGCGCCCTCAGCCGCAGGATCTTGATCCCTAAGCCGTGATCCACTCCTTCAGTATTCCACTTGAAACCCCACTGCTCAAAAGAAAAGGGCCAACTCGATTGAGGCGGCCCTGAGTCTTTGATTTTCCATGGTAGGCACGAAGGGATTTGAACCCTTGACCCCTACCGTGTCAGGGTAGTTGAACCCCTATCCCTCAGTACCCAATTCCAGTGAAATCAGGCACTTTTAGAAATCGTCGAGCCACAAAAAACATCCACTGTAACCAAAAAACAAGCCAAAATGGTTACAGTCGTGGTGACAGTTTCCAGCTAAAAAAACTTTATGCCACCCACGGGTACCCACGAATCCGATCTTCATTGCCCTATTCCCAGGGCGGGGTAGCCTGAGTTTCGCCCCCTGGGTTTGCCGCGCACTCCCGGCAGATCTTTACGATAAAATGCAATGAAAACAAGAAATTCCATCTAATATTTTTGGCTATACTTAGTTTCTATAGGCATCCACCGAGTCATCAAACTCCCCAGATACAAAATCTCTTTGCGTCTTTTCCTTGACACTCAACGATTATGCATCTACATTCTTTGCTCAAAAAAACGACTTTCAACATTAATCCGAGTCGGAGATAGTTTTGGCCGGGGGATTGACTCTAAGTAACCGAGAACGCAATAAAACCCAATCCAGCGATTTAGCGGTTCATAGCTGGTATCAGTTCGTTTTGGGATATCCTCCGCATCTTGTTCGATATTACCTCAAGAAATTTGGAATCAGTAAGAACAACACCATCTTAGACCCTTTTTGTGGTACGGGAACATCTCTCGTCGAGGCTTCAAAAAACGGCATTTCAAGCTACGGTATAGAAGCCAATCCTATGGCTTTTTTCGCCTCCAAAGTCAAAACCAACCGTTGCCATAACCTTAGGACCTTAGAAAACTACCACGGTTACATATCCCGCTCGATTAAGCTTTCTTATGAACACCACGGGATTTCTGAATACACGCTCAACCTTTTTGATTACGCGACAAGCTTGAAGCCTATCGTCATGGAACATGTAAAGGATATTCCAGCTGCAGAGCAAAACATAATACCGACGGGCTTTATTAGTCCTAAGCCACTTTTAAAAGTTCAGATTATACGCGGAATTATTGATACGATAAACGATCCTGACGCTAGGGATTTTTTCAGGTTGGCCCTGGCCAGCTTTATTGTCAAAGACGCAGGGAATATCGCTTTCGGACCCGAAATTTACAGGACTAAGCCAAAACACGACCTTAATTCGCAGCAAAGATTCCTGGCAATCGCCGCTAACATGATCGACGACGTAAAAAAAACAGAGCTGAAAGCTGAGTCGACCCCCATACTCGGTGACGCAAGAAGAGTTTCGGAAGTGCTTCTCGCCGATCTGAAAGATAAGGTGAATTGCGTCATCACGTCTCCTCCTTACCCCAATGAGAAAGACTATACGAGAAGTACCAGATTAGAAAGCGTGCTTCTGGGATTTGTTAAGCAGAAAAAGGATTTAAAGGCAATCAAGGAAAATCTCCTACGAAGTAATTCTAGGAATATTTTTACTAACGATACTGACGCTATGCATATTGCTAAGTTCTCAAACATAACTTCTCTTGCTGGAAAAATAGAACAAAGGAGGGTCCAACTCGAGAAGACTTCCGGGTTTGAGAGACTATACCATAAGATCGTGCTCCATTACTTCGGCGGCATGTACCGTCATCTCCGAGAATTGAAACCATATCTTGCATCTGGAGCACAACTGGCGTACGTGGTGGGGGATCAGGCATCGTATTTTCGGATTCTCATTCCCACGGCTGAGCTCCTAGCAGAGATCGCCGAGGATCTGGGTTATAAGGTAAAAGAAATTGAGGTTTGGCGGACTAGATTAGCGACAGCTACCCGGAAGCAACTCAATGAGAACGTGCTCATTCTCGAAAGCCCGTGAGGATCAGATATGCCACCTACTGTGAATCTCACCGACTACGATAAGATAATAAGTGCCCTGTTTGATGCCAAATCAAGTGAGAATCCCGAAGCCGAGGAAATACATTTTACCAAAGATGAGGTAGTGGCAACAGCCGCAAAGCTTGGAATTATATTGAGGAATCCTCCTGATGTTGTTTATACATACCGGGTGCGCCGTTCTTTGCCCGAGACGATATTGGAGAAAGGTCACTGGTTGATAAGGCCATGTGGTAAGGGGAAATTCTGTTTCTTGAAAACCAGTAGAGATCCATTCATAAACATTCAAGATGGTCTGGCCCCAGTCGAGATTTTGAATGCTTTGCCCGAAATAGTTGAAAAATACGCTCCGTATGATGAGCAAGCATTGCTTTCCGCTGTCAGGTATAACCGGCTCCTTGATATCTTTACAGGAATAACCTGCTTTCACCTCCAGTCTCATTTGAGAACTACAATAGCTGGCGAGGGGCAAATAGAGGTTGACGATCTGTACGTGGGCATCGACAAGGAAGGGAATGAATACATTCTTCCAATAGAAGCCAAGAGTCCTGATGAAAGAGACAAACTTGGTTGGGTTCAGATAACTAATATTGTCAAATTCGCAGAGGAAAAATTCCCTAATCTCAACTGCATTCCGATTGCAGTAAAACCTCTCTCCAGAAACGATATAGTGTTGGTGCAGTTCGAACCTAATAGAGACTATGAGAGAATTGGTATTACCAATATTAAGCTCTATAAGCTTGTCAGAGAGGCCAAGGACAAAAACGGGAAAGGAATGCTACCTTGACAATGGTAGAAACTCAAAAATGACTGCTGAAGAATTACGTAAATACACAAGAAAAGCCTTTGATACTAACAAATAGGAATATCACCGAACATTAGGTTCAACGAGGACATGCGGAAAAACGCCCGGATGCCTGTTAACCTATACTTTGGGCAACTATACTTGATCATCAGGCGGTTCTGGATGACCGGAAGGACCAAATATGTCACAAAACCCAGTCCAGTTTGATCTTTATACCTTCGTGGCCGGAGCTGCGCTGGATGCCAGTAAGCCCTTCCCGCTTGAGTGCAATTGTGGAGGTGTCGTGACGATCATGCCACCATTCCAAGACGAATATGTCGTCTGTGCTCGGTGTGAGTCTAAAATAAGGATATTCGTGATCGAAGACGACCCTGGCTATATCATCGCCGCTGACCCCGACGGAACGCCGAAGTTGCTTCCAGTTCAGGGAAGTTCCAAACCACATCCAAATATGCTGTCAGCAAGAGAGCGCGATGCCATACTTGCGCAAGCTCAGGCGCAGTTTGCGACGAAGGGCAAGTAATATGTCAATCCCAGCAGAACAAATCATCCTTGTTGACAGTGAGGGCAAACTTATAGAGATTGACGCCCTCGTCGAGCGTCTCCGAGGGGAGCCGGAAAGGGTTTTAGCGGATGATGAGGTGGGCCTTGTTCTCTATGCAGGGGGCCTTGGCATCTATAACTTGAAGCCAACAGATGGAGGGGAATTCCTCGTCCAGCCAGTGACAGAAATTTCCCGCCCACGTTTCTCATCGCGTGTGCTTCGGAAACAGATTGGTCCCACCGTACTGTCAGTTACTGCTGACGCGGTCTTCGTTGTTCGAGATGGGAACACATTGAAGAAGGTAAGGGCAGAGAAACTTGAACCCGGCATGATACTCGCCTCTGGCGAGAAGGTGTATAGATGAACTTCAAGAACGAGTTGGAACGTCAATGCTTCGAAATTGCAGAACGAGCCTTAGGTAGCGGCGTCACGATAGAGCACAACAAAAAGATTCAAATCGAGAGCGCACTTTTTTCAGAAGTTGCCTCATTCAAGGGGCCACCAGCCAAGGAAGTGGATGTCCTTGTAGCAGAACTGACAGATCAGCCGAAGGTTGTGCTTCTTGTAAGCTGCAAGCTTTTTTCACGCCGGGCGGAACCAGCGCACATACAGGAATGGTGTGCTGTCGTCCAGGCAATGAACAGGTATTCGGGCGGAACGTTTTTCTTGGGATTAGTTGTCTCACCAGCGGGATTCACCAGCGGTTGCGAGGCGTGGGCAACCTCGCACAATATCGGCATCGTGCCTCCACTTAAAGGCCGCAATCTAGCATTTAACGAAGATAGCGTGCTTCGCATGTTTGAACGAGTGTTAATTGCCCTGCGCGCTCGGGTCCGTCTGCAAATCGATGACCTTCGAACAGCACCGGCCTTCTTCGACTTCGTATACCGCCTTGTGGCTGACTTTGAGGGACATCAGGACGCTGCAGCGAATGGACGTTACTTCCTGCTGCCGCAGCGTTGGGTGTCCTCGTTCGGGGAGATGTATTCTGCAATCGCCGGCCGGACAGTTGAGGATATCTGGGCAGTTGATGGGGCGACTGTGATGACGCTCTCTGGTGGAGTTGTGTTTCTGTTTAGTGAAGAACGCGTATGTTTCGGTAATGATTCAGGAATAACCAAGGAAACTCCTGCAACTCCTCAGTGTCATAAGAATATCGATATGGACCCATGTACACTCGAATTTATCAAATCCATTGTTGTCGGCAAATCAGTAACAAGTGCTGGAGACTTCGGCAAGTACATTGAGTTTGGCATAGACCAACGCTTCAATCTAGGACTCCATAAGACTGGTTTCCATCTAATTTCAACGGAAAACCCAATAGAGACGCATCGTCTATAGGGAAAACCTAACGGGGCGCCAGAAGTTCTCTTTCGCTACACTGAATGAGTCAGAGGAAATGGGCAATGGGGCAATCGTCGAGGTAGAATGACCTCATTGACCAACCATGCTAATGCAGCCGACGCAAAAAACGCGCGGCTGATAAGCGGCGTTATGGACAAAAGGGAAAATAGGCATGCCCGTAATAGGGAATCTTGACATCATTGAATTTAGAAACTTAATCGCCCGTTTCGATCAAAAATACATCAAGGATTGGGACCGCTGGCTCGCTAGTCTTGATAATGAAGCTAAGAAAACGGACCAGTTCGGTAGAGTTTTGAGGAGTTGGCAAGCTTTTCGCCCCAATGTAATGCGTCGCCCAAAGGACAAAGCAGATCACGAAGCACCGTATCTCGAAACAATCATTGCAAACACAGAACCATATATCGAATGTTTCAAAAACTACGATCTTGGTGAAGGCCGTTGTTTTACCGCTGAAGAGCGCGATGCATTATCGGAGCTATGGAAAGAATTGCAACAGCTTTCATTTGAAGGAAAGAGAAAAACAAAACGAAACGGCTTGGCAGGGGTGGTTGGAATATCAAAGGCGGCATTGCTGTTAACCGAAGGAGCGATTGGCCCAGCTTTTGATTCCCAGGTCCGAAAGAAACTGTGCGTGTCCGAGCTAACCAATGCAAGACAGTGGATTAGTGCGATCGAACTTGCCGCGCAAGACGCCCATCGATTCCAAGTCAAAAACAACTGCACACTACAGAACGCGGCACCGGACCCATACAGGACGATAAAGCCGGGGCGAATATATGATATGGCGCTCGGCCCCGGAAGAAAAAAGCGCATCAACTAAATCCATCGGACGGTCTATAAGAAGACCGCCGCTGATCTCGGCGTTGAAGTTGAAAGAATGGACCTTCGCGAACTAGTCAGGGCCGATCCAGGCCATGTTGTTGGCCATCGCCCCGTAACGAAAAGCCTAAACCTACGGAATGAGATGCGCCGATTCCGCACTGACCCACTTGCCCGATACGTAGAGAGCATTGCGGATAAGCAAGCGATGCGCTTCCGCGGTGATACGGGCAGGTATTCGCAGGGGTTCGCTTGGTATTCCCTATGCTTGGGACGCACGCTGGAACATTGCTCTGTCGTGCGACGCTGGAATTCGGAACTCCGGTGGCATCCCGCGGCGGTGAAGTATTCTCCTCGGCGGCAGGCAATCTCAGCAAAGCAGAGGGAAATAGGGCCGTACCAAGATTTGGATTATCAGAATCTTATTATCCACGCGTGCATTCTTCTGGACAGGACTATCGCCCTCTCTCGTCGGTTCCTCTCAGGGACGAACCTGCCGAGTTTTACTTCATTTGCCAAGCACAAGGACTTCCTCAAGAAGAACAGAAGTGCCTTCCGTCGCACACACAGCGAATACGTTGACCACATCGCTACCCGAACCGATTGGTTCGAGGTCCCGTTGAAGGTCCTGCGTGACAAATACTTGATGCATTCTGCCGAACGGCACTTCTCCTTCTTTGGTTGGTCAGGTCCAGGCAATTGGGACCTCGAGATGATTACTACGATTGCCCAGCGGGCGGATCAGGAATCGCCCATTAGCCAAGGGAAGTGCATTATCTTCACGCCCCGGAGGCTGGCACGAGACATGGAATCTCTACTGAGCTGGTTCTCCGACTACGCAATACGACAATCACAGGAGGGCCCAAAGTGTCGTTCAACGGAGATTGAAGAGCGCGATATTACCATCAGGTACGACTGAGAAGAAGACAAAATCAGACGCCGGAGGATATCGCGTTCAGCTGGGCTCCATACGAACCCTCAGGTTTGAGCTTTGCGGCGATAGCCAGGGCCCAGATCGTTTTCCCCATTCCGTGGGCCCCCATGAAACCGATCTTCACTGACCCCTCTCCAGAGCGGGATAACCTGAGACCTTCGCCCCAAGGCTTGCCGCATGCTCCAGGAAGGATCCCACCGCCGTTCCTTGAACCGTTTTCTTGTCCACGGTTCGGGCCACGGTATACCCCGTAAACGCTGTGGTAAAAGAACCGAAAAGGAACGTCCCGGTCCACCAGAGGGCCCCCTTGATCTCGGCCATGACCGGAGCCTCGATCTTGAAAACGCCGGCGATGAGCATAATCACCGGCAGACTAAGGGCATAAACGATACAGGCGTTCCCCAGCTTCACCATCATCTTGGGCCTGGCCTGGCGGACCACCGGATCCTCACTCATGAGCGCGGTCTTGATCACGTCACGGCCGCCCTCCTGATCTTGATAAACCAGACGCTTCTCCTCCAGGGCGATCCGGCTCATGTCTGCTTCCTTCTGATTACGCATCCGCACCATCTCCACCTGCATGTCCGGAGGCAAGGGTTCCTTGCCGATACCTGCGAGACCATCCGAGACCATCTCGATCCCGTCCTTGATCTTCTTGCCCTTCTCTCCTCCCACAATCTCCGCAACGGCCCCGATTCCTTCCAGGGCAGCCACAGCCAGCTTTCCCCCTGGGACGAAATCGAGCACTCCCTCTCCGATCTTTTTAAGCACATCAAACCATCCCATCTCTTTCTCCTCCATAGAAATCCACGAATGACGCTTCGAACTCGTCTGTTCCCTCAAAATGCTTCATGAACCGATTAAAAGTGGCGCCGCTGTTCAAGACGGCTCTTTGCCCTGTCAGCCATCCAGGATACTTCCCCATCAGCACGCACATCAGCGTATCTTTCTCCGTATTTCCCGGATGAAACAACACTGCCGTGTGCCCCTCCACCAGAACCTCAAAGGTATCCTTGAATCTCTGTCCATGAAATCGCCGGCACTTGTACGTGCCATGGGGTATTTGATGCTTCTGTGGGTCTCCCTCGTCAGGCTCCAGCGTGCTGCCAAAATACTCGCCATCCACAATGAGCGCTCCAAGCGCCCCCTGCTCTGTTTGCTCCAACCTGATAACCTTAACTCTGATCATATGTTCCTCCTTCAAGCCGACCGCCACTTCCAGCGCAGACTCGATCCGGCCGCACTGAACCTCAACTTCCTGCAGCCAGTGCCGTATCAGCTTTACGCTCTCATGGTGTTCGCTCTCCCGGTTGACTATGCTAACGGCCAAACGTATCTGACCAATCAGCCCCCGGATAGAAGCGCTTCCGTTTCTGATTTTATGCTGAGCATCTTTTTCCATTTCGATGTCCCCTACTTTTTTCTGCTGTTCTCCAGATGGGCGACCATCCGCTTCAATTCCTCCAGATCGGAATCAACACCCAGCTTCACCTTGATAACTGCGATATCCACTCTCAATTCGCTAAAAAGCTTGGCTCCTTCCCGTAAATCTTCCGCTGCCTGCCTGAGCCCACCCGCTAGAGCAGCAACCTCTGTCTTTAGCTGACAATTCGCGCAATCCTCCTTGGATAAGTATCCCTGCAACGTTTCAGCAAAATTCGCTTTCGCCTTGTAGTAGCCAATCAGCAACCCCCCGAGCCCGCACACCCCACCGATAACAGCCGTCGCCGCATATATGCCAGTACTGATTGTCCCTGCGTCAGCCATATTGCCTTCTCCTTGGTATTTGTTTACTACTAGTAGTATTTTTTTCTTTTCATTATGACCCGACCAGGCCTTCATACACATCTTTCCACCGCCAGATGTTCTTAGCAATATCGAACTTCGAACCAACAAAGTTCTGAGCCGCCAAGCCCATCTCCTTCCTGTATTGAAAATCCAGCGCCGTCCGCACGGCTTTGCACCAATCCCCGTTCTCTACCACGATACACGGAAAGCCCTCTCCTATCATCTTTCCGTACTCGCCCCAGTCAGACACAATCGACGGCACCCCCAAAGCACTGTACTGCAAAAGCCTCACAGCAGACCTAGCCTTCCCAAACTCATTCGGATAAAGAGGCGCCAGGCCAAACTTGAATCCCAACGCCGCCATCACCTTCGGCAGCATGTCGATATGCACGAACTGCTCCAGGAAGACCCGGCTCGGATACCTCAGAAGCAACTCCATTGGGCAGCAGCCAATGAACCCGAGGACAATTTTCTTGTTCTCTTTCAGCACGTCGATCAGCCCCGGGACCATTATTTCCAAATCCAACACATGGTAATGACCGCCCATCCACCCAATCACGTACATATCGTCCTTCTCGTCATCCTCCACCGTCACCCGCCATTTCTCGAAATCCAGGCAATTCGGCAGCACGTACACAGGCGTCTTTGTCCGTTTCCTGATTTCCTCTCCTATCGCATCCGTTGAAACCGTTGCCGCATCACACACGTTGATAATCGCTTCTGTCTGCTCGCAAATCTTCTCCCTGCCCGCCGTTTTATATTCGGGACTTTTCGGGAAATGCCACACGTTATCGTCCAGCTCGTACACGACCTTCTTGCCTCTTATACGGCAATACTCGACCAGGTGGAGCATGCTGTTCCCTATAAACCGCTGAATCACCACCACATCAGCCCAATCGACCAGTTCTTTTTGGAATCCACCGAAATCCACGGCCACAAGCGCGTGTCCCTGCTTGTGCAAATGGTGTGCAGGAAGCGTACAGCGCCAGTAGCCCAGGGCTCCTCTATCCGGGCTGATGAAATAAATTCTCATCAACTTTCGCATCACCACCGTCTTTCAACCTCTCAATCATGGCGTCACCGTCCACATTCAAGGACTGCCCCTGTATCTTTCTCCCTACAGCTAGGTGTCTCTGGACACAGCCAAATTGCATTCCTGTCTCCAGGGCCCGGAGCAAAAACCCCCAATCAGCAGACCGCTTGAACCGCGGGTTTTCATCCCACGGAATATTCTCGGATCCGAGATTCCGATGAACGATAGACGCGTGATCAATCCGATTACAGATATTTCTAACCCAATACTCATTCCCATCGTCCCACCCATCACAGAGATCGACGACCTGGCCGACAACCGCCATGTCGCTGGACACGAAAAGCAGCTTCATCCAATGGTAGGCCAGGTAGACGCCCGGATGCTCATCCAGAAATTCAACCATAACCCGGTTCCGTTGGGGCAAATACAGATCGTCATCGGGCAGATATGAGATATACCGACCCTTGCAGACCTTGAGCGCCTTGTTGATAATCATACTCAGTCGGGACGTCTGCAGCCGATCTTCGTAACTCGGCCGCTCCATCAGAACATCGAACTCGTCGAATTTCGCGGAATAGTCTTTTATCACGGCTTCCGTTCCGTCCGTTGATCCATCATCGCACACGACAACCTGCGTTCTGCCTTGATAATCCTGTTCCACAAGACTCCGAAAGGCGTCTTTCAAGACTTCCCTCCGGTTCCACGTCGTCACAATGATCGAAATATCCGTACAGAAATCCATCACTCTGTTTCTTCTTTTGCGATTGGCGGCTTCCTTATGAAATGCCGGAGGACCCGCATCTCTTCACCGCTACTCTTCAGCCCCTTCAGCTCCAGCTGAATAGGTGCAATGCTCAACTCAAAACTTATCGCTTGAAGATCCTCGAACTCCTTCAGCCATCCATCAAAATCTTCCCACACGAAGTTACCAAGGCCATCTGTCACCGGATCATCTTTCTTCCACTTCCGCACAACCTTGCCTGATTTGTCTTTCTCTTCGCCATCCGCCTCATATTTCTCCACAAATCTCAGGGCAAGTTCGCGTTTGGTCTTCAGGTAAGTCTTTGACTTATCGAGCAGCTCATCAAACGCCGCAGTCAACCAATAAAGCGGCTCGGCATCAAACTCTCGCTTGAGCAGCTGTCCGACAACCGGACGCAGCCCTCCTCTCTGACCGTCGATGATCTGCTCAAAGATCAAATTCGTTAGCTTGATACGCCCTCCTCGACCCTCGATTGACGTTAACTTCTTCTGCTGTTTCTTCTCTTCTTTCATGACCTTTCCCTTTCGTAACTGACGTTGAGATAATTTACTCCTCCTTCTTTCTCTGATCGGGAGCAATTCGCTGGATCTGGAAGAATGAATGTGGTTGATAGACGTTCGGCCCAATTTCGACAATGCGAGCACTAATATGCATCCTACAGGAATGTTTCTTCAAAACCTCCAAAATATCGTCGAAGCAAGCCCTGAGAATCTCCTCATCGGTTCGCGGCTCTGGGCATCGTTTTTTGATCCCACCCATCTTCGATTTTCTCTCGTTAAAATCGATAACTAGACCATCTGACATCATCGCCTCCCAACCATCCTACGTAAACTTAAACTCCAATCGAATTGCCACATCCCCGCCCGTGCGATTCTTAACTCTAGCCGCCGTTCCAGCATCGTAACAACAGAATTTGCCGTCGGTATCCGTTGTTACAAAGATGGCGGCATCTGTGCTCACCAAAAGCTGCACGGAGGCATCATTAGCGACATGATAAATCGCCATCTCCGTCGCATACCATACAGTCAAAACCCCATTAGTTCCAGGCAGTTGAATATAATCCTCATCACCGAAAGTATCGTGCTGCCAGACCCAATACCTCAGCGACCCCGTTGCTTCCACCGTTTGAGAGGCACTATAATCGTAAAATTGATGCAGATGATCCAGAGTCATCATGTCTAAAGCAAAAAAAGCCATTCTTGCCTCGGTGGCCCAATTATCATCTGTCCAGTGAATGTAGAGCCTGTTTGTGTTCGCGTTGATTCCAGCGCCATAAACGTAATAGGTATCGGAACCAGCGTTCATCCGCAGATAGGGAGAGGATAGACGCAGTGTGCCTGTATCTGTACTTCTCAACTGCAAACCGTGATTTGGATATTCGCCGGAATCAGCATAGAGAGTAACATCACCGTCTGATTCAATGTGGAGGAGGGAGATGTCCGCCAATAAGCCGCCGTCGTTGATTTTAAATTTGTAGCTGTCGCTACTGTCAACTCCGAGAGTGAACCTGTCGACTCCATCGGTATCCAGGACGATGACCGAATCACCCGATCCTTTGTCAATTTCAAGGGATTGGCTAAAGGTCACAACTCCGGTGGTGGTAAATGCGAAAGCGCCTCCGTTGCTATTGATGCCATCTAGTTGCAACGTATTACCATCATGGGTATGACTCGATGCTGCTGCTCCAATGTCGCTCAGAACCTGAGCACCAGTACGATATTTTACAAGTCCGCTGTCGCTCACCAGGAATTTATCGTAGTCAGCTGCTCCCGCTGCCAAGGAGCCTATGGTCACTGTTCCAAATGTTACAGCGCTGGTTGTGGTCAGTCCCTGGTTTAATGCTCCGAGATAACCCCATTGTGTTGCGGAGATGCTAGTCGTTCCGATATTTTCAAGCTGGCTGATTTCGCCAGATGTTAGGTTTTTTAGGTTGCTATCGAGCCCAAGATCGGAAAGAACTTGGTCGCCTGTCCTGTATTTGATGACTCCTGTATCACTGACCAAGAACTTATCCGTATCGGCGGTTGCAGCAGCAATTTGGCTCAATGTCACGTTACCATTGTAGTCGATCGTCAGCCTATTGGTATTGCTAGTGGCGAGATAAATGTTACATTGAGTGCTGGACAATGATTCAATTTTAACGTATGCCTTATATCCAGCAACGCTGTTACAAGCAGCTTCGAAGTATGCATAAGACTCAGCATACCCATAAATTCCGAGAAATCTATACGAATCCTCACCAACTGTCAGATTCGTTACTTTCGTCGTATTGGGATTGATCTGCGTCAGTGTCCCATCATAATTGTGATAAAATTCCGTGCTGTAGCTCGTTCCTGAGAAGACGATACGAGAAGCATTACTTGCGGCCCCGGTTAATATGAGATCACCGCCAGCCTCCAATTTGATGTCACCACCATTCTTAATCGTGATCGCATTGGCCTGCGATGTGCTTAGAAAAACGCCAGATCCAGCTTCATACTTTATATACTCATTCGATCCATCCCCCGCGTATATTTTGGGCGAGCCAGCATTGTACTGTAATTGTATGCCGGCATTTCCAAATGCGGCAGACATTATGCTGATGCTTTTATTACTGGCATCCAATATGATATGAGTAGAGTTCGAAAGGGTGGACGCATTCATGGTCCAGCCAGATATCGTAGCATCTCCGCTAATGGGAAACGAAATTCGGGCCGCGTTTGCTGCGTTGAAGATTTGAAGACCGTTCGTGCTGTCCCATTGAATCCTCTCAGTCGTGCTCGAATCTCCGGCCCAAAAACTTGCTCCATACTCTGCTCGCTGATTGGCAGAAGCATCGTAGAACTTGACAGCACTCGCGCCCAACTCAGCCAGCTTATTGCCTCCTTGATAAAGCTCCACGCCTGACGCGGTAACTTCAATCTTTTCTGTCGCATCGGCACTTTTGCGCATCAAATACAGATAGCCGGAATCAAGCACGGCATTTCGCAGTTTGCCGTAAGTTGTACCATCCGTGATGTCATCCAGGTCGCCGTCACAGGTGCTCAGGACAATATGACCGGCACTGATATCCGTTGCCAAAACCTTCCCGTAAGTGCCGTCTGCGATGTCGTCAAGGTCGCCGGAGCATGCAGAGAGCAGGATATGACCTGCTGAGATGTCGGTTGCAAGCACTCGCCCGTAGGTGCTGCCGTCCGAGATCTGGTCCAGGTCTTCGGGAATAATATCAATCGAAAATTCATCAACCTCGTAGGTTCCAGCGACAGAGCTATAATTTACCCAAAGCAATGGCCTGAAATATCGCACGTCATTGTGCATGGTCCCAGGATCGGACGGATCGGAATGCTGTCCACCATTTCCAGAGGCTGCCCGCCCCTTGAAATACCCTGTGTAAACGGTCCAATCACTTGGAGCCTGGCCCGCTGCTGCAAAGTAATGCTGACTTGATAGGTTATTTTCTCCGTTTATGTTAACCCATGCCGTATCCGTAGAATTTCTTCCGACGACACCTAGATAACACGTGCCAGTGCCTGCCGTTCTTCGTATTCTGCATCGGATTCGATACAGTTTATTCTCGTCGTAAGGAATGCTCTTGCCATGAACACCGCGCCACATATCATCGCCGGCATTATTCCCTATCTGGACGATCTTACCTCCCGCAAGACCACCAGTTGTTATGGTGGTTTCCCCAGATCCGCCCGTATTTGGCCAACGAATATCGAAGTCATTATTTGGATCGTCAAAGCGCTCATAGAACACCCCGCCTCCGATGCCGCCCACGCTAATCATGTCAGAGACATACAACTCGCCACTCGGACCAGCCACAATCACAGCATTTCCACTCGAATCATAAATGGCCAAACCTTTAGTCGCATCCCATTGGATTCTTTCCGTGGCATCCGTGTCGCCGGCCCAAAACAGCCCCGCCGATGTCAATTCGACATGCTTGATACCATTGCCATACATTTCGATGCCAGTGCTGTCAATCTGGACATACTCCCCTCCAGAGACAAGACCCAATTTCAGCACACCAGCCGTTAGATCGGTGTAGACGTTAGATCCATCTTTTATCTGCACGGCCGTTGATGTAATGTTGACATGTTCAGAAGTCGTCAATCCAATTGTGGTTGTAGCAGCAAACTTAGCATATATAGAAGCGCCATCTTTGCACTCAACACCAGTTGAAGAAAGTTTTACATGTTCATTCGATTGATTACCTATGTAGGCGAGACCGGCGCTTGTCAGTTCAAGAAGTTTGACAGCATTGCCATATCCTTCAACTCCGGTTGAATCGATCTGGATGTATTCACCACCTGACTGAACACCAAGAGTTATAGCTCCACCAGTTATGTCGGTATAAATCGTCGTACCATTTTTCAACTGAACGGAGGTTGCATCGATATAGACATGCGCATCCGCTGTGTTTCCAATCGTCGTGGTAGCTGCAAAGGAACCATAAACCGTTGCGCCATCTTTCAACTCAACTCCAGTCGAGGACACCTTAACATGCTCATTAACCTGGTCTCCTACATAGGCAATTCCACCACTAGTAACTTCAACAATTTTTACTGCATTTCCGTATATCTCAATCCCGGTTGAATCTACTTGGACATATTCACCACCAGATGCAAGACCTAACTTGAGCACTCCGGCGGTCAAATCCGTGTAAACGTTCGCTCCGTCTTTAAACTGCACGTGGGCTGAAGTTATTTCTATATGCTCGCTGGCCGTTGCACCAAGAGTTGTCGTTAGTGCGAATCTTCCATACAACGTGCCCCCGTCATATAGACTGACGCCGGAACTATCGACGGCTACATGCTCAGAACTCGTATCTCCGACGTAAGCCTCACCTGTGCTTTTCAACTCAAACTTCTTCGAGAAGTTCCCGTATCCTCTCACACCATTCGAATCGATGACCATGTACTGGCCGCTCGAAGTCAAACCTAACCACAACTGTCCGGAACTCAAATACGTATAAGTATCACTTCCTTGTTTAATCGATACAGCACCCGATGTAATCTCAACGTTCTGTCCAGAGGTATCTCCCAGAGTCCAAGTCGTGCTGCTGAGCTGCCCCATCACCGTGGTACTATTTCGGAACCTGATCCCATTCGTCGGATCGATGACAATGTGCTCAGCTGAGTATTTGCCAAGGCCGAGGCCCATTACGTCAGCACTGTATCCATAAACGCCGTTGAGATTTCCAAGTGCCCATCCCGCCGTATAGTCATTCCAATTCGTCGTTGCAGTCCTGATCCATCCAACAACCGTGGGGCCGTAGACGGTTGCCTGATTAATCGCATGCACCGAATATTGCTCGATCCAACCCTCGCTTGCAGCATAACCGAGCGAGACGACGGCGTCTCCATCATACCAACTATCAGCACCACCTAGATCGACGTTACGAGTAACGGTGTAGTCGTATGGCCCTGCTCCTGTTGGTCCGCCAGTGATTTGCATGATCTCGAATTTGGCCGTTGCGCCATCTTTGGACATCATCATTACGTAATCGTTTACGGCAAAGTGATTATGCTGAACAGTGATCGTCGTGACGGTCGTATTGATGTCGGCTGTCAGATAGGACGTCGGACTTGTAACGATGTGCCCTCCGAGAGTAGCCAGCACGTCTTCGGCAACCAGGGTTTGAACCCACAGTTCTCTTCCGTGAATCGCGAGCCAGCGGTTCGCGAGGGTGCCCAAATCGATATCCGCAGCTCCCGGATAAACGTCGCCTCCAGGCGTCAAAACAAGATCGCCCGCTGGTGCAAGCGTGAGATTGCCAGAGCTCGTCGTGATCGACTGCGCACCTGTGAACTGAAGATCTCCGTCCATGGAAACTGTGCCACTGGCAACTGAAACTACTGCTGCTCCACCAATTTCCAAAGTGAGTGTGCCTGATGCGCGGTTGATGCTTCCGCACGTCACTTCCCCCGTAGCGTTGACGTTCAGATCACCGCCCGTATTCAATTTGCCAGATGACTCCAAACTTAGAAGCACTGACCATGTAATAGGATCGTTGGCTGTGCCGGCAGCCGCGTATTTCATTTCCCAAATGGGACTAGAACTAATTGTCATGTCCCAAAAGAACGCATTTTCAGAGCTGGTCAAATACGTTTCGCTTGATCCCTGAGAAGCATTCCATTTCAATTGTATCCGCCCATTTCCATCCTGAACAGACAACAAGGCGCTTGATGTACCGCCATGTAATTCAATTGCTTCTCCAGAGGTTCGACGAGAATCAGCCGCTCCGCCGATCATAAAACCTACGGCATCTAGCTCTCCTATATCCTCGACATTTTGGCTATTCCAATTAAATGCGGAATTCGCATCTCCCGAAAGATCCGATAAAAGTTCTGTTCCCGTGCGATAATCCACGTTACCGGAACCATCCAAGACCAAAAACTTGTCAACATCGGAGCCCGCCGCAGCCACCGTCGTCAGAGTCATAGTTCCGCCGAAGTTCGCCGCACCCGCTCCCGTTACCGTCCAATTCGGCGTGTTGATTACATAGGAACTGGGAACCGAAACCATGTGAAGGAACGTATCGAACGTGCCGGAGCAATAAACTCCGTACTCGATCTTATGAGTGTCCATTCCTTCAATGATGCGAATCGCGTACTTCCAATCCTGCGTTTCCCCGCCTAGAGTCCGCAGGGTGAGGAGAGTCGCGTTGCTCGTGTAAGTTGCAGACGTTATGACACCGCCGATGTCTATGACACCATAATTGTAAACGTCGGTCGAAATGGTCACATCGACATCTATAACGCTGCTGCCCGTCAGGTTCCAATCTCCGGCTCCATTGATTGTGAGACCAGCAAACGTAGGGCTTGCACTCGTCCGAATATCCTGAATCGTATCCAGAGTGGTTGTCGCGATCGCCACACTATTTCCGCAAGCAAGCCATGTCACATAGCCAGCACTATCATCCCAAAACATTATCCGATCCGCTCCCGGGTCAGAGAGAGATTCCAATCCGAGATGGGAAAGTGAAACCGAATCAGCACCGACTGCAATGCCGTTGCCTGCTCCAACATTCAGGGTCCGTGATGCAGCAATCGTCCCACCGCCCGTTAGACCATTTCCTGCGGTGATCGAGACACTGGTATGATTGATATGCTCGTTGGCGACAAAGTTTGTGCATTTATCATGATCAACGCTAAGGATTGGAGTAGCATCGATGGAAAGTTCATCTGCAAGCTGAAGCCAGGCAACAACACCGGCACTATCGTCCCAGATCAAGATTCTATCTGCTCCAGGATCGGAGAGGCTCTCCAATCCAAGATGAGAAAGCGAGATCGTTCTATTGGCCGCAATCGTTCCTCCTCCGGAAAGTCCCGTGCCGGCGCTGATCGAAACCGTGCTATGTGGGATATGCTCATCCGCGACGAAGCCTGAAAAGCTATCGTGATCCAGCGAATACACACTAGAGGGAGCCGAGATTGTAATATCTGTTACCGAAATTGACGACCCAAACGTGGCAGTCTGATCCGTTTTGAGCGTGAGGGCAAGCGCTACGGCAGATCCGGTGTTCGTATAGAACCGAAGTTCGCCTTTATCCGTGCCAAGATCAGCATCGGCATTAGCTGCAGCAATCTTCGCCAAAGTCTTTTCCGTGTTTGCATTGTTCTGCAAATGAATATTGGCCATGTCGTTCGTGGCTGTCGTGCGGGCGCCACGAATGTAAAGATTGGCGTCTTGGCTTGAGCCGGCTGTTGTTTGGATGTAAAGATTCGGGGTTGAAGCCGTTTCGAGATAAAGATCGTCCCCCGTTACCTTGAAATCCTGATCTAATGAAGCGATGGTTCCATTCCACTGAAACGTCGCTGCGCCACCTGTGAATCGATCCAAAATGAGCTGTACGTTCACGTCGCTCTCATCGCTATTGATCGTGAACGTATCAGACTTCGTGCTGCCAACTTCAGATCCGGAAATGATCACGCCATCCTGCTCTAGCTGCGTCCCTGTCCAGCGCAGATAACCACCAGCAGGATTGCCGACGCGCCACTTGTAGGCGTCGCCATCGTTTCCTTCCCATACGCCGATTCCGGACATATACGCTGTGGCAGCACCAAGCATGATCGCCGGCGTCTGAGCGTTCAGAGTAATGCTACCCGCGCTGAGCGTATTCGTGCCAATCGTCCAATTTGCGATTTTTCCCGATACGAATTTTGCAGTTCCATCCTTCAGTACATACGCAACGGCGTTCTCCGGATCGCTGATGAAACTCGCCTCATTGCAACCCCACCACGTATCGCCATCCGTATCGACGTGGAAGCTGCTCGCGGTCGTCTTATCGGGAATGTGAACTTCGCCCGCCGTAAGCTCGCCGCGAATGACTACATCGTTGAACTCGGCGTATCCCTCCCCAGTTCCTCGGAAGCCGATGTACCAGCCCGCCGAACCCTGAGAATAGTTCTCCGATTGCAGCGCATCCGCACACTTAGCCGACGTAATATTGTAATCTTTGACGTCATCCGTCTCAGCCCTCTTCGGCTGCGCATTCACCGAGCTTGTCTGTGTGCTGCTGTTGTCGCTCGTATCATACGCCTTCAGCCAATAGTAGTAGGTCTGATCGTAGGATACGTCTCGATCGACAAACGCCATCGTCTCGCTAGGCGCACCTGTGACGACGAATTGCGCCGATCCTCCAGGGAAGCTGTCAGATGTGTTTCGCCATATGCCTACCGCGTAGAAATCGAGATCAACCGGGTTCGTCCACTTGAGCTTGATACCGGCAATAACCGCTGTCGCCGATACGCCGCTCGGCACTCCAGGATTACTGGATTTCCCTATCACGGTATGCGCCTGGGTCGAGCAAAACTCAGTCAGCTCACCTGATCGAAGCACATATCGTACGCGAATATCATACTCGATGCCTTGCTCTACATCGTAAAGCGACAGCTCACTTTGATATCCGCTGAAATATCCTACCCGCCAATTCTCACTGGTGGCATGAACCCGGTAATGAACCTCAGTCCATCTGATTTCGGCTCTGTAGCCGCTTGCACTTCTCAGGCTGATCACAATTCGCGGCTGAAGCGAACCATCGGCGCCCCGATATAAAACGGATTCATCGGACCGAATTTGATAAATCGCAGGTACACCGGTCTTTCCTGAATCAGTATAGGGGCTCGTGATTTGGCTCTCGTGCTCACCGATCGGCAACGTCGTGGCGGAATAGACGTTAGGCGAGTAATCAACGCAGGTGATCTTGGCCGTCAAATTCGGTCCCGGCTCGATGGAATGGATCAACAATTGAACGGATTCAGAACTAGATTCACCGAAAAGCCCCAAGTCTCCAACATCGGGAGCACTCGAAATGGGAATCGGCGTAGTGAACGTCAGCGTATACTGCTCGCCCACATCGAGATTCACCGCGTGCACGGAGGACGTTCCATCGCTATGACGAAAACGGATCGCGTATGATTTCCCCTCCACCATCGTCATCACACTATCCATCGTGACAGCAGTTACGTTCCCTCCCGATTCGGCTCGCAATTTGATCCGGCCCACTGCAACACCCCACAGCGGAACATCATGCGTCACTCGAATCAAATCGCCTCGAGTCGCTACCAGGTTTTCCACGTCCGCATAAAAAGAATATCTCTCGGGGCGCAACTTCGCCACGGCTAGGTGATAGCGGGCTAAATTGTAAGCCTGATCAGGGTCCGTCACTCCAGGAAATTCGAGCCGCTCATAAAGCGTCGCATTTTCCTCATTGTATCCGTCATCATAAACAATGCGCTCGTCAACCTTCCAAAACTGCCATCGATTCGCAAAGATCACTCGAAGCGCATGCGGCAGCTTGACGAACTCCTTTTTCCCCTGGAATCCCCATGAATTTCTTGGCGTAAAATGCTGAACAGGGGTCGATTGCGGCTTGTCAATAATGACCGTGTACTTCCCATCGACAAAAGCAGGAGACGCTCTTCCGGCAGCAGCAATTTGATGCAGGACTTCACTCACGGTGGATTGTGTATCGATTACAGCATTATACTCGTATCCTACGCTACCTACTTGTTCATCACCATCGAGAGTCTCAGCTACATAGGTCGCCTGGATGACTATTTCATTGGTCGAGGACGCTGGATCTACCGTATAACGTCCATCGTAATTCGTTGTACCATCAATGAAAATCGTCTCGTTATCAGCAAACGTATGCCCTGTGCATGGCAAACCAACAAGTCCGCCGCCTTTATCAGCAACCGAACCACTATCGAGCATGTGTTCTTTCGGAGCGCAAAACTCATGCCACTCCTGCAATTTAGTCAGATCGATACGTGCATCTTCCACTGCTTGTTTATTTGCAGGATGCTGAAGCACATGGCGAAACAGCGATGCCGGATTCGATGTGGCCCGTTCGACCCACGATTCTCCGTCCCAATCTTTGCAGACTGACTGTACGACGCAATTGAATGTATCGAGAATGCCCGACATCTGATCCGTTGCACGAATTCGAATCGACGCAAGTGCCAACCCTTCCTTTTGAATTACGGTTGTCTCTCGAATTGATCTGAGCGTCGCCCAATACAGTGAATCAAAGATTCGGTCGTCCGTTGCATCGGCTGTCACCCGCCTCACGCGCACATCGTACTTGCCCTGAGAAACCCTCCAGTTGTAATTCTTGTAAATGATTTCATTTACTCTTGCCGTCGCGCTTGGCCGACATCGAATCGATCCACTGGAAACCTTCACGCTCATACTGGCTGGTGATGTCGGAACCACTTGAAACCCCGTACCATCATAACAGGAACTACTGCGTTCATCCGTTATCATGCCTGCTGTAATCGAAGTTGCTTCAGGCGGGATTTCAATCGTTGCAATGGGGCAAGCCCCTGGAGGCACAAACGCATTCGGAGGGACAGCATCCCATCTGCCATAAGCTCCAGCAATCTGCACCCATGGGCCATAAAGCGCGGCAGCGCCTGTGAACGGGTTCATGTAAACTCGATATTGATATGCTACTATACGATATGACCAGGGCTCGTAATTTACCGGCGCTGACATCGGGCCGAGCGTCTGCTCGTTCACGCTGACGTAATCCCACACATTCGTCCATTCGCCCGAATCCGCTACCGCAATCTGAATCTCCCACTCAACCGTTCTGGATGTCCGCTGTCCTGAAGTGCTCCACTCAACAAGCCCCTTAGGGAACATGAAATCAAGCGAGATGATATCCGTATCAGTCTCCGTCGTTCGCGTTATCCATCCACCCGCTTGGGTCAGCTCGACGTTGACGGCTTCCTCATAATGCGGCGCACAGTAAATTGCCAGAGATTCTCCCGGCGCTCCTCGATTGAGACTGTACTGCGCATCAAAATAATCTGCATCCGCAAGGCTTGTTTCACCGATTTGGAGATCCTTGAACTCCACAACCCCATAACCGATCACAAACAATGCACGGATGTAGACATCATTCCCCACGATCTCAGTATACGGATATGCACCATAAGGCGGTGCAAACCGGTATTCACCTAGTACAACTGGAATCGGGCCATACGGGTTCGCCCTGTTGCGCAAACCGCGCACATCAACAGCCGAACTTGGCAAGGGGCCAGCCAAATCCGTTAGCTGTCCAGGTTCGGGAGGAGGTGCAATCGCATTTACCAGCAGCGTTCCAACCATCGTGGTAGCAGCTGCAGCTGCCGCACCCAAAAACTGGCCGCCCCATTCTGCTGCAGCAACCCATCCACCGATGGCAATCGATGCAGCCATGACCCCAATAAACAGGAACGTTCGCAGCGGATCTTTATCTCCTCCACCACCCTGCGGAATAACTCGAATATCCGTAATCGATCCAAACGGAGGTCGCACCACCGGCCACAGATCGGGATGAATCGGTTCACCATTCACAAAGGCTCTAACGGCAACACCTTCCCGATGAAGCTCTAGTTCATCAACCAGCTCTTGAATCGACCATCCGCCGCGGGTCAGCTTCATTGCCTCCACTTGGAAAGGATGTGGAGCAACGAACAGGTACTGGGGGATCATTGGAAGAAGTTTATCGTTGTTCATGTCTGAAAAATCCCAATATCCGATCTCTCCAAAGCGGAGAAGTGTATCCTTCAATACACGTTGAAATTCCACGGGTGACGTGGATCATTCGACCTTCACCAATCACCGTCCCAAGATGAATGGGAAGCCCTCGGATCCGCAGCAAAACCGCATCCCAGATCCGGGCATCAGTCACCGGTTTCCATTCATGCATGTGTCTTTCAATCGTCGTCAGCACGGCTCGATAATCAAGCGCACTATCGTATTCCTCCCCATACGAGGGAAGCTCGATACCCAATTGCTCTCGATAGATCAATCTGAGCAGCCCCCAGCAATCAACACCATTACGGTCCCGTCCGCGGGACTTGAACGGAATGCCGATATACTGACTAAAACAGTCCTGGGAAATATCCTGGCGTAAAGGCTTCACCGGGAAATGGCTCCTGCAAAAAAGTCTCGACGCTCAAATCACCCGTAACTGTATAAGCATCGTAACTTATGTTTTTGAACTCGTAATCGGGAAATTGGACTTCAACCGCGTTCGGATCACTCGCCAGCACAATCTTTATGGTTATTGTCGGAGACGACGGCACGCTCCTGATCGCCTCCACAATATCTCGCGCTACGTTGTCAATCGTTAATGTGCCTTGCGTCAGCGTTTTTTCTGTGTCACTCGGGACAGAAATCTCGAATGGATACGGATAATACGTGTTGCCTCCGGACGTCGTAGCAACTCCATCGCTCGTCACCCGCAAAGGCGACGAAAGCTCGTCATGGTCAAGCGTGATCAACACAATGAAAACTTCGTCCGTCTGCTGCCCGTACACGGCAGATTTAAAGGCGCTTGATACATTCCTCATGGCATTTCCTCGAGCTGCACCATGACCTCGTACAAATTGTCACCCCGTTGAAAATACCGGGGCTTTCCCACAAATCGCAGCTCCGCCGCACTGCCCGTTCGGGGATTTTTCCAGTCAAAGACCAAAGAGCCCCCTTTCACGTCGGTCAGAAAAAATGCATCCAGACTCGCCACCTGGGATCTCGTCAAATACAACGTCACCTGAAAATCTCTGACATTGGCTGTAAATCTTCGCCGCACCTTGGCAGGGCCAGCATCCATCTGGGTTCTGATTGCGTTATCAGGCGGCGCCTCTTCTAAATTGCGCTCCAAAGGATACGCCGGCAAGCTTGAAGGCCACTGCGGATTTGCCATTACCTGCTCCCTACGGCCGGGTTGAGCCCGAACGTTCGTTTCATCGCACTATACACCGGACCCCCGCTCGTAACGTCCTTCGCCACAAGCTGCCCGATCGTCACTTCTATGCTCTTCCTCCCGCCGAACAAGCCCGATCGTTTTTTCACATCAACAGGCTGACCGGTATAATTATGGATGTTCACCGTCACGTCCGAACCGTCACGCCCAGGCATTTCTCTCGTTCGATCCTGCTTGCTGATTATCTCTTCACCTCTCTGAACTATTACTGGGTACTCATCCCACCTCAGGCCCTCATGAGCCCGCTTCGCACCCATAAACGCCGCTGCAGGCATCGTCCTTTTTGGAAATGAAGTCTCGCCTATGATTCCACCTGAATGCGTCCAGATAGCTTCAACTCCAGCCGGAGCAGCCGGTTTAGCAGTCCCTGGAGAACCAAACCAGGCTCCCACATATCCGGTTATCCCTTTCGTGAGACCCTCTGCCATGAGATCCGCAAATGACCTCTGGACAGACGCCAGAAACGCATTCACATAATCGCTCAGGCTTTTAAGGTTCCCCTGCATCGCATCAAAAAACAAATCCGAGAAAGCCTCCTGCATCCCTTGTGCAGTATCCACGGCCAGATCACGCCACTGCTGGAAAACCGATCTCGTTCCCTTGACAACGGTATCCAACCCGTCCAGGATCCCGGCTACCCAATTCTTCGAGCTTTCAAGCGACTTTTGATTTGCTTCTCTCTGCGCTTTCTCTCTTTCTTCCATTGCTTCCAGGTAGGCTTCATTCAGCTCGTCCAATTGGGCTCTCTCGTATTGCCGGATCAAATCAATCATTTCTTTCTCGTCCGCGTACTTCTCCAACAGTGCTTGCACTTCCTGATTCAGAGCCCATCGCCTGTAATCCAATTCTTCCAGGGTCAGCTGCTTGATTCGATTGGTCAGCTGCTTCTTCATCTCCTTTATTTCTTCCATCTTCCGGAGTTCTGCTTCGCTCGGCTCTTTTTTCTCAGGAGGAGGAGGTTCTTCTTTCCCCGGCTTCGGAATCTCCTTCACCTGGGGAAGCCGTTTTTCCAACTCTCTCCACAGCCGGTCCAGCTCCTTCGAAATCCGGGTCTTCAAATCCTCTCGCTCGCGCTCCTCCGGAGTCAGCTCAGGTGCTATCCTCTTCCGTACCACCGGCCCACCTTCCTCCGGTTTCTTCAGCCACTCCTTGATCTGTTCGTACGCAAGCCAGACAGACGACATGGCACCTCCCGCCAAAGCTCCCGGGCCCTTCGCAATAGCACCTCCCACAACCATCGACAGAACCCAGGCTGTGATCGGATGCTTTCTCAGCTCTTCTTTCAAACCTTCGAGCAAACCTTTCGCCAGGCTCGCTCCAACGGGGATAAGCACCGATCGCGCGAACCAAATCATGGCATCGGCCATGTAACTCAGGATCAACTTGAACCCATCCTTCGTCAAACCACCTACCTCGCGCCAGAGCCCCTTGAAGGCATCCTTCACGTTGTTGAAAATCTGCTTCAGGTTCGCAAACAACGATTTTTCGTCGAGGTCCACGCCTTTCGTCATCAGGCTCCTGACGCCTTCGATCGCCCCCATGTAAAGCCGCGCTATCGTTTTCCCGAAATCTTCCGTACCCTTACTCTTCAAAAGCTTGTCCAGCCACTCGTTCATCTCCATCAGAAGATCAACAAGCTTCTGGTACGGGCCATACTGGGCAATGATATTAATCCACTGCTTGTACTTATCCGAGAGGTTCCCCCACTGAATTCCCAGGCTCTCAGCTGTTTTTCTCAGTGTTTCAGCACCAACGTTTAACTTCACAAATGCATCCAGCGCTTTGATTGCGAGTTCAGGCGATTCTCTCAACTGCTCCATCGTAAGACCGGCAGCTCTCGCAACTTCTTCCGGTCGGATTTCAAACCGGTACATCAGCGTCCGCCATTGGCCAGCCAGCGCTTCCCGAATCGCATACAGGGCCCCTCGGACACCCTGCTGCGGATCCAACGCCGCCAGCCCCTGCACGATGTTCATGATCTTTTCGAGTTCTTCCCTCGAATCCCTCAAGAACATCGGCTTCAAGGCAGACATCATCGCCATACCCTTCATGGCTTCCATCACGTCTTCGTACATGGCCGGATACTTTGCCGCGTACTCCATTGCCCATTCACTCAGTCTGCGGACCGCCGCTTCACTTTTCAGCACGCCGCCGAGCGCAGTCTCGATGAGATAGAATCCTTCCCTGGTCCTCATCAGACCAAATGAAAATTTGGTTGCCAAAGTAACACCTATTCCAGCCACAGCCGCTCCCATGCCAACGAGAGCTTTCGTCGCCAGCATGACCAAATTCATGAACGGTCTCAACAAACTCATGGCGCCGGAAATACCGACACCCATCACGCCGAACCCCCGAGACACAAGCGGGCCCATACGACTGCCTTCCGCACCCAGCCGCATGAAGCCGGTCTGCATGGCCTTGCTCTTGGTCTCGATAGACGACATCTCTTCGTACGTCTGTCGATACCCTCGCGTGAAAAATCTGACTCCAAAATTTCCTTGTGGCATTTATCTACGCCTTGCTCGACAACCTATCCAATTCACTGTATATGGCATCCAGCCTGCCCTGGGCCCTCAATGCGGCCAGATACTCCTCAGGCGGCGGTTCTTCCCCCGTTCCCCGATAATCCGGTGGATAAAGCTCTCTCCTTTTTATGTCGAAAAACACCATCCTCTTTACATCGTCCAATGTCAGAGAATCGCCGTACTTCAAAAACCTGCCCCAGAGTACGTCATTCATCGCACATCTGCGAGCCACAGGCCCCAACTTCCCAAGACACGCTCGCATGCGTCGTTCATCCCATCTCTTCTCCTCGGCCATCCTGCCGCCAAATCGATTCGTGATCCCAATCTTCGCCTTGCACTGCCGTTCATTAAGATACTTAATATCGTCAGGAAAATCCTTCAGCGGATCCGCGAGCCTGGCTTTCACATCCTCTTCCATCTCGCCTTTATCCTCGTCGCCCTCATTAATCTGTCCGCCCAGCATCTTTATACGGATTTTCAACTCCTCGATTTTCCGCTTCTGGAGGTTACTCCAGTAAAGCTTCAACATGGGGCGCGTAAAGCCAATCAGCTGCCTGGTCCCGTCCTCTTTCCTGATCCACTGTCCCTGTATGTATTCTCTCGTAAACCCGTACTCGTGCGCGAACTGCTCGTAGATCTCACCTATGGTTACGCGCCTTCCACCTCGGCCTTGACCTCTTCCGCCTTTCCTCCCATCAACCTGTTCGCTCCCAGACCGAGCATGTCCAGGAGCGCCTTGAAGTTTTTTGCAGACTCCTCCGGAACCACTCCTTCGTCCTTGAAATTCTGCTTGTAAATCACTCCGGCCGCGTGCTTGAACTGTGCGATCGTCATTCCCTCTTTCACCTTGGCGGCTTTTATCCCTACCAGTTCCTCCACGATTTTCACGATTCGATCCTCTCTGGTCAGCGCTTCGACAGGGCTCTTTTGCTTAGGCTCGAGCACCGCATCTGCACACTGATTGCAGACATCCACACGGCCCATGGCATTCCTGAACACCTTCCGACACGATGGGCACACCATATCCGTTGTGAAAATCTCCTCGAATATCTCGGATATGATTCGCGACATCCTCTCGACCTGGCCTTCCGTCATCGGGTAGACGAAATAGGCTTCGGTTCCAACCACAATCACCTCTTTTTGCATTTCAGGATTCAGCGTTTTCAATTCGTCCGGAATTGCCGTTTTTTCAGGCTCCATACAGTTCAACCCCTTTCTTTCTACGACTCCACATATCGGTACAAATCAATCGTTGCATTGAATAAGTCATCAATCACGTCATGAACCGGGACACGGCTCGGGGTTCCCCGAATGATCCAACCGCTGCCAGAACCCGATCCCTGGATAGCATCAATCTCGGCCTGAAGCTCCTGTGTATTGATCCAGTAGAACCTGTATCTCTTCATTTCAGCGCAGCCAGCATCGTAAACCACAGGTGTCCCGTCAGACAGCCTCTCCATCAGCTGGTCTTTGAGCTTTATGGCCGGATCAATGATCTTGGAGTAACTCATCTTATGCTGATGCTACGTCGTCAAATATTTCTGCTGTTTCCTCTACGTTTGCCGGGCCTTCGCCGTTCAGCGTAATCGTCCTGCTCAACCGGTACCACTCACTGATTGCATCAAGCTCCGCAATCGTGAAAAGATCAGGGCTCAGGATATTCTCCTGCGCGTTCTCCTCGGTATTCCCCTGGTATTTCACCAGCTCGCAGGAAAACTTCTGCCAGTCCGTATTGCTGCTTGTGACTTCCACCCTTCGCACGTACCAGCCTGATCCTTCCTCGATCGTCGGCCCGGCAGTGCCATACACGGCCGGCGTGATCGTGATCGCGCTGCCATACACGTCACCTCTGTTTCCCGTTCCCATGCCCACAGGAGGATCGCCTTTACCGTTGATAGTCAGCACCTTCCTCAGCCTGTGAAAAATCAGGCCATCCGTATACGTCAGCTTGTCACCCAGCTCCGGACTTTCACCCGGCTGCGTTGCCCTTCTGTGGGGCTCCGTAGCCTCCTCCTCTTCAGCCAGCGTCACCGTCTCGAGTGGAACCCCCAGCGAATTCTTTTCAGAATCGTCGGACTTTCCTATCCCGAACGTGCCCGCGCAAAAGCTGGGATTCGACCTTCTGAGCGTGTCCGTATGCCTCAGATCAAAAATCTCAGTTGAAAAACCATCTCGGTATTCGAGCTCCTCAGTCGCATAACTGTGGCTCTCCTCCTCAATGGTACCCGCTGCTCCGAATTTTGGGAAAACCATCTTTTTTCCCTCCTTTGCTTACTGTGAATTGATCTCCTGAATAACTCGCTCCATCAATTCAATCACCATCGAGACCGTTACCCGAGTTACGCAGTAGATCTCCGGTTTGCTGCAATCAACATGCTCTGCAGACGTTCTGTTTCTGCATCCCTTGCAATCCAGATCCTCAACCCAAATTGGAAATTCATTTGCATCCGCAATACGCGACTTCGGGTCAACACAGCCATAAATGATACATGCCGGCGTTCCCACCGCTTTCGCCAGATTCGCGCACAAGGAATCAATCCCCAAAAAAATCATGCTCTGATCAATCACTGCCGCTGTTTGCTTGACTGAACACCCCCGCACATCCCTACCGATCCCGGTACAGATAGTGTTTCTGTCTCCAAGCTCCAGGATATCGAACCCCTTTTTCGTGAAATGCTCAAATACCTCACGGAACCTATCAATCGGCCATTCCCTGCTTCTCCAGCTTCTGCCCGTGTGCACAGCTATCGAGAACGGATTCGAGGCTTGCATCCTCGCCCACAAAAGATCAGATTCACTCAGCACAATTTTCATTCTTCTGTCTTTCAACGCGACACCGCACTGCTTCGCCATCACATCAATCGCATTGGCTGTTGGATCGCTCTCGTAGCGAGGGGCAAAGGCGAAATCGAATGATCCCCTACTACCAGAAGTAAACTTTTCAAGCCGGTCTACATTCGGATTCCCCTCAAGCACATCCACACATTCAGTTTGCACGGTTATGAAGGACAAAGGATGCCGGGCTTTTAGCTCCCTCAGGATCGGTGTCAGCATAAGCACATCGCCTTTAGCTCCTCTTCGCTTCACCAGAATCTTCGGCTTTCTTGCACTCTCCTCAACCACCTTGCTTTTGTCAGCATCCTTTTTCGCCGTTTCTCCTAGCCACTTTTCGAACAGCAGTCGATCACTCTTAGCAGGTTGATCGCTGTACTCTTCCCTGAGCTGGCCTAACGACTTATTGCCGAAGTGTCTCAGGGGCAGCCGAACCGCCTTGATTTTCAGCCCCATCTTTTTGACGCGGAACGACAGGTCCGCATCCTCGCTGTAAGCCGGATTAAACCTCATATCAAACCCGTTCAGTTCCTGAAACAACCTACGCCTACCAAAAAGACACCATCCTTCCAGATAACTCCACTGATCTGTTTCCCGCCCCTGCCCGACGTGTACAAAACGCCTATTTTGATAATCTGCCCGAACCTTCCCGCAACTTGCCCCCACCAATGCCGCGTTCTCGCTCGCCTTAATCAACATATCCAGCCAGTTCGCACCGAAAACCTTGCAGTCATTATTCAGCAGCAACACATACTCGCCTTCCGCAACCTTCAGGCCCTGGTTATTCCCAGCGGAAAAACCCCTATTCACAGGATTTCTCACGATCACATGTTTCTCGCTGTCCAATGCCGAGAGCAAATACACAAATGTCCCGTCCGTCGACCCGTTATCCACTACCACAAACTGATACATCTCCCGCTTCGTCATTTCTTTGATCGACTCGATACAGGTCTTCGTATACTCAATATTGTTCCAGCAAAGAACAATTATGCTCACAAACACACTCGCGACGTCTTGCCCTGGAAGCTTCAGTTCCGTCTCAGGCATCACCAGATCATCCATTTCGGGCTCGTGGAACACCGTAACAATCGGTTCCATCGTCATCCTGTCATAATTTATTTCAGTGAGTATCTTCACGGCAGAATATCAGGCCTCCAAACATACAGATGATACGTCAAAAACATCACGGACACGTTATTAGTCCTCTCGTCGGGCCCCCTTCTGTTATCTCTCAACCTGGGACAAATCTTCGCCTCGCAAGGCACCGGATTCTGCGGATCACTGTAATCGTACAGCTCAATCTCGTTCACATTCATGGCAGCGATGACAAAATCCCTCATCTCCTTCAGCTTTCGCCTCATTCCGTCGTCAGCGATCTTCGACTTGCAGTCCAGCTGCAAAATCAGCGGTTCTCCCTGTCCGTGACCGTCATCTACCCAGTTCATCTCAACCCATTGGTTAATACTCGGATTCTCAGGCGCTCTTTCAGAAAAATAGACCTTGTACGTCGCGCCCACCTGGTCGAACAAAAACTTGTTCGTCGATCTCTCGATATTGAATGGTAAACTGCAAGGCCCTGCACCCATACCTTAATTCTCCAACTCGGCTGCTACGCTTCCCTGCAAATCATTGAGCTTCTTCTCCAGTCCTGCCTGCGTCCTTCTTATCATTCCCACAGGCTTTATCCCGGAAACGACATGCCCTGCGCTGAAACAGTCTTCTCCCGTCACTGGATCCACCCAATGAAGCACCTCTGCGAACACAGGGAATATCCAATGATCCCTGGTCCCATACTCGAGATAACCCACAACCTCATCATCACTCAACACGCTCCACGCCAGTTCGCTGAACAGCACATAATGGTCGAACTTTAACGTCCAAGAATCAGCAACCCGGTCTCCTTCCTTGGATTTCCCACTCTTCGGAGTTAAATCGATCAGGTTCTGAAACGTCCAGTAAGCCAGGTCCACCATCTCACCAAAAGCACGCTGTAGCGCTTTTTGAGCTTTCGCGCCCTCGGCTATCAACGGCTTCAAATCTATTTCAACGCCAACCTGCATATCACACCTTGCCCGCCCTCACGACGCAGCGGCCGCTCGACGCCTTGTAATTCACCTGAATCGGCTCGTACTTGTTGTTCTGGTAGCTTATGAAATCCGACAAATACACCTCATGATCGTACAGCACGAAAACCATGTCAGCCTCTTCATACTCTATCATCCCGCGAACCGACTTCCGTTTTCGCGCCCTCGGAAACACCGCTGCATCGATACCGGAAAGCCCGGGTACCAGCGTAGCCGAACCTTCCAGCACCAGATAATCACTGGAGCCCGTCACATCGTATCGCAGAATATCGATGCTCGGACTCCCCTGCAGCACGCGAAAATCCTCCCAGCCTCGCCGCAGATCAGCATCGATCATCACCCTGTCGTCAGTCGTCAACATTCTTTAACCCGCACGGAACACCCCCAGGTGCCCCCCCAGTTTCTTGCGGAACTCTTTCTTCTTGTCTTCAGCCACTTTCCGCGCACCATCGGCATCGTAATTTATGCTGGCACCTTCCATCGATACACTCGATATCCGAGTCCTCTTTGAAGCCAAAATACCTTCAGCCTCTCCTTCCGCCCACAAAAGCAGCACGTCTTCGTCCCGGGCCGGAATTTCGCTCAACGGCTTCTCACATGCCGCTATAACCCCCACCTTCTTCCCTGAGACAGTCGGCGCGGGAATAAGCCGCAGGGTGCCGTCGAAAAAATCCCAGTCCCCGCCAAAATGCTGTTTGAACGCCTCAAACTTCTGCTGGATCTGAACTACGATGGATGGGTTATGGAAAACATTAATCCCGCTCAGGCTGACCTCTCCGTACTCGGGCAGAGCATACAGATCCGTATCGGAATAACTGCCAATCGGATCCCAGCAGCAGTCAAACACCTCGATCACGCTGGAACCTATCTTCTCCAACAACGACACTTCAGCAACGTCTTTTTCCGTATCGAAGCTCGCATAAACCTTTTTAGGCTTATACTTCGAATACTCCCACACCGCACTGTCAATCGCGCTGCCCAGCGTATTGCTGTCTATCTCCGACTCTGAAGGAGATCCGATCTTACCCCTTAATTTCTGTATCAGATCTTCCTTGTTCATCTAGCTTCGTCTCCTTTTCATCTTCGTCATTGCCCTGCTCAATCCCGTCCACCGCCTCCAGGGGCCCTCCCTTTCCCGCGTAAACTCTGAAATGCTCTCCCTTGATCGTTTTACCTGCCGGCACAAGAATCGGGCTGAAGCTCTCGTCATAAACGACCTGATCGATTCTCGTTTTGTTCCTAAACGTGGGTTTCGCTACTTTTGCCTTCACCATCTCCTCATTCTCCTTTCTTTCTTCCAACAATCAAAAAACTGTATCGGTCTTTCCCTTCAACATCCATGCGGCTTTCCACGACCTCTATATCACCCAGCTCAACAAGCCAGTCCGTCACCATTTCCATCGTCAATTCATGAAGATGCTCAGGGTTCGGCTCTTTGTAATAGTCCTTGTGCGGCAAGTACAAAATCATGTACCCACCCGCCTTGAGAATCCTTTTCCACTCTCGCAGGCACTTCTTCGGGTCGGCCACATGCTCAAGAAAATGGCTTGAATAGACATAGTCAAACGTTTTATCCAGCGCCCACTTCAGCGGTCCGCACGCATCCCCCACGACGCTAACCCCCGGCAGATTTCTTAAATCTACTCCAATGGCTTCGGCCTTTATTTTGTCATCGCCACAACCAAAATCCACACCCAGCCCGCTGCAATACCGCAGCACTTTTTCTCTGATTTTCGAACTCTCACTCATGTTGGATCTCTCATTCTAGGCCGATTCCGCTGTTGAACGCTTTAAAGCTTTTTCAAAAATCACCAATTCTTTTCCCCAACTCCTGTAATCAGGAATGATAAAATCATAAATTTGTCTCTCCTGTTCCTCACGCAGATCCAAATCAAGAAAAGCCGCCAAGCGACGGGCTTCACCAACCGGGTCTCTTCGGATCCCTTCATAACTCACATTGATTTGCGGCACTTCCAAATGATTTCCCATCAGCCGCCCTAACACAGCCACCTGCTCACCGATTTCAACCAGCTCCCTGCCCAATGAAGATTCCAAGCTGTACACCACTTTCTTGTGTGTCAGGAGAGACAGGGCATTCTCCAGCGGGTCTCTGAAGACAAAAACCAGATAAGGATGACGAATATGCGGCAAGAAAAGATCCAAAGAAAAATGCGTCAAAGCACTCTTCCAGCCAAATAGCTTCTGTCCCGCCCCATGTTTTTCCAGAAGACGCTTGATTTCATCGGTATACGTCTCCTTCAGCTCACCATCCGGCCTTCCGTCAGCTCGTATCTTCGTGGTGAGAGCGATGAATTCCCGGTTTTCAAAACTCCCTCCGGGATTCTGTGTCGAAGGATTCCTTTCCGGACACATATCGACGCCCATAAGATGGAGCATGCCGGCAGCCATGGACGTTCCACTTCGGGCAATTCCCAGAACAATCACCGTCTTCTTTTCATCGCTGGAATTCACAAGCTCTCCATTATCCTCTCATAAACAACGCCTTCATCGGCTTTTTGAAGACAATGCCAACCCCTCCCGCACCGATCTCCATCCTCCCAACACGGCCTGCAACCATGAAGTGTAGCCAAATCAACCACCCTGCAGTGTGGATACCTCACCCTGTTCTCCGAAGGAATACACGCAAAAAACGCCACGTTTTTCTTGCCCAACGATCCTGCCATATGCGTCAGTCCGGAATCCGTGCTGACGACAAGCTCGCACATATCCAACACCGCTGCCAATTCCAACAAACCGGTAGCCCCACACAGGTTGATTACGTTGGATCCCGTCCACCCAACAGACGGATCACCGTCAATCAAGGCAACCTGCACTCTCTCGCTCAGTTTTTCGATGATTCTCTTTGCTTTAGACAGGGGGAAACTGCGCTGGGCGCTGGCGCCTCGGAGCTGAAAAGCAACAAGGGGGCCTCCGGTGTATCCCTTCGAAACAAGGATCTGTTCGGCCATCCTCTTCTCCTTCTCCGAGTAAGCCAGGGCATACCTGTACTCGGTCAGCTCAAGGCCAAGGAGACGGGCATAGATAGCAGACCGGTGATACTGCTTTCCCCAGCCCGCTCTTTCGGCCCGTTCGAGCGCCAGGTTGAAATCGTAACCGAAATCGTAATCCTGGTACTCTACAAGCTTGATTTTAACCGTTTCGATAAGATCAAAATAACGAAACAACGGCTCGTAATGCGGAACCGTCGCAAAAAGCAAACGGCACAAAGGAAAAAGCTCCTTTATGCGATAGAACATCGGCGTCATTAGAAGAATGTCGCCGACGCTTGAGGTCCGGACCAGGCAAAGGCTGGCTTCCGGATTCCGTTGCAAAATCTTGACAACCGACTCGGCAGGCGTGAAGTTCGGAACCGATCTCACGCCTGCCAGATCAATATCGTTTATTGCGAACTGCGGTTTCACATAGACAGGCTCCAACTGGCCGTCATAAAAAACCTGAACCAAGCCTGTCTTGTTCTGCCATAACACCGCATGCCTGATCAGCTGGCTACCAGGGTCACGGTGGCGAAGTAATTCCCGCCCACCATCTTTTTGGCAAACCGGGTCATGACGCCACGACGCGGCGTGAAATCATCCGGGTCCATAATCAGCGGCGTGGTGTACAGAGGGATATAGGGCGCATACACGTATCCGGTCTCGATCCAGCTCGTCCCTTTATAACCCATCAGGATCTTGTTCGGCGTGAACCACGGATGCTTGTACACCTTGTACTTCTGCGCCAGGGTCCCGAAACGGATCACCCCGATATTCTCTGTTGCTGCGTCTGCGCCTTCGAACAGCTTGAATTTCTCCAGCTTCTCCAGCCTCGCGCAAACATCCGCATCGGCTACGATCCAGGCCGCATTTCGGTACACCTTCTTGAAAATCAGGTTATTTGCGTCCGTGATCGCATCGTACAGGGTCTCCTTGTACACCTTCGGATCCAGCGTGGAATACGGACCGCTCGCCGGCACGGTATACACCCAATTCACGTTGCCGGCAGTGGCACCCGCCAGAATATCCGCAAGGATCTCCGCATCGATCTCTCGGATGATCTCATTGGACGTGACACCCATCAAAAGCGTTTCGGCATCCTCACCGTGATAAGCCTTCAGATCTTGCTGTGTTTCTATCTGCCACTTCGCCTTCAGCGCTTTTTCCTTCGCCGACACCGATTCACTGGCGATCCTAAACGTCATTTCTGCCACAGCACCGCCCGGCGATCGATCTCCATAAGCTGCATCATCACTGAGATCCACCCGATCACCTGAAGATCCGGGACTCGCGGAACGATAGAAATCTAGATAGAAAACCTTTCCATCCGGCACGTTCATCGGCTGCATCGAAACCAGCTCGTTCACAATCAGCTTCGGAAAAACCCGCCTGACCATCGGGAAAATATACGGAGCAGCTGCCGCAACATCCGTGTACGCAGTCGTTTCCAGATGCCACTTCAGGTTGTCCAGCAAAATCTCCGTCACGATGCGCCGATGCAACGCAGCTTCGGGGCTTTCATGCTTTCCGTACTGGTCAACGATCCCCAGAGTTTTTCCTTCCACGCCTTCGGTCAGATAACTCCATCGCTTTTTGCGCTCCTCCACTTCCGCAAACGGATTTGCATCCGGCAATAGTAGACTTTTGACTTCCATTTCAGGACCCTCCTTTCGTCTCGTCTCTTCCACAGAGTCCAGATCTAAACAGCAATGCCCGCTAGACGTTGCTGCTTTCGTTTCAGCTTTTCGTCCTCAGTCAGCTGCTTCTTTTTCTTGTCAGCATCATCCTGATCATCCACGTGTCCGGTCCCACTGGGCGTCTCTTTCAGCTGGACGATCTTATTGACGTAACTCTTCTCTTCCTCGATCCGTTGATCCACTTCCTCTTTGGTCTTGCAGCTGCCAAGCCTTTCCTTCAACACAGCTTTGAAAGGCTCGTTTTTCAGGACTTCTTCCAGGTGCTCTTTGACTTCCTGCCGGTCGATCTTTTCAGTCGCCTTTCCCAGATCTTCTCTGAGCTTATTCCGCTCTTTTTCGACCGCATCAAGCCGTGCTTCGAGCTTGGAAACCTGCTCGTCCTTTTGAGGAGGTCCATCCTGACTCTCGCCAATGAAATCCTTCACGATATCAGCGATTTCGCCCAGCATGCTCTCGAATTCCTCGTACTTCGGGACCAGGTTCTCTTTCACTTCCGCAGTCACCTCTTTCACGATATCGTCCCGGTTCTTCGCAATTTCATCCAGGATCTTGTTCTCGAACTCGTTGGTCAGCTTGTCCGTCACCTCTTTTGTGACCTCTTTCCTGACACGCTCTTCCGTTTCCTTGACAATCGCCTCAACAAGATCAGGATGATCTTTCTTGAATTTTTCAAGGTCCATGTCGCTACCTCCTTGTTTACTCTCTTGAAAATAATTGATCTCCGCATCAAGATTGCTATGCCCAGCAACCGCGTCTATCGCGACAAGCTCGAAGTCTTTCTGAACAATCTCCCCTTCCTGCCCGTCGACTTTCTGCCTCTTCGTACTCCCAAATCCCCGCGTGCTGATATCCACAGAAGCACCACCTCTCAACACAGCCTTCAGATCTTTGCCTGCATGGGTTTCGAGGACGTCAGCTTCGAACTTGAAAAGGTCTCCTTCTGTAAACAGCTTCGTGTACTTTATAGCCGTCCTGGACAGCCTGCTTTTGCCATCATCCGGGTGATCCAGCTCTCCAAGAAACTTGCCCGCTTCAACCAGAGGCATCAGGCGCTTCGCCTCTGTTTCCCACAAGCCAGTCGAGTAATAGCGCCCATTTTTGTTGAAAACATTTCCCTTGGAAGCCACACCGCCGATCTTCATCGGCTTGACCACTTTGCCGGCCTCAACAACTTCCTCCTCGAGAATGATGCTCTTCCCTTCGAAGATTTCTTTCAGCTCTACCCGGGCCGACATATGATCTCCCTCCGCAGCTTGAATGCCGAATTCACTGCTTCTGCCAGACTTCCTCCACCCGTCACGAACGCCCGCACCTTCTGCCTGAAATCACGGTTATTCTGCTCCGCTCTCTGGAACTTGGTCACTTTCTCCACTTTCGTAATCGTTCCCAGCTCAATGCCCAACTTTGTGATCTTGTACGGCACCTCGTAATAAACGATCTTGTACGTCTTGCTATCCTCGACGCTCACATACACCTTGTCCCGGTACGTCGACACGATGTACACGTAATAGCCTTTGCCAAAATAATCCTTCAGGTTATTCGCAAGCATTTCCTTGAAAGCTTCAACACTGCCGTCGCCAAGTTTGGATATCCCGGCCGGTATGGCCAATTCCACTTCCGCCTGTTCCGTCTTTTTCTTCGGTTTCAAAACCCACCGTCCATTCTTCAGCTCGATGAGATCCTTCCAGCTATCCATGGCAACAGCCATCGGATCATCAGCTTTCCCATCTGCCTTGATTGCATCATAAATCTCATAGAGCTTGTTGATTGCCGAAAGCGAAATCGGCTTCTTCTGATAATTAATAATCGCGCCAGCCTTTTTTGCGGCACTCACAGTCTTCCAAGGCATCTCTTTCTCCTCGTAAAAAAATAGCCGCTCCAATTACTTGGAACAGCTAACCTGCGTTATTACACTGCCCATTTTGGGGCGACGATCGGAGGGAAAAGCATTGTTTCCCTCCAATCGTCTCTGGCTAGGGCTGATCAAATGAGGAGTTACAGGGGCTTATGTGGCTTCTACTCTAATATGTAATAAACTACACTGTCAATCAGCGTTGTCGCTTCCTGTCCATTTAACTTTCAATCAACAGCTTTTTCTCACCAGTTTCACTTCGGGGATCGAACTTTTGCACACTCGACCGCGGAAATTTCTTCACACTGCCAAAATACCCTCTCCGCACTACAATAACCACGTCGCCGTCAAAATCGTCATCAGCTACCTTCGCCAGATGCTGTTGTACAGCCTTCAGCAGCTTTTTCTTATTCTCTCCGTTTCCACGGCCTGGATCAAAAATCATTTCGCACCAACTCCTTCTTCCCTGAAGGCTTCTCTCACGGCTTCTTTTGCCTCATCTCTCGATTTCTTGTCCGGGAAATCCTTGCTGTCATCGATCATTTTCAGCATATCATCAAGCAGTCCCATAAAATCACCTCCCCTTATGCAGCCTTTTTCATCTTCAGGATCCCGTCTCTCTGCCGAGCAGCAATTGACGCCCTGTTCTGCAAATTAACGCACGCATGCAACACCGCACGCTTCTCTTTTCCCTGTAATCCCCCGGCTTTGGTAATATACGCTCGCCGAATACCTTCAAAGGCTCCAATCTTTTTGTTCAGATCAACTGCTTCCGACGCCGCTCCTTTCATCTGTGCAATTCGCGTGTACCTCTCCTTGTAATTCTCTACCACCTTCCGCAGAACTCCCTCCTTCGAACCATCGCTCAGCTTCCGGTACTTCTCCATATTGATCTTGCCGCCGCTCGCTACACCGCCAGGCGCCGAACCTCCCCATTTGCCCTTCCTCCCTTTATGCCCCCAGAAACCCGAGCCCGCGCCACCTTCTTCGATCCATTCAAAACCGAATTCGGCCATGATTGACCGGATAATTCCGCTGGTTAAAACCGTCTTTCCATTTCCTTTCTGTTCCCTCTTGGACTTAGCCACCAACCCACCCAGCTTACCAAACAGCTCCGGGTACCCAGCCTCAATTTCGTCAAAACTCTTGGCTGAACGCGCCTTTGTCGGCGCGTATATCAGCTTTTCTCCGTATCCGATCACTTTTCCGTACTTTGTCGCTGGCGTGTTACGCCTTTTGATCATCCACACGGTCGAATATTTATCACTTTCCCTTATATGGCCTCCCTTTGGCACATCTGTCTTCATCTCCCATGCTGGAAATCCAGAAACTTTGTAATTCTTTATCTCCGAACGTTTCACGACAACGGGGGACCAGAGGCCAGAATCAGCGCTTTTTACCAGCATTAAATGATTTTCTTTGCCATCTTTACCGACATGCCTCACATTCGCTGACAGATAAGCTCTCGTTTCCTTGCCTGGCGAATTCACAAGACTTCCCTCAATACTTCCCAATCCACCAATACCGGCTTTCTGCAGATCGTCAAACGACACTTTCGTTGTAACTCCAGCAGACCCAGGAGCAGACCCGCCCCACTTTCCGGCTCTACCCTTGTGCCCCCAATGGCCAGAACCGTCACCACCTTCCTTGAAACTTGATCCCTGCATCACAGCCGTTTCCTTCTTGATCTTGCTTTTCGGGGCACCCAGACCAGTCAATGCCGTCCCGCACTTGGAACATTTCATCGTGTTACACGGTACGCCTCTTTGATGCGGAACAGCTTTGCCATACTCACTGCACTTGGAATTCGGGCAGGCACAGTTTTCAGCCCCTCCTTTTCTTTCCCGACTTCCCCCCTTTCCCAAGGCTTCCGTCGCAGCCTGCACGATCTCTCTTACTAATGCTGATCTTGTCATCGATCTTCCCCCCTTTTTAATTGCAGCCCCCGCTATCTTCCTGATTTTTCTCATGTCCTTGTAAGAAATAGGGATTTTCAACTTGGCTTTCTTGGTAAACTCATCCTTCGATTTCATTCCCAAGGCCCCCAGTGCTTGTTTTTCAAGGCCTTCTTGCTTGCTTCGGCCCTGTGATATTTCTTCAAGCCTTTCGGCAAATAGGCCCGATAATAGTCTTCTTTCTTGTAGAAATGGTTAAACACGCCGTCGTAAACCAGATCGCCTTTTTCACCCCAACCGTGGGCAAATGCCGTATCCATGAACGGTCCCACTGGCGGAAAAATCGTGCCATGAACCAATTTCCAGCCCAGATTATCCACAACCATCCGGCCGGAAAATTCATAACACCGGCCTTCTCTGTTCTTGCCACCCGGCTTGATTACTCCTGCAGGATCTTCGACGCTCTTGGGCAAAATCGCCAGTCGCGCCAGCATTCCAACCTTTTTTCTGTATTCCAAACCCTTGCCTGCCAGCCCTAGATCTCTCTTGATATTTCTGAACTCTTTGCTCGCCCAATCACTGCCACCCGGCGCTGAACCGCCTCTCTTGCCCTTTCTACCCTTATGTCCCCAATGGCCGGAGCCCGAGCCTCCTTCATCAAGACCACGAATTATACCGTCACTCAATTCTCTCACAAGCGCTTCCCGCCCGATCATTTGCCCACCCCAAGAACATTCAACTCCACAATACTCTTCCTGCCGTGCACACCTAACGTGTACTTTTTCTTCGTAAAATCCTTGACGCCATAATCTTCCAAGAATTTCCTCGCCTGCTTCTGCCCCATATCGAACATCTTCTGCAAAAACTTGTCGTACTTGTTGAATTTCATATTCACGACGATCATGCTGTTCGCCGAATGCCCAATCGACTCAACCTCCCCGGCTAAAACACCGACCGTAAACTTCGGCGTCAAATACGAAATCTCCTTCACTGCCGCCTTTAAATCTCTCCTCAGGGGAGCACTGATGTTCGCCTTATCAATCTTTTTATGCAGGTTGTTTCTCAGCACATCGAATCTAGCCGTGTCTTTTTTCGCTGCAGCAACAGCCATTCCAGAGAGGATCGATCTTCCTCCGGCAATATACTGAAACATCGATGGCAGCTTCTCCTGGTGAAAAAGCGAAAGATTGTCGGACAGTCTCGTGGTCAGCGCCAGCGAATCAGAGATATCAAGATTTGTCGCATCATGCGTTCTTATTATGTTCAGCGCCCGCTGATATTCCTGCCTGGAAAATATCTTGCCTACATTCCACATATTTCTCTGATCCGCTGCGATTTTCATGCTGTAAAGCGGATGATCCTTTGACGCCAGGACTCCCCTGAGGCCTCCCTCTCTGACAAGCGGCACGGTGTAGCCCACGTCGTGATTTACCATGATAAAATTTCCCATCAAACGTTCGCGTCCGCTGATCCTTATCCCCTGATCGCTCAGAACATCCATCATCTTCTTCTGGGTAAGCGTATTTTTCACGATATGTCGAATCCCGTGATCGGTGAACTGCTGCCTGTTCGATTCCATCTCCTGGTGAATCAGTTTCCGCACACTGTCAACGCACATGGCATTCATGTCTTTTGCCGAGACTCCTGCGAATTCTCCAACGTGATCTCCCAGCGTCTTCTCCGTGCAATTAATGTACTGGTGCATCAAATCCATTGTATCTCCGGCAAGATACGATCTATACGCTGACAATTCCTTCCTCATATTGCTGCCAATAATCTCGACGTTCTCCTTGCTCACCTTCCCCTTAACAGACCTCATCACCGGCTTCCTTCCTTTTATCTCTCCCAGGTTTTTCGCCATCTGACTGCTTATATCGCTATATTTCGCCTGCTGTATCTTCTGCGCCCGCGTTACTTTCTCATATTCGGCAGGCAACTTACCTGCAGGTCCTCCCGATACAGATCCGCCCTTTTTACCCTTTCTTCCCTTGTGCCCCCAGTGGCCGGAGCCAGGTCCACCTTCGAAAATATTCAGGACTTGCTCCGTTATCTCGCTAATCAATTCCGATCTTTCCACAATACACAACGCCTCCCTATTACTTTGGGTACAAAAAACTGGGCCTGCCGTGCTCACCAACAGTGTATCCACCATACCCATCAGGTCGGATCCAGCGCAGACCATCTTTCCTTAGGGCTTTGTTCACACCCAGAAGGTCCCTCATCAAAGTCTGCCTGTCCTTTCTAAGCGTCTTGCGGTCAGGACTCGTCGGATCAATCGTTCTTTCAAGCTCCTTAATACCCTGAACATCCTTCCATATCCTGTTCGACTTGAAAAACCGCGCATTGTACGGATCGTCATAGTTGGAGGGCGTAAAGCCCACTCCTGCTTTCTTCACAGCACCCACGAACTCTTTCCTGGCAGCCCTTTCATCCCCAAGATTCTTGTCGAGAAAATATCGAAACTCCGGCACATCCCCTTTGAACTTATCGTACAGTTCGGGATGCAGCTCGTAATCTTCACCAGGGGGCTTCTCTCCGGGTATGGCAATCTCTTCGGGACCTCCTTCCTCCTCGATCCGTTTGAACCTGATCATCAGTTTGCACTTGCAATTCGAAAGACATTGAGTATCCCCGGCCCGCGGCGTTGTCGGTAAACTTTCCTTCGTGTACGGCGATCCCACCGCCAGCTTCAGGCAGTCCGGACAGTGCTTGGCACCCATTGTCGGGACCCAGTAAATCTTCACCCATGGAGGAGCAGCCTCAGCTCTCGCGTGTTCGAACACAGACCCCACAGTATCCACATACATCTTGATCCGGTCCATCTTATCCATGACCAGCTTGTCGGCCGCTATCGCTCCCATGAAATTTCGCAGGTACTGATTCTCGGTTCTCCTGAAGCTTTTCAGGAACGCGATATCTTCATCCATCAAATCACCCGTATAACCAACCGCCCTTTGCCCAAGTACGTATGCATCTTGATACGCGCCGGCGAGCTCAACCTTCAAAGCCCACTCGAGCTGCGTCAGGCTTATTTTCCCCTCATCCAATTGCTGCATCAAATCCAGCACTCTTCCTTCCAGCTTGTTCCTCTTCCGCATTAAATCCGAGTAAGCAACCTTCTTCGCTTTATCGATCATCTGCACAGTGCCTATCTCACGGGCAGCAGCGGTCAGATCTCCCTTGGCGCCATACCATTTTCGACGTTTGCCGTACGATTTGGTCTCATCAAGACTTTCTTGCTTTTTGCCCGCTTTACTCGTGAGATTCAGCAGTTCCCCAAAAGTTCCCTCGATTTCGTCAATTACGGATAAAAGGTCTTCGTGGATCATCTTTAGGCTACCTGTTTGCGCTCATTTCATATCTTTTCTTCAAGACCAATAGAAAGGTATGGGTGTTTTCAACGCCAAAATGCACACGGTTTGCAGATCACGCGTTTGCAGCGAGCTTCCGGTATTTCCTGTCCTCCAACTCCATATTCACAATATCTCGCAGCTCGTGAAGCACACCCATCAACGCGACCATTCGATTTTCCGCACCGGGCCCTTTGGCTATTTGCTTGGCAACTTCTCTCTCCTTCGCCCTCTGGCCTGGGCTCTCTTTCTCGCCTCTTTTGCCGATCAACTCTTTGATCTCCTCATCAGACAGGCCCAGGAAATAGGACAGCACGAATTCATCCGTCAGCACATCCAGATCAATTCCGTAAATCTTCGCAATCTCCGCTTTCGCCTTCTCGACCTCCCATCTTCTTACCTCATCGATCGTTTTGATTCCCGGCAGGTAAATCGAATACTCCACCTTCGTCAGATCATAGCCTTGGAGCAACAACGCGATGTCATACACCTTCCGGAGCCCTGGCTTCACTCCGTAATTCTGGACCCGCCGTACCGTCCTGGCAAACTGGACATCCTGGTTCGTGATAATCGCCTTCGCTGACACGTCTTTCTCCAGGCCGAGCCATGACTTCGGCACCTTAATCACGGAAAACATCTTGTTCTGAAAATACTCCACGTCCCCAATGTTACCGAGGCTCGTCTGTCCCTCCAACCGCTCAATCCCCGCAGGACTTCCCTGCCTCACGCCAATAAAAAAATCCTCTTCGGAGCCAAGAGGATTCGATTTCACGTCGTATTTCCCTGTGATCGGGTTCAGATACCTTTTCTTCTTCGTTCTTCTCATCACCCTTTCTACAAGGGCTTCACCTTCGACCGGGGGCAGCTCTCCCACATCCACTTTATGCACATACCGCATGTGAGCCCTTGACAGCCTGCTAACCACCATGCCGTCTTCCATCATCTGCAGCTGTTGAAAAAGCCTCCGCGCCGGCGCCAGGATACTCCGGCCATACTGGTACTTCCGGCTCACCCGGTTACGAAAATGCACGATCTGCCACGGCTCGAACTCAGCCAAAACCTTCTGGTCATCTTTTTGAATGAACGCCTTTTCCTGATCCAGCCTCCCGTACTTGTCCTGATTTCTGTACATCTGATTTTGGGGAAGCGATTTCAGCCGCACTATCAGGTCGTCGTTGCTGACGACAATTTCTTCGAATTCATCCCCGTACTTGCAGATATCCCTCACGGTCGGCCAAAGGATACCGTGCATATCAACACGTTTGTTCGTGTCTTCAAGAACTTCCTTCACCTTGTCGTCCTCGCACTCGATCGCAAACTTGTCCTCTTCTTCATCCGAATCTCCCGCTATCGCGTTGTCGGCATAAATATCCAGTGCAGACGAAAGCTCCGGAAACTCTTCGTCCATGAGATCGTAATCCGCATAAGCCGCCATGCGGGTCCGTTCGATTTTCACCTTCTCATAATAAACATCAGCAATCCCACGGTCTTCTCCCGCACCCCGGCCCGTCTCCGTGCTTGTTTCTACCGTCTTTTCATCGGGCATTATTTCGTCCGGGACCTTATCCACGCTCCGGGTCATCAAGCTCCTGATCCGGCCTATCAACCCTACGTTCTTCTTTTGATCTGGCATTCCGCTCACCTCAAAAACAAAAACCCGAAAGGCGCGATCTGCCTTTCGGGTTTATGGATTCGCCAAGGCAATAGCTGCCTTTCCCGCATCCATTAAACAGGTCTAATCTCCAAAAATCAATCTATCCTGTCGCTCTCTGTCCACTTTTTCTCGATACGCCTCAATATCCTCTCTCCTGAACCTGACAACACCTTTCCTCTTGAACGCTTTCGGGAATTCCTCGTCAAGCTTCATCCTACGTTCCAAGGATCTTACGCAAACATCTAAAACCTCAGATGCTTGCTTCTTCGTAATCCACTGTGTAAGCGGATAGAAGTTCATTGATGGCTCCACTTCCTATGTAAAGCGTCTTGTTTTGCCGCATGATCTGTCCGGCAAAAATCGCGCTCTCCTCGTCTATCCACCTGCGCGCCGTCTTCACGGAAACGCACAACATCTTCGCAAACCGATGGACGCTTACAAAATCTCTGCCTTCCCCCATGGCCCACCTCCTTGTTATGATACCTGCAAAATCCCGTGATACACGCGCTTACAGCGATTTGCAGCGCGGTCCTCACTCGTCTAATAGCCAATAATACTGCTCTGCACTCATAAATCTGCCAGGTTCAAACTCCACCGTCTCCGATTCCGAGAACTTGTACAAACCAAGCTTTCGCAAGACCCGTTTCTGCTTTCTCTTCAATACCTCCAACGCTCTACCTACTTTCTCCACTTCCTCGAATTTACCGTCCAGTTCAGCATCCTTCAGCCGCTCCAACATCAATTTTGCCTGCGCGTTCAGCTGAACTCTCTGCGCCTCAAGCTCTTGTCTTTTTTCAGCATCCATCACTCAAGTATCCATTTCTCCGTTTCAGGAACTTCCGGATGACCAACAGGTTCTCTCTTTCCTTCCACGTACCCCATCCTCGCAGGTGGAGGAGGCGCCGGCTTTCGATAATCCTCCTGTATCTTGTACACTACGGCCGCTACACAGTCCGACACATCCTTTTTGCCCCCTGGTCTGTGATCAATCTTCGTCTGGTAATCTTCGAGGCTCAACAGGCAGTCGATCACCGGCTGGTAGTAATACATCTTCAGCCTGTCCTCGTAGAGTGCATCCCTCAGATTCTCGTAAGGCTCCCTGCTCGTATCAACGGACAGATAATCTCCCTTGATCCCTTTGGCCCTCAATATCTGCATCGTGTCTCTGCTCTCAAATCCGTCCAGGGTCACACTCTCGAACACAAATCCCAATGCCACCAGCTGATAGATCAGCGACCGAAAATCGCCAATGATAATCTCACCGGCCACAGGGGGCGTCACCTCCAACATGAAATCGACGTACACCACCGGCATGGATTCCAGCACGGGCTCTCCCAACTCGTAATCGATCCTCTGGACTTGCGTGACTCCGGCCATGTGCCCCATAGCAAAACCCGCGCTGTCGCCCGTCAACGCCAAATCAATATGAGCATAGCGCCGCGCTCTCGGATTGACTTTCGGCACCATAACCCCTTCATCCGACTTCTTGCACAGCACCTCCCTCAAGATCCGCCCCTCTTTCAGCGTCGTCATCTCCTGGCTGAACGGGTGCTTCCTGTCCCGGCTGCTGCAGTCGAAAATCTTCTCTATGTTCCTGATGAAACGCTCTATCGCTTCAACAGGCTCCCCGGCGATCTCTTGCAAAGCCCCATGAACATCCTTCTTGAACTCATCATAAAAATCCATAGGCACATCAATTACTTTCGCGCCTTCAGCAGCTTCCTCGCCATCCTCCAGGACTTTAGCAACCACATCCCCTCTGCCTACTTGCACTCTGAACATCCTGCTGCTGTACGTCCCCGGAGGCCTGTTGCCATACAGACTATACCGCCGCCAGAAAATCCCTTTATTCTCCTCAGCTTCCTGGATCTTTTCTTCCGTGAATTCATCCGGGTACCTCGAGCTCGACATCATCAAAAGCTTCCCAGGCAAAATTTTGCCCCTCGTCATAAACCTCGACTTGATCCTTCTCGAAAGCGACTTATACAGGCTCTTGGCTTGATCAAACACGCCCTTCGTGAACCTGGCCTCTCTCGCCTGGCTCTTCATCACTACGGGAAAGAAATTCACCTCGTCTATGCACGCTCCGAATATCGTCAACCCAAGAATCGACGTGTCCAGGCTCGAACCGGGAGCAAGCCACACGTTCTTGTCGAACCGCAGCTCCGTCACCAACTGCTTATCAAACTTGAACTGTTCGTTGAAATACGGGCTCATCTTGATCACGTTCATCAAGTCCTTGAAAATCACGTTCTTCGCCTGCTGCTGCCTGACCGACAGATTCACGAAACTGATCGTCGTTCCCGGCTTGAACCCGTACATCTTCGCCGGATCCCTGAAGCATGATACTTGGTAAACCATGTACAGAATCGCCAATTCAGCGAACGTACTTTTCCCTGACCCAATACTGCCTGCCAGAATCGCCTCGTAGTAATCTCCCTCGAAAAATTCTATCAGATCATCCATGATCCGCGGCCAGATCGACTGCCCGACATGGCCCATGAAATATTCGTCCGTCACGAACGTCTCTATGTCGACAGGATTCCACTCGTAATCTATCTCATACAGTTGATTCATAAAGGCGGGGTCGTCGAGGGCCCTCTCCAGCAAGTCAAGCTCCTGATCTTCCAGATCATACAAGATGCTCTCTACCTTCATGATTCTCGTCCTTCATTCAATAATTGCTGCGCCTTTGGCCTCTCGTAAACTCCCCGCTCCGACTTGATCAGCCTGATCACCTGCCGGAGCTTTTCACGTTTCTCGGGCGGCATCTGTTTCAGCTTGTCGTCAAACCGCAACAGCAACTCCTCGGGCTTCCGATCAACGAGACCCAATTGCGCCTGGATCTCGTAAATCGCCACAAGCGTCGACCTCGCCTCTTTCACCTCATCCCGCGTCTGCGTCAGCGGCATGCTCACCCCGGCATCCCCCTTCATCGTCTCTTCCAGCTCAAGCCATTTGCAAATGCGATTCACCTGAAGCTGGTATAAGGTCTCGAGCTCAATCAATGCATCAACCTTCGTCGAAATCTTCTTTATGTACTTGTTCAATTTTGGATTTTTCTTCAGCGCCTCTCTCAGCAAATAATTGACCTTGGCTATCGTCCATTCCGATGGCTTGCCAATCAGTTTGTTTTTTGCCCGGGTCAAGGCCATATTGAGTGCAGATAGCTTCATGTCAGTGAAGTATCCCTGCTCCTGAAGGTTCCTCGAAATAGGGAGCACCTGCTCTCCGGACCTCAGCTTCTTCTCAATCTCCGGCCAGAACGGTAAATTATGCAGATCCTTCTGTTCCATCTTCCTCACATACGCCTAAAAAAGCCCCTGTCCAAAACGAACAAGGGCTCTCGGTTTTATGCTGCAGCAAGATCCTCCAACTTCTTTTTCGCCAGTCGAATTTCCATGTCTAAGCGCTGCTCTTTTCGATGTTCCGGACAGATGCCGTGGCTATGCTCCACCTCCGACATACTCACCACGGTCTTTCGTCCTTCAGCCTCACACCAGCTACAATAGACCGGATACCTTTTCATCCGCCCACCTCGTGCTCATGCCACAGACATGGCTCATCCAGCTTCTCTCCGCAGACAGGGCAAAAGTCCTCTCCGAAAATTTCCCTGTCCGCTTGCTTCACATCAAACCAGGCCAATTCGTACGAAAGACAACCAGAACATCTCCAATACCCGGTCTTGCACGGGTATGCGTTGTACGCCGCAATCGATGCGCCGCACACCTCACAGCCACCCATGATAGCAAGGCCGACCCGTTCGAACTCCCCTCCGGTAATCGAACCGTCGTCATTTGCTTTCACGCCTCTGTACTTAGCCAGGTCCAAAATCGTTACAGGGCGCCTGGTCAAGTCCACAGTCGCCATAGTATCCATTACTTTTCCCTTCTTTATTCAGGTTCATTCAAGCGTTTTTAACCCTTCTTTGCTATCCCAAATCACGACTTTATTCATCGTGATTACCTTCGCAACTACCATTCTGCCTCTACCAGACCCTTGAGAATACCTTGGGCTTCTATATGCAAAATCGCCCACTACTTTTATGTTCGCACCTCGCGATTTCGCATATCGAGTAACTTTGCTCCATTGTTCTGATAATAGAGACATCTCCTCTCCCCTATTCTTTCAGTTCGTATCCGCTATACGGCAGATCCATGTCTTTGAACAAAACCTCACTCCAATCGACCTGGCCTTCCTTGCTCACTTTCACCGCGTTTTTCAGCAACCCGCCTTTCAGATAGAATTCCTCTTCCTGCGCCCTCTCGATCGTGATTCCCTTTCCCTTCGCCACCTGTCGGATCTTCTCTTTCCCCCGCTTCGTATGCTCATCCACCGCATACTCCGGGATCTCGATCCGCTTGCCTTCCTTCCGTTTCTTCTGCACGTACCACATGAAATCATCAGCCATTCTGCTCTTTGGCGCCCTGCAGAGATAAAGGATGAGAAACCCGATCTGCTCGGCCGGAACCGGCATCCAGTTCTTTCCCCTCTCCTTCATTTCCTGAAATCTCGTCTCCAGCCCCTGTCTCACCGCCGAAACCAGCAATACCGCATTCGGATCCGCCAGGCCGATATCTTCACATGCAATCGTTTGCAGCCGGTGGAGGAGATACCGCCAGTATCCACTATCAATCATCTCCATCGCCCAGTATCCCGCCTCGGCTTCCTTCCCTCTCCTGATCGATTTTTGGATGGCCGACGTCACTTCGTCCATGGGATATCCACCCTTACTCAACCACGGGTCGTTCCCGCTCTTCCTCGTCCTCTCTTCTTCTTTCATCTTCCCCTCATTTATCAGAACGTCCTCAATGTGCTTGCAGTTCTGTCCGTTTCCACCATTTTCCCATGTCTGGGCCAACCTCTTTTCGAAATGGGGGCAGGTGCAGGATGGGGGCTCCAGCCCCACCTCGTAAAACACCTTCTTGTCACTATGACTCCTGACGATGAACTTCCCGTCAGGTCTTTTCGTAATCAGACTGCTCTCTTCCATTCTCAATCCCTCCCTTCTGTGTTTTATGTTTTATGATAACTTTAACACATCCGGCAGGAATATCAAGAAAAAAGCACGAAAAATCAACGCCTTATGCTTTTTTTATCTCAGCTTCCAAGATCTCTTCGATTAGCTCATCAAAGCTAATCTGCAATTTCCAGCCAAGCTTTGACAATCTCCAAATATCTGCTACCGGCCAACCCGTGCCACATCGGGCATTTTCGAACACAACAACATCGTCTACCGGTGGAGCGTTCTCTATCTGCAATAAACCTGCTCCCAGCTCATACGCACGCTTCACGATACTGTACACATTTCTCCGCATCCCCGAGCCGATGACATAATCCGTGTTCTCTCCCTTCTCCATGATCAAAACCATCGCTTCAGCAACGTCACGGGCATGCAAAAAATCACGCACGTCTAATCGGCTCTTCATTTCTATCGGTTTCTTAACCTTCCCAAATTCAGCCAGCTCCCGGCACACCCTCACAACCTCTCTCGCCACACGCACCAACAGGTAATCACCTTTCTGAACTGCTGATGAATGATTGAATGGAATCGCCGCGGCTACGTGAAGGCCGTATCTCCTGTACACCCGGGCCATCATCAGGCCGGCCGCCTTTGTCGCCCCGTAAAAATCAGTTGGATTCAATGCTGTCCGCTCGCTTTGAGGACCCGCGGCGTACTCCCCAAACACATTGTCCGATCCCACATAAAGCACTTTGACCTTTGGATTAAACCTCCTGACAGCCTCCAGCACATTCAACGTGCCCATCACATTCACTTCCACCATTCCTCGTGCATGCGTATCCGCCATCTTTGGATCCGCAACTGCCGCCAGGTGATAAATCTCCTCCACCTTACACGTCTCCAGCGCTCGCCGAATTGCCTCAAAATCCATGATGCCACCCGAAAACCGACCCCCTACCCTCTCCACATTGTCCGGGCCCTCAACAATATCAAGTCCGTACAGCACGTAACCCTTGGCACTCAGGATCTCAGCCAGCCAGTACCCATCCTGGCCCGCATAACCAGTAATCAACACGCTTTTCACACTTTCACCCCCGTATCTCTTTCCAACAGATTGTTCATGTACACGTTGACGTCCGTCTTTCTCTCCAGGCACTCTTCCACAATACGATCGATATTCTTCTTCGTCCTGTCCGTCATTTTCACCATCAAGTGGTCTTGCCCTCCATACCGGAACACCAGAAAGCTCTGTTTCAACTGCTCGCCATGCTGGGCAAAGATCCGTTTGATAATCCGCGCCAGCGACTCCACGTCCTCTATCTCACCTTTCGACTTGTCCAACCGGTCCACAATCTCAGGGGGAAGCGACTTCCGGATATCCCTATACAGATTTTTCCAGGCTCTCTCGCTCACCAGCCCCATCTGCGAGCGCAAATAATCGGGGTCGTACTGCTTCCTGAGCCGGTTAAACAGCCTTGTGAACTTAAACGGATTCAGTCTGCCCCTGATCACGTTCTCTCGTATCAACCGGATCTTGCGCTCATTCTCCGACAGCTCTTGAACGACGCAGGGCACTTTCGTCATGCCAAGCACTCTTCCTGCAGCGACCCGGTGAGCCCCCGCTACGATCCAAAACCCATCCTCCTTGAATTGAACCACCCTCACCGGATCAATAAAACCGTGCTCCTTGATCTCTTCCACCAAAGCAGCAAAAATCTCCGGCTCTTCCTCGTTCGGATTCTCCTCGTCCGCATACAACTGATCGATCGGAATCCAGACAATATCAACCTTTGGAACTTCTTCCGCCATCACGACCTCATCTATCTATATTCGAGCCAATGTCGATGCGCCGGGTCCGCAATCCACGCTACAGTTTTTTCAAGCGACCTCTCAAACGATACAGGCGGCTCCCATTCCATCAGCAGCATCTTATCGCCGCTCAACGAATAACGCAGATCATGCCCCGGACGGCTGCTGTGGAAGTCCACCATCTCGTACCGAAGCGGTTTCCCTAGAACGTCCGCGATCAACTGCGCCATTTCGAGATTCGAGACCTCTCTTTCGCCAACCACGTTATACTTCTCCCGCGACACAAACCTTGGCACCAAATACCTGGCAGCGGCCGCTACGTTCCGACAGTGGATATAAAACCGGGACCCCGCTTTCGTTCTCGTCGCGTCCGAATGAATCGTCACAGTCTCGCCGGCCAGAATCTTTTTCACACACTGGGGAATGAACTTTTCCGGGTGCTGCCTTTCGCCAAAGTTGTTCATCGTGTGCGTGATAAACACCGGCAACCTGTACGTATTCGCCCAAGCCAGACAGAGCTCTTCGGCGCCCGCCTTGGTCGCCGAATACGGGTTTGTCGAGTTGTACCGGTCCCACTCGTAATACGTTTCGTGACCTTCTAGACAAGTTCCCCGACGCCAGTAAATGACCGTCTGCACGGCAGGCCCGAACACTTCATCGGTCGAAAAATAATGGAAAACAGTCAGCCGTGGCAGTTTCCTCGCAAAATTCAACATATGCATCGTCCCAACGACATTGGACATCACAAACGGCTCCGGGTCAGCGATCGACTTATCCACATGCGTCTCCGCCGCCAGGTGGAAAATCACTTCTGTCCCCGACAGCTCCTCAATCAATCCATCGGCGATCGGCCTTGTAATATCGGCTGTGAAGATCCTGACCCTCTTGTTGTCGTACGCCTCGATATCCCTTATCCTGTCCAACTTCATCGAGGCGTATGTCAGCTTGTCAATGATATCGATTTCCCAATCCGTGTTTTTCAGGAAATCCTCCACGAAATGGTGTCCAACAAAACCACAGCCGCCCGTTATCACCACACGCTTTGCCATAATCATCGCCTTTCATCTGGGAGCGGGGACGGGATTCGAACCCGCGATTGCCGGCTTATGAGACCAGCGGCTTAGACCCCTTGCCTACCCCGCATCCAATTACTCCTACAACGCCTTAATCGTCCTCTTGTACTCCTGCACGATCACTCCCACCATGTACTCGATTTGGTCCGTCATGAGCGCCCCGTAGCACGGAAACATCAGTACATGCGTCGATGCGTACTCCGCCATCGGGCATTTGAAACCCAGCTCCTTGTACATCGGCTGAACGTTCATCGGCCAGAACGGGGGAATCAGCGCTACCCCCCGGCTTTCAATCCGAGTCGTCATCTCATCGAACTGTTCTATCGTTTTGAGCCCATGAAACATCAACGGAAACTGATAGTAACAATGACCCGGATAATCCTTCATCCAGCTTACGCGGTCCTCTTCGGCCAGATCCGCACAGAGCACTTCCAGGATCGTTCGCCAACTCGCAGCAGCCTGCCGCCTTCGCTCTATGTTCTTCTGCAGGTTCCGTATCTGCGATAATCCGAACGCCGCAGCCACGTTGCTTATCTCGTAGTTATACCCGATTACTGGCAGGTCCCGGTACCTCGATACCGTTGAATCGTTATGCAGACCAAGATCGCTGTAGAACTTGACCAACCTCAACAAATTTGGATCATCCATCACACAACCACCGCCTGTACCAAGCGACGTCAGCATCTTGTCTCCCCGGAATGAATAACATCCAATCACTCCGAGCGTTCCCTGGTATTCATCTGGCCACCTCGGGCCCCGGTATTTGCCACCAGCGTTCTCACACGCATCCTCTATGAACGGAACCCCTTGCTTCTGGCAAACCTCAATCACCTCCTGCTTGCACGAACTGCCGTACAAGTGAGTAACCAAGACCAGTCGCTTTCGGCTTCGATACAGATACAGCGCCTCCTCGACCTTCTCCGGGTCCATTCCGTACGTCTCGTACTCGCAGTCCACGAAAACAGGCGTAGCACCCACGTAGCTCACCGGGAACACGGTGGGCGAACACGTGTACGCAGGCACCAGCACCAGCCAATCCTTATCGATCCCCAGCGACAACAGCGCACAATGAATAGCGCCTGTCCCTGACGACAGCGGCCATGCGTACTCCTTGCCCACGTATTCCGCCCAAGCATTCCCAAATTCAGCCAGTTTCGGACCCCTGGGCGACATGATATTCGATTTGATCGCATCGACCGCAGCCTGCACGTCCTCTTGGTCGTAATCAATGTGGTGAAACGGTACCTTCATATTCCTTTCTCCTTTCAGTCTTGAATTCTCTTGTCGGCTTTCTCAGCAGCTTCTCGATAAACCAGACTCTCTTCCTTAACGTTGACGCATAACGCATCAGCCTCTCTTTCACTTGAGGCGTAAGCTCGTCATATCTATCAAGCCTTTTAATCCATTCCCAATCACCTGTATCGTCTCCTTTTCTCCTGCTCCTGTCTCTTCCATTCCCCATCAAAAGACCTCCTTTCACCTTTCCATCTGCTCCACCACGACCAACCGAAACCTGCCGTGCTTCTCGATCCATCCTTTGAACACCGGCATGTGCTGCGCAGTCAAATCGATCAACAGCGTCACAGGCGCCACCAGCCACCACAGCCATTTCGGTGTCCGAACGAACAACGCCCGGTCAATCACGTTCGCCGTAATACCTTTCAATTTTAGATGTACATGCAGATCGTTTTTCGCTATCCACAGCGCCTCAACCAAAAATTCGTCCCATGTGATCGGATGCTTGTAGTCCAGCCCAACCTGATACCAAGGAGACTCCATCCTCAGGTCCTCAAAAAGCACCGTCACAGGAGCCACCGCCATAATCGACGCCAACGCTTTCTTCCAATCGTTCGTACACTCCAACACGCTGCACACCACGGCGACATCAGGCGTCCATGCTTTGACCAAATTGACTTCAGGCAGCAGCTCGATATCCACGCCGGGTACATACATCAATCGATCAGCTACACGCTCCTTGTTTCGCCCGTAATCGAATCGATCCACACCCATGACGTAACACGCGAACTTCTGAATCAACCACAAATCCAGCCAGCAATCCCCGCAGCCAGCGTCCAAAATCGTTTTTCCTCTCAACAAATTTTCAACCCGCTTGAAACAGTGTTTGATCAGCGTCTTGCTGTACCAGTCCTTCCATCTGTCCAGATACCACGTGGACCCTTCTCCCAAATCCGCACGGTTCTTCCAGTATGTTTCGCTCTTTGCCGGCATGTATCGTCCTCCTTTATATACTACCAGTAGTAAATTTTCCCAACGAACAAAATCATTGACCTACTTTACGATCGGAACAAACCTCGGATACTCCGTCTCGCAGTCATCCACCCAGCCGTCCGGTACGAAGCTCCTGTAAATCCTGATCGGGTAAATCCCCTTGATCCCACCGACCCAGCGCCTCTGGATGATCTTCTTCCCCCGCACTCGCTCTATCGCGTCCAAGAGGACCGGGAACGATACAGGCGGGTCGATGCTTTCCAAGGCCTTCTTCACCAGATCCACAGTCTCTTGCGCCCACTTGTACCCCTTCTCCACTTCACCGCCACATCTTCTCCTCGATTCGGCAATCTCCCACATCCGATGCGCCGATCCAAGCTTATCCATCTTTTGCTTCACCCATTCCCTGGTACCGCAGTCGTCAAACCGCTTTTTCGCTTCATCGTAGCTCTCATAAATCCACCGGAGCATGGCCGCGCACTCATCGTCCGTATCGAACAGAAAAGGATACCCTGGCGGGTACATCAGCTCTTCCTCTGGATAATGATACTTCTTGAACAACACGATCACATCACCGTACATCCACTCGTACGGTGCAGCAGCCCCAGGGTTCAGCTGATAAAAGATCGCCACATGGCACGATTTCATCACTTTCATCGCATCCAGATACGGCAGATCCCGTAACACCTGGACCGACTCCTTGGCGCCGTAACTCTTCAAAACCTGATCAAGCCTCGCCGCTCCTCCTACCGCAGTCACGTAAATATCCACGTCCCTGCCTGCCATCATCAGCTGCAAATACTGCCTGACCGACTTCTCGCCCCCCTTCGTGTTCGTGAACCGGCCTCCCCAATACAGCGAGAACTTCTCGTTCTTCTCCACCTTCAGACTGTCCAACTCTTCACAATCGGGCCCCATCATCACCTCAGATCTCGTCTCCAGAAACCGCTTCACCATCTCCGACGAACAATACCCTCTGACCAACTCCGTGTGCCTTCCCGTACAATACGGGCAACACGAAATCCAATCCGTGCTTGCCAGCGCCAAAGCCCGGGCATGGATCGGAAACATATCGTCGTTCACAACCCAGTTCGTCTCCGACCATTCCAAAATCGTCGGATATCCGTTCCAATGGACCACAGGCGTATACTCCCAAAACCGTCTCGCCGAAAACCAATCCCTAAGCATCAGCGCCAAGTAACAATCATTCGACATGATCATGTCCACGAACTTCTCGTCCGCGGCCCCCCGAAACTCCCTCTGGATAGCATCCATCACCATGTAATGCTGGTGGAGGTTTGTTCTCGGACTATCGCCGAATGAGAACTTGATCAGCTTCACCCTGGGCATGGGGGGAGGCTGGTACATATCCGGAAGCACCCAATACGTAAAATAACCCCGTTCGACAGCCGCCTTCACCATATACAGGGCATACAAATAGCATGAGTCGCCGCGCCAATGATCACCACGCGGCGCATCCATTATCTGCGTCATCAGAACTCGAGCCACTATATCTTTTCCTCGTCGACCGGAATTTCTTTGCTCAACATCGATTCCATCTTATCTAACGCCCCGATCACCGCTTGTAGCCTTCTCCTCGAAACCCGCCAACGCTCGCCGATCATCAGATCGGAAAGAATTCTCTTCGCAGCTCGTACTTTGACCAAATTGGCCAAAAGCACATACTCGTTTTCGTTCACCCCCAACGCCATCCCCTCTTATACTAAACAAATTGCCTCTCGGGATTTTTCACTTCAACAAGATATACCAGGACTTATTCCCCAAACTCCGCCCCAACTCCATCACATGCTTGATTTGGTGTCGTTTCCATCCTCTCGGAAACGCCAAAGCATCAGTTCTGATAGGCTCCGAACCTTGCTTCGTCTCCAACGCCTTCAAAGCTCTCTTGGCAGCCCGTTCTTTCCCCTCTCTAAGACTGAATCGAGATTTGTCCAACGCACTGCAAATCGCCACGCCGACTCCCACTTCGTTGCTAACGTTAATCGTACAAACCACGTGACTCGGCTGCTGCACATGAAACTTTACCTTATTTGGCTCTACAGCCAAAATCTTTTCGATCACTTCCTTGCTCAATTTCCTCATCCACTTGCTATCATTCCCCTTCATCACAAACCCCCTCTCTAACCTCAACATCCCTTTTCCTTGGACGAAACGACCACGCCGGCAATAAATCCCTCGTCCCGTCTTCATACAGCAACTCGCCACCTCCATACACATACGATGGCGGTCCCCAAACGATGACATCCACAACTTTTTTAAACTCCTGCGTACTCCCGACCACTCGACAATACTTGCCCCGCCACCAATTCAAATACCTGTCTCGTGCGTCATCAATTCCTGCCATTTCCTATCATCCTCACGGTCGGATTCGCTCTCTCCTTCTGCAGCACATCCATCGCCTTCAACAAAATCGCCTTCGGGACCCCCTGACGCTCGGCCGCAGTCACCGAAAAATGCGAATCAGCCGAATACTTCCAATCCAAGTTAATAAAGCTAGCCACATTCACCACCCAGTAATCAATCTCGGTCATCGCCTCCGCTTCACGAATGGTCTTCTCCATCGCCTTGACGTCGCCATCGTAATAGCTCCCAAAAAGCAGGTATCCCACCAGCGTAAACCCGTGCTTTTTGAACGACCGGACAGCCTTCGCGATGTCGGCCACACTCTGCCGCTTGTCCATGGCCTTCAAAACCTTATCGTCCAGGGCCTCGATCCCCAGCTTGACCGTACGCACACCGACATCCTTCAGCGCCTCCGCCATCTCATCGCTCAAATCAATCAGCCGACTCTCACACGTGAACTGGTACGAAAAATGCTTTAATAATCTACCTATTTGTTTTACATGCGAAATTCGTGCAGGAAAACACATGTCGTTGATGTACAGCGCGTTTCTTTTCGTACCGAGTATACGGGTGTGGACATCCCGGACAAAATTCTCTGCACTTCGATACCACACCTCTTTCCAAATCACAGGCGTGTAACAAAAATTGCACTTAAACGGACACCCAAACCTGCTCAAAATGTAGTCCGTACTCTGCCCTGCCGGGTAAACATACTGAAATTCCGGCAACATATCTTCCAGGGGCCTGCCCTCTCTCGTCTGTTCAAATTTCGTCACCATATCCACCAGGCTCTCATTCACCGGCCCCACGAAAAACCCGTCAAACGGCTCCCTGAACGGATACGGGTCTCTCGTAAACTGTGGTCCAATTCCGAACACCTTCGCGTATTTGCTAATCTTTTCAGCTACATGAAACGCGATATACGGGCTTCCCAAATTCTTGGTCGGAATGTAGTTGTCTCCGGCCGCCACAACCACGACTCCCGGCTCGAACTGCATCACTTCTTCCACGCACTGATCAATCACAGGCGACTTCCCATCACAGGCAGCCTGATACATTTCCTGGTTCTCGAACAACACTCGCCATGGCAAATAGACCGGTGTTCCGCTATAATCACCGTTCACAACCACATGCTCGACACCGGCCTCGGCCAAAAATCGACTTGCGTAACACAGCTCCAGGCCGATCCTGTCATTATGCGACCCAGCCGCTTTCAGAAACGGGGCCTGCAGCAATACGACACGCTTCTTCATAGCGCACCTCCTTGCCGTAGCCCCTGTCAAAAACTCCTCGAACTTTTATTTTCCCTATAACATCATCAACAGATCCGTTAACCACGGTTAATCAGCCATCACGCCTGGCCTTCACTTTTCTTTCAACGCCCTCACACATCCTTTCACTTCCCTCAACGCTCCATTAACTAAACTACACACTTCGCCCATCGACAGAATTTCTCCATCGACACAGTTGGATAACGCCGCCCTATTCGCACTGCCGGACTGTCGTACTGCACCCGCAGACGATCTTCACTGACCCACAGCACAGTCCGATCATCATACAGATCACTGAACACCGTCTTGTACGCCCTTTTTCCTCGGTACGTCTTGCCAACCTTGATCTCTACCGGATCCACGACTCCTCCATCTCCATCAGCACCTTCTCATTTGGTGTATCGTCATCAATCATTTTTTCTCCCAACATTCCGCATCACCAGCGGCGTAGTTCTTTGCGCCGCCTGCGTTCAGGCGCTCGTTAGCCATTTAAAGAATTTGGCGCAGATCAATGATCCTTCCAGACGGCATCTGTTCCTTCAGTTCCTTTTCGAATTGCGTACAATCGTCATTATTACGCACTGCAATTCGATGAACAAAGACCTTGCATTTTGTCCCCCCCTCGGTCACGCCCTCCCACAAGCGGACCTTAACACCGTCAATGATCGTGATTTTATCAGTGACTTCCATTTGCACCTTCATGTCTCTCTCCTTTCCTGCTAACACGGTAATCAGCGGCTTTCTGTCCGATCAATTTCCTGGTTATCATCCGCTCTGCCATTTCCCAGCAACAACGTTCCCTCGTCCGGATACTCGGTGTAAAGGGCATACAGGCCGGGGCCGGAATGACTCGGATCGCCCTCCGCTACTTCGACAACAGTGACCTCTGTTTGCGGATCTCCTCCGAAAAACTCCAGTAAATCCTTTGCTTCTTGGTATGTGAAATCCATTTTGTTCCCCTGAGGGATAATGCCGTCCTCTGGATTGACTTGTTGGGAGGCACCCTTCACAGCACGCCATAGATCGTAAATTATCTGGCCCTGGATATTATCGGCCAGCCATTCATGGTCACTGAATAAAGTGTCCAGATGTTTGTATTTTTCGAACACTTCATTTATGGTCACAATAAGCCTCCCAACGATCAAGCTCAGCCGCGTCTTTTTGCGGTCGGCTGAAGCAACTGGTTATACGTCAATATTCGACACGTTCAATAATAATTGGGTTTCCACACTTCGGGCAGATGACTTCTTCCCCCTCAATTTCGTCCCATTTGTTATTGAATATCGGAATTGCAAATATGCCGTCCTGGTCAAACTCACCATCCGACAAATCAAGTGTTTCGCCACAGTAGTTGCAATCAATGAACAGGTGCCAAGATAACGTTACTGTGCCTTTTTCCATATTTCCTCCTGACGTCCAACTATCCTGATCACTTGCGCCGGACTTTCGGCGTCAAGTCGATTGGCTTTGTTAGCCTTTCAAACTCGCCGTTACCGATGAATGGAGCTAAAGGCCACGAAAATCCGTGAGCGTATTGATCGCAACCTGCAACTCCATGATAATTCCATCTTCCGTCTCTTCCCTTAAAAACTATGCCAACAATCCATTCATCCGCCGAGAGGGGAAATCCGAAATTCTTTGTGCATTTGAACCGATACACACCAGATTTATACGGTCGTTTCATTGCGATTCTCCGTAGCCTAACAAGCTGTTATCTGGACAGCCTTTATTCTTCAATCTCCCGCAAAAAGTCCTGAATTTTGACGCTTTTATAGCCGTCAAAACGTCTCGAATATCTCCGTCCGTAGAGAAGCAAAAAGAGTTCGTCAACACCATCAACCCACTTATCAGGGTCATCATCCAAGAAATAGTCGATAGCCTTTTTCAGCTTTTTACGTTCCTCTTTTGTCATTTCCGCTCCATCTCGCGTAGGGCTATAGAAGGCCGTCGCCGTTTTCGGTCGGCTGGACTGATTTGTTAGGCCAAAACACCTCAATCTCAATGGCTCTATCTGGTACGTTAATTCCGAGGTATTCCGAATATTCAAGAAAACAGTCCACGCACAACGACCCACCTCCATCATCTGGAACCCCCACTACATCGCGCCAAATTCTATCTTCCACGCTCCACCGCACCCGGAACGCCTTACCGCACATCCAACACGATTCATAGGGCCACCGCTTCAGTGTCAATGACCGCCATTGATAAATTAGCAGCCATCGGATTCGTCTAATCAGTCGTTTCAACACCATATTAACCTGCGGCAACAGAGTAACTGGCGCCTCACAGGGAATTGGTGGAGTTGCCGTGGCACTGGGATTAGGGTTTTTCTTCCATCTCCCGTAGGGCTTTTTCTATCCACTGGCGCGTTTGCTCATCCAGAAGCATTTTATGCCTATTATTTCGATACCAAGCACTGGTGTTAGGAGCTCCTTGCGCCCTACCTGTTCCCTTCCAATCAGCAAGCATCTCTTTCCGGTATTTGAGAGGCATTGGAAAGACCACTTTGCCTCCATTATCTTCTTGCAGTATCCACCATTGCCAGTGATGTTTGTTACGTTTTTGATGAAGAAGCCAGGCAAAATTGAAGGAGAAATCGTTGGTGTTTTCGGTTTTATAGTAACTGATTTCGTCTTTATCTTCCTTGATGCCTTTTTTGCCTTTACCGTAGAAATAATCGGCATAGGGGAGCCATTCTGAAGGTAAGAATTTACTCCAATCATGAATAATGCCGAGTAAAGGAATACCTAGTTTGCAACATTCCAAAAAGACAAACCATTTGTGGCGGAGCATGTAAGATAGGTACTGTAGATGTTTCATTTCTCCTCCATTTCCTGCAATGCCTCATATGCAGATCGATCCGCTTCATTCCTGCATTCGGCTACCGATCCCACAAAGTAATACTCCCAATCACCCCATCTATGCCTTATTTTCGCCCTCATTCCCATATTTTATACTCCGTCAGCTTTCACTCGCTTCTTAATTTTCATTGACGAATTGCACTTTAACCCCCGCTTCAGCAGTCTTGCCCCCTACCTTTTTCCTTCTCCGTCTGCTGACCTTACTTCTCTTTTTTGTCGACGCAACCCTGATTCGCGTGACCTTTTCAAACTCTTTAATTTCACATCTATTATAGGGCACCATCAAAAACCCATGGCTCACGATCCAAGCCTTGCCCGATCTCTTCTTCTCCCGGATGAGCCTGATCATATCCATCAAAATCGAATAGTAGGCAAAAACAACAGCCAAGCAGAAAAAACCCAGTGCAGCCGCATACATCAGAATTAAGCTCGTTTTCATTTTATTTCTTCTCCTCAAATTCTCTGCAAGCCTTCTGCATTGGAAATCGGCCGCAACCTCTCAGCGAACATAGACGAAACGATTGTTCACACAAATGCGGCTCTTTTCCCGACACCTTAAAATCAACCAGGCGCTTACACTCTCCACATTTTCGGCCGGCGCCCATTTATAGTCGCCCACAAATCACAGCCATAAACATACAACCAACAATAAAGCCAACCAGGAGCCCCCATCCCAGCATCATCCTCGCCCACGACTTTTCCTCCTCCGAACTCTGCCGCATGTTCCACAAGCGTATTGCTCTCCCAACGCTCTTTCCCCAGCCGCCATCTGCAGCACAGGAACGGCATCGAACAAAATGGGCAAAGGCATCGGGATCGTCCTGGCAATCCTGATACCCAGCCCGAAGGACTTTATCCAGAATACCCTCTCCCCCACAGAACCGGCACGACTTTACTGCCGATTTCAAATTGTCCATTGCCATCCACTCTTAATCTTCACACAAGCACTCAATTTCTAAAATCGCAGCTGGGACATCCGCACGAATGAACCCTAATTTTCTACCCACGACTTCGCAATTCGGATGCGCCTTCAAAAACCAGCCTACGTCCCGCATGTCCTGCTTCGTAATCACCAGCCATCGAAAACAGTGGATGTAAACCAGCAAACCTATCAATATCCACCTGACCAACCCCATTTCACTCACATCAACATCAGCAGAACCCACCCGAACATCACTGTCGCAAAACCCACCCAGAATCCCAGGCTTTTTGTCGCTCTGCGATACATCTCATCACCTCCTCATACACATCGGTCCGGAGGCAGTTCATGCTCCTCCCCGATCTTTCGCCACAAATGAAGGCAATACTGCATCTTATTGACATACTTCGATTTTTTCGGATGGAACTGCACCACCGTTTCGTCTTCCCGCCAAAACAGATCCTTCACGAAACACATCTCCTCCCATGTCGGACACCTGTTTCGAAGGCTCACGCTCACATGGTCCCATCCTGTGATTGTGTCCGTGCCTGATGACATCACCCTCAACAAACCACCAAGCCTGGGGATCTCAAACCAACCCCAGTTCTTGCCCGGCTCGCTTGGGCCAACCGGGTTATTCTGAACCCTGTACTGCTCAATCCTGAGATTTGGCTCGTTTCTCATCGTCTCTCACTGCTCCACGTACACCGAGCCCATCACAGCCACATGCGTGCAATTCGGCCCTATCACCTGCCATCTAAGCTCTTCTTCAGCCCCGCGATCGCTCACATACGCGCCCCTGAAACAGACGCAGTCCATCCGGCACCCGTTGTTGATAATCGGGCAGAAATTTCTCTCGACCCACTCTCTATCCCTCTTCTCCGCTTCAGCCAGCGCAGCCTCTTTCGCCTTAAACCTGTTTTCCCCCATCCCCCGACTCCTTCTCCAACCTACGACCCTCCTCCTCCAACTCCACCATCAGATCAAAAAGCTCTCGTGACTTGCCCGTGGCCAAATCTCTCAGATAGACCTCACTCATCCTGCCCCAGTTCTCGACCATCGGCCGCCACTTGGGAAACGCCTCCGCCACCTCGTTCAGCCGGCCTTTCCATTCAGGGAATCGTAACAGCAAACGAAAACACCGGCCAAAATCAGCTGGATCATGAGGAACATCAAAACGAAACCTCGTCGGCAGGTTCTTCCCATTAACAACCCCGACCATCACAGCCCAGATCGTCTGGGATGAAATCCCTGTATCGCCGCATAAAATCCATTCATCAGGCGTCATTTGATCACCCCCTCCAACGCCCTCTTTATGATCGAATCCGGCACGTCAAACAGCATCTGCTGTCCCCTCCACGGTATCGGTCTCTTGAACTCCCGCGGATCCTCAAACACGAATCCCCAATCCCCGAAAAACCACCTCGAATCGCATCGGTCAACGCAATCCACCATCTCCACTATCCCCTGCAGGGCTCCGAACACATGCCGCTCTTTCTCCGGGACCCACACATCCATCCTGTACACCAGGAACTCGTACCCCTTCTGATCCCAATTCTTACTTCCATGGATCACCAGAGGCCCCCTGTACCCGCAGTACCAGCTCCTGTTCTCCACGTCTTTGTCTGTATGCAGGACTGCCCACGCCCATGGCTGTTTCAAGCTAAGCGCTTTCATTTAAAATTCGCTCCACTCTTCATGGTTTTAAGCTACTTTCTCCAGATGCCCCCAATTGTCAGCAATTTGATCCAATATCGAAGGCGCCGGCCGCTCCTCTCCGTACCTTCGAAACGAAATCCACTTAGCTAGAAACACGATCAGCTCCTGCGCTTCATTTTCCATTTGAAGATTCTCGCCCAACTCTTCTTTCATCCGCTCGATGTCCATCATCACCACCACTCCTCAACTTCCAGCTTATGAGCCTCCACCAGTTCATGACATCTCAAGCAAAGCGTTATGCAATTCTCTTCAGTATCCAACCTCAGCCTGCTCCGCTTGATCTTGTGATGCACCGTCAACCACCACCTAGATCCACACTTCGGATTTCTGCAGCGCCATCCGTCCCTCTCCAATATCCTGTCTCTGAACTCGCGGTACGCTTCATCCTCCAGCTTCACCCGTCCCTCTTTTGGAAAACCAGGATTCACCATTAGACTGGCTCCTCAAAAAGCTTCCTCTGTTTGAAATCCTGGATCCACTTCTCCTTCTTCCGCAGCTGTTCGCCCAGGTCCTCAATCACTCCCCGCAGCTTTTCCGTTTCTCCCTCTTGATGATCCAGCCTCCTCCCAATCGACGCCACCAGGCTCCATGTAGGCGGATATGCTTCCCGATCCGGGGCCTCCACAACCACAGTCACGTTTCCATCCTCATCCACTTCCACCAGGCCCACATCCCTCGGTACCTCCCCCGGCTTGATCAGTCCCTTCGGAGCCGCAAAATAAAACTGGTTGCAGATCGTCAGCACAGGGTGTCTCTTCCACGGCCTTTTCTTCTCTCTCAAGAAATCCGGCCGACTCACCTTCACCTCGTACGCTATCTTGTGATTTCCCTTGTACGGCCAGCAGTTAATCACGAACAGATCGATCCTCTTCTCCTCAACACTCCCGTGCGCCGTACCCAGCCGCAACTCTCTGATACAGGCCCACTCCTTTTTCCCGCTGTGGTTGTGCCTCACTACCAACGCTTCAACTATGTCATCTGCTTTCATTTTTTACTTCCGGTAGTAAACCACCCAACCCGGCACCTCTACTTCCTCCAGATTATGTGATACATCATGTACTTCGCTTGAAAAAACTTCTTGGCATGCTCCGCCACGCTTTCCGGGTCGTACTTTCCACAGCTGAACACATCCAGGTAAGCCGCATTCTCCCGCTCGACAAAATGACCGGACACCAACGATGTTTCAATCAGCTGTACCATGGAATACCCCTTCACCCTCTCATCTTCTCCGAAATGCACCACCTGGCACGGCCCATATCGTTTGGCCAGCAGCAAATCATCACACAGTTCCTCCACATACTGCCGGATACTCTCTTCTTCTCGAACTGCACACGGATTGCAGCAATGTAAATCAATACTCGTCAATTTTCCCCAAGGAACAACATCGTCCCTAAGCGATTTCACCTGCTTCTCGCGTCCAAGACAACAGCTACAGCCCTCCATCTTGAACCGGTCATCCAGCACATGCCAATCACCACAGCTACAAAACATCCCTATCCTTCCAAACTGATTTTCTCTGTCCTTCATTTCGAGCCTCCCTTCCTTTCGAACTCCCGGCAACCCCTTTGCATCGGAAATCGGCCGCAACCTTTAAGCAAGCACTTTCTGAAGGATTGTTCGCAGAGATGAGAATCCGCCCTGGCTGACTGCCGAAAATTCACCAGGTACTTGCAATCTCCGCATCGAATAGGCTTCCTTTCCTGATTCCGCTTCATCCTTCGTAAACTCGTTCATCCCTTAGCCTCTGCGAATCTCTTTCATAGTAACCTTTCCATTCGGACGCACAGCAGTCACTTTATACCTTGTACCTCTGATATTCAGGATCGTTCCCTTCTCCAGCCTGAACACACGAACCTCTTGCACCTTCGGATCCTGCAACGCCTTTTCCAGCTTTTCCGGCTCGTAAGGCTCCGGATCTCTCATCGTACCGTCCTTCTCTATCACCTGCATCTTCTACGCTCCTCTCGATCGGATATACAATTCATGCCCTCCCAAAGGCCGTTCCTTCTTCAAGTTCTCGGCTATCAGCTCTCTCCAAAGAGGAGGCCTCGTCACACCAATTCCTCTCCCCGCCCATTCAACCCAATAATTCCACCACAACAACCACCTGGGCGCCACAAGCCAGGATCTCTTGTCCGCCCGAAACAACATGCTGATCGGATACCCCGATTCGGTCGGACTATGCCCGGCACACAAATCAAACGCACGAATAGGAAGTAAGTACCATCTCCTGGTCCTCGGGTACAGCCGTCCACGAGTTATTCTGTAAACAATCGATCCAGCCAAGAACGCCCCGCGCTGCCAATGCCCCACTTTCGCTTGATCGTCCGACAGGTACTGCCTACCCCAGATCCCGACATCGTGCACAAAAATACAGATCAGCTCCCACCACTTAGGCCATCTCTTGTACTCCAGCCGCCAGGCCATCAATACAAACAGCGGGTGCAGCAAAAACTGATGACATCCGATCAAATACGACTTTGTACCCTCTTTCATCACTCCAAATCCTCCCACACTTCCTCAATCATGCCGCACACGACTTCTCTTGCGCCTGGCGTCAGCCCTGCAAGACAATCTTCCGAAATCTCTCCTCCCACCTCCTGAATATGCTCCCGTAAATCCTCCAATACCATTGTGTAGGAATAGCCTTCACAGAAAAAGCTGTCTCTGATACTGACGCAATCACGACAGATCTTATAAGTGTCAAACCTGCCCTCCCATCGGCCAGTCTCAACCCTATACGTTTCACCTTTTTGAATAACCCGGCCGCACTCCGAACAGACATGCTCCTTTCGGGCCCGGCGCTCAAAGTGAGAATAGAACTCAGGCCCATCCCCATCGACATTCACATAAACACACGAACAGCTGTTCATGAATTCCTCGTCACATCCGCAATAAACATGGCAAAGTTCGCCACGTCGACACATTCCTTGATAATCTGATCCTGACCGACCCCTTCCTGCCAATCCGCTGTCTCTAAGACCTCTTCTAGCTCATCCACCTCGTCAACCAACCGATCAAAAAGCCAACCCAGGTCCTCGTCGAGCCAGCCTTCTTCCCCACGGTCTTTGTCATGCTTAGACAAAGCCGATTCCATCTGCTCTCCGAACCATTTAACGCATTCCCTCATCAGCCTTCTTCCCCATACAGGTTCTTGAACCTCATCACCGACGCCTCATCCATTGGCCCATACGTTCCGATGAATTCCTGGGCCAGCACCTGCAAATGATACGACTTCACGTCACTGCCGGTCAGCCTCGCAGCGGTCTCCAGGGCCCGGTCCACGATCTCCTTCTGTGACGGGCTCAACGAAAATCCCATGTAAATCTTCTCTTCATAATCCGTTTCGCCCCTGGACTCCTTGACCGCTTTTCGCAACTCTTCCACGCTCAGTTCCTTGGCCTTCATCAGCCACTCTTGCCTGTTCTCGTCGGTAAGCTCCGGCAGCTCCTTCATCTTTGTCCATTCGATCCCCCGCACATCCTCCTTGGAAATCCCGGCCTTCTCGCAGTTCTCCACAATCGCTATAAGGTACGCAGCCTTCCTGTACCTGAATCCGTGCCGCTTCTGCGTATACTCCTCCAGGTTTTCAAAGCCCAACTCCTTGTACAGCCCTTCATCTCGTATCTGCTTCAGCACCGCCCCCATGTCGAAGTACACGTCGAAGATCGAATTCTTCATCTCCCTCACTTCATCGTCCAACTGCTCCGCTCTCTGCCTCCGGCCCACAAAAATCGCCGGCACCGCACTTCTGTATTCCTCGCAGTCATTTTTCTTCCCGCACAACTCGCAGAGCTTCACGCTCTTTCGTTGATTGTCCCTCTTACACCAAACAGACGTCGAAACAACCTCTGCTTCCATACCGCTAACCCCTTTCTCTAACCGTGACTTCTGTCCTGGGCCGTTCCGAGTCGTAATCGTAATCCACGCTGCCCACGACATACTTGTCATTCTCGAAAAGAGAATCTTCAACCGCCTTTCTTATGTTCCCAACATCACCGTGCTTTTTATTTGCAAAATACACCATGCAATCAACTCGCATCTTGCCTTTCTGTCGCAGGAATTCTCCAATTTCCCTCGACGTAGCACTAACTCCGTCCAATTCCGATTCATAATAACAGCACTGCGCCACATACCTCTTCCAATCCAAATACCGCCTGATCATCGCCTTTTTCTTGCGCTGCGCGTTGGATTTCAGCCTCCGATCATCCACATGGATCATTGTCAATTCGTTTTGCGTCATTCTCAAATAGGGCACCGGATTCCCAGTCCGGGACTCTTGATTCCCCGGCACCACAAACCTCAACGTTCTGCCTCTTTCCAAGATCCAGTTCCAGCTATCACTGCCGCAGAAGGGGCACCTTCTACTGCCTTTGTTATTGAAAATCTGCATGCAACCCTTACATTCCTTGCTGTACTTACGAGACATTTCCTTTCTTTTCCTTCCTGTAATCCGGTCCATCCACATACACAAGCTCGCACATCTCGTAAATCCGCGACCTGATCGCCTGATCCAAATACATGCGCCTCTGGTCCTTCTTATCCGAATCCTCCAACGGAAAATTCGAGCTGAACGAAGTCGCTTTCCCCTCGTTCAGCCTTCGGTCCACGATCATGAACAACTTCTCCTCCACCATCTCCGTGGTCTTCTCCTTGCCCACGTCGTCAATCGCCAGGTATTCCACCGTGCAAGCATCCTCCAGAATCCCGATTTCCCAGTTGTTGAAAATGTCGCGTCTCACACTCTCAAAGAGCCAGGGCGCCGATATCAGAAGCGCCGGCTTCAGCTGCCTCTGCAGTTCATTCACCATCGCCGCCATCAAATGCGTCTTCCCGGCCCCCCACTTCCCGAACAGGTAACACGATTTCCCGCTTCGCACAGCTCGAAGCGCCTGTTCCTGTCGCTTCGTATGAACCACGAAATTCTCGAAGCTCTTCTCGCGAAGCTTGGGCGGCATCGCATACTTCTCGTTCAACTCCATTATCTTCCTGAACGCCCGCTTCTTCTTCACGCACTCGCAAACGACCGTCAGCCCCGCCTGATTCTGAACATACCCATAATTACACTGCGGACAGTCCGGGTCGTAATCATACGCTGCATCCAGCAGATACCTATTCTGTTTCAAATCGACTCCAATCCACTCCACCCTCAAGCTCCCTGTCGTCTCTACTCATCAGTCTGTTCACTTGGGTCGCAAACACACCTATCGTCCGGCCCGCTTTTTCCAAAAACGGATCTTCGATCTCCATGAACTTGTCCACCAACACCGTCGCTTCTTCGTATTCCATTCCCTTCAACACCTTGCTCACCAGCGCTCCTTCCTTCTCCCAGCTTACAAGGTAACTTTTCCTGAATTTCTTTTTGTAGGCCTGGGCGAAGTAATCGATCAGTCGCTTCACGTTCGGATTCACCGCTCTCTCATTCGACGCCAGCGCAGTCGTCACAGTCTCCGTAATCCTCTTGAACGCCGGTCTCATAGACCTGACCCATTCATCAGCCCCCACAAGCAACGCTTTCGCATCCTTTCCTTCAGCCACATCCGCAATACTCCTCTCCACAGCCTTGTCTTCAAACACTTCCAGAACTCCAGTCGGCCGAAACGTGTACATCAGATGCAAAAACAGTATCCGGTCCTTGTCCGACAACTTCATCCACGACTTCAAAAACCTCTCGCTGGCGCTCTTGTTCTTCGCCGAATACTTGTCCTGATACACATGCCAGTCCGTATTCCAGATATATTCGTCGCCAAACACAACCTCCGACCTGATCAGCCCCACCTCCAGAAAATCCATCTTATCCCTATGCCACGCCTGAAGCATATCCGTGATGCTTTTCCACTCCCGGCTCTTGTAGACGAGGTTGATAATCTCAAGCTCGTTATACGCTTTCAGACTGCTGTTGCTCATCAGCCCCGGGAACACCATTCTGTCCGCGTTCAGCACCAGCAGCCACCATCTCCACCTTTGACCGTCGTCATTCAGGGCCACCACCCGGTCCCCATGCACCCCCGACGTCAAAAACTTTACATACCCTCCTGAAGTCACCCATGCCCCCGCACATCACTCCACAACATCCATCTTGTCACCACAGACCGGACACCTTTCACCAGGCAAAAGCGATATGCCACCGCAGCAGGTCAGACAAAAATCCTCGTCCTCCGCGTTTTCGGACGCCTGGCGGAAAAGATCATTGACCATATCGATCTCTTCCGGATTTAGTTCATCACGCCTTTTTCTCTGCTGCCGGCTCAATTTCATCTTTTTCCTTCCAACAGGATTTTAAAACGGGATATCGTCATCCGGAACGCTTGTCGGCTCTTCACGGCCACTCCAGCCTTCCTCTTTAGTCTTCTTCCCCCCACCGCCAAGAAGCACCAACCGATCAGCCTTGATCTCCGTCATATACCGTTCAATGCCACCGCTATCCGTCCATTTCCGCATGCTGATCCTTCCGATGATACACACCTGGTCTCCTTTCTTTACATACTTCTCTGCTATCTCCCCCGTCTTCCCCCAACACACTATCCTGTGCCACTCCGTTCTCTCCTGCTTCTCTCCATTCCGGTCCGTCCATCTCTCGTTCGTTGCCATTCTGAACGAAGTCACAGACGTGCCTGAGGGCGTATATCTTATCTCCGGATCTTGGCCCAAATGCCCTATCAGCGTTACCTGGTTTAAAGACATCTTCTCCTCGCTTTCCACGCCTTACTTTTGTTTCCCTTTGCTATTGGCCTCCACCCTGGCAGCAAACGTCACCAAATCGTCCACTGCCATAATATTCCACAGCTCCATCGCAACCAGGGGCTCGATATCCAGCCTCACCCCATACAATGTCATGTGGACCCACCACCACTGACCATCGATATAAGCACGGCATTCCCCATGAAGCTCCTTCGAACCGACAACCGGTGCAGTGATAATCTCGTATTCATCCGTGTAATCCGAAATAACAGAGCAGCAATAAAGCGCTTCATGACGACACTCTCCAAAAAACGACGTATTACTCTTGCCATCATCCGAACCGGAATCCGAGTCAATACAGGCGGTCACGCACGTCAGCAATAGAAAAAACATCATCGCTGATCGTGCAATTCTTCCACCTGTCATCCGATCTCTATTCCTCCACCGTTGAACACCAACCTATAGTCGGCAAGGGCTACAGCTTCCGGCCTGTGCGACACGTAAAAGCACGTCTCCATATCGCCCAGCTTCATCAACCCCCGGTACATCTCGATAAACCTTTTCGCATTGTCCGTACTCAGGGCCCCATCTTCTTCGTCTGCGAAAATCGTCTTGTAGTTCCTAGCCGACTTCTCTTTCGAGATCAGCGTCATGGCTAGACGCAGCGCCTTGAGAATCCAGACTTTCTCGCCACCGGATAAGTTATCTAACAGCACTTCCGGACCTGCTTCCGGCAGCAGTAGGATATCCAGCACCTCTCGTCCCTCGTCGTCCTGCGTCCTGAACTTCACAGAGTAATTCCCGCCGAACGTCTTGCTGAGCAGCTCATTCGCATACGACGTAATCACCGGCGCAACACTGTCTATCTCCAGAGCCCTCAGCCCATCCTTGGAACAAGCATTGCGAAGGTAAATCCACTCGGAGCGCTCCCCAACCATTGAAGCCTTCCGCTCTTCGCCTTTCTTCAGGTCCTCTTCAATCCTCGCTTTCTCAGCTTCCTTTTTCTCCACAACCGCCATCTCACGGCCGATCGCAAACAGGGCCTCATCCGTCTCCTTCAGGGATTTCTCAAGCCTCTCGATATCCCCCTCGCACAGGCGCTGGCGCTCTGCCACAGCCCCATCAATGCCCGCCCTCACCTCCTCGATCTTCACATCCAAACCGCTTATCTCGAGCTGCAATGCCGCGGCTTCTTCTTCAAGCCTCCGCTTCAGCTCCAGGCCTTCCGCAACAAGTTCATCCTTTTTCTTCACCAGGTCATTCAGCCGGCTCATCGCCACCTGGATCTCGCTCTTTTTCGCCGAAAGCCTCTGGACCTCCTTCAGCTCTGCCTTGCTTTTGGAAAGCCCACTCTTCAGTTCAGCAACTTTGCTCTCAAGCATCTTCAGATTGGGCTTGAGGACGTTCTTTTCCGTCTCCTCCAAATCCGCAATCAGTGTCGCGGCCACTTTTTTCTCCTGCTCTATAAACGCCTCACGCTCCTTCCACTTCGCTTTAAGCTCAGGCAACATCTTCTCCGCATCCAACGCTCCCTTGATAAACGAACAGACCGTAGACACGCACTCCGGATCCCGCTTCTCCAGGTCGGCCATCTTTCCCCGACAATTCCTCACCTCCGCCTTCAACTCGGACAGTTCTCTGTCCGCTTCCAGCAACTTCAGCCTGTTCCGTACGGACGTCAATTTTTCCCGGTTCTCGTGCAATCCGTTTGCAAACGAATCAACCGCATTTAGCTGATTTTCCAGTTCAGGTTCCAACGTTCCTATAACAGCAACCAACTCCAGCTCGCGTTCAGCCGCCTTCAGAATTTCGTCCCGATACTTCAACGCTTCGTCATAGCCAGCCATCTCTCCAACAACAGATCTCGTCTTCTCCCGAAGCCCCGCGAGCCTCTTCTCTCCCCTGGCCTCTTCATCGATCAGCTTGCTCTCCAGCCGACTCCTCCCCTTTCGAAGCTCCTCCACCTTCTGCCTGGCATGCTCGTTCCTCAGCGCCTTCTCTCGAAACAAGACCAGGTCCTTCTTTTTCTCCTCCAGCTCCCGCTCGTAAATCGCTCTCCTGCCCGTCGTTTTCTCCAGCGACTCCGTCAGTTCTTCCTTCCTCTCTTCAAGACCGCGTAAAGCCTCCAGCGAAACTTTGAGAGACTCAATGCTCCGGTCTCCCTTATCCACAAGCCCGTCAAACACACCAATACACTGCTTACACGTGGCCTCCCACGCCACAAGTCGATCCAGCCTGAGAAACTCCGAAAACAGTTCCTTCAGCTTTCCGGTCGTCAAATCAGATATTTTCTTGGAATTCTGTGCGCAGAAAACAGAATTGAAAAACAGGGTAGGAGAGCCCAAAAGCTCTTTGATGTAGGCGTCGTAATTCGTGACCTTGCCGTCGATCTCCGACTTGCCGTTCTTCCAAATATAGCCCTCACTCCTGTCCGAATCGCAGTCGATCTTCACCAGCGTTCGATAATGATCCCCCGCGTACCAAAAACTCAACTCCCTACATGAATCTCGGAGAAATACATGATGCTTCAGGCCGCTCGACCTGGAAGCTAACATCCGGTACGGCGTCATTGACTCCAAGCACGTGCTTTTTCCAACGCCATTCGGGCCTTCCAGAGCCACAAGCCCAGTTAGGTCGGACAGGTCAATTTCCACTTCATTCAGGCCCAGCCCTTTCTCAATACCGATAAACCCTCTAAGCCTCAGCTTCTCTATCTTCACTTCCTCCCCCTCAGCCCCCTATAAAACGCCCGTCGCCTCGCCGCCTTCTGTTCTTTCCGCAGATTTTGCTTCATCGTTTTGGAACGGCCTCCGTAAATCTCTGCGGGATGCTGCAGAGGCCAGACAAAATCCGAAAAAAGCGATTTCATTTATCTACTCCCGGTAGTAAATTCATTCTTCGTGCCTTTGCCCGTCCTCAATCCAGTAAATCAACTCGCTCGGTTTCACGCGCAGCTTGTCGGCTATTTTGAGAATGACCATATCTTTGACTTTCTCCGGACCGTAGGCCAACCGACGATATGTGCTATGGTTCATCCGCAGCTGCCTGCAAAACTCCGTTTCTGTAAGGCCCATATCCAACCTGAGCGCATCGATCTTGGCAAAATTCACTTTTCTTACCACTACGCCCATTCGCCTAACCCCTCGCCACAGACGCCACAACCTCTTCAGGGGTCCCTTCTTCAAGCAAATCGGCCTTCGCCAGGATGCTCTCCGGAACCTCCTCCCCTTTCAGCCTGGCGCTTTCCAACACCTTATCCCGCAGCCTCTGCAGCTTGAGAATGTTCTCGCTCCTCACATTGCTCCTCGGCACCCGCGTAATCCTCAAATTCCAGTCCGTAGCCCCTGCTTCCTGCAGCATCTTTTTCAGCCCTTCCTGGTCAATCTTTTCCACCTCGTCCTCGAACACTTTCAGTTCCACCCTCACCACAGCACCTTCTATCTGCTCTAGCATTTCCGGTGTGAGATCGACTCGAAATCCGTTCTGATTCGCGCTGAAATCCCTCTGGACGCGATAAAGCTTTCGAGTGGGTGTTTTGATAAAGGCCGACTCCTGCAAACCATGTGCATTCAACAGGTGCAGCCAGAACCCCTTGTCTTCCGTCTCCCCGAAATCCCTTCTATAAATACTTCCGCAATAGAAGATCCTGTTTCCCATCCTCTGCGGATAATGGATATGCCCCAGCATCACCAAATCACAGTTCGCCAGCTCGATATGCTGCCTCGCCATCTCGATGTCGTACCCAAGCATATGCTGAGTCTCGCTCAGTAGCGCTCCTCCGACACTAAAGTGCCCGACCAGCACGTGAGGACAATTCCACTCTGCTGCTCGGGCACCAAACCCGCCGAAAATTCCGGCCATCGCCCCGGCGATCTCCCTATCGCTCGACTCAATATCTGACGCCGATTGAAAATACTGCTTCGTCGGCTGAGGCACGACAGAGATCACCAGTCGTGGGGCAATACACCGATCGACGAGAAACCCATCCTGATTCAGAAACACCATTTCCGGCATCGTCGAAACCCATACAGGATATTTGGCCTTCACATATCTCAGAGCCTCGGCCGCCCTTCCATCGTGACTTGGCGTTCCCAGCACGATCAGCACTGAACCATACCCGCCAAGCTTTCCCACCACTTCGAAAATCAATCTGGCTGCCGGACTGTCCAGCTTGATATCCCTGGAATCAAACGTGTCGCCAGCAATCACTATCAAATGCGGCAACTCCATCTCGGACGTTTCTACCACCATAGCCAGACAACGCTTGATTTCCTCCAGATCGTCGTTCCTGGCATGAATATCGCCAGTGTGCAGGATCTTAATCATGGCCCCTCCCGTTTGAAAAAAGCCCGGGAATTTGTTGCCCGCCCCCGGGCTAGAAGCGGGGTTCCAGGAGGGCCCGATATTCGCACGTCTGCTTCGGCCGCTCCAAGCCAGCAGACATCTGCGCCTCGGTGCCGGGCGCCGCCAAAACTAAAATGGGATCTCATCGTCAATCCTCGGATCAGGCATCTCGTTCAGCTTTTTGAAAAAATCCATCCGGTGCTGATCCGTAAACTTTATGATCGGCTTCTTCAGTTGCTTTAGGTCGTACCCTTTTCTGGTCGCCAGCGTCACCAGCGTTTTCACCTGCTCGTCTACAGACAGGGCAGCGAAATCAGCCTCGTTGTGACTCAAACCGTCCGGTGCTCCATCCTCCCCGCTCTCGAAATCCTTCTCGTCTAAACCTCCAGCGTCCAAGTTTGTGCCATTCTCCTGTACCGGAACCGCAATCGGCTCCACCGCATCTCCACCACGCCCATAATCGTAAACCTCACCACCGTACACCGACGTCACGGACTTTATGCTCTCCTGGATCATCAGCCTCCGGATCTGCGGATCGCTATAATCAGGCTTGAAAACGATCCGGGCCACGACAAACGGCTTCCCCAACTCTTGCTTCGTGTAGCCAGCCTTCAAGCCCAGAAGAGATCGAACTACTCTGTTCATCGCGCCGCTCTCCGCAAGAGCAATCTTGTGCTTTCGCTTGTGAAGCAGATCCCGGTTCACGCAAAAATCAACGTAGCGTTTCCGATCATCATCACTCGTCAGTTTCTCGCCGCTATCCCGCGCTTTCCTTTCATAACCAGCCCTCAGTTCCTCTTCGATCACCTCAAAATCGAGATCATACTCCGCCTTGAACCACACCATGCTTCCGTCCGTTTTCCGTACTCCCCCCACAGCCTGGTACGCGATGTAATTTCTGTCCTTGCGGTCATCCACTCGTTTCGTCTGCATCGGATCCCACGCCAAGCCGGCACACACGCTCAGCTTCATGAGACCCTGCTTCGCAATCGGGTAAAGCTTCGACTCAAAGTGATAATACACGTCGCCGTCTTTCGGATCAGGCGACAACTTCACATACTCCACCACCGGCTGATGAAACTCCGACAGGGTCTCAACAACAGCCGTTGGAATGAGAATGTTCAAGCCCTCCTTTCGGGCCTTCTCGATGTCAAATTTCACCAAGTCCCCTGGTTGTTCTTTTCTTTCGGCAGCTTCCATTCTTGCCCTCCTCTTTCCTCAATTAACGCCAAAAACTCCAAAATCGCCCTGATCACATCATGCCCCTCCTTCTCACACCTTGCCGCCTCCATTTCGCTCACCCGCCCATCGTCCAACGCTTCCGCGGCCTGCTCCATGAACTCGCCGAACTCTTTAATCGCCTTCGAGGTCTGCTTCACAACCAAGCCGAACTCGGGACTGTACCTTGGCAGCTTGAAGGCGACTCGGCCGAATATCTGCTCGATCCGATCCAGAACCGTCACATCCTCAACTAACTTGAGGACCGTGATCGCGGTCATGAACCCCAACTTCGCATCCTGGTCATCGGGATTCACTTCCCGCATAAAGGTCGAATACGCTTTCCCCAGCTCCTCAGCAAGCTGCTTCGGGTTGTCCCCCAACACCAGCCGGTGAATCATCCAAAGCAGAGATTCCTCGCCTTTAGATTTTTCGTTCGAATTAATCATGGCTCTGTCTCCTGGAACTTTGTAACCTTTCACGACTGAGCAAGACTTGACCAACTTGTTTGTTCACAAAGGGGGTAAAATTTTTTGAGTTTCATTTCCAGCTTTCTGCAATTCGTCCGATTTGGCTTGGTTCTCCCGGTTTCCCAGGCCTGGATCGTCGACGTGCTCACACCAATAACCTTAGCGAATTCCTCAAGGCTCATGTCAAGGTTCACCCTGATCTCCAAAAGCGTTTCCTTGGTAAACTCCATTGCCATGCTTTAATGATCTCACAAACAAACTTGTTTGTCAAGTATTTTTTCCAGTTTTTCTATTCCTTTTTCCATAAAATCATGCTATGAAAACAATAGGTTCGGGAGTCGATATCCAAATGAAGCCTTTTAAAGACATTTTTTCGGAAAAAGTCGACGAATTGAAGCAATCCGGCATGACCGTCTACCAGATCGCTGAAAAACTGGAATGCACGCCGAACTACATTTGGCGAATGCAGAAAGGAACCAGCCTGCCAGGGCCCCGTTTTGCAGCCAAAATCTCTCGTTTCTTCAACATAAACCATAAGCTTCTCCTCGACTCCATCGCATACCAGAAAACGCCTGACCAACTCAAAAAGGACTTTCAAACCTATGACCATCTACGTGATGTTCTTGTCGTCGAATCCCCTAGAATTTCCGATTCTGATTTTGATCCGGACACGGAAACCAGAACCATTCTACGTCTTTTTGAACGCCTTTCCCCACAGAAACAACAAAAGCTCATCAAATTTGCCAGGGCTCTGCTCGATGAGGACGAGCCAGACGAGCCGACAGACATCACCAAAAATCTGGGAATAACACAGCAAATATGAACGTCTTGATCCAACATTCTTCATTCATCCTTTTGATAATTCTAGGCCTTGCGCTTGCACCGGCTTTACCTGCGGATCCGAGTGAAGCAACCAAAGCTCAGGTTCAATATGCAATCGACCTTCGCCGATCAGTCCCCGGCATTCAAAACGCATGGTGGTCCCAGGATATTTCGCTCTGGGTTGAAATAGACATCGAAGTATTTTCATCAAACCCCAAGCTATACGCGCAGCAGATCGCGGATAAACTCTCCATAGCCACTGCCCGAAAATTCGGCCGCTTCGTCTGCGTTCGCGTGTACCACGGCAATCAACGGGTTCTAGCAAAATCATGCAGCGGTCCCTGAACCGACAGGTAATAAAATGATCACACGAAAACAAATCGCTGACAGAATCAACGACCTTGGCCTTACCCAGATCGAAGTCGCCCAGAAATCCAAGCTGAGCCAGGGAACTATTTACAAGCTCATCCATACGACCACGATCCACAATTTCGACACGGTGGAACGGATAGCAAAAATCATCAAAGTCGATCCCTACGAACTGATGCTCTCTCTCGACGGTCACAAGCACCGCGATCCCCTCCACGACGAACTTCCACGCCTCTCCAACAAAAGCAAGACCTATGTAGCCGGCTTCACCGATGGTTTCAAGGCCGGCTACATAGCTGCAAGCAGGGTCAGAAAACGTGCCCGATAGCCCTTTTTTGGCCCTGCACTAATTTTCCGACATGAACTCCTTCAGCAAAGCAGTGAGCTTTCTGTTCTTCTCGGAAACGCTGAAAAGAGAAGCTCCCTTCATCAGCTCCGTCACCGCCCCGTGCCAGCCGAAAAGCGTCCCGTCGAAATACTTCCCTTCTTCCTTGAAATACAGGCCGTGCAATGCAGTGAACTTACTCGGCGCCAGGATCCCCTGAACCATCGACTCGAAGGTCAGGTCCTTCGCCTCGCGCAGACTCAGATCTCGTTGCTCCAACTCAGCGTGCCACTGCGCGAAATCCAGAAGCTTTTCCTGCAGCCGATCCACCGCATCGACGCACAGTTCAGCAAGCGTTTCATCCACAAGCCCCGACGTATGCCTTCGAAGCTGAATAAACTCGCCGCTGAACGCCAGGTTATCACACACGAAAACATTCGTTCCGGCAACCAATCCGACCGCCATGGACTTATCCATGGAATTCCTGATCCCGATGGCACCGCCCATGCCGTCGCTTACCGTGCCTTCCAGATTCCACACGCCGAACATTCTCATCATGCTTGCCGAAAGGCTATACTGCCGGGACTTCACCCTAATCCCGGACTGACCCGCCGCATCTTCCAATGCGTGAATCAGCCTTGCATGGGAAATCGGATGCCAGCTCGAAGTGAACTCAGGCTCTGGCACGGCCAGAACGCTTTCCTCCGGCACCAACGCCGTATCCACATGCGCCACCAAACTTCCTGTCATCTCATTCTCCTTTCTCTTTGTGCTTTGTGCTTTATGCTTCAAGGTTGACAAAAAAAGAGACTTCCACCCCCTTTCCTTAACGCTCCTTTCTCCTTCTTTCCGGGACCGAGATAGTACCCACACGGTTCCAGTTCTCATCATAAATTTCGTATCGGCCTGTGTACCTGCTCCGCTTGATGTGGCCTTTCCTCTGGTAATTTCTGTCCAGAATCTCGTAGGCGTCGGCGAACAACTTCTTCTTCACGTAGCCCTTCAGGTTGCGGCCCTCATCATACACCTTATACGCCTCTCTCTCTTGAGCCTCGACAGGCCACGAGAGCCAGCATATAACCAGGATCAGGATCACGCTCAGCAGCCAATTTTTCATCTCTTTCTCCTTCCTTCTATGTTTTATGGTTTATGATTAAATATAACACGTAACACAGGAATGTCAAGAAAAAATTGCCATGAAATGAGCCACTTAGCAAGTTTTAGTCTCGCATCGGACCCATTAAATTCTCACCCAAATCTTTTTCCGGATCAACCGTCGTTGGACACAACGCAATCAATTGGCTATGATCGGGATGCAAAGCCGCATATTCGTGACACGATATCCACTTATCGCTCTTGCCTAAAACATAATCCAGTCTCTTAAAAAACAAATCCAAGACGCTCGGAGACTGATGCGGCAGATCCCCGCTCACATCGGTATACCCTCCAGATGACGACTCAATGTACACATGGACTTTCGTTCCATTCTTTTCGGGCGTACAAGATATGTTCCAATGATACCAAACGTTCACCAAGAACTGATATGAATACCTGACTGCCTTTAACCCATGCGGCTGATGCACAAACTTATAACCTCTTCCCCTGTTCGGAATCTCGAACACCTTTTGGGCCGCACTAAGCACCTCATCTTCGGAATGCTCATAGATCCTGGTACTCATCGCCAAATACTCTTCTCTGGTATAATGCGTTGGAGTGCAGCCAACCAAAAATAACCCGAGAGCAAAAAAAATTAGCTTTTTCATTTTTCGCCTCCCATGGATCAAAACCCAATAATCTTATAGATATGCCCTCATCGCCTCCACCACAAGCTGTTTCATGTTCTTGTTCTCCTGGTCGGCCCTCAAGCGCATGGCCACCTCCACGGACTTGGGAAATTCCACGGTCGATCGAAATTTCTCCTCTACAACTTCCTCATCCTCAAGAAATTCCTCAAACTCCTTCCAGCTCTTAAACGTCTTGCCCAGAAATTCCACTTTCGTGATCTTCGACTTCACCTCGCTCAGCACGCTCTTCGGATCGTACTGCTTGAAATCCGACTTCTCCCAAAACTTAAACTTCCCGTGGTTGCTCGAGGCCACAAACTCAGAGCCAGGAACAGCCTTTAACACCAATTCTTCCTTGAACCCCGACACCTCTATCCATACGTACTCCGGTTTTTTCCCATCGTAAAACGCCAACAACCTCTGCGACAGCACCCACGAATGTAAGTACAGCTTCATCTCTTCGCTCTCCTCTGTGTGTTTTCCGCTAAACATAGCACTCTCCTAAAAAAGCGTCAACTGGTTTTCAGCAGTTTCTATCGTCCGCTTTCTTCTTGATTTTCCTTCCATTTTCACCTGATAGAGCTTCTCGAACAGCTCCGGATTGAACAGCCGCTTGATCTCTTTAACAGGCCTTCTCAGTACCGCGCTGAGATCAGGGACATCCATAAATCCCTCCAGGGAATCAATCAGCAAATCCTTCTCGGCGCCCCTCACTTCCTTCTGCTGCACTCCCCGCCATATACTGTCAATGCTCTCGCCAATCTGCACATTGTTTGCAATATTCCTCGCCAGCTCATAATACAGATTATCGTCGCCGACGTTGTACGTCGCCAGCCCGTCCTCTCCCAAATCCCCCTCAATCACCAGGCTCGTTTTCATCTTGAGAGCTATCAGTTTCAGCGCCTGCTCCTGCATCGTGCCGGCGTAAATCAGATAATACACCTTCACAGGCTTATCCTGCCCGATCCTCCATGACCTCCTCGACGCCTGTCGGAGCGAATACACCGAATATTCCGGCTCGTAGAAAACCATCGCGGGAAACATAACAAGATCCAGGCCTGTCTGCACAAGTCTCGGATTGGTAATCAAACACTCTAAGTCTCCAGCATGCTCCTCTATCCAGTTCTCCCGCTTCTCAGACGGCACGCTCGGCCTCAAAATCTCCACTCGAATTCCCTCTTTTTTAAGCGCTTCCTCCAGACGCCCCGTTACATCTCTTCTCTGCGTATGCGTACAGTAGACCAGCACCTTCCGGCCCCCCTCTCTTTCAGCCTTCACAATCTCAATCAACTTCTCTTCCTTCGGATACAGCACCCCCTGATCAAGCGCTGGAGCATACGCCACCGCGTCGCCTCGCTTGTTATAGACAGTCTCCTCCACCGTACACCTGTCGGGATACGTCAAAAGCGCCTGCAGATAGATCGCAAGAAGGGATTTGCTTCCAGCTTTAAGCTCCTCGAGCAACGCGCTCCGCAGTTCATTGAAAAAACCCCGATACGCCTCAGCCTGAGCATCAGCCATTTCAACGCCGACAATCTCCTCTTCCAGCGGCGGCAGATCAATCGCTATATCACTCAACCGGATAAAAACGGTCTTATCCAGCAAATACTTCGGCAATATCACCGGCGATATCCCCGGCTTCTCCCGGGGCGCATAATAATACCGCTTTCCCCTGCTCGACACGTTTTCGCTATAATCGTCGGACTCATACTTCACTACTTTTTCCCAAATTCCGTAGTGATCAATCCACTTAGACACTTGAGAATGTCCATAGCTGCCCTTGAACGTCTTTGCCAGTCGGTACAAGAGGAAGAATAACGTCGAACTGTACCCGCCGAAAAGCGTCCCCGTCAAAGCCACTGATTTCTTACAAACACCGGCCAACTGTCCGGCCGCATAGCCCTGGGCCGAACTGCGGGCCTTATACTCATGGGCTTCATCCACAACCAACAAATCGAAAAACCCTTTCCGCCTCTTCTTGATGTACTCCGCAATCGAATACCTTCGGGGTCCTTCGCGTTTCGCCTGCCACAGCGCTCCACCACAACTCCGACACCACGTTTTCTTGCCCTTCAAATCCTCAGCCGCTACCGGGATACCCTCACTGTCCAAAATCGGTTTTCCACAGCCCGGGCACACCACATACTGAACCCTCACCTTGTTCCCATTCCCGGTCTCTACAAGACTGTTTCTCATTCCATAAGCAGCTTCCCACTGATACGATAACTTAGCCCTTTCACGGCCAACTATGTAAAAATGAGCATTCCCGTTGCCTGTAACGCCCGCGGCTTTATCCACATCGGAAAACCTCTTCAAATGATGACACTGTACCGCGCCATCCGGTAGTGTCACCATGATCTCCCGCTCCCATTTCTTGACCAGGTGGGGAGGACAGACCACAAGCACCTTTTTGAATCCACACACGTACACCGCTATAATCGCCACGATCGTTTTCCCGACGCCCATCTCACCCACCACGACACCGGAATCCTCCTTTGAAAAAAGCTCCGCCAGCGCACAAATGCCATCCAGCTGCGCCAAGTACGGACGTCTTTTCAGCTTTGTTATCGCCTCCACATATTTACGCCTGTATTCAAATTTATACACTGGAGGATAATTCTCAACAACAGACGCAGCTATTTCCTCTTTGTAATTATCCAAAAACTCAGTTAAACCTACATTTACCTCTTCCATTGTTCACCTAACATGCTTTCGAAATTCCCTCTTTACTATTCCACGAACCAACCGAATCGACACACCATATTCATTCGCTAACATCTGAACTGACTCATCTTGCTCTTCATGCCTTTTTCTGATCTCAGCGACTTGAAAATCCAGCAATTTCTTCCACTGCCTCCCTTTCTTGACCATATCGTACATATTGTCATTCTGTGTTCCGATAGACAAATGATTTGGATTCACGCACTTCCTGTTATCACACTTATGTAAGATATCTAATCCTTCTGGTATTTCACCATTCACTAATTTCCATGCCACACGATGAGCTGGTTGCCACAATCCATCTAATCTGAACATTCCATACCCCAACCTCATACAAGAACCCGCCCATTCCCAGCAACCCTTTGTTTTCTTTACCTTCTCCCAAAAACGCTGTTCAATGTTCTTCTTTTCGACAATTTTCAAATGTTTAACATTAACGCACCGTCTGTTCTCACATATTTGCACTATAAAAACATCGCTTGGAATTCGCCCGCACATCAATTCCCACGCAACGCGATGTGCAAGCGACGTTTTCCCCTTATAACGAAATTGCCCATAACCTGCAGCAAGTCGACAACCTGTCCACTCCCAACATCCATCAGGATCGACAGGCTTCTTCACTTTACTCCAGAACCTTGTCTCGACATCCATCACCAAAAATCTCCGATCGCGTCCTCTCTACGCTCATCTATCGATCTCCATCCCTGGGCTTCACGGATCTTATCGACCTCTTTTGCCTTTCGCACCTTCCAGTGTTTATCGGTTTCCACTTCGAAAGCACCAAACACTTTCAACTCCTTCAACTCCTCGAATGAAACATATCCCCATTCCGCGTTCAGGTAATCCGCGTTGAGAATCGCGAAGCCAAAGAACAGATCATCACCGTCGTACTCCACGACATACCAGTCGCATCCGAGCAGAAAAAAATGAAGATACACCATCTTCTCTTCAACCGGCACTTTCTCCGTCTTGTACAGTTTGGGAATCTGCCCCAGCTGTTCTCTCGTCGGCTCGTTCCACATCTTGCCCCTCCCTCACCTCCACATGGACGTCCACAATCGCGTCCAACATATAAAGATCAGCCCACCTTGCTCCACACTCAATGCAATGAATATTCTGCCAGGCTCCTCCACAATCGACCTCTACAAAACCACCCTCAATATCATCGCTCTGACAGACCGGACAGTGATCAGGCGACCGCAGGTACTTTTCCTTCTGTTCCTCCGTTAACTCGTACGCCCTTTCCATCTAAAGCCTCCTTCAATTCCTCAATCTTCAAAATCTCTGTACATACTTTGATTGACGTGTGCTTCACATAACACCGCCACTCGATTTCTCCGGGCCAAGAACCAAAAAGCCTTATCACATCGCACTCGCTATCCATCAGGCTTCTATCGTTCCCCAAATAATCCTTGAGCGGCTCGGGCAATTCATCCACGAACACATGACCAGACGTTTCTGTTTCCTCGCGCAATTTCTCGAAAACAGATTCAAGATCCTCATCGTCAACCCACGGACTGCAAGGATATTTGAAATACATCACCGAACAATCCCAGAACTCCGCACACCACAAATCCTGCTTCGATGTCCTCAGCTCTTTTACAATCCAATCATATCCTTCCAGCTTTTCCACCAGCCTTTTGTCAATCTCAAATACTCCGAACTCAGCCCAAAGATTCCATTCATCATCATCACGCGTCTTCACTATGCAATACGGCATCTCAACCTCCTATCTTGCCTTTATCATACTCCCCTTTTCGTTCATCGTCGCCCTCCTGGTCAGCACTCTTAGATTCCATAACATACTTCAAATGCTTCCCGGCAACGGCGATTTCTGCCAGAGCATCTTCGGCAAAACTCCGCGGCATGTCCGGATTTAAAAGAACTTCTAAATCGCGTCCAGCGGCCTCTACATGCTCAAGCGCCAACTTGAGAATGTACTTCTCCGAACGATTCATCGCTTCCCTCTCCCTTCTTGATCAGCCCTTGGCCTTTACACTTCGGGCAAATCTCGTCCTCAACCACTCCCGAGGTCCCACAGTTCGGGCACTCTTCATACCCGTGCTTCCCCGGATTCATCCATATCCCGATTGATAAAACGTCGTTCAGCGTCTTCATCCCTCAGCCTCTTCCTCATCACCTCTCGGTCTTTCTTCGCAAACTTTTCCAGTAACGGCCATAGGTCTTCCAGTTTCTCGAATTCCTCGTATGCCTCAGTCGGAACATCCCCCCAGCTCATTCCTCCTGTAACCAAATACCAAACATCATCCAGATACAAATAACTCACGTCTCTTCGAGCATCCAGGTACCAATACGCCTCTATAGCCGCTATCATAATCTCCTTGCACACCTGCGGATCTTGATCTTCAGCATCATATCCAAACCAACCACCAAAATATGGTTCCTCTCCAAATGCCTTCTCTTCCACCGCCCAGACCAGCTCAATCATTCGATCCCTACTCGGATTACACCAAGGCAGAGCGGTGCACATAAAATCAGCCCCCATCTTTGCTTCCTCCTTCTCACTCAACGTTCATAAAAACTCCGGTATCCAAATCGACCGCTTTTATTCCAATCTTAATCGTATCCGTCGTCGTCTCGATCACCGTCTTATTTGCATACTCGGTCTTTGTCACCGGCTCCTTCCTCACCACACCCTTGATCAGAAGCCTCCTGCCGTTCTTTCTCAGCACGCTATCGCACAACCCACACGCCACCAAAATGGCAAGATGCCCTTTCCGAAGCGGCATCAGGATCTTGCCCTTCACCTTCGTCTCCGGGGGCTCCATCAGATCCTCAACATGCTTCCATACACCGAACTCGTCTACCTCCTTCAGCACCTCGTCAAAATCGATCTCCAGGCTCCTCAGGTAAAACGACTTCTCGTCCACCAGGTTCCCGGGAACCACATAAACAGGATCTGTCTTGTACTCCAGTTCTTTCAGCTCCGCATATGGCACGCTTCTCAGCTTGACTTCGGCTCCCTCATCCAGATGCGATTCCGTCTTTTTCACCGCAAACAACACAACCTGTTTGAATCGCTCGTAACTGTCACCCGGGAACTTATAGACCAGGAACTTCTCGTACTGGGAAGCCAGATACCGGGCCGTCCGCTTGGAAATCGTGCTCTTCGAGACGATATAAACCAGCACGCCACCAGGTCTTAGGTAAGGACTGCTTTCAACCAGGAACTTATGCTCCAACCGCACCCTCTCTCCATCACTGTAATCATAAGGCGGATTGACGAACAACAAGCTGTAAGCGCCTTTCTTGCTCCGCACCCGGAACAAGTCTCCCTTCACTGCCTGCTCAAGCACCTCCTTTGCTGCCTCAGCCCTCTCCTTCTCAAGCTCCACTCCGAATAACCTTGCCTGCAATCCGTCTGTAGCCCTTACTATAGCTGCACCGGTTCCACAGCACGGATCCAACACTCTCGCCCCCAGCTCCTCGGCTTTCAGAAAGCTACAGATCATATCCGCTACGTCGGTCGGCGTAGCGTAATAACCTGCTTTACTTTGGCTTGCCAGTCGTGCCATTAAACATGTCTCCAGGTCTTTTTACGTACTATTCTCCAGATTGTGGACGGACTTACCATGTACTCACACGCCAATTTCTTTAACCCTATTCTGTTTTTATACCTTGCCCTAATCTCACTCACTTCCTTCGAGTTAAGTTTCGCTCCTGGCCTCGCTCCTCTTCCCTTTATCGCCATATCTTTCATGTTATCTGAATGTGTTCCCAAAAACAAATGCTCAACATTCACACACAATGGATTATCACACTTATGCAACACAAACATTCCCTCTGCAATTTTGCCATACATTAACAACCACGCGACCCTGTGAGCGTACCTCTGTCTTCCCTTGTATTGACAACATCCATAACCTTTATCATTACAACCTCCTTGCCATTCCCAACAGCCATTGTTTCTTTTTATCACATTGTCCCAAAAAGGCTTTTGTTGCTTTTCTAGGCAAAGATGATCTGGATTAACGCAATGATAATTTTCACAAGTATGATATAATATTTTCTCCACACCTATTGCGCCGTACCTTAAACTCCATGCTACACGGTGCGCCCTCACATACTTCCGATTTAACCAAAACAGTCCATATCCTTTTGCATCTCTATTGGCTTTCCACAACCAACAGCCGTCAGCATCATCCGATTTTTCAACCTTATCCCAAAATCGCTTCATTTTGATTCCTCTACCTCTACTCCAGGTATCCTCCCGCTCTTAATCCCTTCCGAAACCAGCTCGGCCAATTCCTCGTTATCAAGCCTCACCTTGTAGCCGACCATCCTGTAGCCTTCCAGCCGCGTCATCCAGCCGTTCTTCATAAACTCGTCCCACAGCCAAAACGACCACTTCTGATGCAGAGGAATCTCCGATCGACACACCAAATTCCCGAACAACAGATGCACAGGATTCTCGATATCCCGGTTGATAATCACGAACTCCTGCTCTTCCGAAAACAACGCCGCCTCAAGCACAACAACCATGCTCAGCAATCCGGAGGGCAATCTCTTGGTCATCATCCTGTACTTCCCCATCCCCCCGCTACCCTTGAAGCCACGCTTTCTCCAGAAATGAACCGACACCCCGCCATGGGCTATCTGGATATCCTCACCGCTCAAAAACCTCGCGCTCACCGCCTTTACTGCGCCCACGTTCCCGAATAGCGAGACGCAGTAAAGCTCGCTATACTCTGCCAGCCAGCCATCGACGTATGCTTTGAATCCACCCGACTCGCAGTAAACGCTCATTTCACTTGTCTCACCCTGACGCTCATATTGAAATCCATGTTGCTCCACATTCCAAAAAACCTTCTCCCAGCGTATTGAAAATACACGGCGCGCCTCCGATCCCCCATGTTTGACTTCCACACTCTTCCAAACCGCGCCGGGATCTTTATCGTGCCGTGCCAGTTCATTACCGCCTTTTCTTTCTCACAGACATACATGACCCCGCCCAGTTTCCCTTGCTTGTTTTGTCCGATGAAAGCGCCCCCGGACTCAAACTCCCTTCCCTGGAATTCCAATACGCAGTTCCGGTCCATGAACGTGCCTTCCACCTCTCCAAGCAAAACCTTATCTCCCTTCACCCCGGTCTCCTCTCTACGCCTTGGCCGGCGCCCTGCAATCAGACATGTTTAGCCTGAACGATTTCACGATTCGCTTCACTACCTGGGACAAAAGCGTTTTGATTTCATCCGTCTTATTTTTCGCAGCAAGCGGGTACAACAGCTCCAGATCACTAACCTGACCGAAATTGAAAATCCTCAGCCCACGCGACTCGCAAAGTTCCTGGGCTTTCCGATACCCGGCACCGCCCTCGCCGCCGTAATCATGTCGGAAGCCATCTCCGGTAAACACAGCAACCCCTGCATCCGCATCGATCACGAAAAACCCGCATCTTATGTCGCCAACATCGACCTGAACCACCGCCAGCCGGTGTTGATCCCGGTAATCCAGGCTATCCTGCAGCACAGCCAGCGACGGCTTTGTCGTACCAAACGTTTCAATATCGAAAGCAACACGCTCAATTTTCATGCAGCACCTCCTTACCCGATCTGCATAACTCCACCGCACTTCTTGCAGTGAACATGATGCTTGTATATCCCGCAACTACACACACCATCCTCGGGATAGCAGAAAAACTCCCCTCCATCTGCGCACATGCACCACTCCGACTTGAGAAACCCTTTCTCCGCTCGAATTCCCTTTATGCTCTCTAACGTTTCCCTCACAACAATTCGAAGCTCGTCCACTTTCTGCTCCCCTGCATTATCATGTGTTTTATGTTTATTGTTTCACAGAAAACACATATATCAAGTGAAAAATTTTTCAGTTCTCCATACTCTTTAAAACCTCGATCACCCTCACCGCTTTCTCGACTCCCAGCCTCATGCTCAGCTTGACTTCTCCATCTCCCCGGTACTCGGCAGTTACTTCCATCGGATCATAAGCCGTCACACAGCTATCAGAACTCATCCCAGCATCGCCACCAATAACCTCAGCGAGCCTCCGGAGCGTCCGATTCCTCTTCTTCTTATATTCATCGTCTTTTGCCTTATGCTCCATACAGAACTTCAGCACCTTCAAATAAACCGGCATCAACCGGCGTTTGATCTCCCTGGCGATCTTCTCAGGCTCTTTGTCTATCGCAACCGTAATCTCTGTTTTCTCCCTATGGATTGGGAAATACGTGCTCAGCCCGTCCCCAAAAGATCCTGAAATAACCAGCCGGTCAGAATTTCTCCAATCAGCCTTGAAATACAACTCCTCTGCTGTTCCGAATTTTCTCAAATGCACTCCCGAAAAACCTTCCATGTCCCGTAACATCCATCCTTCTCCTAAATATTTCGAAACAGCATCGGCTATTTGCCGTATTCTGGCTCTTTGAAGCACATCAGACATCAGCTCACCTCCTTCTTTACTCTCCCGGCACCTTGATCATGCCGTGATCAATGGCGCAGCGGATGATAGGTGCATGCTCGTTTTCGTCGTCCTCTTCCACCACGATCTCGTCAGGAAGAAACCCTTTCTTTTCAAGCTCCGATTCAATCTCTCGAACATCGAACCTGAAATTATCATCCACTTCCACCCCGCAATTGTCTGTCGTGTACCAATACTGCAACGGCCACTCGATATCATCGTCCTTGTAGCAGTGATACACCTCCACGCCCTTGTATTCCATAAACTTCTCTGGCTCTACCCATCCATATGGCATGACTCTTATCCTCTCCTATGCCAATTCTTCCTCCCTGCACGCCTCGTATGCGTCCGGGGGAATGGTAAAAAGCTCCAGCCCCTTCTTCTTTCTCTCACCATTCGCCCACTCAACGCAGCTCCTGCACACAGGCTCCCTGACCCCGTTCACCCTCACGGACGGCACCTTGTTCGGATTGAAAATGAACTGCCGACCGCAGTTAATGCAACAGCCAAACATCAATACATACCCCATAACCTTCATCTCCCTTCTTTTTAGGTTTCACTCTCCCCATCCACATGGCCGCACGACCACATAGCCATGCCCCTATACTCACATCCGCACTTCTCCGGATCGTGCTCTTCTGAATCATCGTAGAAAAACTCACCGCATCTCTCGCAGCTCACATCCCCGTCCAGCACGTCCAGATTCACATGCCCACACACAGAACACGCCCAGACCATTTCATTATTATTCAAATCTAAACAATCCCCCACTTTCACGTTTCTGCGGCCGATGCAAAGCGTTCGATAACCATCGTCCATCCTCTACCTCTCCTCTCTGATCATCCTCCGGATCCGCAGGGCCAATCCCAAGCTCCTATACCCGCCGATAAAACCCCTTTCTAAACAACCAACCGCGTATCCCGAGCAGCCCACCTTCTCTGCGAACTCTTCCCGGCTTAACTTATGCCTTCTCCTGTACCCGACAATCAGCTTCGCCATCTCATCCCCCAAATCTTTTCCACCTACCGCCATCTTCAGTTTCCGCCGTATCTCTCCTGCATCAAGCCCCAGGATGTCACACACCCACTGAAACGAACCGATACTTTTCCCGTTCCGCTCAAACCACGCCAAGGCCTCGTCTCTAATTCGGCATCTCTCGTAATACCGTTCAGGATCTGACTTACCTCCCCGGCCCAAAGCATCCTGAATCGCCACAACCAGTACCGCACACCACAACCTTCTGTGCGGATCACCTTTCCACCCGCTACCAATCCTTATTTCGCCATCCTCAGCCAACTCAAACACTCCCGTTCTCCTTGATAAAGGACTCGATTTCTTCGAGGTAATCGGTGTGATACCACTCTTCCTCGAACATCGCCTTGGCGATTCCCAAAGCTCTCATCCACCGGTCGATTTTTTTTGGCCTCCCGGGCCCCCATTTCTTTGAGCCCCAAGTCCATCCGGGTCAAGTAATCCTCAATGATTTCATTGACGAGCACTGTCATCGGGATTTTTTTAACCTTGGCAAGCCGGTAAAGAACGGGGATCAGGTTTTCCCTGATTTTTGGCGAATAAACATCCCCTTTGCACATTACGCAGCACCTCCTTTACAATTCACCATTCGCGATCTTGGCAAGCTGGCTTCCATATTCCCTGATCCGCTTCTTCAATATCGCGTCCTGCTTCTCGCTCAACTGGCCTCTGGCCTTCAACTGCTTCGCAAAACTCGACAGAATCTCCGCATCTACACAGTTAAAGCCTTGTCTGTTCCTGTACTTCGCTTCCTCAGACATCTGCTCATCCGCGGTCTGACGCTCGTACAACGCAAGCAAGGCTTTATGACGCCATCTCCGATCTGTCGTCACCCTCGCCAGGATTTGCTCTCGCGTCCATTCCATCTTAAAAACCCCTTCTGCAATCGGTTTGCAGCTAATCCTCCTCGTCTTCGAGGCTTTCCTCGCATTCTCTTTCCTCCTTTAAGTACCCGGCTATGAACATTGCAGTCGAACCATGAACTTTCTGCTCCAGCCCCTCCACCTCGAAAATAGCTTCAAGATCATTCACCTGCGGGCTCAGCGATCCCAGGTTAGGATCGAAAACCCACCCGTACCACGTCATTGTAAATCTCCCCAACAACCAGATCCCATCATACCGGACCATGTAAAGCTTGCCTGGGTCGATATCTTTCCTCTTCATCTCCTCGTCAGTCATACGTCTTTGCTTGTACGGAGGATTGACATAGCCTAACAGGGGAAGTTCCTTTAATTTCAATTTCATCAGTTTCACTCTGCGTCCCCCTTCTTTTCTCCTTCTTTCCATTCTCTGAAACGTGCATCCCAGTATTTCTCTTCCTCTCTTGCCTCAGCCGCCCACTCCGCCTCGCGTTTCGTCAGATTTTCGATCTGCTGCTTGCTCCTGACCAGGCCGTGCTTCTCATAGCACAAAGGGTCTCCTACTCCTCCACAAACCGAGCACTCAGGGCAGATGCAATTATCGACAAACTCCCCACAGATCTCGCACGGTAGCTCAGGCGGATCGATGTCCCGCATCGTTACTCCTGGTGGTAAATCCCATCCGAACAGACCCATTTCCTATGCTCCTTTCTTTTCCCTAGCTTATCCTCGAAATCTTCGAATATTCACTCCGGGTCTCTCGTGTATTACGCCTCAACCGCGCCATCTCATTTACGAACGTCTCATCATGCTCGGGCGCTCTGCAATGCGCAATTTCATGAATCGCCCGGTCCTTCAGCTCCTCGATCAAAATCCAGCGCCTTGATAAACCGCCGACGTTCATCGGATTCAAAAGGAAATAGATCTCCTCACCATGCCTGACGAATTCCGCTTCCTCATCCGTGACAAACGTAAATCCTGCCGTGAACTCCAGGTACATCTCATTGTCGAGCAACACCTGCTTCACTGTTTCGGTCCACAACTTCGCCAACACCTTTGCTCTGTCGGTCTCCATAAACCGACTTACCCTCGCCGGCGCCTTGTCGTACTTGACAATGAAATCCGGCTGGTATCCGATAAACCTCAGTCGATCTTCGAACTTGAACAACCCGTCCCCCTTCATCTGTCGCGCCATCGTGTACGCCCGTTCATCGGCAGCTACGACACCCTCTCCCTTTAGCCTTGCTGCAAGCAGCAAAATCACATTTTCACCTATGCGCCACCGATCAGACACCTCAGTCAATATTTCCCGCGCCTTCTCACCGCTCACCTTAACCTTGCCAGAGCCTGAAATCTTCTCGTACACATCCTGGGACCTATTCTTCAAAGCCGAATTCGGGTTAATCAGCAAATCGGCAACCAACCGCTCCGCCGCCTGCCTCCAGTCCGACTTGAATCCATCTCTATTCGATGTCAGAGCATCAAGCGAACTGCGCTTCAGCTCCGCTACCAATTCACCATGCCCGGAACCCACATACATATCGAACATCCAGATGCCATGGATTCGCACCGACATATATGCGCTCTCGCGGCACTTCGTCTGGTAAATCGAGCACCAGGCATCCTCCTTCTTAAGCGTACCCTTGTATTTCTCGCACTGCACCCGCTGCCCGTTGACATAAATCTTCGTCCGGGTCTCCATCCTGCTCGCAACACCCAAAAAGGTATCGACTAACCACTCGAATTTCTCTTCCGGCTGAATGAAAATCCTCACTCTCGTCCCGTTGACCCTCTGTCCATTCTTGCTTACCGAATACTCCGCGCCGCTACCCCTCACCTTCCATTCCAGGGTGTCGATTTCGTACCGGGCCCATGAAAAAAACAAAAGCTCCTTGGCCTTTCCAAAAGCGCCAACGGAGCCTTCTGCCTTCTTGCTGCCTCCCAGGACCAGCAGCTTGTTTTCAATCGTGTCCTTATCCATGCCGCAGCCGTCATCCACAACCTCGATCATCCGCTTCTCCACATCCCAGCAGACATCAATCCGCGTGGCACCCGCGTCTATCGAATTTTGATAAAACTCTCTCGGCAAAGCCACCCTGTAACTGGAGTAATCATGCTTCGCCATTTTCAGGAAATACTCGCCCGGTATTCCCACTTGCCTCATTTCCATCGCCTCCTCGCTGCCCTCAGCTAACGTATCCTACAACCTCAACCTCGCCGCCCCTGGAATCCAGGTGATACCAGCTCAGACACAGTTGCGAATTGCCAACGACTTCGTACTGCCCCTCCTCTGTCTTGCTCTCTTCCAGGCCAAGATCGAACGTCTCAAACGCGCCATCCCCAATGAAAAACCCGACCCACTCCGTCCGATCTTCCTGAAGAACGGCAAGCCCCCCGCTCCTCAGGGCTTCCTTAATGGACTCCATCGGGACTCCATCAAAGAAGGTTTTCTTCAGGACGCCCTGCAGCGCCCTGTTCGCTTTCGTCCTCTGCTTATCGGTTATTCTCGACATCTCTTTCTCCTGTGTTTTATGTTTTATGCTTATAATAAATGTAACACATAGAGCGCAGATGTCAAGAAAAATTCATTGAGAAATCAATGTCTTATGCGTTTTTCTGCAAGCTCTCCAGCGCAATGATCACGAATTCGATATCTGCCTGTGCTCTCCGCATCAACTCAGTCGCCCTTTCCGCAATCTGTCTCTCATCGCACTCATCCCAATCGATGCCGTCCACCAATTCGCTGCAGATGAAATCAGCCAAAGTATCTCCCGCCACATGCCTTTTCGCTTCCTCGTAAGACTCCGGGAACGAATCCCCATACGCTTCCCCCACGGTCTTGAAAAAACGTTCCTTGAATTCCTCAGTCGCCATGCGCTTCCTCCTTAGCCCTGTTTTACGGGCCATTCGAATATCAACAGCGCTTCCTGTAGATCTGATCCACGTCCATCCATTTTGCGTACCCAAAACTCAGGCCAAACGGGCACTCCTGATCTGCATCTTGAAAACCCACGAAATAATTTCTTCCGCGCTCCTTCAGCGCCGCCACAGCCCTGGCTCTATCCGCACGGCTCTTGTACAATCGAAAATAGACACCTCCTCCTACCTTCTTCATCTCATCTCCTCCCACCCCACAGGCATGCACTTCAGCCATCGGTCGCTCTCCTCGTCATACAGAACGTCACCGACCGACATGCTCGTATGCTTCAACCCCAAGGCTTCAATTAGCGGCCTCATCTCGCCGTTCGGACTCCACACCTCGCCCTGCATCTTCCGAAACGCATCGTCTTCATGCTCCGCATGAACAGAGCAAACCAGCACGTGTGTCTCATTGATTTCAGGCACCGAAATCTTCTGTAACCCCAACAGCGATTCGGCCGGATTCTTGCTGTAATACGCCTTGAATACCATGCTCATCTGTCGCCTCCATTTGATTTCTATACTACCGGTAGTGAATTTACACGAAAAAACTACCGGCGCTCGTTTTTATTCGACTTCGACATACTCCATCGTCGTCCTCAGCAGATGATCGTAATCACCCGCCGTCGCCTTTTGGAAATACTCCTCTGCAAGCTCCGGATACCCTGCTCTCTTCAAAGCTTTCTCAACCTTACCCAGGATCGCAAAAGCATTTCCGTCCTCTCCTATCAACTTCACCACAACGTCAGTCTTAGCCATCTTTTCGCTCCTTTCTTGCTTCACCCGTTCGGATGAAATTCAGCTTCTATGTGGCCTTTTGCCACGAACAGAGCCATGAAATCGTCCAGATCCTTTACATCATAATCAGGGTTCGCTGCCACTGCCATTCTCTGGACGTTCCTGATCCCTTCCTCCACGCTCTCCACTTCCGTCCACTCATAGTAGGTCTCAACTCCGTCCGCAATGTAATCCGGGTACAGCAATAAAACCGAATACTTAGCCATTGCTACGCTCCTCCTTTCAGTTCCTTAATCGAAAAGACTCTCTTCCAGCTCGGATTTCCCGCACTCACACCAGCACTCAGGAGCCTCCGGCAGCCCTTCGTCCTCGCCCTCTGTCCAACCACAATTGGAACAGGGCCCCTGCGCATCTTCAGCAACCTCATTCCAATCCCATACCTTTTCTCCGCATCTCGGGCAAATCCCCTCTTCCATACACTCCGGGCAGGGATCAAACTCGGTCATGTGCCCTGGACTCAGCGACACACCAGCCGGGCTAGGATCATACTCGCCGTAGAAACCGCCCCAGCCTCCGCAGTTCTTACAGTGGTCAGGCCATTTTTTCCTGTACGCCTCGACCGCATCTTCATACCTTTTCTGCGCTTCCACGCAATCTTTGAAATGCTCCATCACACTACTCCCACGACAATCGCCTCTCATTCAATACGGATCGCCGCCAGACTCAATAATGCGACAACACCGATCGCACTTGTCGTATTGCGGCAGCAGCTTCACGCGCTCGCCGCAAATCAAACACTTCTTCCACACAGAACGCTTTTGATTACGGAAATAGAACTCAACGTCCTCTTCGCTCTCAATATCATACACTCCAAAGTTGTCGTCATAGTATATCATTTCTCCTTCCTCCTTTTTTCTGCCTCAGATCGGTTCATATAGCCTCATCAGGCTGCTTCCAATAGTACGACCCAAAATCGACAAGCCGGTCCGCGATCTCCTCAGCGCTGGACCGCTCCATCAATTCCTCGAATTGTCTCCTCGTGACAAGATACCGCTGCATGATCTCCATAACCGATCCCCTCACAACCGAACCGTCGTTCGCAGCCCATACCGACCTCTCTCTGTTCACTGGCCGGTATCCGTAGCCATCCGTCGCAACCAGAAACCCGCCTTCGTCAAGCCTCTCGTTCAGGGCCTCGGCAACAGCCTGGCACTTCCTTTCTCTCTCCAAAAAACTCCTGATCGAGCTGACCAAGCTAAAATCAACATCGACATCCACATGAAGATCTATGTTCACTTCCCGAACAATTTTAGCAAGATCGATTTCATCGAGACTACGATCTCCAACTCGACTTCTTACTTCTGAATAAGCATCCATCTTTTGCCTCCTGTTCTCCTACCCCATTAACAACAAAAGCGCTGTCCTCTGTCTGGCAAACAGAAGCTTCAGCGCCTTCCTCCATCCAAACACCCGGGCCACTTCCCACCAATCTCTTTTGGTAATCAGCCCTCGCATCTAAATTCTTTCTCCCTTCACCCAAAACACATTGACAGCCGCATTTGATAAATCGACGCTGAGAGCAAGCAAGGACTCTCTTGCTTTTCTTGCCCTGGCTACATCATCGCCATCGACAATCTTAGCAATCTCATCAACCGCTTCTTCAATTTTCCTAAGCTTCTCTTTGATCTCACCAACCAACATTTCAATCTTCCCTCCTGTGTTTCCGGCACCTTCCATGCCTGCAAACCAACTCTGTCTTCATGCCCTACTTCCTCGCCCAAACCTGAATCGCCCTTAAATCCAATGCCTTACGCACCTTCGGCTCAAATCCCCAACCCTTCAACGTCGTCGCCCACAACCGATCGTGGCCTGCTCCGCCTCGCTCGTACGAAACCAAATGCGCCATCTCATGTGCCACAGTCTCCTCTATCTCCTCCGGCTCCTTCACCATCTTGTTCAAGGAAATCCGCACGAAATACTCGGGCCCATCATCCTCATCTTCACCGACTCCGGCTTCACCCCACGGCCCAAATTCTTTCTTCTCATCAAGCCAGGCTTCGACATACAGCCTCGCCGGCAACTTCTTCAACTGGGCTTTTCCGAGATATTCACCGAAAGCCTTCTCGATTTCTTCTCTGATCTCCCAGTTTGTCCTCATCTCGTCCCTCTGTGTTTTATGTTTTGTGGTTATTATAAATGTAACACGTGAGACACGAATGTCAAGAGAAAACCTACGATATTTCAATTGGTTATCGTTTTTACGAGCCGCCTACCATTTTTGGGGGGATTTGCAGTTCAATGGTTTCAAGATGAGAATAAGTGTAGTATGATTAATGTAGGACGTGTACGGAACCCCGAGTCGGCGGAATTCTAAATTTACCCCCTATGGGAAGCATTTCAGCGGATAAACTGGTCGATCAGATGACACAAGAAAATCGAGCTACTTATGGATTATCGCGATGATTCAACCTTTTTTTTGAACTCGTTTGCGGCTCGACACAGCGTTATCCCAATACAAGCCTTCTGCTACATGTGAGGTTCACCAGATGGACCCAGTTTCGATACTGAAGAAAGGATGCTTTCCAAAGGAATGGAAAGATTCCGAATTTACAATCTGTCAGGAGGTGCCAAGATGGGTAAGAACAACGACTCTGCTAGACCTACGATTACTGAGCCACCTGAGTACTGTGAGTACGCGAGCACGGCTTGCGATCAAAACTTTAATGATCCTCCCACATCTGACGGCTTATTTCTTTACCCGGCTGATCCAGAGATCATTGCTAGCACTATTGAAGAATCTATTTCTAAACTTCGATCAACGACCGAAGGCAAGCAGTGGCTTTCATGGAAAGACTTAGGCATTTCTGGTCAAATCATTTTCTGTAGAATTTGTAAGGCACTTCGCTTTACAAAGCTTGTGGTGGCGGACGTGACTACCCTTAATTTTAACCTTCTCTTTGAGATTGGCTATGCCCTTGGTCTTGGTCAACCAGTGATTCCTATCAGAGATACAAGCTACATCCGTGATTTAAAAGTATTCGATGAGCTTGGGCTGCTCGATACATTGGGATATATTGATTTCCAGAATTCAACGTCTCTGGCGCAAGATATAGCCAAACGAATTGGGGATACGCCAATTTTCCATCACCATCCGAGTCTCAATACTGAGGTCCCTCTTTATCTGGTGAAAAGTTACATCCAAAGCGAAGGAATGATAAAGCTAATGTCTGCGTTGAAGAAATCAGGCCTACGCTTTCGAACATTCGATCCAAGGGAAACATCGCGCCTATCCTTGCATGAAGCTTTCAGGCAGGTCTGTTCGTCGTACGGAATGATTGCTCATTTAGTCGCCCCTGATAGGGTAGGGGCTCCCGCTCACAATTCCAGGTGTGCGTTTCTCGCGGGAATGTCGATGGCTGCTGGAAGATTTACGTTGATGCTGCAAGAGACTGAAGTTAAGCAACCTATTGACTATAGAGACGTCGTTAAACCTTACAATAGAGCTGCCAACATACCGGATCTCCTTATCCCGCTTATAAGGGCGGTAGTTGAAATGCTCCAAGAAAAACGATTCATTGCAACAGCACTTCCTCTCCGCCAACTCGAGAAGATCGACCTTGGGGACTTGGCAGCTGAAAACGAAATTGGGGCACTTCGGACCTACTTTGTTCCAACGGGCCAATACAATGAAGCCAAGAGAGGACATGCAAGGCTTGTGGTTGGGCGAAAGGGGGCGGGTAAGACAGCGATCTTTTATGGTGTAAGAAGTGCTTACAAGCCGAGCAGGGACCACTTGGTCCTCGACTTAATGCCCGAGGGTCACCAGTTCACCAAATTGCGTGAGACTATTTTACAACTATTATCACCGGGGTTTCGTCAGCACGTCCTCACTGCGTTCTGGAATTACGTCCTACTCATGGAGATTGCGCACAAGATCGCAAAAGAAGAAGAACGCTATGCATATAGGGACCACCTCCTCAAGCAAGCTTACGAGAGTGTGTTTAATGCTCTTAGTTATAATACTCGACTCGAAGAAGCTGATTTCTCAGAACGGCTACTGAGACTGGTTGACGACATATTAGATCGAAGGAAGGATATAGCAAATATCGCAGATGCTCCATCCGTTACTCAGCTTGTCTATAAACAAGATATTGGGCCACTCAGTGCTGCTATAAGCGAATACCTTAGGATAAGCAAGAAAGAGGATGTATGGCTGCTTTTCGACAACCTCGACAAAGGATGGCCAGTTAGCCGCGCTATTCCAGAGGACATCATGATATTGAGATGCCTACTAGAAGCCACTCGCAAACTGCAAAGACAGTTCGAGGCAAGAAGGGTGGAATTTCACACTATTGTTTTCATCCGAAACGATATCTATCAGCATTTAATCGTGGACCCTGCCGATAGAGGAAAAGAGACAGCGGTTTTGTTGGATTGGAACGACCCTGAGGTTTTTAAAGAAATCATCCGGAGACGGATAGTACATAGCACAGAACTAGATCAGCCGTTTGATGTCCTTTGGCCCCATTTTTTTGAAAGCCATATAAGTGGAGAGGAATCGTTTTCTTATATCTTAGACAGGACGCTTATGAGGCCAAGGGAAGTTCTTCGCTTCACACGAGAATGTATAAGCACTTCGGTCAATAGGGGACACGAGAAAGTAACGCAAGAGGACATCCTGAAGGCTGAACAAACCTATTCAAATAATTTGTTGATGGATCTGACTTCCGATCTGAAGGATATAAGTCCAAACTATGCTGACATTCCTTATGGCTTTATTGGGTGCAAAGCGGTTTTATCGATAGACGAGGTTATCCAGAGGCTAGCTGATGCGAAAGTTCCTACTGATGAAATGGAAAATGCCATTGATTTACTTCTATGGTTTGGTTTTTTGGGGATTTTCGTTAATGATGATGAAGAGAGATACTCTTTCAAATTTCAGTATGATATCAAGAAAATGCAAAGCGGATCGAGTACATTCGCATATTGTGTTCACCCAGGCTTTCGAATAGCTCTTGGGTGCGAGGAATCTTTCTTTTAAATGTGCCTTTGCTGGTCTCAGTCACGTTTGGCCAAACCTAGCCTCACAGTGAGAATCATGCTGTCACGGGTGGCAGCAACCGCCCCATGCCCTCACGACCATTGGCATCTTGACCACCCCTTGTTCTCCTGATTTTCTTCTCTTGCCATTCGACTGTCAAAGGACTCAACACTTTGGTACGATTCCTGAATTCGCCTTCCATTGGCCACGCCCCGCAATGCATAAGCCGTGCCTGTGCAAAATGCCCTCGACGCGATTACAGCGCCTTGCAACGCGTTTCTTCCTCTATCCAGGGAATCGAAAATCTCTGTAAGCTCGTTTGCCGTTTGGGAAATCTCGACCAGCACAAAAAAAGCAATAGTAAGATAAGGTTTTTCTGAATCCGGCTTTACACGCGATTACAGCGTCTTACAGGGCTTTCCCCTCCTCCGGCCGACGCGATTACAGCGCCTTACAGCGCATTTCTTGGCTCATTCTGGTTTCTAACAGGTTCTCTAACCCGTTGTGATTGTTTGGAAAACTCGATATCCACGAAAAAGGCAATAGGATAATATGGGTTTTCTGAATCCGGCTTTACAGCGCCTTACAACGATTTGCAGGGGAGTAAATCAAACCCGAACAAACTCAATTCACGCCATCAGAACGGCGCACCAGCAGAGGTTAGACTTGAGGTTAGACTTGAGGTTAGGCGAAGGCCCTTTTTTCTTTATTCTTATATTATTACTTACCCAATATATAGGTATATAGTTATTATATAAGAATAAAGAATAAAGAATAAAGAGCGTGGTTAGACTTGAGGTTAGACTTGAGGTTAGACTGCCTGTCAAACAGAGGTTAAGCGCACCGTCTGTATAAGGTTAAACGTCAGGTTAGACGTCAAAACTTTTTCACGTCCTTGGCTCATCTTTCTTGACATTCCCTTTTTTCATTCGATACACTTTTGTTACCATGGCAACCCTATATCTCCGAAACGGCATTTACTACATCCAGTATTACTACGACAGCCGCAGGGTCCAGAGATCCCTCAACACCCGGGACGAACAGGCAGCACTCGACGAACTGGAAAAACAGAAAGCCCGCCTCGTACTGGACCTGGAACAATCTCACCCTGAAACCATCACCACAGCAAAATTCATTAAGATCTATCAGGATCGCACCAAGCCGTACATAACCACCGCTACCTACAAGTACGACCAGTACAACCTGAACCGCTACAAAAAACAATTCCCCGGCCTCTTGAAAAATATCAGCCCCAAACAGCTCGAGCATTACATCAATTCCCGGAAGCGAAAATGCCAAATCCCCACGCTCAACCGAGAAATAGGCTTCCTCAAAGCCTTCTTCAGTAGAGCGGTCGATTGGGGATACCTCAAAGACAACCCGGCCGACAAACTGAAAGCCTTCAAACTGAAACGCAGGATCCCACGATTCTTCACCGCCGCTGAAGTCGACCTGCTTCTCCACAAGGCCAAAAAGATCTCATCGTACCTCCACTTGATAATCCTTACCGGTGTCGAGACCGGCCTTCGCAAATCCGAACTTGTCCACCTCACTTGGAAAGACATCAACTTCGACAATGATTCAATCATCGTCCAGGCCAAGGACAATTGGCAGCCGAAGGACTACGAAATCCGATCCATTCCCATCAGCGCCCAACTAGCCCTCGATCTCAGAAGGCACAAGCTCCAGCAAAAGGGTCTCACAAAATGGGTCTTTCCCACCATCTACGGCACCAGACGGTCCAATAACCTTGGCCGGGACTTCCGGAAACTTCTTGGCAAGGTAAAACTTTACGAGCGTGGGGTCGGTTGGCACACCCTGCGGCACACGTTCGCCTCACACTTGGTTATGCAGGGGGCCCCTCTTAAGACCGTCGCCGAACTGCTCGGCCACAGCAACACAAAAATGACGGAGATCTACTCCCATCTCGCCCCCGATCACCTTCGGGATAGCATAGCCAGGCTTCCTTTCGGCAGAAACCTCCGCAAATAGCAGTCTCCTTGGAGGCTAAAGTAAGGATCTTTCTTTGAAAGCGAACGCTGCGAGTGGAAAAATACCAACAGATTAAACTGATCAGGCTGCTCAAGAGAAAATACGCTTTCTGTCAATGACAAGAAAGGATTCTAAAACAGGCGTGGCGAAAAATGGCGGCTCACTCTTATTTGATTCTTATTTTTCTTCTAAAAGCAAAACACTTCCAAGCGCCTTCCATTTGTCCAGGTATTTCTTTCTAGCCTTGAGTTGCTGATTTAGTTGAGGGTCCTCATCCAACAACGGAGAACGAGCAAAACCTACCACCTCTTTCAAAGCCTTCTGTGCTTTCCTATCCCTATCATTTAACGATTTTCTTAGCTTCAAGAAAAACGGTCTATTTTTTGGAGTGATTTTATCCAAACGTACATTTGCGATGTGATGTAAGCCAAAAGCGATATATTTATTGGCGTTCCATAAACGTTCGCGAAGCTCTCGAATTATTCGCAGCTGTTTCCGATTCAAAATAAGAAGATTAATATTAAATTCCCCTTTTAATGTTTTATGAGTTAAACAGTATCCCCGTAGTTCATAATGATCGTCAGGGTTTTCCTCATCTGGCCTTATTATACTAATCCCTTTTTGTATTTGTTCTTCATCTGGAGCAAAATCTGATTTATATCGATTACACTTTTGACACGACCACATCAAGTTATTATAATCGTTCTCCAATTCAGGATGTTTTGCTCTTGGCCAATAATGGTCTATTACAAATTGGATACCGCTTGCTTCATATTCCATAATTGTGCAGTAAGCACAAGAAAATAAAAAATCTAACCGCAATTGCTGCTTATACAAATTATAATTATTTTGCGGCTGAACTTTACTTCTTACTAGTACAGGATATGTTTCAGATTTTTTAGCCATTTACATATTTCAGCCAATTTTCTTGATAATCTCTTTTATATTTTCGGCGAAAGCCTCATATTCTTCCACAAATTCCGTTAAAGCATCAAGTACATACCCTTCATTGGCGTCATCAATGCGATCGAGTTGCCACCGGACGAAAGTCAAACGCCTCTTCTCTCTCTCTGAGAGCCCTTCCTGGAACATTTTGTTCACAAGCGACTTATGTTCTTCAATTAGAGCATCTTTTGCTTCGTCGGATACTTGCCTTGTAATAAATCTATTTATATGCCGGATGTCTTCTGGAGAAAATCTGGTGCGAGACCCATTGCCTGGTAAAGTCTCGGGCTCGGTTTCGCTTTTTTCATGTTCTTCTTGGTCCGGATAAAAAAAATTCTTGGAATAAGAATCAACTCTTTCTTCGGAATAAAGATCACTTCTTTCTACGGTTTCTGATTCCTTGATCCGTCGGGGCCTAATATCAAAAATCATTTCTTCTACCGAAGAATCAGTGTCATTACCGATTGATTCTAGTAATATATTTTCATTTCTCATGATATAAATCTCCCTGCCCAAAACGATCAAAATAAGCGATGGCTTCCTCTTTGCAAGTTTCCACGTCTTTTAATAACCTTCTATGGTTGAGAGGAGGAGGAGTATTAAAGACTCTTTGCCAATCTAAAATAAGTTCATAAGATATTTCTTTTTTGGATTCATCGAACCTTATAGTGTGATGACATTGATCTGTATGGGTTTCTTCTTCTGATAATTTAGTGAATAAAACCGTATCAGATTTAACTAGCTCGCCAGTCAAGGTATTACCAAGGTCTCGAATCCAATCTTCAATCCGTGGCAAAAGAGAGGATTTATCAAAGTCAACAATAACAAAAATACCTATACGGTCATAACTAAAACGTCCAAAATCTTGCAATGTTGTTAAAAGCTTACCTAAGTACTCCATAAGTTGCGAAAGAAGTTTCGTGCAAATACTTACCTTTGGTATTTCAAGTCTCGGAAACTGTCCCGGCGTCGGAATTGAATAGAGCGGATAACGGACTTGCGCGAGAATATTTTTTGGACTGATTTCAAAAAAGATTGCGGATTTTGCAGAGGAAAGAGAATATCCCCAGATATCTAGCGGTCTGACTTCTAGATGACCAAATTTCTCTTTATAAAAGTCAAGGAACGTCGTTACACGGCTTTGAAAGGTAAGCACTTCGCTGTAATTTGGACGAAGGCGAATCCCGATCCCTGGTGTAGCAAACACACTATCTAACCATAACATGGTTATGGGTACTCCAAAAATATAACATTCGTCCTACAAAACCTTATTAAAAAACTCTTTTTTCTTCGAGTCAAGCCCCAATTTATGGTACTGATTCGACTATTTGAGCCCACATATTGAGATACCTTCACATCCATTTACAAAGCATGTTCCATGCCAAAATCTGTAGAATCGGTGAAAATTAGAACTTGTCGGGCCACCTAGTCATCCAGTCAGAATGATCAGACTGGATGTCCTTTTTCTCCATTGTCACAATATAAAGGTCGAATATCGGCGTCACGTCGCGGGAAACCGTCTTGGGCTTTTTCATTAAGGTCCGAGAAGGAGTTATCTTGTGAGCCAACCCTTTTTGCGCATCTTCCTTTCTCAATGTAAAGAGATCCTTCGTCGGTGAGTAGCTAGTTGATATTGATATTCAATGCATTCTAATCGATAAAATTTATTCGAATTGATACTTGAAATCTCCATATCATTCGGATTGGTTCTAATTGATCTAAATTGATATACATAAACGATCACCAAGTTCATACCCAATTTGATCTATCATCAGTGAATTTAACTGACCGATTTAGGTGCCGATGGTTACAGTCGTGGTTACATCGGCATAAAAAAGGGTTGAGCTTTATGACTCAACCCCTTGATATTCTTATGGTAGGCACGAAGGGATTTGAACCCTTGACCCCTACCGTGTCAGGGTAGTGCTCTCCCCCTGAGCTACGTGCCTATACACGAATAATCTTCTTATCAATCTCCATATCGGTTGTCAAGCAGTTATCTGTTTTTCTTCCACGCGTTTGCCGCCCAAGAGCCCCGGGGGAATTCTTCCGTTATTCCCCCAGTGCACTTTCCGCGATCATCAAGAACCAGGTGCGCATGTAATGCAAACCGGAGGCTATGGTCAGAAGCCCGGTAAGCCAATAAAGATAAATGCCTGCTTGGAACTCGCATTGGAGGTGCTCTTTGAAGAGAATCGCGAGCACCGTGATCAGCTGAAAACAGGTGGTCAACTTACTCACAATCGACGGCTTTATGGTAAAATTTGCTCCGTTCAGGAAAAGAATCAGCACTCCCAGCAGGATCAGGACATCCCTGCTGATCACCACCACCGTCAGCCAGGGAGGAACGAAGTGTCTTACGGCAAGAGCGATAAACGCGCTGACCAGGAGAATCTTATCCGCCAGCGGATCAAGATAGGCTCCCAGCTTGCTCTTTTGATTGAATACCCTGGCGATGAATCCATCGGCCCCATCGCTTAAACCGGCGAGGATGAAGACGACGATAGCAGAGAGAAACCTGCCGTTGATGAGACAAATGATAAATATGGGCACCAGAATGATTCTCAAGCCCGTGATTAGGTTGGGAATGGTCATCATGATTCCCTATGCTTTCCTGAAAATTCCCTTTGGGGCCTGCGAGCCGGCAAGACTCCCCTTCCCTGTTCGCCGGCTCCCGGTACGCTTTCGTCCTCGGAAAACCTCCTATTCCATCCTCAGCACGATCTGGGCTTCATCCTTCTGTTCAAGTTGGAGAGGAAAAGGAAGCTTTCCATGATGCAAGAGACGATCCAAGAACGTGTCACCGCTTCCCTGAAATTCCACGGCGACCGCGATGGAATCCTTTCTCACCCTTGTCTGTTTGACCGACTTGACACCCGGCACTTCCCGCGTGAGAAAGTCCCTGAGCGTCGTGAACTGCTTGTACGTCGTCATCCCTTTCAGCGTGAGCTCCAGGCGTTCAACTTTTTCATGCTCAGTGCGGGAAACCCGAATGATACTCGGAGTCAATTTGGCCGCCGAGCGATTCACCGCTCTTTCCATGGCGGCTGTCAAAGGTTCCCTGGCTGTGGTTCCTTTTCCAACCTGCTCCACCTGAACGTCCTGGGCTATGGGGGAAGCTTGGTTCACATCCAAGACCGTGACCTTCAGGGATATCTCATCTTGGCCAACCACGTCCATCTGTCCGTGAAAAACGATATCCGCTCCGAAGGCCTTGCCCCACAAAAGAAGATCCGGATCTTGAAGTTCCGGGGCATTCAAATCCCTTGGGTAGTCGGCCTCGGGCACATTCACGGTCCGATCTAGGACTTTGAAGCCTCTCTCCTGGTAGATATTGTTGAAGATGAGCTCGGCGGAACTGAGGGGAGACCGGATTGTATGTGCATCCTTCCACCAGTAGGAGAGGGTCCCGTTTTTGTTTTCCCGCACCATGAAAAGGATCTTCAAAGCAGGCCCCTCCCCGAGCACAATCCCTGCCGCTTTAAGCTTTTCTTCCATGACCTTTTCGTTGATCCTCAGGCGCACGAGGACCTTAACCTGGTCTTGAAATTGTTCTTCCGCCAGCACGTTGAAGTTTTCAATCTCCTCTCTCGCTCCCGGGAGGATTTCCTCCACAATCCTCTGGAAATTATTGAGCATCCCCTGACTTCCCAGTTTAGAGGCAAGGTAGTACTCCACCCCTTTCATCAGGGCGAGCGAGATGGCACTGTTCTTTGCCGCCGCGAGGTTTCCCTGCACGATGGTGCTCGATCCGATAGTCAAAATGACCCCTGCGTCGGATGACCCTGTCCCTTGCGCCTTCGCGCAGGGTGCGCTAAAAGCGAGCGCAACGCTCACGAGGGACAGGGAGAGATAAAACCCTAAAAGCCTTTCCGGGAAAATTTTCTTAGCCATCTTCTTCACTCGCTTACCAAAGCCGTTGAAACGCGGGGAGTCGATCGGCCCTGTGCCCTCGATCTCCTGATGCGCACTGATGCACCAGCACGCACCCCGCAGCATTTACATATCAAGCACAATCACCACACGGCACTTCTGCAGAAAGCCCAGATTGCTTGCAGCCCTTCGGATATGATCCGCATCCGAATTGCTGATCACAATGTCGGAAAGCCCCCAGTCAGCCGTCCTGATGGCTTTGACCGTGAGAGGGGATCCCGCCACCCTTTGGCTGCTTTGTGCCGTCTCCAGAGTCGTCACATATCCGGCCATCCCTTGCTCAACAGCATGCTCCCTGCTGGCGTAGGCGAATCCATAAACCTCTTTTCCATCCTCGTCCACGATTCTTGGTGCAATGGCGGGTTTTACGATCAATCCGCGGCAGTCCAGCACCAGCCCTGAATACCCCTCTCCTTTTTCCTGACCCGGCGGTTTTGGCTGCTTCACAGGCCGAATAGGCCGAATGGACTCCGGGAGAATTCTATCGATGAAAGGCCCCCACAGCTTCATGGCCACGGTAGCCTGGACGAGCCCTTCCTCCCGATAAGAAGTTTCCACCACCCGGGACTGTTGTACGTAGCCTTCGAGCTCTCTCAGAGCGAGGCTGCCCTCTGCCAGAAGGTCCTTGATGCACGCCGCCGAATCGATCCTCAGGTCTCTGAGAAGGTCCAGCAAATTCTGCCGCGCACAAAGGACGGCCTCTTTTTCCGCCACGGCCCGTGCTTGAGCTTTGTTCTCAGGGTCCGGCGGGGGAGTCCCCGTTCCCACCGCCTCTGCAATACCGTTGGACCAGTCAATCATTCCCTTTTCCATGACCACCGTATAATTCTGTCCAAGGAGCGGGGAGCAGGGAAACAAAAAAACCATGACGAGGGTGAAAAGGGCCGTCAACCTGTTTTTCATTTGCCTATCCTCCACTTGTCCCCGAACATGGAACACACGGGAATCCTCGTCAGAAAAATTTTCAAGGGACCCAAGCCGCCATCAGCCGATGCCAAAGGACCGGTCCTGTTTGGCACCGGAAATTCCACGAACCCTCGACGGCGGATGGAGCCTCCGGAGCCTCAACCGCAGAATCAAGGCACTTCAAGGTAAAATGTTTCTATCCTCCTCAGAAAGAACTCAAAATGCTCAGAGGGGATCCACGTCACCTCGGGATCCTTCCTGAACCAGGTCAACTGTCGCTTCGCGTACCTTCGGGTGTCCCTCTGAAGACTTCTAATCGTCTCCGCTAAAGACCACTCCCCTCCCAGGTACCTGACCACGTGTCTATACCCGATGGCCTGCATCGGTTTGAGATCGGGGGAGTACCCTTTGCTTAGAAGCCTCTCCGTTTCCTCCACCAATCCGGACTCGACCATCTTCGAGCTTCGCTCATCGATGCGGCGGTAAAGTTCCTTTCGTTCCACGTGTAAACCCAGTTTCAGGTAGTTGTAGGGTTTCTCTCCAAATGCGTGCTCTTTGACGAGCTGGGAACGTTTTCTATTTGTCAGGAGCATCACTTCCAGGGCTCTCAGGATCCTGACTCGATCGTTGGGATGGATCCTATGGGCTGACTCCGGGTCAAGGCGTTCCAGTCTTCCATGGAGCGCTGCCGATCCCTGAATTTCCAACTCCCGATTCAGCGATTCTCTTAACGTCCGATCCTTGGACGGGCATCGAAAGAGCCCCTGGAGCAAGCCTCTGATATATAGACCGGTTCCGCCCACCACAAAGCATCGATTTCCGCGCTCCCCGATCTCCGAGATCAGGGGAATCGCCCTCGCGCGATACATGGCGGCGTCGAATTCCTCATCCGGGTCCACCACATCCAGGAGGTGGTGGGGAACACCTCTTTGCTCATCGATCGTCGGCTTCGCCGTCCCAATGTCCATGCCCCTGTAAACCTGCATGGAATCGGCGTTGATAATCTCTCCTCCCAGAGCCAGGGCCAGTTCCACACTCAACCGGGTTTTACCGCTCGCCGTAGGCCCGGCAATGACCACGATCCTTTGTCTCCGGTCCTCGGTCATAGAATCAAACGAATCGATCTTCAATCCTTTTTAGCAGGGAAACTTCCTCGATGCAAGCGTGCAGTCCCTGCTCGCCTAAACAACCCTCTTGAACATCTTCTCGATTTCATAAAAGCTAAGCTTTTTGAATATGGGGCGACCATGGGGACAGTTGGTGGGCACATCTGCCTCCTCCAACTGGCTCATCAGATGGGTCATTTCTTCTCTCGTGAGGCGTTGTCCCGCGCGGATCGCGCCATGACAGGCCATGACGGTCAGGACTTTGTCCACCCGGCTCTCCCGCTCCTTTTCCCCTTCGCTCAATCCTTCAACGAGCTCGGAGATGAAAGCGTCCCAATTGACGTTTTTCAACAGGGCCGGGACCGCTCGCAACACAAACGTGTTTCCTCCGAAATGATCCAGCTCAATGCCGAAAGGCCTCAGCTCTTCACCCTTTTCAAGGGCAATCCTCGTCTCCCTCGTATTGAGCTCCACCTTGTGTGGAATCAGCAGGGATTGAACCGCCATTTGTGACCGATGCACACCCTTTTTGAGCGCTTCGTACACCACCCTCTCGTGAGCGGCATGCTGATCCACCATGAGCAGACCCTCTTCTGTCTGGCACAAAATATAGGTCTTTCCCAGTTGCCCGATGATCTCGGCACCGGCCCTGATCATGGGTTTTGCCGCCAATTCGGCTGCCTCAGAAACACGTTCCACCGGGGAATACCTTTCCGCGGGCTCACGCACGAAATGCTCCTGCTGGAAGATCCGGGATCGATCCGGCTCGATGGTTGAGCCCCGAGCGAACAGGTGATGCGGCTTCCTGCTCAGGGCCTTCTCAATGCTTGAGACCACGCTCTGATACAAATCCCTGCTGTCGTGGAACCGCACCTCCTGCTTGGTTGGGTGGACGTTTATGTCTATCTTGGCGGGATCCATTTCCACGAAAAGAACCACGACCGGGTAACGGCCCTTCATGAGGCGCTGTCCGTATCCTTCCATGATCGCTCTGGTGACGAGCCGATCACGGATGTTGCGGCCGTTCACATAGACGAACATGCGATCCCCTCTTGTCCGGTCGTATTGCGTGTCTGCCAGCAGGCCGCGGATATGAATGGTGCCCCTTTTTTCTTCAATCCTTGTCATGGATTCGGCAACCTTGCGGCCCATCAAGGCGGATACCCGGGACAATTCATCGCTGGAGGCCGGAAGGTTCAGGATTGGTTTTCCAGCCTCTTCCAGCCTGAAGGTGATACCGCAAAAGGGCAATGCCGCGCGGGATAGGGTATCGATCACGTGATCCGCTTCGGTCCTTGCGGCCCGCAAGAATTTGCGCCTCACCGGGGTGTTGAAAAAAAGGCTCCGCACCTCCACGATTGTCCCCGGCGGCGCCCCCGTCTCATCGATGGAGACAAGTTTTCCGCCTGAAACCTTGAGTCTGTAACCCACCAGCTCTTCCCTGGGACGGGATGTGATCTCCATTCTGGATACGGAGGCGATGCTGGGGAGGGCCTCTCCTCTGAACCCAAGCGACTTTATGGAGAAAAGGTCGTCGAGCGTTTCTATCTTGCTGGTCGCATGCCGCTCCAGGCACAAGAGTAAATCGTCCCTGCTCATGCCCCCACCGTTATCGGTGACCTTGACGCAGGACTTCCCCCCGTTTTCCAGGTGAATCTGGATCCGCTCCGCTCCTGCGTCAATGGCATTGTCCAGCAACTCCCGAACCACGGAGGCAGGACGCTCCACGACCTCCCCAGCCGCGATCTGGGACGCCACATTTTCCGGCAAGATCCTGATAACGCTCATAGGTTTAGGAGTGTTTCATCTACCCTGAACTCCTGGATCGGAGGCCTCTGCCTGAATAGCAGGCTAAGGCGTCTGTTCCTTTTCGCAAGGCGTAAGCTTCGCCTCCCCAGAGGGTCATACAAGAGGCAGGGGGATGAATCGGGATGGGTAAGAAGGTCTCTAATCAATCTGCAAGACATATTCAGCATCAGGGCCAGGTAGTTGTGAAACATTTCCCGGCCCATCTTCCGTCCCACAAACAGCATCGGGTGGGATGCGCACAGATAATCGGACAATCTCACGGATTGTGTGAAAAGATGTTTTTGCGTTTTTAACCCGTTTCTCTTTTTCCCGGTAAGGGATTTCAGGAGTTGATCGCATTTCCGGTGGTCCGTGCTCAAAATATCCGCTGCGATCCGGATGTAGCCCGGCCCGACCAGGAAATCCGCTTTGATCTCGGAGTAGAGGTGTCCCACCCTTTTCCTGCCGGGATAGTGGTTTATCAGACCGGGGATGAAAAAGTTATGAGCGACCACGTCGGCCGCCAGGTGGGAAAGAAACCCATAGGCATATGCCCTTTCCCGATCGTCGCCCGCCTCGCTCAGAACCCTGTATCCACCCTCCCAATTGTGGAGGTGGTTTGCCCTTTTCCTCTTGCTTTTTCCTATGAAAAAGTCGGCTGCAAGGCATCCGTAAAGATACTCCCTGGGGAACGCGGTGACAATCCGGGCGATGGAAGGCAGGATGCCCGTCACATCGTTCAAAGAGATGAGCCCGGTCACCGTATGAATGCCCGGGCCCCATGCCAAGGCGTCATCGGCAAAGAAAAATTGAACAATGGAGAACACAAAGAGCGTTAGGGTTGGTTTGATCATCCACATGTTGACGCGGTTTCCTCACTTCCATTCAAGGAGTCGGCTGAAGGCATAAAAAAATGCCGCCGTCTTTTAAAAGTATTTATTCTAGCATGTTTTTTCCACCATCAGCAATCATATAATCAAGAAAGCCTCCTTTTGGGGAAACGGTCCCCTGGCTAAATCCCTGAAAAATCAAAGAAATATTTCCGCCAGGAGGGAAGCTTTTGTCCCTATCCACGCTCAATTCGCCTGAATTCCCTTCCGCCCTTCCCGCTCCTTTCTTGATTTATTTCTGATTTTTGATACCATCGCATCCTCCGAGGGTCAAACGTCAAATGAGTTTATGTTGGGGCCCGGTATGCGGGGTTTTTTATCCCTACAACGTCACTTACGAATGGCGCGGCATTTGGCACTCCGTCATGCCGGACTTGAGGAGCCTGTCCCGGCATGAAGTCAGCCGGGGGCATCCAGGAGTCTGAGTATGGGAAGAGAATCCAATTCCTCAGATTCCTCACAGCTGTGACTGGATTCCGCCCCGGTTTTCACCGGGGTGACTCGCCGGAATGACGGGATAATAAGTATCGTTGTAGGGTTATTATTATGGACAGACAAAGCCTGCAACAAAGAGGCAAGGGCCATAGGGAAAGGCTGCGCCGGAGATTCCTGGAGGGCGGTCTCGAAAGATTCTCCGATGAGGACGTGGTGGAATTCCTTCTCACGCTGGGGACCCCCAGAGGCGATCTGAAGATGCCCGCGCGGGAGGCATTGAGGCAGTTTCACAGCCTTGCCGGCGTCTTGAGCGCACCCATGGAGGAGTTGACAAAGATAGCGGGGATCGGCCAAAAGAACGGCCTTTACTTGAAGCTCGTCCACCAGGTTGCCACGAGATACCTCAGGGATCGAGCAGGAAGGAAGAGTTTTTTTGGATCCTCGCGGGAAGTTTTCGACTATCTCTTTCACTCCATGAGGGACCTGAAAAGAGAAGTTTTCAAGGTCCTCTGCCTCAATCGAAAAAACGAACTGATTTATGATCAAGATCTTTTCCAGGGGACCCTTACGGGAAGTGCCGTCTACCCTCGGGAGGTGATGACCCTGGCACTCGAACGAAAGGCGGCAAGTCTCGTATTCGTCCACAATCATCCTTCGGGCGATCCCGCTCCCTCACCGGAGGACAAGCGTCTCACCAGGGATCTCACCTGGTCGGCAAAGCTTCTGTCGATCCAAGTCCTGGATCACGTTATCATCGGGTACAACACCTATTATAGCTTTGCAGACGATGGTCTCATCAAGCGCTTCCTCGCGGAGTTCGAGCAGCGGATGAATACTCCTTAGCATTTTGACATCTCCGGAAATTCATGAATGATTGGTATGGTTACAGGCCCATGGGGAAAGGCGATTGGAGGTATCGGCATTTGTCGCCTTATCCAGGGTATCTCGCGAATTTGGGTCGGGGTGAGGTGCTCGCTTGATTGAACGGTTGATTGTTCATAAGTCTCCTGACAGGCTGAAGTTAGCCTGTCAGGAATAACCTGAGTACATCGTAGATTGTTTTGCTAAGCCTTCCCTTGAAGCACCGCGTTTAGGATTTCGGGCGTAACAGGGTTGCCACCTATGCCCCAATTCTGAAAGTCAACCTCTTCGATCACACACCATGTGTAGGGGATGAGGTTTTCTTTCGGATGGGGCCTTGCTTCAATCTCCGCTACAGCTTCTGTGACGCGTGAGATCATCTCCTTCTTTTTTTCTTCTGAAAGCGTTCCCTTCAAAACTTTGATGTTGATGAAAGGCATGGCTTAACCTCCTCTATCTTTTTGAATTTTTATCATTACTGTCCAAGATAAACCCAAATTCAGACTTTTTGATCGATAAGTGTTTGATTTCTCAACTTGGCATCTGAAACTGACAAATCAGGTTTCATTGACTCCCTGAGGATGATCCAACCCCCCTTTATTTAAAGGGGGGGCAGGGGGGGGATTTCACGAACGTTCTGAAAATCCCCCTCGGTCCCCCTTTGTCAAAGGGGGAGGTTAAGCACTTCCTTCGCCGGAAAAGACTTTGATGAAAATGCTGCCCAAAGAAATATCGATTTTGGACAAGAGTGAACTTGTATGGCAAGCCGATGATCGCCTGGATTTTCTTGGCGGTAATACCCAACCAACCACTCCCTTTGCACATGTCAAGAAAAACCGGTTGATGTCAATTCCGACTTGCGGTCCTAAGCCGTGACGGATGAAAGGTATGGTATACCTCCCCTGTTTTCATAAAGCCGGGCGCCCAGAAAAATCCATGTGATTTACCTTACAATGCCTGAAAGAATCAACGCTCAGCTTTCTTCTGAAGCTCAAGAGCCTTCTCCATCCGTGCTATTTGCTTGTCCATGACCAGTTTATTGTCCACAAGAGGTGTGATTTCCCAGTCGTACAATAAATAGCCTGGATAATCAAATAGAGCATTAAAAGCATCCTCAGCAGATTCATAATTTTCAATCGCAAACCCTCCTCCTTCAATGACATTATAGAGGCAATCAATGGTTCCATCTTTAATCTTCTGCTCTTGCCATTCCTTCATTGCTTTAAGCATGGGGAGTACTCTTTTTAATGGCAGTCCGTGCCTGGCTAATTTTCCAAAGAATAAGAATTTCATTTTTTCTCCTCCTTTTCAATAAGGATAAACTGGGTTTTACCTGCGCAATAGTCTTAGAATGCCGGCATGTCTTATCGGTCCCTCCAGGAAAAGACTTCGATTGATCAACCTGATAAGGCTTTGATCATTTCATTTACTTGAGCCTCAGAGGAAACAGGATGTACCTTGAAAATGACAAACGGGACATATCGTTGGAGGGCATTCATGACTTCCAATTCAGCCCCTTCAAAGACACTATAGCCGTTGCTTTCACCAATAAATCCTCCCCAGCTCGTCGTTAGACCTTTTTCACGGTCTTCCCTAACCATGGCCATTAAGGCACCCCAACCCGCAGCCCTTTCCTTTGGGTCAATGGGTATTTTCGTTCGGTCTACCTCCCAAAGTACCAGGTATCTTCCTATGGTTTTTCTCTCCTTTCGCTGGTTCTTTGTTTTTTTTGAAGTGGCGAATCTGAATTCTTTTTTGTAAACGAGGAAGCTATTTGATTTAGTGAATGACATGCCTTCGAAGAGATGTCGTGTCCCCACGGCAGAAGGCGTTTCCTTGGTTAGAGGTTAAGAATGTTGATTAATGAATAGAAAAGAAAGGGACCGTAGACTTTTTTATGAGTAGCGGATGGAAGCCAAGATGTCAAGATTTTTTGTTTTTGCACGGCGAGGTGCTCGGTTTGAGAACTGATTAGGGAGGAACGATGTCACCGGCGACTTCGTGGTGTCCTAAGTCTCGCGAGCTAAAAATGCTTTTCAATTCTTTTCATTATGTTTCCCAGAAAAAGGGGGATCAGATAAAAGACTTCCGGGGAGCGTGGAAAAAGGCTTGCAAAGATGCCGGTATCGAGGGTAAATTATTCCATGATTTTCGGAGGACGGCGGCGAGGAACCTGATCCGCTCAGGAAAACAGGAAACGCTTGCTATGAAGATCAGAGGCCGCAAGACCCGATCTGTTTTTGAGAGCTGCAATATCACGAGCCAGGAAGGTATCCAGCAGGCTGCGAAGAGACAAGCGGAGTACCTGTCACTGCAAGAGGTTACCAAACGGTTACAATCAGGGAAAATGACGCTCAGGCCCAAATCAAGCAACCTGCCAAAGTCCTTAATATCGCTGAGTAATTGCATCCCGCGAGAGTGGCGGAACTGGTAGACGCGCTGGACTTAGGATCCAGTAGGGAAACCTGTAGGGGTTCGAGTCCCCTCTCTCGCACCACTTATTATTTCATATAGTTATCCTCATCTTTACGCCCCTGCCCTCTTGACAAAACTCGCCAAATATGTCTAAAATATGCACCAGGCCAAAAAATGGATATCCATCTTTACAAACAAAAGAACTCGAAGTTCTGGTGGATGCGATACACCGAGAACGGGAAGTTAATTAGAAAATCCACCAAGTGCGTGAAGAAGTCCGAAGCCAAGGACTTTGCAGCCCTCGAAAGGAAGAAATGGTTGCAGAGAATCGGCATAGGGGTCCGAGACACCATCACGCTGAAGGATCTGATCCACGAGGTCGAGAGGGACTACCAAATCAACGGCAAGAAGAGTGAAGACAGACTCAAGTTCAGCAAGAAACACCTCATAAGGATTCTTGGCCAAGACACAAGAATCGAGGAGATCACCGAACAGTCGATCGAGGAATACAAGCACACCCGCAAAGAGGAGGGATGCGCAAACGGGACTCTCAACAGGGAACTTGCCTTGCTTCGCAGAGGTTTTAACCTTCTTCGCATTCAGAAGCGCATCTCAGACGCACCATCAATCTCGCTTCTCAAAGAAGGCAATGTGAGGCAGGGATTTATCGAGGTCTGGGAGCACCGTGAGATCCTGAAACACCTCCCGGAACACCTTAAACCTCTCATCACTTTCCTATATAAAACGGGATGGAGGAAGTCAGAGGCACTGAACATGACGTGGGACATGGTTGATTTCAACCGCAGGCATGTCAGGCTGCCAACAGGATACACCAAGAACGACAAACCACGGATCTTCCCATTTGACGAGGAACTGGAAGGCCTCTTTAAGAGACTGTGGAATGAGAAGGAACATGGAGGGATCAACCTGCCCCATGTTTTCTTGAACAAACACAAAACTGGGAGGGTTCATGACTTCCGTGGGAGCTGGGAGAGCGCATGCGACGAGGCGAAGGTCGGTAAGAGGCTCATTCACGATATGCGCAGAAGTGCCGTGAGGAACATGGTCGAGAGCGGGGTGAGCGAAAAAGTCGCCATGGAATTATCGGGCCACCTGACCCGGACTGTATTTGAAAACTACCACATCGTCTCCACCGACGACCTGAAAAAGGCCGTCCAAAAAGTGTCGGCCGCACTTAAGGACAAAGGGAAACCGGATGAGAAGCCGAAGGAAGGCGTTATCCCCGATGTTCCTTTCAGGTCAGCAGAGCATGGAGGAGACTTCATCATGGTGACAGAAGGCGACGAGATCTTCCCGCCGGAAGTCGTTCATTTTCGGAAGCCGACAGAAAAGGAATGGATGGACTACTTGGAATACGCGGTGGAGAAATTCGGGATAGACCACCTGAAAGAAATCCTGAAAGAATACGAAGGCAAGGCCGAATGGAAGGAGCATGTGAAATTGATGGTCGAAAAAATCAAAAACCACGAAGAGAAGAAGTCATAAATTCAGTGAGCTTGTCTATCCTGCACCCTGACGACTTTTGCCCCAACGGTCCGGCAAAAACATTGAGAATACGGAAACCCAGTAGGGCTCCTGATACACCCCTGGGCGCACTTTCGGACAACGTTGTCCAAGTCGTTGGAAGAAACGATTAGGATCAGTCTTCGCCCACCACTCTTGAATCTGTAGGCCAAGCAAGAAATCACGCCCATCGTTCGAATTTAATCATTCAGGCTGGGGGGGTGTGTTAAGGTCCCTGAGACGTGCCAGGGCAACTGGGCAAAAATTACCACATCCACGCCCGGCAAGGTTATTAAGTGATGAAACGTCCGGGTAGCGCGTCGATGTTGATTATGTAATGGTCTCTGAATGCGAAAAAACAGAGCAAAAACACCCTGCATTGTGATATTTGAATGAGATGATTGATTAGGCCTCTTTGAACTTCCTCCTGAAACCTGCCAGACCAACCAAACCAGAACCAATAAGGAGGATAGTGGTCGGTTCTGGGATTGGCTCGACGTTGGGGTGAAGTTCAGCTATCCATGCCTCGTTGTAACCATCGGGGTTTATTCCATAGCCGACGATAGTTAGGCCATCAGATGAACAGCCATAAGCACTGAGAAGTTCCCAACCCGTCAGGTCCAAAAAATAATCATCTATTAAAACATCTTGTAGGCTCTGCATACCGTTGGCATGATCCCATATGAATGCTTTGTTTCCTGAATTTGTGTATCCACTCATTCCTACGATCACTGAACCATCGGAAGAAACACCGTAGGCTATGCTACTATGACCACCTCCAGGAATGCTGCCAAGACCTTCCATGCCTCCTTCCTCTGTCCACCTAAAGGCCTCCGGCCATGAATATGTTTCACTCACACCCACGACTACTGAGCCGTCTGAAGAAACATCCCATGCCTCACTGTTATGCCAACCCGTCAGAGTGCCAAGGTCTTCCATACCACCTTCCCCTGTCCAGCGAAAAGCTCTCATGCCTTCATCAGTATTACTCCCACCAACGATGACTGAACCATCGGAAGAAACCCCCCGAGCATATTTATTATCTCCACCTGGAAAATCTTCAAGGTCTTCCATGCCTTGTGCCTGTGTCCACCGAAAAGCCTTTAGTCCATCGTCACTATCCCTTAAACCCACGACTACTGAGCCGTCCGAAGAAACATCCCATGCCTCACTGTCATAACCACCCGTCAGACTCCCAAGATTTTCCATGCCTTGTGCTTCCGTCCACCGGAAAGCCCTATGAACGCTATGTCCAACAATCACTGAACCATCGGAAGACACTGCATAGGCTTGACCGACGAAACCAAGACCCTCTATACCTTGGCTTTTTGTCCAGCGAAAAGATTCATCACCTAAAGACGAAGCACCTTCTCCAATAACCACTGAGCCGTCTGCCGAAACGTCCATAGCTCTACTGAAGTAACTCCCTCCTTCCAGATCGCCCAAACTCATAAAAGAGGCTGCGTTCACGAAACTCCCAAGAGACAGCATCAACATTATCGCACATAAAATCACCATTGATTTTTTCATCTGATCCTCTCCTTTGAGTATGGTGGGATGTAAAGCTGGAATTTGAACATGAATATCTATCTTTATTGAGGCAATATTCATGCCAGTTTCGGCCCTAAAAATACATACATATTATTAGACACTTATCAGAGAATAAGAATTTGACATGGTATAGTCTGTAAAAACTTACCACTTCTTTGTGCCAACTATTTTCCAAAAAATGGTGAAACTTTACACATTTTTTTATGCTGGTCGTCTATTCTCATGACCCCCTATGTGCGCGACCAGCAGCTCTGAAACTGAGGCGTATTTTTTATTTTTTCATATGTCTGTAAATATGCGTCAATTAAACGCTCGCTGTCAACTCTGAACAGCTTCTTGAATAATCCCATTTTCTCCTGCCATTATTCATATGATACTACCGAGATCAGCAGCGTGATTACCTACTCCGCTGTACCGATAAGTTTCTCATCATAGCACGGATCTCGGCTCCAAATTTTTTGCCAGAGCAGTGGGGCCTGTAATAACATAAATTCTTGCAAATCCATGTTTTCTACAAATCCTTGTTTGGCGGTAAGCATCTCGCCCCGAAATTCTTGCCCATTTAGCAGGATTGTCTTCATAGATTTCTATGTTACACCCTTTAGGACAGACTTTCACCTGCGGCTGATTCGGCTCCCAGCAATCTGCTTCAACATCTGAATACGAAGGATCCCTTTTCCATTCTTCAACTAACACCTCCAGTAAACTTGACATCATTTCTCCTCCTTTTTCATGGGCAATTTCCCCTATCTCTTGGCCTCCCTATTACTTACGAAGGGACTTTATCATCTTCCAAGAGCTTTCACCCGCTATGCGGCACTCCCAGAAAGTCCATCCATTGACCGAGTTACCGGTAATCTTAACAGCAGCTGCCGATGGAGAATTGAAACGTATATTGTCAAAAACAAGCCCTCCAGATTCAACTTTCCCGTAATATGTTTGCCCCTTGTAGATAGCCCGAAATTCCGTGCCGCTCGGAAAGACCACCCCTTTGGTCACCCAGTTTCCGTGTCCAGGTACATCTTCCTCAGAAGAAACGGCGCTCTTTTTGGGAGGCAATCCCAATAACTCACGTAGCACGTCGTTGTATGATACATTCTCCGCAGAACGGCGAAGAGTGAGTGCCTTGAAAACGTCAAAATCAATCTCGATGTTCACCATGAACCTCCTTTCTTTGCTAAACGTATTATAGCACTATAGTGCTATTCTATAGTTCTGTCAAGAAAAATTTGTGACCCTCCCAGGAACAATCAAACCTCTCAAAGATCATGGTCAGTCGGGGTACTCTCGAATAATTTCCCAAACTACCAGAATCTCCTAATACGTAAACTTTGACAAGGGGGGATCCGGGGCCCGGCCTCCCGCAGTGGATGGCAAGTCCGGGCAGTGCGCAGGTCTTGGTAATGCGGCATGCATAAAAAAATGCCACACCATGGAACCGTCATGATCCCGTCGTTTTTTCGTTTCCACGACATCCTTCACACACTTACATGGATGGCAAATGGTTTGAAAGATGCCGATATGACGGATGAAGAACAAGATCCCCGCATCTTATCGCCATCGTTGGGGATATGCTGGATGGCCAATCCTGACTCGTCGTGAAATTTTTCCTGAATCGATTCGAGTTTGCCGGAACAATGGGTGTGTGTATCCAGCACCCCGATACCACATGCCCCACTGCCCCACAAAACAACTCCAAAATGCGCAAACCTGCGCATATCCTATGGCCCCGGTGCTCTCCCTTCCAGGCAATCTGTCTCACCACACCATGCGAACCAAGGCAGATTGACGCCGATACGGGGGCAGAATTGGCCGGTTAGTGCCCGTAATTCACGACTTATTGCCCCTCGATCACTTGTCCAAGGACAGAAAGGATGCCTGGCGGACACAAGGCACTTCGAAATGCCCAGACCCAATAGGGGCAATGTGCCCCGTTTGTGAAGCCTCGGGCAAGATGTGCAAGCAAAGCACCAAGCAGGATTGGGCAAGGAGGCAGGTTATTGCCACAAGTTGCGTTCTTGACATCGGTTGAAGCCCTGCCAATTGGTTAGAACGCCCATAAGGGATCGTCGCCAAATAAATGTGGATGTCACTTTTTCCGCGAAAGAATGTCGCTTTCATCTACCGACGTTTTTGGTTTCGAGGCTGTCGGGCAAGATCGAAAGATCGTTGATACCATCTAAAACCAGCCAAGCCCGAACCTCGTCGGGGAAAAAGGCGGTGGGGAAAACGCTTGGGGTCCCATCTGACATTTATTTTCTGCTGTTGGCGAACACCGAACAACAGCTGGCGGTACTGACCGAATGGAGATGTCCGAACAATGGCAAAAGGAAATTGAGGGGGGCAGAGTGCAAGCCAGCATCGAATTCGTCCATGTGGAGTTGCCGGCTGACCTTGATGCTCGGCTAAAAGGTGCCAGAAAGAAGGCATCAGAGGAAGTCAGCCGCAAATAGACTCCCCATTACAACTCGCCCTTGAAAGCCCTATCTAAGATGCTCGGAAGCATGGCGTCGAGTTCGGCGGCTGTCTTGACTTGGAGGGATATGAGAGCATTCACTTTGGTTTGCAAACCGTTGAGGTACCTAACGATGGATTTTTGCTCTTCAAGAGGTGGCAATGGAATTCGACTCGTCCTGATACGGCCGAGGCTTACATTGTACTGACCGGCAGTGGTTCTCGCCAAATCAAATAACTGGCCACTTACCCGCATGTACCATAAGCATCGTTGAAGATAGTCGGGGGCAATCATATTTGTTTCAGGGTGTATTCTGATTAAGTAAGACGCAAACCCAGTGGGCTCATTCAGCTCTTTCACTACGGCGCATCGTCCAACCAAATCGGCGCTCCCGTTAGTTCGCACAATCAACAAATCCCCAATTTCCAGCCGCACCTTTTCCAACTCCTTTTCGGAGAGATACGCATATTTCAAGTCAGAATCCGATATGTTTTCAGATATGACATTTGGGATACGAAGAATGGGGGTAGACCCATTTGTTCTATCAGGAAAACATTTTTTCGATGTCCCATAACCAGCGCGTGCTATTAGTTGGTCAAGACCAATCGTCCCAAACTTCTTCTCAAGTCTCCAGACGATCTTGGCAAGCACTCCAAAAATGATTTTGAGCGTGGAAGTGTCATTTTGCCTTCTAATGCCTTGTACTTTTTCAACCTTCGCGGCTAGGCGCTCGATTATGGCTACTATACGGCGTTGTTCGGAAACAGGGGGAAGGTGGATTTCTAAAGAAAGGAAATTTTGCTCCCTCAATCTGTTCCGGCTCGTGGGTGTGGCCCCATAACTCAATCCAAGTGCCTGATTCCAAGCCGATTGACGGCTGAAATAGTACCAGAGGTATTGCGCATCAATTCTGTCTGAATTTAACTTGAAACAGGGAAATTCATTCGATACAAAACACCCAGCATTTTCATTCGTGGCAACAGCAAAAGATCCCTTCCACGCGAATAACCGATTATACACGAAATCACCGCGCTCAACGCAATATAGCTTTTGTGCCTTTATCTTTGTTCCCTGCTTTGTCTCTTTGACGTAGAGCCCTTTGGCGTACCAATGCGCTCCCAATAGAGAATATTCCTTTACGGGGTCAACCGGCACATCCCTCCATACTTGCTTGAGTACTTCGCCCAACCGAACTACCCGCCATGATTTATCAGCCATTTAGTCCCCACCCAATTCTGCCGTAATTTCCTCCAATATCTCGATGATGAGCCTCTCCTTATTGAGGATGTCAGCCACAAGTTCCTCTGGAGAGAGATGGTCGAGAGCTTCGGTGCTGTTGGGATTTTTTATATCCAGATTACAGGATACGAGATTTCCGTCGTCATCATATTTCAGCACACTCTCTGCCGGGACGCTCCAAGCGTGCTTGCTCTCTTCACGGCGCTTTTTCTTGAACCACGCGATACAGTCGGCAAATTCCTCGAACTGCACGGGCTTGGTCTTGGTGTAGTTTTTTCGACCTTCCGGTAGCGGGATTTCGTAATACCAGATAGTTTTGGTAGGCCCGGAGCGGTCGAAAAACAGTAGATTAGTTGGGATGGATGTATACGGTGAGAACACGCCGTTGGGCAACCGCACAATGGTGTGAAGGTTGAATTCTTTGAGTAGTCGCTCCTTTATGCGAGCGCAGACGCCGTCGCCAAAAAGCGTTCCGTTGGGCACGACGACGGCTGCCCGCCCCGGCTTACCGTTGTTTTTCTCAGGCCGTTTGAGCAACCGCATGTGGAGCTGGAGAAACAGAAGTGCCGTTTCAGATGTCTGCAGATCGTCAGGAAAGTTCGATTTAATACCAGCCTCTTCCTCCCCGCCAAACGGCGGATTGGTTAGGATGATATCCACGCGGTCGCTATCCCCGATTTCCTGTACCTTCACATTCAACGAGTTGTCATAGGTGATACGCGGGTATTCCAGGCCATGTAATAGCAGGTTCATTTGGCACAGCATGTAGGGAAGCGGTTTGGCCTCCTGGCCATAAATGGTCCGCTCTTGAAGAGTTCGCCGGTCCTTAACGCTATGGCACTGCTTTTCCAGATGTCTGTATGACTCGACAAGAAAACCACCCGTCCCGCAAGCGGGGTCCAAAATCGTCTCACCAAGGCGGGGATCAGTCACAGCCACCATAAACTGGACAACCGGACGAGGGGTGTAAAACTCGCCGCTGTCCCCTGCAGCGTCGCGCATTTCCCGTAGCATTGTCTCGTACAAATGGCTCAGGGTATGGATTTCCTCTGACGAACTGAAATGAATGCCATTGACCTTGTTGACTACATCGCGGAGCAGGTAGCCACTGACCATGCGGTTCTGGACACCTCGGAACACATTGGCAATGACATCCCGGCGACCTTGCCCATTGGAAGATTGCAGCGAGCGCAAGTAGGCCAGTAGTCCCATCCCCTTTTTCCCATCGGGCCGCATGGCCTCATCCTGATTGACAAAGCGTATCAGGTCCTCCCCTGTGAAGCCGTCTTCGGGGGCTGCCCAATCACGCCAGCGGTAAGGCTTTTCAACGTCGGGTTTGTATTTGGCCCCAGAAAGCATCGCTTCCTGTTCCCGGATTTGCTCCATGTCATCCAGGAATTTGAGAAACATCACCCAGGTAAAGAGGGGGAGGCGATCCAAATCACCATTCAGCCCCTTGTCCTTGCGCATGATGTCTCTAGCGGATTTGATGAGGGACCCCAGTTGTTGGGCTGTCGTCAACGGTTGATCGTTTTTCGCTTTTCTTCCTTTTGGCATCCTCTGGTTTTGCTCCTATCTCCTTTAAAAGTGGTTCGCTATGCCGCGTAAAGCTGCTGTTGGAGTTCAGTTACGGCATCTCGCAGGATTTCTGGTCCACCGAACAGCTGAATGATTTCAGCGACATTACCCCGATTGGAGATGGGAGGTCCTTTCAAAACATCGGGGAGGGTGAATTCGGCAATGCCGTATTCGGTGTATTTGTCGAGTAGGTCTTCCAGCACGGCACAGGCTTCCGGGGCATACTTGTCGAAGAAATCTTTCCGGTCCTTGCGCAACCTGTCCGCTCGTTCCCTTCGCGTTCGAAGCGGTGCATTGAAGGCCACATGACACAGCAGGTCAAATGGGTCCGCTTCGGGCTTGTCAGTCTGTCTCATGAGTTCTTCAAACTCGATTCCCCTTTCGGCCAGACGCTCGATGATCTCTTTCCTGTCAATGGGGTTGGCCCAATGCTGACGAAGTTCAGCAGCTGTCGGGTAAAGGGTCCGTACCTTGTCGGCCGTGTAATCCGTGTATTTGACGACACGCAACTGTTTCCCCTCAGCGTCCAGTTCATAAACGAGTTGGGCGGCGATCTCAACAAAGCCATTGTCTACATAAAACTTTCTACGCCATCCTTCGGGCGGGTCTGCGATCTGCGGCTGTTCCTCGATGATTTCTGGTTCTTCGGCTTCCGCCGTTTCTTCGGGCTGGACAACTTCTACTTCGGTGGTTTCTCCCTGTTCATCTATTGTCTCTTCCGTCACCAAGACCGGATCACCGTCAAATTCGGGATCAGCGAAGTGCCGGGTCGCCGTGCCCGTGTAATCCAGAATGTTGAAGTAGTATTTTCCATAATCGTCCCTGACGCGAGTGCCACGGCCGATAATTTGCTTGAACTCCGTCATGGAGCCGACCACACGGGCCAAAGCCACATTCTTGACCATGGGCGCATCCACGCCCGTTGTGAGCAGTTTTGACGAGGTCAAGATGGCTGGGGTAAGTGTCTCCAACTCTTGGAATCGGCTCAAGTGCCCCCGGCCAATGGTGCCTTCATCTGCAGTCACGCGGCACACATAATCAGGGTTCTCCTTGACCAGGTCCGCGTTCAGGTTATTCACCGCACGGCGCATCTCATCGGCATGTTCCTGATCAACGCAGAATACGAGGGTCTTAGCAAAGCGGTCGCCGGACTTTTTCATAAAGCCGGTAAGATGCTTGGCTATGGCTTCCGTACGCGCCCGCAGTGCGACGATCCGTTCGAAGTCCTTGGTGTGGTATTCCTCATCGGGAATTTCACGCCCATAGCGGTCCAACTCACCTTTACTAGGTCTCCAACCAGCAGCATCCACACTCGTAACGACCCGATGGACTCTGTAAGGAGCCAAGAAACCGTCGGCTATGCCGTCCCGAAGGCTGTAAGTGTAGATCGGGTTACCAAAATATTTGTAAGTGTCTCGGTTGTCCTGGCGCAACGGAGTAGCTGTCATACCCAGTTGGTGGGCTGGTTCGAAGTATTCGAGGATTTCTCGCCAGTTGCTTTCATCGCTAGCGCTGCCCCTATGGCACTCATCCACGATAATCAGATCGAAAAAATCGGGATCGTATTCCCGATACAACCCGGGTCGGCGTTCATCTTGCGCGATGGACTGATATAGCGCGAAATACATCTCACGGCTCTTGACCACTTCACCATTTTCGATCTTGTGGCGTGCCTCTCCAAATGGGGTGAAGGTTTTGTCCTTGGGGTCATCGACAAGAACGCTTCTATCGGCCAGGTAAAGAATTTTGGGCCGTCTATACTGGCCGCTCCTGTTCCATCGACTTGACCACAGTTTCCAGCAGATCTGAAAGGCCACAAGCGTCTTTCCGGTCCCAGTAGCCATAGTGAGCAGAACGCGTTTCTTGCCCTGCACAATCGCTTGAACAGCACGATTGATGGCGATTTCCTGGTAGTAGCGAGGACTGCGATTGGCCTCCAGATAAGAGGCCGTCAAAAGCCGCTCAGATTGCACATCGGTCAATCCCTGGCTGCCTCGTTGGCGGTTCCACAGGTCATCGGGGCCTGGGAAAAAATCAAGTTCTCTCTCCTGGCCAGTCAGGAAATCAACCTCGATGATCTTGGCCCCGTTGGTGGCATAGGAGAAGTTGAGACCCAGGATTTGCGCGTATTCCTTGGCCTGTTGGATTCCGTCACCGGCTGATTTGTAATTTGCTTTGGCCTCGACCACGGCAATGGGGAAATCCCGGGTGTATCGGAGCAGATAATCAGCACGTTTTTGTTGGCCCCGGCGGATTTTTCCACCGGATACGATGATTCGGCCATCCGTGAAGGTTCGCTGCTCCGTGAAGGAGTGTGGCTCTTTGTCCCATCCGGCGTCAATGAGTTTCGGCAGGACGAATTTACGGCAGGTATCGGCTTCTGTCAGGCCAGTCATCGTAGGACCCCTTACCCAACCATACCGGGCTTTCAATGGGAGGCTTCAAGGCAGCCTGATTGGCGCAAACCCCTCTCTTATTAGGAATTGGTTTCATTTTTGAAATTTATCACAAATCCCCTTCAGATGCCAGGGGATAAACGCACTGTCTATCTCGTATCGCTTGGCAGATTCAAACTGTGCTGGTATCATAGTTGTCCCTTCCGTCGTCCCCGCAGTGTGCAACCGGCTCCCACAGTAATGCCGGAGTCAAAATATTATTCGAGTGATTATACCCCCCGTCGTCCAATCTACCCTGCCTACAACCCTACCCGTTCACTGAAAGGGAAATTGCACCGGGGGGCTTGAGCGTCCGCTCCAATTTTCGGATGGAGTGGGCTGGGATACAAAATAAAAATACTGTATATCCATATACTTACACCTATACACATACCTGCACCCTACTTACTAACTCAATCTATTCCACTTGTCTTTGACCAGCGCTGACCAAAATGAATCCGGATCCATCACTGGAATGAAAGGAGGTCCTCCCATGGCCAATACACCTGAGCCGTCCCACCTAGGCAGCGACACTCTGAGAAGGCTCGCGTGGTGTCGAGGCAAACCCATGCCAAAGACACTGGAGGCGCTAATAGAAGCAACAGGTCGGACAATGGCCCAGATCAGACGCAGCGAGGCCTATGCGAACCGTAAGGACGAAGCCACTTGTAACGAGCGGCCATTTCAGACACACGCAAAAATGGACCTTCCCCGATACCCGGCAAGTAAATCAAAACACAATGACCAGCAGTTGTTAGAACAGGAAGTCCAGGTGGAGGCGAGGCGGGGAATATTTACTGGGATAAATCTAGACATGAATATTGGCATTTTACTGTGACGGCAGGAAGTTAGGGCTATTTCGAAGCCCTCAGCCTATGAACTGCGAATTTTTGGACAACGTTGTCCGATTGGAGGCAGCCGGAGGAAACAAAACCATTAAACCTTTCCTCTGGACTTTTGGGTGTTACGCCACCTGTCAGCCAGTATCCATTGCATAGAACCAGGCAATCTCACCTCCCAGTCACGCCACCCATTTCTGCTGGTCTTCGTAATGGCCACAGAAGCTGCCGAAAACGACTTAAACTTGCCGAACCCCTCCACCACAAACTGTCCACTTTCTATCCTGCCTTCATAGGCTGTGTTCTTATAAGCGAACTTGCAAGTGGTTCCATCCGGGGGTAGAGATTTGGACGCCCCTGCAGTAAACTTCTTTCTTCCAGTCCTGCCGTTTTCCCCTCCAACAACCTTTCCTGGCGATTTTGAATCGGTGATCCTCAGGTGGCTAACGTGCTCCAGCAAAAACCTCTTGACCTGCTCGTCTTCGGCTCGATACCCGCAAATCTTCTCAAGCGTCTCAAGGAGTAGATCAACGAGGAGTTCATCTGGCTCAGACACTATCTTGTTCCAGGCTCTTGGCATGTTCTTATTGATCTCGTTTTCCCTCACATTCCCCTGATAGATTTTTGTCGCCTTCTTGAAAGCCATTTCGGAATTAACATTTTCCTTTGAAAGAAAGTCCATGAACTTCACGGCCACATCCTCTGGCTCCTGTTGGAATATATCTATGGCGTAGAAGCGGCGTTGTTCCCAACTCCCCTCGTTCAAAGGGAGATAAAACCACCATGTGATCCCATTGGTGAGCACAGCTAATTTTACTCCTTCTTGGAAAGCATATCCCAGAAGCTGTTCCTGATGGCTTTCTAGCTCCTCGCCCGGTTTCTTTACCTCAAGGAACACTTTGTTACTGCTCTTTATTCTCAGAGCATAGTCCACTCTTTTACCAGCTACAGAATATTCGGGTTTTGTCTCTTCCGCGTCAAATATGTTCCAGCCCAACGTGGATAATAGCCTCAATATCACAGTTTGCTTCGTAGTGGCCTCGTCAAAATCGACAATCTGTTCGCTGGTCCTGAAATTCCTAATCAGTTCTGACAATCGACCTTTCATTTCTCCCCCCGGAAATTGGCGAGATGACGCAATCGGAAACATGATGGATGTCTGAAGTCAGATGAGTTTATTCCAAAAAGGAAATCTATTCAAGCACTATGCAGGCGAGAAAGGTAGAGGCAATTTCCCATCGGGAGGGTCGCATGATACTGCTCTCATTGGCTGGATCCTGGATCCGGCGAGACGAAGGTGCCGACAGAACGCCTCATCCACCTGATTCAAAACCATCGCATCCTTACGGCTCAACCATGCAACATTTCTTGTATTTTTTGCCGCTACCACATGGACAGGGATCATTGCGTCCAACGCTGGGTCCGGCTTTTTTCGGCTCCGGCGGATAAAGGAGTCGATTCAATTGAGAAAGATCTTCAGGCATATCCGGCTCTATTCCGATGACCGCTTGCCAACCCCTATCAATACATACGCTCATCACTTCTTCCGCTCGCTCAGACGTTCGAACATGCCCTACTATCGGTCTTTTCTTTGACCCCAATTTTGCCATAGAGTCCGCCTCGCCGTGAAAAGAGATTGATGCGATGGTCACTTCCTTACCCGATTGGAACGGTCCCGTCAAATACATCGGGATGCTTCCCTCCCACGAAACCATCTCTTGTTTTTCAAATCAAATCCCTTCGCCTAGTCCCAGACCTTCTTGACCCCGCCCAACTTCCCTCGGTTACCTCCGATCCATTTATCTAACCTCTTTTAGATAGAGGGCGACGCATATGAACGTCCTCATCCGAAAATCAATAGGAGGTAGTTCACATGAAGAGAAAAGAAACGACTTACAGTATCGGCGCCGTTTCAAAGATCACGGGTGTCGAAAAGTACAAGCTGAGAAATTGGTGCGACCGATATCTGACCCACATTCAGAAGATCGAGATCGGGACCGCCCGACACAGAAGATTTTCAGAAAAGGACATCGAATTGATTCGGCATATCAAGGAATACCGGCAGAAGGGATTCACGCTCGAAGCAGCGATAGAAAGGGCCAGGAAGGATCTAATGGAGGAAGAAATCTAGGAAAAACAAAAGGGGCGGAGGTAAGGGACCGCCCCTCAGAAATAAGGTGAAAACGTGTCAACGGTTAACTTGCAAAAACACTACCTCACATTCAAGTGGGCAGTTTCAGAAAACTGGAAGGATAAGAACGGCTTACACAAATCCATCCGATACAAGATAAATGTTCTAAAAAGCGAATACGGCCTTTCGGAAAGAGACATCGTCGATGATCTCTTCGCCGATTATTGGGAGCGGGGACATTACGTAAAGTTCGACGAAAGAAAAAGCTGCCTCAATAATTGGATCGCCAGATACGTCAATCTCTACCTGAACCATCTCATCCGTCGCCATGCCGTCCGGCCAAAAAAGACCCAGGAACAAAGAACTGACCCCCTCGACCAGAGGAACCAGTCAAATATGGTCTGGATCGATAAGGATAATGAAAGGGACGATCCCGATTATCAACCCGAGATCCTATTTGATCCGACAAATCCTGAAGATCTGCTGATCGCAAAGGAGACCCTGGAATTTGCTTATAATCATTTCAGCCAGAGCGAGATTGACTATCTGATGGGGGAAATCGACCTAGTCCATGCGGCCGGAATGACCGGTGCTAGCTGTGAGGCCTTCAGGAAGAAACTGGATCGGCGCAGAACTGATTTCAAAAACGCTATGCGGGTGATCGATCAGTAATGGAGATACAGAGTAGTTTGATGAACGGATTAGTAAAATATAACATATAGATATATACTATACGGATATCTTATATACTACAATAAACTACCTTTTAAGTATACTGATAGAGGCTAATTTATAAAAACTGAAATAGTTTTGAACTGAAAGTGGATGAGCTGAAGTAGATCGGCAAGAAACATTAGACTGAGATAGTAATAGCCCGTAGGCTAGGGTTTTTGGACAAAAAAAATGAAAAAAAGTGAAAATTTTTCACATTTTTTTGATTCATTTCGCCGAGGTGAATTGCACGATCACACTAGCAAGCCTCATTGCTTTTCAAATCCAACATAGGAAAGGTATCGTTGAAATTTTGCGTCTGTCCTGGATTCAGCCATAGGATAATTATTGTGGAATCTACGCGTATCGAGAATTGGATATCACAGGGGGTATTCCTGATGGCTCCGTTTCCCGATTCGTTGGAGGAATTACAAGCGCTTAAAAGCTAGAAAACCGTTGATCAATAGCAGATATCAGCAATATCTGTATTTTTCTGTTTAAAGCCTAGATTCTGCGTGGACATTTCAGGCAAAAGGCAGGGCCATTGCTGACCCTGCCTCTTTAAGTTGACTATTTGTCAATAGAAGGACCTTTCAATTTAATTCCATCTTATGGGACGACCGGCAAGATGATACGTGACGGCTTCGCCGGGCCAAAATAAATGGTGTTTTCTGCCTTGGCCAGCTTGGCATCCTTGCCAAAAGTACGTCCCGTATTGGGATTTCGGTCAAAACGCGGAAAATTACTGCTCGAAATGTCCAACCGAATCCTGTGCCCCTCTTTAAACAGGTAGCTGGTCGTCCATAGATCGATCGTGAACTCATTTATTTCCCCAGGCACCAACAGGGTTTGAGCTTCGTCCGTATCCTTATAACGCCCCCTGGCAACGCCATCGACAACGTTCCGCGCATAGTTGTCCGCAGGATCCACATCGACAAGCTTTGCTGTGAAATCGGTATCACGCGCTGAGGAAGAGGCAAAAAGCTTGACCAGGACACGGCCGCCAATTTCAACATCAGCCGTAAGCGGCTCCGTGCTGAAGCTTATCACATCACCGCGCATCTCAACCGAACTCTGGTCGTATGCACCCCCCGGAATAATCAGGTTGTTTCCGCCGACGGTCGGCACCGGATCTTTTGGATCGTAAACGTAGCCGATTGAATCATCTATGGTGGGCAGAGCCGTGACCAATAAGCCATCATCGATAGCTGGATCGGGGCCAACCCCTGCCTCAAAGTAAAATGGCGTTTCTACGGTGCCTAGTGGTGGCCACGTTAATGCCGCCTGCCAATATTGACCGAGAACCGGATGCGCACCCACAGGGCCAGCTTCAATGGTATAGTAGCTTACTGGTGGCATCAGGTCTATCAAACTGGGGCCTGCACCCTTTAAATATTTGTCAAACCAAAGGCCCTGCAAACAGAAGTAAAAGCCAAATCCGCCGGGGAAGGCAGCTTCATCTAGAGGCCGATCTCCCTGCCAATCCGTGAAATAATTGAAATGGGTCCAGGCGCCCATGACCATTTTGGTCTCAACTCCTTGAGCCTGCAATGCCTGAAAGGCATCGATGGTTCCCTGAGAGAAAATGTCATACCAACCGCCAAACTGCAGCACTGGCACATTGATTTTGCTTAAATCGGTTCTTGTAGCGTCCCAATATGGCCCATCATCCGGGTTAGCGATTATCTCATTCCAGGCTGGCTGGAGTCTGTTTAGGACTGGGAAGTTTTTCAATGGGAGATGCTCGAACCACTTGTCCATGTTGGCAGTGAATATGTCCAACACATTAGAGGTATTGCCTTTTCCTTCATTGCTGCGATCTATAGCATCGTAGGACTGCCCTAACAACCAGCCTTCAAGCATCGAAAGCCGAAGGGCCCCACCTTGGAAGTCAGCCTGATCGTGCATATCCGGCGTAGCCACATCAATTGACATGGCTTTTAGGTGGGGAGGCTGGGTGGCACCGGTTAGGAGTTGGGCAATGCCCATTGCCGATGGACCGAAGGTGCCCACATTGCCGTCGCACCACGCCTGATCCGCAATCCATTCCACTGTGTCGTATCCATCGTTTCCGGCCGTTTTAAATGGGTAGTAATCCCCTTCGGATGCGAACCTGCCACGAGTGTCCTCTATAACGATAGCATAGCCGATCATTTGAAAATAGGTTGTCAATCCCACCATACCCGCCTTGTTGTAAGGCGTCATAACCAATATGACCGGATACGGTCCAGTCCCCAAATAATCAGGATCTGGGAGGTATACATCGGCCGCAAGCTGGACACCATCGCGCATCGGTATCATGACGGTAAAAGGGCTGGGAGCTTCTGCCTTCGCCGGTATCTGAAAAAATAGGACAAGAGCCAAGGCGAGGCCAAACGTGCCCACAATGCTTACCGAAACGAATCTCCACAACTTGAAATACCTAAGCCCATAAACCCATTTTCTTCTCTGCATTTCAATCCCTCCTTCTTGCCAGTTGGATCAAGCCATTTAACTTGAAGGAAAAATTTCAGCTCTTTTTGAGGTTAACCACCTTTTCCATAGACGAATTGGTTCCTGTACAGCTTCTTCTTTTGAGGTTATGAGGAGTTGGAAATCCGATTGCCTATCACACGATCATACTTGGAAGAATTCTCTGAAGGTTTATTGTGAAGATCTTCATATTTGTCAATGACTTACCCCAGAAAGTTAGGATTATACTGTTTGTTGATCACGAGACTGGGCTAGCTACCAATTTGAGGATAGCTCTTTTTGAGCAGAATGTCTATAAAGTTTATCTTTCCAACATAATTGAGGGTTCAAGGGTTCTCCTAGGAATCAGCTGTTTTCGGAACCCACCAAAATGATAGGGCGATAAGAATGCAGAAATTGGGGCTGAGGAAAGGATACCGGTTTATTCTCCGATTCCCTGCCGTTCAAAGGTTAAGATATCATGCATGATAAATTGATAATATTCAAACATAATCAGAATTTGAAATATCATCAACCCTTAAGTCAACCATTCTTGCATCATACCAAAATCACGGGAAAATTCAGTATTCTCTTCCAATACGAAAAAGATCGGGGCAGTCAAATCGAACAGGTACTTGACGCAGTTTTCAATTCCGGCGAGGTGCAGAAGCCATTTGGTAACCAGCAACTAAAATAGCACCCTCCCTACCTTTGAAACAAGAAAAAAACCCGGCGCGGGTTAATCTGCCGCTGGGACAAGTACTTAGGGCTAATTCTGACATTCCCCCTCACCATGGTCGATGGTAAATCCGCAACACATTTTGCCTTGTAGGGACCCTATCCCTTTACCACCAAGACCACTTCCACGAAAAATTATAGCCCCACCTAGCACCACATGGGCATCCGCACCTGGTCCGGCACCCAAATCTCTCGAAAGGAATTGATTCAGATGAACATCCAGTTCCGGAAGGGTATCTTCTTTAAATGAAAAGATTCCAGGAAAAAGCGTTGATTTGGTAATGGCGGAAAGGCCTTATGTCCGAATTTCGTCCCTGCGAATTTTTTGGACAACGCTGACCAAAACCGTTTCAAAACGGGGCTGAAAGAAAGGAGGTGAAAAGTACTGGCTAGGGCATAGAGGCAGGCGGAGTTGATCCGCCACAAACCACAACCCAGGGGCCAGCCGGTCAATCGAGATCGGCTGGCCCTTTTTGCGTTTCTGTGGACACCAGAAACGCAACCAATAACCAAAGGAGGAGAACATGAAACGAGAGATCTTGGAGAAACCCTTTGACCCGGCTCAGATCAAGCAGAGGGTCGGCACTTACGGAAAGGTCCTTGATTACATCGAGGGACAATCTGTCATCCAGCGTCTAAATGACGCATTCGATGGCGGATGGTGTTTCGAGATCCTCAGGCACAAGATCCTGGATCAAACGGACGAAGTCCTGGTGCTCGGGAAATTGACCGCAGACAATGTCGTCAAGAGCCAATTCGGTTCGAGCAAGATCACCCGAGCCAAGGACACGGGAGAGATCATCTCCCTTGCCGACGACCTGAAGGCGGCAGGTACGGACTCTCTGAAGAAGTGCGCCACCATGTTGGGAGTTGGGCTCTACCTTTACAACGGAGACAAATCCCTCCACGCTCAAAATGGTGACCACGGCACTCCGAAATCGGAACCACCGCAAACGCCGGGGACGAGAGGAGGTGAAGAAGGAAAACCCCGCAACGGCGGGAATGGGGATTCCAGGATCACGAACAAGCAATTGAACTATGCCGTGAATCTGGGTCGAACCCTGGGCCTGAATTCAAAGGACCTGGACGAGGAATCGGTGAAGGTCTTTGGCGTGAAAATGGCCTACCTCACCGTGAAGGATGCCAGTGCCTTCATCGACCACCTGAAGAGCAAGAAGGTCTGAGCAGCTTAACCATGAAACCTTCAACCAAGGGGGAGTGGGGACATGCTCCTTGCCCCCTCTTTTCATTTCAGAAAGGAGAAAGCCATGACTTCAGGAACCTTGAAACCAGCATCGAGAGAGGAGATGGAATCCACACTCCATTTTTCCTACTCGCAGCTCAACACCTACATCCTTTGTCCCATGAAGTATGCTCACCAATATGTCTGGGGAACGCCTTGGGAAAGTAAGCCTGTCGCTCTTCCCTTTGGTAAAGCCATACACAAAGCGGCAGAAGCCTTTTACCGTTCCTTGAAAGATACAGGGGAGATAATCCAGGTCGAACAGGTTATCGCCACATTTGAGTCAGTCTTTGACAACGAGGTCAAAACCACAGACCTAGAGCTCACCTTCAAGGAGGGGGAGAATCCGGCATCGCTGCGAGCCCAAGGCGAAGAACTTCTGAGACTTTTTCACAGCGAGATCAGACCCCAGAAAATCGCGGCCGTTGAATTCCCCTTCTCCGTTTCCGTTCCTGATATCCTCAATGGCGGCGGAGATCTTCCTATCAAACTGGTCGGATTTTTTGACCTGCTGGAGAGAGATCCGGCGAATACCTACCTCGTTGCGGAACTCAAAACCTCTTCACAGCGTTTTTCGTCCCTCCGGCTGGAATATGACCTCCAAGCGACCGTGTATTCCTATGCGATGTCCAAAATGAGGGTGGCCACCAGCGAGAATTCCTGCTTGGTCAGATACGATGTTCTGCTCAAGACTAAGAAACCCGCCTTCGAGCACTACTTCGTCACCCGCACCGAATCTGACCACAACCGCCTGGTCCACCTGATCAATCATGTCCTCAGAGCGATCGAAGTCCGAGTCTTCTACCGCCAGACAGGGTGGCAGTGTGGAGATTGCCAGTTCAAGAAGGCCTGCTTCAACTAATTCAATCTCAAACAGAAAGGAGGTGATAAGCATGTGTGACGACTTCTTTGACGACGGCTTCGAAGAGGATTTCGGAGATGATTTTTCAGACGACCCTGGAGGCAGCATTCAGGGTGAGTCCGGAGATGGGTGTGAAGAATGGTGTTTTGGCGATGATCTGGCGGATTTCGCCATCATAGGTGGAGCAATCGGGTACCTGGAAGAGGAAATTGAAGAGCGAAAGAGACTCGAGCGGGAGATGAAGAAAGACGAAGAGTGTGAATCCTGCGAGAAAGATGGCGAACCCTGTGACCCCTACGACCCGTTTAATCCGCCTGATGACGAGCCCTATCCCTAAATAAAAACCCATAAACCGGCAGCCCATGAAGCCCTCTGGCCTTTTGGTCAGGGGGCTTTTTTTGTGCCCGGAGAAAGGAGGTGAGAGATGTTCCTGAAAATCGTTTGCGCCTGGTGTGGGAAGTTCTTGGGAGTGAAGGAGGCAGTAGGTCCTGAAACGCCCCAAGACTCAATCACCCACACGATTTGTTGTCAATGCAAGGGCAAGCTGGAGGAGAAGACGAAAATGATCCTCCATCAACAAAAACCGTTTTTCCATAAGGAAGGAGAACAACCATGAGAAATATCGACACATTTGAAAGCGTCATCGGCAAAGTTCACGAAATGTCCGCCAACTATTTTGATGAGACCATCCCGGTCACCGATATGGTCTTCCAGAGCCTGGACAATATGTGGATCAGCGGCAAGGCAATCGAGGTCCTTCCGAGCGCTCAGAGGCTGTTTGCCAATAGGCTCAGAATTCCTCACTCCTATTTGGCCAGATGCCCGGCGGAACTCCAGGCAGAAAACCTGAACCACTGGATCCGTGACGAAGCGGAGAGGCGGGAGAATCTGTTCTGCCGCTTTGACGGGGACAGACTTCGGGCTGTCTTTACCGACCGATACACCGCCATTGACCACATGGAGATCCTCTCGAAGATGGTGGAATACGGGTTCAGTTCCGAAGTAGAGGTTCATTACTCCCTGGACCAGGAGATCTTGGTCTTGAAGGTTCCCGACTTTACCCGCGCCTTTGGATTCGGAGCTGAGAGGGACAAAATCATACCGGGGATATCTGTGGCTAATAGTGAGGTCGGAATCCTGGCTTTTTCCATCGAAGCTTACTTTTACCGGCTCATTTGTTCGAATGGTCTCATCTCCACCGTTTCGGTCGCATCCAGATTTCGCCATGTCTCTCGAAAGGCCCTAGAGGAGTTCCCTGATGTGCTAAGACACGTGGTCTACGAGTCAGAGAGAAGTCAGGGTCGGTTCGCCATTTCAGCTCAAACCAGGGTGGATAACCCTCTTGGCACCATAGGTTCGTTCAACCGCCAGTTCAACATCACTAAGAGGGAGGCTGAGGCAATCCAACACGCATGGGAGATTGAGCAGGGATACACCATGTTCCACGTCATCAACGCCTATACCCGTGCCGCGCAAGATCAGACTCTGACCGGAGAGGAGGCGTACAAACTGGAAAGGATTGGAGGAATGATCCTGTCCCTGGTCAAAGGATAAGTCCTCAAGAACTCTAACCCTTAACGAGAGCCCTGGGATGAAAATCCTGGGGCTCTCTTTTTGGTGGCGAAACAAAGGAGGATAGCCATGAACCATAGAATCAAAGAGGTTTTGGATACCATCCTGGAAAGGTTTAGAACAGGAGACATCCCTCAAGCAGTCGCCTACTCGATGTTCCCCTTGACCAATATTCCAAGTGAAAACTGGTCGATCCTCAACCGGATCCTGATGTCTGTGGCAGGGACTCAGGACGGTAGAGGGTTGAGACAATGGAATCAAGTCAACCGGTATGTGAAGAAGGGCTCCAAAGCCTTCTATATTCTCGTGCCTCACATCAGGAAGTCCGAGGATAAGGAAACGGGTGAGGAAAAGGAGGTTCTTGTTGGGTTTCTGGCAAAGCCTGTATTTCGGTATGAAGACACAGACGGAGATCCCCTTGTTTATGAGGAGGTTGAATTCGGAGATCTTCCCCTGATCGAAAGAGCCGAGGAATGGGGCATATCCGTTCAGGCGATTCCCGGTGGATACAGGTATAGCGGCTATTATTCTGCTTCGAAGAAACTGATCGCGCTGGCGACCAAAGAAGAGTGTGTCTTCTTTCATGAAATGGCGCACTGCGCTCATGAAAAAATCCTTGGAAAGCTAAAAAGGGGTCAAGATCCTGTTCAGGAGATTGTGGCCGAGCTTTGCGCACAGGCCCTTTGCAGGATTGTGGGCAAAACCGGAGACCGATACCTGGGGAACTCCTATCGGTATATCGAAAACTACGGTGAGAGTCTTTCGATAACTCCCTATGCCGCCTGCCTCAAAGTGATGTCAGAAGCGGAAAAGGTTTTGGACCTCATACTGAAAGGAGAAAACGGGCGTAGCCAGGCTGCGCAAGTCTTGGCAGCATGACATCGACTCAAACAAAGAGAGAAGGCGCTTATAGCCATTGGCTGTGGGCGCCTTTTCTTATTAATGGAGGGACCAAATGACAGACGAACAAGTGGAAAGAAAGATTTGGAAGGAAATCAAGAGAAGGGGAATCACCTATTACGACATGACCTCTCTGTCCAACCACGGGGTAGATCCAACCCCGGAAGCCGGTTACGAGGGGAAGATGGAGAGGCTCAGATCCAACATTTTCAAGGAGGACTTGGGAAGCGAGAGGATGAAAGAACTCTTGGCTGCCGGGGAATACAACCCATATGAGCCTTACCCGCCTCTGAAAATCCCCTTCCAAGATCTCTTTCGGTTCTGGTGGGAGCGGTGCGTGGAAAGGAAACTGGTCCTGGATGAGGTGCTTGAGGATATATTCGCTTACTTCACGGAACAGATGAGACCGCCACAGGAGGATGACGAACAAATAGCGCTGAATCTGGACTTCAATCAGATGAATCTTTTTCCGGGTGAACTCCATCAGGCAGCATGATCCCTGAAAAACGGGATCGCGGTCCAGAAAAACGATACCAAGGAGGTGAGTAATGAAAACAAGGGGAACCGCTAAAACAATAACGGGCAGTAATGCAAGGCTTGTCAGGGTGAATCTTTTTGATCCTGTCAAGGCACCGATCTACGGAACGGCAACGGCAAGAGACATCCTGGAAGTGTTCTTGGTCGCCCTGCTCTTCTGCGCGTTTGTCGGATTGGTCGTTTTGGGGCTTGTCCATCTTCTACTAACATGGAGGGATTAAAGCCAAATGCGCTCGTGGCTGCCCGGTCACGGGCGCAGTCCTCACAATTCTGAGGGACAAGAGGGAGAATTTGTTTGCCAAAGGGTCATATTTTGGTAAGAATCAAAATGAACCAGGAGGAAAATCATGAAATGTGCCATATGTGGAATCCAAATCGATTCGGTGGATGAAGCGGTTTTGGCTGGCTGGACGCCTTATTTCTATGAGGGGCAAAAGGAACACGAAGCCGCTTGTCCCGGCTGTACCGAAACCCTTTTTCAATTAGGTCCGGATGGGGAAATGGAGGTTAAGGAAGAGTACCAAGGAAAAATCGCTTATCAGGAAGAAGAGGAAAAAGAGCATTTGGTGGTGGAAATCATTGTATCAGGCGCCAAGGAAAACACCCGCTGAAGTCTTAATTAGCGTTTCTAGGCATTGGCTTTTCAGTATTTATGCACGAGGCGAAAATTCGAAAATACCCCGGTGTGGCAACAGTGCTTCTTTATTTGGGAAATCGTTACCTATGGCAACACCTCCTCTCCAATAGGTTTTTGTTAGTAATCGCTTTCCTGAGCGCTCCTTTGGAGCTTCTCCTCACTGGAGACTTGCCACTCCTAAAAAGACCCAAAATTCGATATCATAATGATATGGACCCCCATCTTCGGCCACTGACATGCCACCCACGATTTTTTCTTGACCTGAGAACCAACTGTCGTATTCTGTGTCCTATTCTGGCAAAATAAGCGTTCAATCGGTACCCATTTTGTAAGGCTCCTTAAAAGCCCTAGGCCGTAAGTGTGTAAATCTTTGCCTAGAGATGAGACTTCTTTCAACACCTGATGTGGTATCTTTTTGCACATTTTTCTGATTCCTCTCGATGCCATTTCGCTAAGTATCCGAAATGGTTAAGCTCATTTTTCGGATTTAATATGGCACATTTCTTGCTTCATAAAAAACGGATTCATTTGTCCTGACCGATCGTTAACCTGCCCCGAGAGGTTCATTATGCAGTATCCTCTCAAAATGTGCCCTTCTTGCTCCTGACAGTTCGTTCTGTGGGGAGCCTATCATATCGAGAAAACCGGTTTTATTGGTTTGTTATCTTATCAATATGCTTATTCAAATCTTGAGAGGCGACAAATCATGAGAAAGCTATTCCGTCTTTTCATTTGTGTTTTTTTTACCGCTGTTTTCTTGACGTCAGTCTTTCCTAAACAAGCCTCAAGTGCCCGTCTCCCCGATACTGGTCAGATGCGATCTTACACGACTACGTTTGGGGAAGATTCGGACTATATCATCAATCCCCCTTCCTATACCAAGCTCGATGAATCTGGTAGTATTTTGCCTGATTCAGCTACTTTATGGTCAATGGTAAGAGATAATAACACGGGCTTAATATGGGAGATTAAGACAAGTGACGGCTCCATTCAAGACAGGGACAATACATACAATTGGAGTGATGCTCAAGATGTTTTCATCACTGGGCTAAATAACAGCGGTTTCGGTGGCTTCTCTGATTGGCGCTTGCCTAACCCAAAGGAGCTGCTTTCCATTGTCCACTATGATTCCTACCATCCAGCAATAAACAGTTTGTATTTTCCAAATACGCATGAATCCCCTGATCCTGGTGATTGGGCACATCATTGGACATCGACAACCGCCGCGTTCAATGATAGCCGTGCTTGGCACGTAATATTCGATGGTGGCGCAAGCCACGATAATTTCAAATCCAATGACTTTTGCGCTCGCGCTGTGCGTGGTGATGAATTTACCAGTAATTTGGTGGACAACGGAGATGGTACGATAAGTGACACAGCTACCAAATTGATATGGGAGCAAAAAACGGACGATGGCGGTCCAAACGACAAGGACAATATGTATACCTGGGAGGAGGCGCTTGCCTGGGTTGCAACGCTTAACAATTCGCAATATCTTGGTTATGACGATTGGAGGCTCCCAAACATAAAAGAGCTTCAATCGATTGTGGATTTCAGTCAATCGCCTGCTATTGATTTTGCTTATTTCCAGAATACTCAGTGGAAAGGTCGGGAAGCCTATTGGTCATCCACATCCCTCGCCGTGAATCCCAATTATGCATGGGTAGTGGGTTTTGATTACGGGTATGTTGATTATAGCTGGTATACAACAGGAAAATTGGACACTTCCTACGTAAGGGCTGTTCGCACGATTCCCGAACCCGTTCCCGAACCCTCCACCATGCTCCTTCTTGGCTTAGGCATTGCAGGACTAGCGGCATTTAGGTGGAGCTCCAAAAAGGAGGGCAATAGATGAAACAAGCAGGATGCCGGATGAATTTGAATGCGTAGGGAGAACAAATGGCCTAACTCATGGAGGAAGTAAGTTGAAAACTCTAATTTTGACCTTATGTCTGGGGTCCCTCATTTTTGGGCTTATTGGAACAACGCATGCTACCCTCTACGTACGCGGTCATGGCACTTCTATATACGGTTCCTATAACCTCATCTACGATGATGATTATGATATGACGTGGTATGATTATTCAACTGAACCGTCCACCTGGCCAAATCAAATGAATTGGGCTTCTTCACTAACTGTCGTGTTTGGCAAAAACACTTTTTCTGATTGGCGTCTACCTACTGCTTTGTACCCAGATGGCTCCCAACCAGATCGGGGATTTGATTATACTGGGAGTGAAATGGGACATCTTTACTCTATTGAACTGGGCAACCAGAGGGGAGAGTGGGATTTTGTAAACCAAGTATGGACTAATCCCTTCGACCCGGGAGTGTTTCAAAATTTACTTGGGTGGTGGTACTGGTCGAACACTACTTATGCGGCTGATGAATCTCAAGCATGGGCATATGATTTCGACGACGGTCTCCAACGACCTCTTTTCAAATATGATGGGCCAAGGGGTATCGCTGTTCGCGGCGGCGATGTAGCACCTGTCCCCGAACCCTCCACCATGCTCCTTTTGGGTTCTGGTTTGGTGGGTCTCGTGGTGTTGAGGAGAAGATTTAGGAAGTAGTCTTCTTCTTAATTGTTCAAAGAACAATGGCGGCCCATTGTGGGTTCAAAGTTCTGTACTCGAAGAAACTCCGTTTGAGAGAACCTCTTCCGTCCCGCTGTTCTCACGATGGTTTCGAAATTCTAGAATTGTCGAATACCAGCTCACGGACCAAAGTCAAGTCGTCACAAACACCGAAACACCGCCCAAATGTACCCGAATGCTCAGCACTGTCAAAAGGGCTGGTCACGAAAAAGGCATTACGGTATGATCATCAAAATCAGTCGAGGCACGAAATGGGACGATTTGCACAGAAGCCCGCCCTAAGAGGAAGCCAGAAATGGATCCAGCATTTGGTTAACCTTAATCCTGAGCTGCTGAGTGATCGAATTCCTGGAGCTACGGAATTTACCGAAGCCGGGCACATCGCGTGGCTTTCACCTCTTGCGACCGACGATTATGCCGAATATCGTGATCAATCCTTCCTTGATCTATTGGGAATTTCTCTATCGAATCGCACGCTTAACGACTTCTGGCCCCAAAGAGGTCCTCAGTGGGATGCCCTCGGACGCACAGAGGACGGCACCATTTTTCTCGTCGAGGCAAAGTCCCATATACCGGAGCTCATGAGCCACCTTGGAGCCAGGTCCGAGAAATCGGCGGAGAAAATTCTATCGAGCCTGTATGAGACAAAGGAGTACCTAAGAAGCGAATCAGAAAACGATTGCTCCTCCCCTTTCTATCAGTACGCCAACCGAATCGCGCATCTCTATATCATCAAGGTGTTGAATGGAGTTCCTGCATACCTGGTTTTCGTCTATTCTCTCAACGACGAAGAGATGGGCGGCCCAAGCAACAAGGAAGAATGGCTGGGAGCGATACGCTTGGTTCACGCATGTCTCGGCCTTGGAAGGAACAGAGTGGATAGGTTCATCGTTAAGATCTTTTTCGACGTCAAGGGCCTGATCTAATTCGTTTTTTGTGATAAAAACATTTGGCCAATTAAAAGGAGGTGCTGGATATGAAAAGCAGACCCAAATGGAAATACCTGGTTGTCATCAGAGGCAAAGGCACTCCGAAAGAACAACGGATCAGAACCAATGTGAAGGTTTACTGGTCTAAGGCCATTCAGAGATGGGTGTCAATTCCGGATTCAGAGTGAGATGAGAGTCCTATCCCCGGCCTTGCCGTCCATCGGCCTCACCAATTACAAACATGCCCGGCATCCTCTGCCATGCCGAAACCAAAGCAATCACCACTTTAAAGGAGGAGCAATGAAAACAAAGAAACGAAGCGTCGTATTTGAAGAGGGGATGGAGCGCCTAGCGAGCTTCATCAAGAACAACCATGGCTCCCAAGATTGGGAGAATGTCGTCCACAACCTTCAGGACTACCTTGCCGTATTCATCGGAGCAAGCCCAACACAAGTCTATCAGAACTTGTTGGAAAGAATGAAGGAAGAACTATAGCCAATTCCTAGACATTTACCCTGCAACTAGAATTCCCGCAGATCTAAACCCCAGCAGTCAATCTCAATCCAACCAAAGAGAAATGGGTTCAAGGGAGCCTCCTGACAATGCCTGACACCCATCCCCACTCAGATTATTATCCCCGTTGACAGACTTTATCGCCACGTTAACGACAGAAATAGAACCCTCTATTCACTGCGGGGGAAGACCTCTCAAGTCATTCACAACAAACAGCTAATTTTTCCAAATTTCGATTCTGGCAATCGATCCTGAAAAACAGAATACCAAGCAAAGGCTGAGGGGAAAAGTCGTGCCCAGGAGTGCCCAAATGCGCCTGGCACATATGCCCGGTATTAGAGGCAGGAACAAAATTTCGCCCGCGTCGGAACCGCCAGTTCATCTTTTGGCGACTTATTCCAATATACCTTTTGACGGAGCACGAGCATGCCGGTCTCTTACAAGGATCTAAAAAAGAAGGAATATCTGGACGCCACCAGAAAGTTCTTGGACACCGAACTTCAAATCCGGTTCAACCATGGAAACCGGGCATATTGTCCCTTTCACCACGACACCAACGATTCACTCCGGATGCGCATTAGCAAGCAGGATGAGGTTCGGTTTCACTGTTTCGGTTCCTGCCAAAAAGATTGGGACATCTATGACCTGATTATGCTCAAGACGGGCTGCACTTTCCGCCAAGCTCAGGAGAGGTTTGCGAAGTTCCTGGGTGTCGAAAACGTTGAATACCACAGAGGAAGAATAGAGTATGCCTATGAAGAGAAGCAGGAGAGTGAAGAGGGACCCGAAGAGCCTATTCTGGAAACCGACACGCAAGATCTCACCGATAGGCACAGGGACGCATTGAAGGAGGCGGCCGGTTTTTACAATGACCTGTTGATGACAGAGAAAGACAAATTCGAAAAGGCTTGGAGGTACCTGCGAAGAAGAGGGGTTGAGCAGGAAACTATAGGGAGATTCGGGATTGGATTTTGTCCGTCCCTGGAGGACGAGGAATTCCGAGGGAGGGCCTTGCTCTCCTACCACCTGAATGAGTTTCTCAAGGATCACATCCGATTTCAGGATTATTACAGGACAAGCATTTTCCGGCTTCTCGATGACGAGACCTCACCTGCCTACCGGTATTACCGAAAGCACATCGATTACGGAGCCAAACACCCTTACGGCGTCTACTGCGACTATTTCGCCAACCGGATCACCTTCCCTATTTTGAACATCGACGGCCAGATAGAAGGCATGGTAGGGAGACGCCTGGACAACAGAGGGCTGCGGTGGCTCAAACAAGCCCATGAGGATTCCATCCTTCAGACAGAGGGGTGGCTTTATGGGATCGACAAATCCGCCAGGGGGATGAAGGAGTATCACACCGCCATCATCGTGGAGGGGATTTTCGATTTTTTCGCCTTCTACAATGTCTCAGAAAATAAGGAGAGGCCAATCGTCATCTCCACCCTCGGCACAGTGATACAACCGGAAACTGTGCGCCTGCTACATGACCTGGGAGTGAAAAACCTCATCGTGGCATTCGATCAAGATGAGGGAGGGAGGAGAGGAATTCAGAAGGCGGCAGACGGGATTAAAGAAATGTATGTTTCCTTCCTGGGATCCTTGAAGGAGGGTGAAGACCCGGCTGACGGACTCAAAGGGGTTCTCGGTAAGCTTAGCAACTTCGCTATCCGGCATCTCCAAAAGGGTATGCAGGTCAAGCATCCGACCGGCAAACCAATAAGTTCAAGCATCCTTGTTCAAAGGAGTTCGGGAAAAAAAGTGACCACGGATTATGTTTTGCTCAAACCTGCTTCAGTGATCCGAGACACGCCCGTTGAACCATCTAAAAAAGAAAAACCCAAGGCTTTCTGGTATCGTATAGATAATTTTATAAATTTACTATCCTACAACCGCAAGAACAGAGCAGAACTGAAAAAGACGCTCGAGCAGATAATTCTGGTTCTCTCCGACCCTCAAAAGGACCGACCAACGAAGGAAAATTTCAGTCAGTTCTTTCACCTGCCGATAAAATTCATAGAAGACGAACACCACATCAAATTAGGCGGCGCTCTGATACTCCACCTCCGTCTTGCCATCGAACAGCAGACGAAAAAACGAAAGGGAGGACTGGGGGGGAAAATCAAAGAGACGGATAGGACTATCGCAGGATGGCTCAACACGACAACACGCACCATCCAGAACTACAAGAGACAACTCAAGGAGGCAGGACTCCTGGATATCGAAATGAACGGCATAACGCAGGAACTCTCTGTCAGGTTTTCTCCAAGGACAGATACACCAGTCGTAATGACGAGGACAGTATGAAGCTGCTATGTATTAGGCGTCCAATTCACATATAGCGAGCAGGGCGTATATCTTTACTGGAATAAATTCGAGTATGGATGTATGGATTATGTAATGATATAAATATGATATATCGTATTTTATGTATGAAACCTATGAACTGCGAATCAGGAGGTAAGGCGTTTTGATAGTCAAGAGGGGGGATGGGGACTACGCAACGGTCTATCGACCACTCAGGATCTCAGAGGTCTATGGTCAGGACACAATTAAGACGATCTTGGCGAAGGGTCTGAACGAGGATTCGCTGTCAAAGACCCTATTCTTTTTGGGCGCTTCCGGCACTGGAAAAACGAGCATGGCTCGGATAATAGCAATGGGCCTCAACTGTGAAAGGGGTCGGACAAGTGAGCCCTGCGGTGAATGCGAGTCATGTTGTCAGGTGATCAATGGGAACCATTTCGCCTTCGAGGAGATAAACGCCGCAGACCTCACCGGCGTAGACAAGATGCGACAGTTGCGAGACACCTTTGACTTCATGCCAATGGGTGACTTCGAGAAAAAGATAGTACTATTTGACGAGTGCCACCGGCTTTCAGAAGCATCTCAAACCTTACTTCTCAGAGTGGTGGAAGATGCAAAAAACCATCTACAGTTCATATTTTGCAGCACCCAGATGAAAGGGATAATCGAGACCCTAAGTAATAGATGTCTTAAGCTGGAATTCGACCGATTAGCCACAGGGGAGATCGTCCAACTACTGAAAGATATTTGCACGTGGGAACTCATCAAATTCCAGACTGAAATGCTTGAGGCGCTGGCAAGAGAGTCAGAAGGGATGGTGCGAAACGCCCTTTTTCTGCTTCAGAAGGTGGTTGCAAGAGGTGACCTGGAAAAGGTAGGCAGAAGGCGAGAGATTGAGATCATTGAAAAAGAAGGTGGTAGCAACATCCTCCTAGTGGCCCCGCATGGCGTTTACCACGATGACGACTATACAGGGGAAGTGGCCAGAGGTTTGGCTCACTCCCTCAGGTGTTGTGCGGTCATAAACGAAAAGTACCAGAAACCGGAGACCGTGGGCTTTGACCATCCTGATCCGGGCAGAGGTTTGGTAAATCTAAACCGCCTCGACCAGATAGGAAATTACGATGAGGTGAAAGGCGAATTCCTCGATCCCATTGTGAGACTCAAAGAAGGAATCAGTCGAAAAAATGGGCACGGGCTCATTGTTTTCATCCATGGTATCAGCGATGAAAATATCAACGCTGTTGAGAAACAGGTCAGCACTGGCAACCCGAAAACGAGTCTGCTCGATATGCTCATTGGGTTTGGTCAAGCAGCGGGGGGTCAAAGTCTTCTTACGGCTAGTCAAAAGCATCTCATCGAACCTTTGATCAATAGCATGAAGGAGGCAGGCATAAATGCCGTGATTGCTCCAACCAAGGCGATTGCGGGAACGGATAAAGTCTATTGTGGAAACAACCCTAATGGCTTGAACCAGCATGTCCGCGATCAAAATCTCAAGATCCAGTCTATCCAGCTAGAGATCAAGAAGTCACGATTCAGAGAGGACGAAGAAACTGCGGCTGAAACGGGTAAACTTTTAGGGCAGGCCTTTGTGAATCTATCTCTCCAAAAACCGGAAGTTGGAATTCTGCTGCCGACCAAAGAGGAAGCGAAGGCCGAGGTTAAGGCACCGGAACCTCCATTGCAGGAGACAGAGCCACCCCTGAAGGAATCTTTTTGGTCAGCGCCGACCCAAAAACCAGAGATGAAGAAAATCAGGGTTGGGGAAATTGAATTAGAGAATACGAAATTCATGCTTAGAGCTCCAGAATTGGGGGTAGAGCAAGAAAAACTCCACTTTTTGGTCTCAACGATCAAGTCAGGAGGTATCCACCAGAACATCATCCTTAGAAAAATCCCCGGCAAAGATAAATTCCAGGTTCTTTCAGGATTCAGGAGGCTTTCAGCACTCGAAAAGGCCCTTGACGACGAAGGCAGGAAAGAAGAGTTCAAAAACCAGGAGGTTTGGGCCGAAGTCTACGATGATACCCTATCCGATGAACAAGCCTATCAGGTGAGTTTGTCCGAGAACCTTGCGCGGGAGGAGTTGAGTGTTTGGGAGATGGCGAAATGCATCCGGGCGATGAGAGACGATCTTTTAAGAGAAGGGAAAAAGAAGGGTGAAATTGAAAGGTGCCTCGCAACGATAACGAATAAAGAGCCGAGGACGATCAGAAGATTCTTACAGGTAAGCAGAATTGAAAACCAGGACATTCGGAAAGACATACACAAGGGGAGCATAGATTTCTCCATTGCGACGATTTTCGCAAGAAAAGAGTTTTCCGAGGATGACAGAGCGGCACTTCACCTCTTCTTTAAGAGGCACCCTATGCCGCTTAGGAAGCTGTATGCTTACGTAAAGAAGCTTATGAGACTGCGAGAATGGGCCAAAATGAGCATGACGGAGATCCTGGCGCTGCCAGAGGCAAAGGAAATCCTATCGCTTGACTTTGACGCATTGAGGGAAAAAGTGGAATCTTTTCGGAAAGCCGAAAAAGGGACCGTGACACAAATCCTTGAGAAACATCTGGCAGAGATCAAGAATTCAATTTCAGGAGGCAAATCAAAGACTGATCTCGCACCCTTCTTAGACAAATTCTCGAAAAAATCCGTTACCATTGAGAAGAGAGTGAATAGCCTTCTTGCCGATAAAAAATTGACCGCCACTTTTCGCATCAGACCGGCCAGGAATCTTGAGCCGAATGTCATCGATCTATCGATCTCTTCTCCGCTCAAGGATGCGGCGACTGCGTTGAAAATTGCGGCAAAGGAAATCAAGGAGGATTGGCATTCTTTGGAACGGGCATTCCAATATCTCCCCAAAGGAGAGAAAGCAAAATCGGAAGAGCCGAAAACCTCCCAATGAAATGGAAGGACAGCATCAAAAAGGTTGTAAGAATACCTTCTGCCCAGGAACCTGGAATGGACAATTGACTTTTTTTGAAATGCGTCGTTATAGGTAAGTATATGTAAATAGGCATTTTTGGATAAGTTGGTAGATATGAATTACTATGTAAATTCTATGTCAAAGGTAATTTTTTACCCTCTTGTTTCCGGTAAACGAGTAAGTTAAAATTTCTTATAATTTAATACTATATGTCATATTAAACACACAATACACTTAGGATCCAGTGGAGAGATCCGTAGGGGTTCGAGTCCCCTCTCTCGCACCACGTTGAAAATCAACTACTTGTGCCTTTCCAGTGCCCCTGCCGTTTCTTCCACTTTCACCGACTGTGCCCGAAATTGTGCCCATCTGATTTTTCAAATAGGCTTCCTGCCTTTGTGTGGCAAGCCTCAGGTCGTCGTCACTGACGATGTTATAACGGTCAAACACCGATCGGGTCTTGTGCCCCGAAACCGTCATGACAACCCGCTCAGGGGTTCCGGCCCGGACCATGTTTCTGACGGCCGTCCTTCTAAGGTCATGGAATAACCTGGCCCGGACTCCGGCATCCTTACAGGCTTTGTTCCAGGCACCCCGGATGTCCTTTATCTTACATGTGCCGTCCTTACCGGGAAATAGGTAAGGGCTAAGGGTTCCGTTTTCCTTTCGGGTTTCTCATTGCCGGTTGATCTGTCAGCGGCTCAATTCGCAAATCAAAACCATGTGGAAATCGGCCTGTTCGTTCCGAAACAAAAAGCCTTTCCGAATGGCAAACTTGTTTCACCTCGGGGGTCTCGATCTGTTCCCTTCCACCCACTGAAAACCCTGAAGCACTTATTTTATTGGATAACTGTGTTTACCTGGGTTTCCTACCAATTACCGCATACTTACACTTAGGATCCAGCAGGGGAACCTGTAGGAGTTCGAGTCCCCTCTCGCACCACTTATCATTTCAAGTCATTAGTGTCCAAGATAAACCTAAATTCAGACTTTTTGATCGATAAGTGTTTGATTTCTCAACTTGGCATCTGAAACTGAGAAATCAGGTTTCATTGATTCCCTGAGGATGATCGAACCCCCCTTTATTTAAAGGGGGGCAGGGGGGATTTCACGAACGTTCTGAAAATCCCCCTCGATCCCCCTTTGTCAAAGGGGGAGGTTAAGCAGTTCCTTCGCCAGAAAAGACTTTGATGAAAATGCTGCCCAAAGAAATATCGATTTTGGACAAGAGTGATTTCAAGTAGTTATCCTCATCTTCACTCCCCCTGCCCTTTTGACAAGCTCTGCCAAATATGTGCATCAGGCCGAACAATGGATATTCCTCTCTATGAACAAAAGAACTCGAAGTTCTGGTGGACGCGATACACCGAGAACGGAAAGTTGATCAGAAAATCCACCAAATGCGTTAAGAAGTACGAAACCAGGACTTTGCAGCCCTTGAAAGGAAGAAATGGTTGCAGAGAATCGGCATAGAGGTTCGAGACACCATCACGCTGAAGGATCTCATTCACGAGGTCGAGAGGGACTACAAGTTCAACGGCAAGAAGAGTGAAGACAGGCTCAAGTTCAGCAACAACTATTTTCAAATGGTCTGCTCAATTCTGCAGCGGTTCCGGAGCCACCTGATTCCTTAAGGACCGCAATAACTGGCTTGAGGAAACGCATAAATTGAGGACGCTCTGCCTGTTTCATTTTCATTATTGCTTCACCCAACGACAGAGCTCAGCGCGTTTGCGAAAAGCGCAGTGTGTAGGAAATCCACTGGAAGCCTTGGTTCGGTGACTATTCGTCCTCAGGAAAAGCTTTATAGTAATCATCACAAAGCATATCGTGGTACCCCCAGCCAATATCAGAAGACGAAGTCATGATCGCCTCTAATCTGTCTTTGAATTCATTCTTCAGTTCTTCTGGAAGGGTGAGCACCTTATCAATGGTCCGCCGGTACATCCGGTTGAGCGCGTCATAGAACGCCTCGTCTATGTCTCCAAAATTCACCGTCAAGTTGTTGCCACACTCCACGAAGAAAGTCATCAATTCCGCTTCACCGACGGGGTCTCCCACCGCCTTCGAATAGCTGCTTATCGCTTTTTTTGCTTTCGACACTTGAATCGGTTTGTTGCTGTAGACATCAGGGTACATGCATTCCTCTATTGTTTTTTTGTACGGACCGAGCAGGTCTTCACCAACCTTGAACCGGGTATGGAGAAAGGTCTTATTCTCATTCGATAGCCGATAGAGGTCGGCAACCAGCCTAAGCATCTCCTTTTGGTGTAAGTTGACCAGCGCTGCCTTTACCTCCGACCAAGATGGGCCTTTCGTTTTCATTTTCGCCACCAAGTCATTCCCGTCTTCTTATCACCGAACGAAGCTAATCAGCCGCGCGGTTTTTGCCTGGCACGAGATTTAGCCTTGTTCGGTCACTTATTCAGCATTCAGATTCTTCAAAATCTTCTTAGCCAATGGCTTCTTGATCTCGGGGTGCCGGAGGACAGCTTCCACCGCTCCGTTCTTCGGATGAATCTAAAGTGAGTGTGAAGCTCCTTCCTTTTTGAGATAGCAACCCGCGATTCTCAACTTTCGCTCCAAGTCTCTCCGTTTCATCCGATCATCACCGTATCTTGTATAGCGTCCTCGGGCAGCCCTCGGAGAATGTCAGCTTTCCGGTCCTCCAAGATCAACTCTATAGCCTGACGCAGACTAGCCTTAGTTTCCTCTATCGTCTCGCCCTGTCCGTTGGCGCCAGGCACCTCAGGACAGATAGCTCAAAAGCCGCCCTCGGGTGCGGTTTCTATGATCGCTGTAAATTCTGCATTCATTATAATCTCCTATCGTTTGTGTTGACCGAACTATACCAATCGGATACCTACATCTATTTTCATCTATTTGGGTGTTTTATGATGGTGCCTTAGACGGATCCGTTTAAGAACCTCCTCGATAACTACAAAGTTCATCGACGGTACTACGAACGCCAGCCGGTCAACGGTTAAGGATATGCGTGTAAATCGTTATTTTTTAAACATACCATACATTAACGAAGTCATCAACCACTTATCGTCCTCCATGCTCGATAATACCGCCCTCACCTTTTCCCGAGTCATAACAACGAGTAGGCGTTTAGGGGTTCGATCGCGTATGACATCACCAAGTTCGTCAACTTCACGATTCATAACGTGGCTATATAGAAAAAGTAGTGTTGATAGGGCTTGGATTGAGAAAGCTCCTGCTGCCTTGCTGACCACCCACGATGATGCCACGAACATTTAGCTTGAACGAGGCGAGAGCCAACAGCGATGAGCCTTCGCCCGGCAATCGGTCCGTCCAGCAAGCATCTCGGCACCGCGATTGGCAAGCCCATCCCTTCCTACCAGATATACAAGGGCACTGTCTTTGAGATGATAGATCAAGCGGTTGATTTTGTCCTCTCTAAGATCAACCGGGACATCGGGACCCGCGAACAAAGCGTTCAGGCCCCTGCGGAATAGGAACTGCCTGAGGAAGCAGTGACCGAGGCTATCGTCAACGCCGTAGCTGAACGGGATTACACCGGCAATCGACGTGATGAAATTCACACGCGTTGGGTGAAATGGCTCATACCTCATTAAGGGCGAATTTGCTAGCGAAGAAATCATGTCCTGCGAAAGAACGCGCGATAAAGAGCACATTTGTTGAAATGGGGAAGGCACGAATCCTAAAAAGGTCAGAAGATGCACCTCGGGGATTCAGGGAATTTCGGGAATGTAAGTAAATCGTGCAACGGTAGCCTTGCATATTGGTGAGATGGAAAATATCCAGCCGGATTCTTGGTACCCGTGCGTTCATGCGCCTGGTTCTAACCCGGTTATCCATCAGCATGGCCTCCCCTGTCGAGGAACTGTTCTTTACTCATAACTCGCCTGGTGGACACAGGCGGCAAAAATACATAGCGTCGTAACAGCTACTCATCCCCTCCACCTCGACGGGGGAGGTCTAGGCTGTGGGTGATGAAGAAACGTCTTCTTCACCCTCCCCTTCATCCCCTCCGGTCCCCGCTACAACAGAGCGGAATCTTCAACAAGGAAGGGGAGACTAATGGATTAGACTCACTAGTATCCCTTCGGAAATGTCTTAAATTCCCTCCCCCTTGACGGGGGAGGGTTAGAGCCTGCCCCGTACTTGATACGGGGGTGGGGGTGATAAGCCTTTGAAAAAATTCAGATAGCATTCTTCAGACTACCCCCTCCCCCAGCCCCTCCCACCAAGGGAGGGGAGTTTATGGATGGAAACTAGCTTGTGTCCATCCATAAATAGGGATTTTTCATGCTCACCCTGGCAAAACTGAATGGGATTCATTTATAAAATCGTGCTGGCTATGCCTGCGCGAGTCAAATGCGATTTATTTATGGGATTTTGGCCTAATTTTGGTCGCACTACTCCTTTTGCCTGGGAGAAAA